>Ga0209101_1000937_pt1 | contig 23258 bp, 21 predicted proteins | sample ConPoolayeCmetaG_FD_185481 | JGI IMG/M metagenome (GOLD analysis project Ga0209101, IMG submission 185481) | Hot spring microbial mat communities from California, USA to study Microbial Dark Matter (Phase II) - Cone Pool mat layer C metaG... ...
CCTTACCGCAAGAACGACCAAGCGTTCATCGAGTGTTTTAACGGCACGCTGCGCCGGGAGGAGTTCGGACGTACCCCCTTCAAGAGGAGTGACCTGGCTCTAGCCCAACGCCGTGCCGATGACTATCTCGCCTATTATCACCACCAGCGCCCTCACTTGGCGCTGGGCATGCGTACCCCTGCTCAGGCCTTCGCGGAGTCGCATTTGACATGACACATTGCGATGCTTGACGAGGGCGGTCAGGCCAAGCAGGATGCCCAGCCCCACAGACCGGCGCCATGTCGGCCCGCGTACCAGGATGTCAACGCACAGTGCCAGAACCGCCGTGCCGCACAACAAAAGCATCGGGTCGTTGCTGAGAGTCGAGTTGATGGAAAGCACGCTGGGCCGGAAGGCCAGCCAGCCGACCGCTCCAAGTGCCAGCCGCTCGTCGCTGAAGGTGAGGCAGGCCAGCCAGAACATAGGGATCAGCGCGGCGGTGCTGAGCAGGATCGAGTAGAGGCGCAGAATATGCAGGGACAGCCAGTCGCCATGCCATGGGAAGGCGAGGTTGGCCGGGTCATGGAGCGTTCCGTTGGCGTTGTCTGGAATGGAGGACAAGATGAAAGCAAAACCGAAACGATTGACCGGCTCAAAACTTATGGGCGGGTTGCTGAAGGGAATGGGCGATGAGATCAGGGCGGCGGTCAGGTAGTAGAGCGGCGGCTGATGATATTCCCAGGGGTGCTCCTGAATGTAAGGGTCACGCTGGTCGGGGAGACGGCGTTCCTGACGGAGGTAACGCACATAATCCCAGTGGATGAACTCATCCAGCTTCTCTAGGGGCGGCACCACCAGCCCGAACAACACGCCCAAGGCCAGATGGGCGGCCATGATCAGCGTCAGCCAGCGCCACGCGCGGCGGGAAGGGGGGTGGTATGATGGTATCTCCAAGTCACTCCTCACATGAGCAGGATTTGACTTGTATTCTACCGCAGGGAGGTGACGTGAGGCATCACAGTTTAGGTACAAGGAGACCTGAGAATGCCCTTGACCTTTTTAACCAGATAGGCAAGGCTGAAGGGTTTGGCAATAATACTGTCCAGCTCACAGCTAGCGGGGGCGGCTTCGATATTCAGCCAGTCGGGGCGGGTAGTCAGCACAATGATGGGCACGCCGAGCCGCCTGCGAAGGCGGGCGCAAAGCTCGTGACCGTTTACTCTGGGGAGATTTGGGTCAAGGATCACCAGGTCGGGTGAACGGGTAAAAGTCAGGGAGAGGCCGCTTTCTGCGTCGCCTGCGGCTACCACCTCGAACCCTTCCATCTCAAGGTTGTAGCTGACAATACGGGTAATGGCCGGATCACTGTCTATAAATAGGATGAGCGGCGGCATGGCGGTCTTGCTCTCAAGCCAGAGGTGATTTTATTCCATTGTGCTTGAGAGAACTCAACAGCAGGTAAAAGAGGGATAAAAAGTTGCTAAAAACAGCCCCCGGCAGGCGATTCTCTTAGCACAGCGGGGAGAGGCAGGTATACTCTGTTTCATGAGCAAATCACTGCAAAGGCGGCAGTTTCTCCGCTTGGCGTTGTTGTCTGGAATGGTTGCGGCTTGCCGCCCAATAAGGGGTAACCGCAACGATGAGAATACCCCGCCGGCGTCACTCCCCTTTAACGCTTCCGCGACGCTGGCGCTGGACCTGAGATTCGCGCCTGAAAGAGACGCTGTAGAGTACGGGCCGTCTCCTGCGGGGTGCGATCGGACTGTGATTCGGGGAAGTGTGCGCGATGTGAACGGGGAAGGCGCAGCAGGACTGCTGGTTCACGTGTGGGCTGAAGACCAAAGCTGGGAGACATTCCTGCCGACCGACGCAGAGGGCGCTTATGAGACGGCTGTCAGTCAGGGGCTGAGCGGGCAGACCTTTTTGATCCAGCTGATAGATGGGGCCGGAACAACCCTCCTGAGCGATGTGGTGGCTGCCCCGGCCATCCCTCATTGCGATCTCAACATGATGACCGTCAATCTGGTTGCTGTGCGCTGATCAGGCATCCCTCAAGCAAGGATGTCAGGAGGGGAGTCTGCCTTCTTCTCGCCCTTAGGAGAAGCATTGCCTTTGGCAGGCCCGGCACTGACTACCTTCAGGCGCTCCCACACGATCTGCTTCAGCGCCGCGAGGAAGCGGGCTATCTCGCGGTGGGTGTTGTAGTGCACTGCCCCCACCCGAACCATCCCGCCATGCTCCTCACGGCCCAGCGTCTCCATCACGGACAGCGCATAGTAGTTGCCATCCCACACGTAGATACCTGCCTTACCGAGGGCGCCGGCTACCTGCCGGGGCGTCTTCCCCGCCACCGAGAAGATGACAGTCGGCACACGCTGATTGAAGAGGGCAGGCGCCGTGATGCCGGCGATATTGACGCCCTCAATGGCGGAAAGCCCGTCTATCAGATACTGGCTGAGGGTACGCTCATAGTCTTGGATGGCCAAAAGGGCCAGCTTAAGCCGGCGCTTCCGGCCCCGCAGACCCTTGACCAGTGCGTTGAAGGGTTCTCCAAATTGTGTCCCAATCCAATCGAGGTACTCGACTGCCGCCGTCACACCGGCCAGCCCTTCGTGGTTAAGTGTGCCTGTCTCCCAACGGTCGGGTATCTGATCGGGGGCGGGGCGCACTTTGTAGGCAGGCAGACGGATCAGATGCTCCTCTTTGCCATACAGGATGCCGACGTGCGGGCCAAAGAACTTATAGGCCGAGCAGACAAGGAAATCGCACCCCAGCGCCTGAACGTCTATCGGGCCGTGCGGGGCATAGTGGACAGCGTCAATGTAGGTCATTGCGCCAACCGCACGGGCCATCTCGGTGATTTTTGCTACGTTGTTGATCGTGCCCAGCGCGTTAGAGGCATAGCCGCAGGCCGCTAGTTTGGTCTTAGTAGACAGTAACCCTTCCATCTGGTCGAGGTCGAGCAGGCCCGACTCAGGGTCGAAGTCCACCCAGCGTACTGTAAGGCCCCGATCCCGCGCTGTAAGCAGCCAAGGGGCGATGTTGGCATCATGATCCATACGGGTCACGATAATCTCATCCCCTTTGCTGAGCGTCTGGCCAATAGCGCGGCTGATGTGGAAGGTCAGGGTGGTCATGTTAGGGCCGAAGACGATCTCGCGCGGCGATGGTGCGTTGAGCAGGTCGGCCATTGCGGCACGAGCCGCCTCAATTGTCTGATCGGTCAGCTCGCTGGTGTGAAAAGCGCCATGCGAATTGCTGTTAGCCTCTACCAGATAGCGGCGCATGGCATCTATGACGCTGGCGGGCACTTGAGTCCCGCCGGGGTTATCGAGATAGATCGGAGATCGGCCATTCACCTTCTGGCGCAGGGAAGGGAAGCGGCGGCGGATGCTGGAGAGGTCAAGGCCGGCTGAGCTGGGCGTCTTGCGCGGCGGTTTACCTGTGTCTGGCATGGCATTGCTCCTTCGTGCTGTATGTCCTCTATTCTACAGCTTATAACCGAGCCGGATGGTAAGATGCCCGTTATAACATCGTTTATAAGAGATGATGAACAGACATGCTGTCGCCGCATCCCTGCCAGAGCGGAGAACGCCTGCTCGCCGGGCAGGCCTTATCGCCTGAGGCAACAGCCCTGTCTGTTAGAGAAGGCCTGTGGCTGTTGTGGATGGTCAGGATGAAGCGGCCTGTCCTTCGTCCTGCTTGACCTTGAAGTTCAGGATTTCGCCTGCAAAGCGGCACAGGATGGTAAGCAGTGTCTGATCGGTTGCGGTGAACGGCTTCCCGTCGTGCTTGTTGACCATCTCCAGCACGCCCAGAACGCGCCCGCCGCCCGCGATAGGCGCCGCCAAGACCGAGTTGGTCTGGAAGTGGATTCTGTCATCAATCGCTGAATAGAAGCGGTAGTCGGCCTGTACGTTGTTGACGATAGTCGGCTTGTTATTTTTGGCTACCCAGCCCGCAATGCCCTTGCCGGGGGGCAGGCGCTGGCCGATCAGCTTTTCGCGGCCTACTGTTCCCTGTGCCAGCACAAACTCTAACTCTCCTGTCTCATCATCGAGCGCCAGCAGGGACCCCTCTGTCGCATTGACAACCATCAGCCCGTTGTACAGAATGCGATCCAGCAGGGGCATGATCTCCGCATCCGGTGAGAGATCATCTAGGGCTTCCATCAGGGCGTTCAGGGAATCAATGTACTGGCGCAGGGACAGGTTCTCTTCTTTGAGTAGCCGATTCTCTTCTGTGAGACGGGCTACTTCACGTTTAAGATAAGTGTTGATATTAGCGCTCATGATGATACCTTCTCCCTCTGACCAGCGCAGAGTACATGATGAACCTTTAACGATAAAGCCAGTCTATCATAAAGCCGTAGCCTGAACAAGATGGGGGGCAGGGGAAGGGGAGGCGCTTGGAAAAGACACACCCGGACCTCCCACAGGCCGGGTGCTCTCTTCATCTCATCGTGTTTCGCACAGCGCAGGATGGTGACAGGCCAGTGAATTGTCCCAGCTCGGTGCCCAGCCGCTATGCAATGCGGGGGGCAGACTCGGCCTCCTGCTCCGTCACGAAGGTCTGGACCTCAGCCAGCGCTTTTTCATAGATTTTCAATAAATCCCGATCCGTGCCTTTGTAGCGCCTGAGCGTTTGCAAGGCGCACATGGCACACCCGCGCATAGCACGGTAGCTGTCCGTCTCGCATTCAAGACAGCCATTCAACCGGATCATCATCAGCCCAAAGGCTAACAGTTCGGGATGATCGGGGGGTAACGCAACAACCCGATCAACCAGTTCCCGCCATTCAGACCCGCGCATGTCGCGCAACATCGGAATGACATAGTTGGGGAACAACAACTCATTATTGGTGTACATACCGGCCCCCTAGTACAATACGCCCCGCTTCCACAATTAGCCCCATTCCTCACCCGCTTCATACAACCCTGCATAACAAAAACATAACGCTCAATTGTTCGCATTGTAAGGGCCTTTTCTAACTTTCGTCAATATGAGTCGGGTACTATGTTTGGTTATAGAAAGGTTATAATAGCGGGCTTAGAGGCACAAGGTTTACGCCCCGTTTATTTGGGGGCAAAAGGCGGTTCAGAAATTGGGATGGCTTCTATACCATTCTCTTACTTAAGGCTGGGGCGCGGAGTCTGTGCTGAAAGCATCGGCTGATGGTATACTCCCGTTTTGAGGTAAAGGGCATGATCTGCACCGAAACCTAGCCGCACAGAGGGGCATGATGATCACCATCGAACAGGCACAGGCATTCTATAAAGATGCCGATCCTATTCACGGCTTCGACCACGTACTGAGGGTGCTGGCACTGGCTGAGAGGCTGGCCAAGATGGAGGGCGCTGATCTGGAAGTGGTCCGCACAGCCGCGTTGTTGCACGACATTGCACGCTCTGAAGACGGCGGCCTGATCCTTGAAGCCAACACCGAAACCGATCATGCAGTACTGGCGGCCCGGCAGGCCCGCCGCATCTTGGCCGGCGAAGACCCAGCGTTTATTGAGGCGGTTGCCCACGCTATTGAAGCCCACCGATTCCGCAACGCCATCGAGCCGCAGACATTGGAAGCTAAGGTTTTGTTCGATGCCGACAAGCTGGACGCCATCGGGGCAGTGGGTGTGGCGCGGGCCTTTGCCTATGGCGCGGTGTTGAATCTCCCTCTGTGGGGAGAAGTTTCAGAAGGCTACCGCCCCGGCGGGGATGAACCGCACAGCCCCCACCATGAGTTCCATATCAAGCTAAAGACCATCAAAGATCGGCTTTACACAGCCAGCGGGCGCCGGCTTGCCGAATCCCGCCACCAGTTCATGGCTGCTTTCTTCGATGAAATGGCCGCCGAGGTTCGCGGTGAGCGGTAATCCTCTTGCCCCACTCACAAGGGTTCTGGCCAGAATCAAGTGGAGCAAGGTCGGGTTGTTCCTCTTCAGCTTGGCGCTGTTCATTCTGGCGCTGGAATTCATGAAAACGGGGGCGCGCGGGCTGGCTCCCCTGATCCGCGACCTGCTCAGGGTCAACCATCCGCTGAATGCGCTGGGGTTTGGCTGGCTGTTTGCCTATGGCGTATTGAGCGGCTCGCCGGTAGCGGCGGCTTCTCTGACCTTTTTTGACGCCGGCGTCATCACCTCGACTGACGCACTGGCGATGATCACCGGCTCACGGATGGGTGCAGGCGTGATTGTGTTGATGATCGGCCTGATTTATGTCTTGCGCGGTCATGAGCGCACTACCAGCCTTGTGACAGGCCTGCTGGCGTTGGTTGTCACGGCCACTGTCTATCTGCCCGCCTTTCCCATAGGATATTTCGCCCTCTCATCCGGCCTGTTGAATGGAAGCGCGGCGATTAGTCAGGGCGAGGAGATGATCTCTATCATTGATCGGGTCTATGGCCCCCTCGTGCAGACGGCAGTACGCTTCCTGCCGGACTGGGTGATCTTCCTGATGGGGCTTGGGGTGATCATTGGTAGTCTGAACTTGTTTGATAGGGCGCTCCCCCAGCTTACGCTCAAGGAGAGCGCTTTCGACGAAGTGCCGCGTCTGCTTTACCGCCCCATTGTAACCTTTGCCCTGGGCCTCCTGATCACGATGCTCACCATGAGTGTGTCAGTCTCATTGGGATTTTTAGTGCCTCTGTCGGCGCGCGGTTATATTCGGCGCGAGAATCTAGTGCCTTATATCATGGGGTGCAACATCTCAACCTTCATTGACACGCTGGTAGCCGGCCTGCTGTTGCGAAATCCGGTGGCAACCGGTATTGTTCTGGCCGAGATGCTGAGTATTACGCTGGTGTCAGCTTTGATCCTGCTCCTCTTTTTTGGCCCCTACGAGCGGGCTGTTCTGCGCTTTGTGGTGTGGTTGACGGGACATACCGGACGTCTGGTGGTTTTCTTTGTGCTCATCTTCTTGATACCAGTGGGCCTGCTGTTTATCTAGAAGCAGGCAATGGGGTTGTTGTGATGAACATCCTGATAGCAAGCGATGGATCAGAATACGCTCGTGAGGCCGCCCTCTATGTCATGCCTTTTGCCAAGGCGGCTGAAGCAGAGGTAACTCTGCTGGGAATAGTGGAAGGGCAGGGGCAGGAAGAATTTCTCCAACGCACCTTGGAGGCCCTGCGAAGTGAGTTGGAGGCATCCTGCCACTGCCGCGTGATGACCCGCATCCGCTGCGGCTTTGCTGATGATCAGATTCTGGCTGAGGCAGATGAGCATTTCTACCATTTGGTCGTGATCGGGTCACACGGGCACCGCCGGTTGCGGTTGTTCTCGATGGGTTCGACAGCCCAGCGGCTGGCACGCTATATCAAAGTGCCGTTGTTGATCGTGCCCCCCGGACGCAGGCAGGTCAAGCGTGTGTTGATCTGTACCAGCGGAGAAAAGCCGGGCGAGATAGATGCCGCTGTCGGAGGAGCGCTGTCTGCACTGGTCGGGGCAGAGGTGACCGTTCTCCATGTGATGTCCCAGATTCCGCTTGGCCCGCAAGCCAAGCTGGACGACCTGGAGCGGGATACCGCCGCCCTGATCGAGAGCGGGGCACGAGAGGGCCGTCATCTGCGGCGGGTGCTGGACATTTTGTCGGCCCGCGGGGTGCGGCGCGAGTGGCGCAAGGCCAAAATCCGGCGCGGGCTGGTGCTGGACGAGATTCTCAGTGAGGCTCGTGAAGGCAACTACGATCTGATCGTGATCGGGGCACATCAAGTGCCGCCTGATAAGCCATGGCGTGAGATACGTCAGTTTCTTCAGGAGGATATTGCCGGCCAGATTCTCAAGCACGCCCGTCTGCCGGTGCTGGTCGTTCGTGCGCTGGATGAGACTCAGAGGGTTATTCCTGCCGCCCCAGCCGAGCATACCAATACCGAATCGGCGGAGCAAAGATAGCCCCGCCGTCCGATTGGCTATTATTCGGCCACACCGCCGGGGATGGGCCTCAGGTAGTTCAACTGAGACAGCGCCCGGACCTGCTGGGCCGCTCGATAGGAACTGCGCACCAGCGGGCCGCTTTCCACCCACTTAAAACCTAGTTCCTCTAACCCGATGCGCTTCAGTTCGGCGAATTCGTCCAGCGTGTAGTACCGCTCGACGGGCAGATGTTGTTTGCTGGGCTGAAGATACTGGCCAATGGTTAAAATGTCCACGTGCAGGGCTGAAAGGTCGCGCATCACCGCTGTGACTTCCTCGAATGACTCGCCCAGCCCTACCATGATGCCGCTCTTAGTCAGTACAAGGGGGTCCATCTGCTTGGCGTTGCCCAGGGTAGCCATCGCCCATTCGTAGCGGTCCTGCGGCTGGACCTTCTTGAACAGGCGCGGCACGGTCTCAACGTTGTGGTTGAGTATCTCCGGCTGTGCCTCCATGACGATCTGGAGAGCCTCAGCGTTGCCCTTGAAGTCAGGGATCAGCACCTCAATTGAACAGCCGGGGTGGACCTTACGGATGCGCCGGATCACCATCGCGAAGATCGGTGCGCCGCCGTCCTTGCGCTCGTCGCGGTTGACAGAGGTGATGACCACATGTTGCAGGTTCATCGCCTTGACCGCCTGCGCAACGCGGTCCGGCTCCTGCCAGTCAAGGGGGGCCGGGCGGCCTGTTTTGATGTCGCAGAAACCGCAGGAACGGGTGCAGACATCCCCCATCATCAGGAAGGTAGCCGTGCCGCGTCCCCAGCACTCGCCCATGTTAGGACACATCGCCTCTTCGCAGACGGTATGCAGTTCCTTACTGCGCATCAACCCCCGCAGCCATTCATAGGTCTCACCGCTTGGTGCACGCACTTTGATCCAATCCGGGCGCCGGCGCGGCGGGGCGGGGGCGGGGATATTCTCGTCTGATTGGGTAATGGTCATAGGTAGTACCTAGCTCAATCCGATCACCGTTGTTGTCAAGGTCTGCCCAGATTATAACGGGCGCGAAAAGGCCCCACAAACAGGCATAAAAAGAGGCACAGGTGTGCCTCTCTCATCGTCAGGGCTATTTTGTTGGTCAACCAGCGCTATGCCGCACCCCGCCCCAGTATGACGGCGGCGATGGTCTCACCCAGTATGCGCAAATCTAACTCCCAGCTCTGACGCTCAATGTATTCGATGTCTAGTTCAACCCGCTCTTTGAAGTCAATGTTGCTCCGACCCCTGACCTGCCACAAACCGGTCAGGCCGGGTCTTACTTCGAGACGCTCAGTCTGCCAGAGCTGATAGGTATCGGCGCTGAACGAGGTGGGACGCGGCCCGACCAGGCTCATATCCCCCTTGAGGATGTTAAATATCTGGGGCAGTTCGTCAAGGCTGGTTTTGCGCAGAATCTTGCCGACGCGCGTGACACGCGGGTCGTTGGTGATCTTGAAGTCCGGCCATGTCAGTTCGTTCAGATGAGCGTACTTGGCCTTGAGCTGTTCAGCATCGGGGCGCATCGTCCTGAACTTGTACATGTCGAACTTCTTGCCGTGCAGACCGGTCCGCTTCTGGATGAAGAAGATCGGGCCGGGCGAGTCCAGCCACAGTATCGGCATGATGAAGAGCATGATCGGCAGGGCCGCCGGCAACAGCAACAGGCAGACCACGATGTCAAAGATACGTTTAGCCGCCTTGTAACTGCGCCGGAAGATGCCGCTGCGACGGCTGGTCAGCATCAGCGGCACGCTGACGACACGTGTCGGCACATAGGACTCTTCCGTCAACATCTTGACCCGCCTGATATGGGCGGCCACCCGCAGTTTGAGTTCGGTGCTGTCGAAAGGCTTGGTGATGTAATCGTCTGCACCTGCGCCGAACCCGGTTGCCTTGTCAGAGATGGTGGTCTTTGCCGTCAGCATGATGATGGGAATATGCGCCGTTGAGTCATGTTCTCTCAGCCGCCGGCAGACCTCAAACCCGTCCATGTCCGGCATCATAATATCCAGCAGGATCAGGTCGGGCCTCCAGCTTGTGGCCAGCTCAATGGCGCTCATCCCGTCATGGGTCGTCTTGATATGATAGCCCTCTTTGAGCAACTGAAGGCGTATCAGTTCGGTTAAAACATGATCGTCATCTACAACTAAGACTTTGGCGGCCAACTTTGCCCCTCCCAATCAACTTCCAACAACCTGACTCTGCCCCCTATTTGTGGACGGTCAACGCCTCCTGCTGTGGCTCGGTGACGGCCTGCGGTTGCCCATCCCCCCCTCCTTCTGCTTCCTGGCCTGTCAGCAGATTGTCCGTCGCCGCGTCCAGCAGACCGCCCAGCGTCAGTGCTGTCTCTGGGAAGCTGGCCATCCCCACCTCCAGCTCGACCCCCAGCGTTTCCTTGGAGTGCTTGGCCAGCAGTTGGGCGATGCGTTTGGCCTCGTCACTGCGGGTCTCAGGCAACACAATGGCGAACCCACTGCCATGCTGGGCGACCAGATCGCAGTCGCGCAGTTCCTCAGACAACAGCTTGGCCACCCGCGCTTTGATGTAGCGGTTGATCATGGTCTTCTGGATTTCCAGCAGGGTCTTGCTGACATCAATATGTTTGGGGTCTATCTTCGGGTTAACCACGAGCAGAGCCAGATTATGCTGGAACCGACGACTACGCTTGACCTCACGATAAAGTTCCTCTACGTCAACGGTGTCGTATAGGCGGGGCGGAAGGCCGATTTGACGGATGGTCAGGTTGGCGATTGTCTCCTCAAAGTCACTCACTACGTTGGCCAACTGCCCGACCAGCAGGAGGGTGATCACGAGGCTGGCGACCTCAGTGACCGTCAGAGGGAGCGATGTACCAAACAGCTCATATCTCAGCCAGACCTTCACCGCGAAATAGACAACGAGTGTGCTCATGATCCAGAAGGCCAGGCGCCACCGCTTGAAAAATCGGGGCATGAGCATCAAGACGCTGGCTGAGAGTGGAGCCAGCACATAAACAAAGCTGGCAATGTTGATTGGCTCGTTGATACGTTCGATGTTATAAAAGAGAAACAGCCACCACGCTACGGCGCCGATTGCGAGACGCAGTCTTAGCATACCAATCCCCCTCTATCCTAACACGGTTACCCTGATCATCTGTTATACACCATTATAGTCTCAGCCCATCTAGACGATTGTAACTGCTTGCTCCTTACTAAGTGGCTGTCAATCGGAGGTTTGGGCCTGTTCTAACCGAAAATTCATGAAAATTCATAAAATCTTTACCAGATATGCCGTCGGAGAAACCACTATCTTATATAGTAAACCCCTCACTACCTTCAGGTTGCTGGCGGCGGCTCAACCCGCTACTCTATGAGGTCTGCTACCGAAGAATACATGGGATGGTGGTTTCCGCCGTATTCACGATAACTGGGAAGAGGAGAGGAAGTTGACAGACATATCACGCCAAGCGGGAACATTGACGATGGAACATCTACCAGAAAGGACAACGAACATCCCCTTCGCTACAACAGTGGACTACGGGGAGGTGCCGCGCTGGCTGAGCCGGGCGCGTTCGCTGGTACAGCCAGTGCCCGACCACCCGACGCTGCGCCACGAACTGACTGTCTTGTTCCGCCTTCTGAGGGCAGTCCACCGCGAGAAAGCGCTGATACTCCAGAGTTCGACCCGCCTGCACGGGGAACTGCTGGCCAGCATGTGGGTCGGACTCTGGCCCCGAAAATGGCGGCCTGTGATTGTCATAATGGGTTGCATGTGGCAGCGCGATCCCGGCCTGCGCGGTCTCATTGAGCAGGTCGTCGTCCGGCTGGCTGATCGGGGCATTCGCCGCTATGCTGTCCAGTCCACCGATGAGATGACACTCTTTCCGGCCACGTGGGGCATCAGCGCGGCCAAAACGCGTTATTGCCCCTTTTTCTACACCATCACCGAGCGGGATGTCATCACGCCGCCTCCCCCTGCCGGCGACTATATCTTTGCGGGGGGCAACTCCCATCGGAATTATGCTCCCCTGATCGAGGCCGCCCGGCAGATGCCGGAGCGCCAGTTTGTGATTGCTACCGACCGTTTGAAGGCGCTTGATGACCTTCCCCCTAATGTGACAGCGCGTCCAGTCCCTCGCGAAGAGTACATGAGGCTGATGAGTTCCTCAGCAGTGGTCGTGGTCGCACTGCAACAGGGTTTGAGCCGTTCAGTCGGCCAGCAGACCTATCTCAACGCGATGTGGCTGGGGAAGCCTGCTCTCGTGACTGATACGACAGGTGTTCGTGATTACATCCGTGATGGGGAAACAGCGCTGATCGTGGATGGTTCGGCGGAAGACTACGTGAGGAAACTGCGTTGGGTCTTTGACCCGGCTAACCGCGCTGAGGTAGCCCGCATAGCTCAGAAGGGCCAGCAGACAGCCCGTGAGCAGTTCACCTATGAGAATCATGTGGCCTGCCTGCTGGACATACTGGATGAGGCGTTGTACGAGGCAGGTTACTGCTGAGGAGGGCACAAGGAAAAACGGCGGCAGGTTTTGCTTTGCTGACTTTCATAGTATACTCCTTAGGATTTTATACGACTAAAGCAATCTAATTAGCGCAATTGACGAGTAGATGGAAGAGATATGGAAATTCAAAGGTATCTGCGTAGTCTCTTAGAGGGATGGTGGATCGTGCTGTCCGTGCTGTTGCTCAGCACCGGCGCGGCCATCGCCTATAGCTTCTCGCAACAACCCACTTATGAGGCAACAGCCACGCTTGTCACCCAGACAAGCCGGCATATCCCGGATGTGGGGGACACGATCAGCGGCTTGGACACACTGGCCGGGCGAAGCGGGCTGGTAGCCACCTACTGCGATATTCTGGAAAGCAGGGCCATCGCTGAAGCCGGCGTAACCTCTCTGGGCCTGCCTACCACTGTGCTTGCAGATTACACGGCCACCTGCGTCGTTCTGCCCGATTCCAGTGTCATGCAGTTGACGGTGCAGGGTCCTAACCCCAACCTGACCACTGATCTGGCCAACGCCATGAGCACTCAAGGCATTGATTATGTTGCCTCCCTTCAGGAGATTTATATCCTTCGCCTGCTTGATCCCGCCGTCGTTCCGGAAGAGCCTATTGCGCCGGTCCATTCCGTGAATGTGGGCTACGGGGCAATCATCGGTTTGATGGGAGGTGTCGCCGCTGTCTTCCTGCGTATGGCGCTGACTGAACAACGGGCTTCAGCCGCTACCCCAGCACCAGAAGCAACCGCTGTGCTGGAAGACCGCCCTGCCTCGTGAGGAGCTGAGGGATGCAAAGACTGTTAGACGGCCTGCACATTCCAAAGCTTAGCCCCCTTCAGGCTACCCTTGCCAGTCTGGCGATCAGCCTGGCGTTGGTGGCCGCTCTGCTGGTAGTGGGGATCGGGTTCAGCGATACAGACCTGCCCCTCTACCTTGGCGGAGGGGCGGCGGCTCTGGGGCTGGCAGTGCTGATCTCAATCCGGCCAGAGGTAGGGGCTTATGTGTTGACGGTCTCCGTCTTCACCAGCCTCTCGGATGTGTTGAAATACCTCGGATTTCCCAGTATCAACAAACCGCTGGTGGCTCTGGTCGCTGTCAGCATTCTGGCCAACATCCTCTTGAAGCGGGAACGGCCCAAACTCAGGCATCTAGAACTGCTCTTCCTGACGATTGGTATCTCGTGGCTGCTTTCGCTGTTTGTGGCGGAGAATCAACAGCGGGCTACCAACAAGGTAATTGACTTCGCCAAAGACTTCGTCATTGTGCTGTGCTTTGTTTTCTCTCTCAAGAACCAGCTTTACTGGAAACGGGCGGCCTGGCTGCTCCTTCTGTCAGCAGGGGTGCTGGCGGCTATGGGGACTTATCAGTCTGTCACCGGCGACTACCAGCAGACTTTCCTAGGATTTGCCAAGATCAGCGAGCAGGAGGTCGTCCGGGAGCTGACCAGCGGGCGTCTGACCGGCCCGATTGACGACCCGAACTATTACGGCCAGATGATGGCCGCTGTCCTGCCTCTGGCAGTGTACCGTGCGCTGGATGAGAAAAAGCTCTTCCTCAGGGTAACAGCCGCGGTGATCGGCCTGTTGATCATCATCACGGTCATGAACACATACAGCCGGGGCGCTTTCGTGGCGATGGCCATTGTCCTGCTTCTGATCGCCATTGAACGCCATATCAAGTTCTCGTGGCTGATGCTGGTCGGCCTCTCAGCGGCTATTCTGATGCTGGTCTTACCGGCAGGGTACACCCAGCGGATCAGCAGTATCTTTGAGGTAGACCTCACGGATCAATCCTCCCTGCGGTCGGACTCCTCCATCCGGGGGCGTACCAGTGAGATGCAGGCCGGCTTGCTGATGTTTGGCTCGCATCCCTTTCTGGGCGTAGGGGCGGGTAACTATCTCAACCATTATCAGGATTATGCCAGCCTGCTGGGCCTGGAGGATCGGCTGACTGAACGGAATGCCCACTCCCTTTACATCGAAGCGGCGGCAGAGACGGGTCTTGTTGGAGTTATCGCACTGACTTCCACGCTGGTAGCCCTGTTTGCCGGAATCCTCAGCGCCAGACGCAAGGCCAAAGACATACTCAAGGACCCAGACTGGCATAGTTGGATCATGGCCTTCCAGCGTGCCCTCACGTCTTACCTGATCACCAGTATCTTCCTGCACAGCGACTACATCCGCTATCTATGGCTGTTGATCGCTTTGACAATTGCCATGATCTATATCACCGATGAAGCGGCTCAAGAGCGGCAACGAGCGGCCTCAGTGACAGCAGGAGGGGCTGTCGCATGAACACGGAAGTCCCCACGCTGGGCGGCCAGCAGATGGCCCGCAGGACAGCCCGCGCTGTCTTCTGGAATTATGCCTCGTTTGGTCTGGGCAAGTTTCTGGTATTCATCACCACCGCCATTCTGGCGCGGCTTCTCTCACCGGATGATTTTGGTCTGGTGGCTCTGGCGACACTGGCCGTCAACTACCTGTCTGTACTCAAAGACTTAGGGCTGGGGGATGCCCTCATCCAGCGGCGGGATGACATTGAAGAGGCTTCTAATACGGTCTTCACCCTCAACCTGATACTGGGGGTGGTCCTGACACTGGCATCCGTAGCCATCGCCCCGCTGGTGGCCGCCTACTTCCGACAGCCGCTGGTCATTCCGTTGTTGCGTGCGCTGGGGCTGACCTTTGCCATCAACGCGCTGGGGTCGGTGCATATTGTGATGCTTCAACGCCAGCTTGACTTCCGCCGCAAACTGATCCCCGATATAGGGCGTTCAGTGATCAAGGGGGTTGTGTCTATCGGCTGTGCGCTGGCGGGCATGGGCGCTTGGGCGCTGGTGATCGGCCAACTGGCAGGGGTGGTTATTGGCGTGTTGATCGCATGGGTGGTGTACCCATGGCGGCCACGCCTGCTGATCAACTCCAAGCTGGCTTTTGGCCTCCTCAAGTTTGGGATGTCGCTGATCGTCATTCAGGTTTTCACCGTTATTGAAGATAACCTCGATTATCTGATCATTGGCCGCCGCTTTGGAGAAGCCCCGCTGGGCATCTACACGCTGGCTTATCGGTTGCCAGAGATGCTGGTGATCAGCCTGTTGTGGGTCATGGCCAGTGTCATCTTCCCGGCCTACTCCACTGTGCAGGATCAGCCGGACATCTTACGGAGGGGCTTTCTGGCAACCATCCGCTTCACGGAGATACTTGCTGTGCCCATCTGCTTGGGGTTGTTTCTGGCCGCCGACCCGATTGTGCGGGTTGTGTTTGGCCCTCAGTGGCTGGAAACCATCCCCGTTCTGCGTGTGCTGGCCATTTTTGCCTTGTTTACCTCAATCGGGTTCAACGTTGGGGATGTCTACAAAGCGGTAGGACGCCCCGACATCTTAGTCAAGCTCAGCATCGCTTACCTGTCTACGCTGGCGCCTGCCCTGATCCTTGGCTCAAACTTTGGGCTGGTAGGCGTTGCCTTTGGCCACCTCACGGTGAGCTTCATTTACATGTTTGTCCGTATTGCCGTCGCGACCCGCTTTGTCAAAGTCAACCTGTGGGACATTCTGGGAGAGTTGAAGCCCTCATTTCTGGGAGGGCTGGTTTTGTCTGTACTGGTCATTGTGAGCCTCTACCTGACCGCCGGCCTTGCTCCGCTGTGGCAGTTGCTCGTGGCCGTCGCGGCAGGCGCCGGAGGTTATCTGGGTGTGCTGTGGCTGGTAGAACGGGACACACTGCTGAAAGTAGTCCGTGTCCTTGGCATTTCAGGACCAGCCGGCAGGGAGAGCAAAGCTTTAGCCGAGAATCAATAGGGGGAGAGTCGTCATGATTTCAAATGTTCGTAAGCCTTTATTGCTAGGGAGTCTTGTCATTGTGCTGGTCAGTGTGTTGACGGTAGGCATACTGCCCGGTTATGCTCAAACGGCTACCCCCGCTCCTTCACCTCAGGGGCCTCCTACTGCAACCCCCCTGCCGACTTCTACACCTGTTTCCATCCCTTCTGCGCCTGATGTAGCACAGGTCACCTTTCAACAGTTAGGTCAACAGCAGATCGTGTTGACCTCACCAAGCTCTCAGTTCGAGTTCAGCTTTGAGCTTCCATACCGATGGAAGATCGAAGGGGGAGCAGACACCAGCTATATTGAAATCCAGTACGACATGATCATGGAGGGCGGTGCGCTTAGCACCCCTGCCCCTGGTGAACAGCCCTTTGTGCCCTCTTTTACCACCTACTTCGACGGCCTGCTGGTCTCATCACTTCAGGTAGCCCCCGGACGTAACCAGGTTATTCGCGTGCCCATTCCGGCGGACTTGATCAACCTGAATCCGTCCAGCAGTTTTCACTCGCTCACCTTCTGGTTTGATGTGGGCAGGCGCTGTATGCAGGTGCCTCCCATGCGCATTGTGATTCACAACTCTTCCTTCCTGCGCATCAAATACTCTACCCTGCCGCTGGAACTTGATCTGGCAGACTTCCCCCGCCCTGTTATCCAGAACCCGCTGTCAGGACAGCCCGTGTTGATCGTGCTTCCGGATGTGCCCAATGACACTGACCTCTCGGCGGCGGCAGGGATCGCGGCTGTCATCGGCGACCTGACCTTCGGTGTGACGCGGGTTGAGGTGGCTGCGGCCTCGCAGGTCACTTTTGCCCAGATGGTTAACCGGGGGGTGATCATTGTAGGACAGCCCGGCGCCAATGCGATGCTGGCTGACCTTTACCGCCGCAACCGCCTGCCTACTACTCTCTCGCGTGAGGGAGTCATACTGGATCAGGCCGGGGCGCCCATTGCCGCCGAAGACGGCGTCCTGCAGGAGATGGTCTCCGAGGCTGACCCTGAACAGGTCTATCTGATCGTCACCGGCAACTCGGACCGTGCAGTAAGCCGGGCGGCACGCGCCCTCTCAGCGGCCCGTCCGCGTTATGGATTCTCAGGCCGCCTCGTGCTGATACAAGATTACAACGAGGCGCCGGTGCTTCCCTCCAGCATCTCAGAGACCTTCACGCTGGCTGATCAGGGCTTCACGGATGCGGTTTTCACTGGTGTCAGCACTTTCAGGAAGTCTGTGACTTTCTTCGTGCCGTCAAGCTGGGCAATCGAGAGCGGCGCTGCCCTGACCCTCCATTATGTCCACTCGGCGGCCCTTGACCCTGAGACATCCGTCCTGACGGTCGAACTGAACGGCGAGCCGGTCGGCAGTGCCCCCCTGGATGCCCAGAGCACCAGCGAGGCTCAGGTTGTTATTCAGCTTCCGCCCGGCGACTTCCGCCCCGGCGAGCGCAACCGGATAAGCTTCGAGGTGACCAACCATCTGGCGGACATCTGCGCCCCGCCTGACTCGCCAGCCGCGTGGACGCGGGTCATGAGTTCCAGTGTAGTTTACCTTCCACACGTCGAAGTAGATGGCAGTACGAATCTGCCGGTCGAGGACCCGCTGACCGCCTTTGCGTCCCGCCACGATCTGGGTGATGTGTGGTTCTCGCTCCCTGCTGAGCCGACGCTTGAGGAAATCCGCGGGATGCTTACCCTCGCGTGGCGGCTGGGCAGTGTGGCGGGCGGGCCGGGCTTCATGCCGCGGGCCTCGCGCGGCCCCATCACGGATACAGCCCAACTGGCTGATTACCATCTGATTGTCGTTGGCCGGCCGTCTGCCAATCCCTTGCTTGCCTCCCTTAATGACAGCCTGCCCCAGCCGTTCGTCGCCGGCGAGGATCGTCTCCAGCCGGTCATCGGACAAGTCATCTACCGTCTGCCGGATGACTTCAGCATCGGCATCTTCCAGTTCTTCCCTTCTCCTTGGAACCCCAACCGGGTTGTCTTGGCCCTCACAGGCACGACTCAGGAAGGCGAGAACTGGCTGCTTCAAGCTCTGAGTGATGATACCCTCTTCTATATACTGGGAGGGCATATTGCCTTTGTGCTGGGCGATCAGATCGAGGTGATCGATTTGCGGGAACAGTCACTCGGAGCGGTGGTTGCCGCGCTGGGCACGGTTGTCCCGACCGTTGAAGGTACACCCATCCTTCCGATGACCATGACCCCGCCGCCCACTCTGGACCCGTCAGCCGCAGTGCCTGACCAGTATGCCGCACACGGGATCGAGCGGCCCGCTTTTGTCACCATTGCTGTCATCGCGCTGGTCGGCCTCGGCGTTGTTGTGACGGCGGCAGGGATTATCATCACTTCACGCCGGAATAGAACACAGACTGGCAAATGAAACCGTTTACCTGCATAGCAGACAAAGCCCGCCCTGCTCAGCGGGCTTTGTCTTTAACCCGACAGGTTGTTTTAGGAGAGCATATCAGGCTGAGGGCCTTCGTTGTGCTGACTGCCCTCCTGCTGTTGAGCGGCTGTGGAGGGACTCAGGAGGCTGCGCCGCCGGCTGTTGCCAGCCCGACCCCTCCGCCGATTCCTTCGCCGCTCCCTACTGTGACGCCCTTTTCTACTGCCAGCCCGACGCTGATCCCGCCGACCGCTGTGCCTGCTCCTACCCTGACGCCTGCACCATCCCCGACCGACCCGCCACCCGCCTCCCCTTCGACGCGCCCTGTCCGAACCGTTCAGCCGGCTGTCATTGAAGGGTATATTCCCAACCCTTACATGGGCTGGCAGGATACTCAGCGCCCCAATCGGCGCTTCCCGGAGACAGTAGGCTATATCCGCGTGGACTGGCGCGACCTCAACCCGGCGGAAGGGGTGTACGACTGGGGCCTCATTGAGACCCTGCGCCAGCAGATGCTGGCAGTCGGCGGGCAGATCAGCTTCCGTGTGCGGACTTCACGGCCCCCGCCGTGGGGAGAGGGCAATGTCACCCCGCAGTGGCTGTTGGATCAGGGGGTACAGGTCTTCTATGGCAGTGGCGGCTCCGAGCCGGTCTACTCGGATTGCCGGTTTCTGGACGCACACGCCCGTTTCATCGAAGCGATGCGCCAAAAATACGACGGCGACCCGGATGTGGCGTTCATTGACATCGGCTCTTATGGTTACTACGCCGAGTGGAACTCGGACCAGTATGACCTGACACCCGGCAGTCTCGACTGGCATGCCCGCCGCCGCATCCTCGATATGTATCTGGGCGGACAGGCAACCCGCCCCTGCACTCAGCCGGACGGGCAGGTCATTCAGGTGACCTACAGCTATACCGGCTTTCAGCGTACTCAGCTCATCATGCCCTATACGCCGTGGTTTCAAGACTCAACGCTCTACGCGCTGGAGCGCCGGCAGGACGTCGGCATCCGGCACGATGCGCTTGGCTCAGAAGGACACCAGCGATATTATCGTCAGCAGATCGGCTCGCTGGTTCAGCAGATATGGACGCGCGTCCCTATCGTGTTTGAGCTTGACTCAGAGGCCTACACACCGGAGGCGCTGGCCAGTGCCCGTGACTTTGCGCGGGAGATGCACGCCTCGTTTGTGCACGACAACCTGAGCGGTCAGGGGGATGACAGACTGATCGAGGATATGCTGGAGAATGTGGGGTATCGTCTAGTGTTGCGCGAGATGACCTACACTTCAGAGCTGGCCGCCGGCGAAGCGCTCTCTTTCAGAATGGTCTGGGAAAATATCGGCGTTGCTCCTCCCTATGTGACCTATCCCCTCGTTTTGTTGCTGACTGATGCGCAGGGGGCGGTACGCTCCAGCTATACCGTCGAGGCCGACATCCGTACATGGCTGCCCGGTAGTCCAGCCGTTCTAGAAGGCAGTATGCCCCTCCCTTCCGGCCTGAGGGCAGGGGCCTATGATCTGCGTTTGGCTTTTGTTGACCCGGCTGGCGGCCAGCCCGTCCTGACGCTGGCTATTGAGGGCCGGGACGCTCAGGGGCGCTACTTGATCGGGGCAGTGCAGGTGAGATAATACTCAATGAATCAATCAATGCCCCAGGAAGGAATTGAACCTTCAACCTACCGCTTAGGAGGCGGCCGCTCTGTCCGTTGAGCTACAGGGGCATTTCACCTCATTATAGCAGGAGGTCCTGAGGTTGCCAAAGCCGCGTTCCCGGCAGGCGGGGACCCGCCTTGCGCCTGTTTCACACGCGCCCCTGAACCCTGGCGACTGTCTGCTGGATCGCTATGTCATCGTGCGTGTTTGCCATGTCGGCGGGCTGGGGGCGCTGTATGAGGCGCTCGACAGGGAGGCAACCCCCCCCTTAGACCGGCTGGCAGTCAAGGAGACCCTCCTAGACGACGCCGACAGCTCCTCCCTCTCTGAGACGGCAGAGCGCTTCATGGACAAGGGGCTTCTGCTCGCCATGTTCGAGCACCCGGCTATCCCCCGTCTGCGGGACTGCTTCGTGTTGCACGACCGGGGGTATCTGGTCATGGACTATATCGAAGGTCAGGACCTCGAAGACATCTTGGGCGACCCGGAGCGTGAACTACCGGTAGCGGAGATTCTCCGCTGGGCAGTTGAACTGGGCGAGGTGTTGAATTATCTGCACACCTGCCAGCCCCTGCCGATCATCTACCGCGACCTGAAGCCCTCAAACATCATGATCGATTCAGAGGGGCAGGTGAAGCTGGTGGATTTTGGCATCGCAGGGATATTCCCACACCAGCAGACCGATAACCCGCTCGGCACGGACGGCTACGCCGCACCAGAGCAATACGAGGGGCAGGTTTCGCCTGCCATTGACATTTACGCCTTTGGGGCCACGCTCCATCATCTGCTGACTCGCCGAGACCCGCGCCTTGAGCCGCCCTTCTCCTTTGACACTGTCTCCATCCGGGGCCTTAACCCGCTTGTGCCGCCTGAGCTGGAGGCGGTCGTGATGCGTGCGCTGGCCCCCCGCCCGGATGATCGCTTCTCAAGTGTGGCAGAGATGCTGGCGGCGCTCAGGCAGATTCGGCTGGATGAAGCCGGCTATGACTCGTGAAGACAGACAGCGGTGGGACCGGCGCTATCAAGAGCCTCACTATCAGGGTGAGCGCGAGCCGTTTCCGCTTATTGTTCAATATGCTCAGCCGTCGGCCTGCGGGGGAGCTGGAGAAAATCCGTTGGCGCTTGATCTAGCCTGCGGCCTTGGGCATAATGCCCTCTGGCTGGCCCGGCAAGGTTACCGTGTCGTGGCGGTAGATGGCAGTCTGACAGCTCTGCGGCGCGGCAGCGAGGCGGCCTGTCAGCACGGCCTGAGCAGTGCTGTGCTGTTTGTTCTGGCGGACTTAGATCACTTCCGCCCTCCGGCTGACTGTTTCAGCCTGATCTGCGTGATCCGCTTCCTCTCGCGGGAGATGTTCCCTGCTATTCGTGCCGCGCTCAGGCCGGGGGGACTGCTGATCTATGCCTCGCTGAACTGGCGCTGTGCTGAGAACCGCCCTGATATTGCGCCCAAATATCTTCTTGCGCCGGGCGAACTGCTGGAGGCTTTCAGCGATTATGAGATCATCCTCTATGATGAAGAGGGTGAGCTGTCCAGTCTGGTTGCCTGCAAGCCCGGCTCTGCCGGCAGGGGCGGCTGGGCTGTCTAAGCGGGCAAGAGGGAGGCTCGTTTATCCATGAACGTAGAAACTGTCCTGTCCGGCAAACGGATTATTCTGGGTGTCACCGGCTCAATTGCGGCCTACAAAGCCGCTACTCTGGCCAGCCGCCTGACACAGGCTGGCGTGCAGGTAGATGTGATCATGACGGAGGCCGCTGTCCGCTTCATCACGCCGCTGACCTTTCAGGCACTCACGGGGCGGCCTGTCTATACGAGCATGTGGCAGACTGAGACCGGCGGCGGCCTTGGAACTCATATTGCCCATGTCGGGCTGGCACATCAGGCTGATCTGCTCCTGATCGCGCCCGCTACAGCCCAGACCATCGCGCGGGTCGCGCTCGGCTTGGCTGACGACCTGCTGAGCGTGACCGCGCTGGCGGCCCGTTGCCCCATCCTGATCGCCCCCGCTATGGATGCCGGCATGTATGAAAACCCGGCTGTCCGCCAGCATGTTGAGACGCTCCGCGCACGCGGCGTCCATTTTGCCGGGCCGGCTATGGGGCGGATGGCCTCCGGGCTGGAGGGGCTGGGGCGCTTCCTAGAGCCGGATGAGATTGTCGGCCACTGCCGCAGGGTGCTCGGATCAACAGGCCCTCTGCGGGGGCGGCATGTGGTTGTCACGGCAGGGCCGACGCGCGAACCGCTTGATCCGGTGCGTTTCATCTCCAACTATTCGTCCGGCAGACAGGGCTTCGCGCTGGCTCAGGCGGCTGTAGACTACGGCGCACAGGTGACGCTGATCACCGGGCCGGTCAGCCTGCCGGCTCCCGTCGGGGTTCAGCGGGTTGAGGTCGAAGAGGCGCGGCAGATGCTGGAGGCCGTGCTGGCTCATGCCGCTGGCGAGAGGCCGGCAGACGCCCTGATCATGTGCGCGGCGGTAGGCGATTTTCGCCCAGCCCGGCCTGCACAGCACAAGATCAAGAAGGGGGAGGATACCCGCGCCGACAGCCCCCTCCGGATCGAGCTTGAGGAAAACCCTGACATTCTGCTGGAAGTCTCCAATCAGCCCCGCCGCCCAAAGGTCACTGTCGGCTTTGCGGCAGAATCGCATGACCTGATCACCCATGCACAGGCTAAGCTGATCCGTAAAAAGCTCGACCTGATCGTTGCCAACGACATCACCGCCGCAGATGCCGGCTTTATGGCCGAGACAAACCGCGTCGTTCTGATCACCCATGAAGGCATCGAGGAACTGCCCCTGATGCACAAGGAAGAGGTCGCCGCCCGTGTGATCAGGTGGGTAGCCGCGCGGCTGGCGGACTCGGCTGGCTAGGCTCATGGGAGCATCGCTGTGGACAGCCCAAAAGGGAGTGGCTAGCTGTCTGGATATATGCAATAATAGTGTCATGAATAGTGTCATGCAATGTCCAAAATGCAGCAACCAGAAGCAACAGGTCAAATCAGGGCGGACCGAAGTCGGGAGTCAACGCTACAAATGCAAGGCC
>Ga0209101_1000938_pt1 | contig 23187 bp, 18 predicted proteins | sample ConPoolayeCmetaG_FD_185481 | JGI IMG/M metagenome (GOLD analysis project Ga0209101, IMG submission 185481) | Hot spring microbial mat communities from California, USA to study Microbial Dark Matter (Phase II) - Cone Pool mat layer C metaG... ...
GGCCGACAGGGACTTGCCTGCCTAGAAAATCGGCCATGGCCCGTTGCCGGGCCACCTCGCCGTGGCGACATTGGCTCCGATTCCTTTCCTCTGGGGAGCGCGGGCATCTTGCCCGCCTTTGTTTTTGCGGGCGAGACGCCCGCGCTCCCAGATTCGCGGACGGCGTTTAGGCCGATTTCTGGAGCGTGGGCATCTTGCCCGCCTCTGTTTTTGCGGGCGGGACGCCCGCGCTCCTCACTTGCGGGCGGGACGCCCGCGCGAGGGGCAAGCTCTTACACGCCTCGTCCCGGCTCGACGAAGGCACGCGTCATTTCTTGGCCGGGGCGGGCTTTTCGCTCTTCGGTTTTGGCGTGAGGATGAGGGTGACGGGGGTGCCGCGAGGCGGTATGTGTTCCGTGAATCCCTCGAACAAAAGCTCGCTGTCCGACGCCGTGCTCTGGATCGGCAGGTCGAGCAAGGCCCCGGGGAAGTTCGACACGCAGATCAAATCGCCGTCGGCGTCGGCTTGATAGTAGGTTTCGCCGGTCACCGGGTTCTTCTGAAAGCGGCTGCCCGCGAAAACCCAAGGATACTCCAATGCCTTGCCGGTCTTGACGTTGCGAACCCAATCCTGGGCCCTGGCGGTCTGCCGCTGGCCCTTGGCGTCCTTCCACACGCAAGTGATTTCGATTTCGGAACCGCTGGCGGGGACATATTTTGGCCGGAATTGGACGGGCGAACCGGGTTCGGCGCCCACGGCCAAAAGCGCGGCATGGACAAACGCCGCCTTGGTCGGGACCGACAACACCGCCTCGTGCTCCTTCGAGTTCCTCAAGCAGGCGAACAATTCCAACGGCGACTGACGCTGACAAACGACCCCCACCAACACCACGCTCCGCTTTTCCCGGTCGATCCAGACGGGGTATTTGTCGTTCAGTTGTTTCAACGCCTCGGGCCGATCAACCAACGGGGGACCTAGGTCGGGCAGCTTGTCTTCCTGCGGCGGTTCCTCGCGGGGCGGGATATCTGGAAACTCGAATTCCTCATCGCGGGCCGAAGGTTTGGGCTTCGGCGGTTTGGGCATCGCGGTCGTTTGGGAATCTGGCGTGGATTTTTCTTTCGGATCGGGCTTGCCCGCGGCTGCCGCATTGCTCCCCTCGCCGATCACCGTGGAGGTGGCCGTCGTGAGGACCTTGCCCTGCTGGACGATGGCGACCTGATGGGTGAGCTTGCCGGGCCGGTCCACCCGAAACGTCAGCCGCAGCCGCTGCGATTCGCCCGGCCGAAGGGGCTTCAAATCGTGCTCGATGGGACTTGCGGCCACGTCGTGGATCAGACCCGGATCGAAATGATCGACCACGAGGAGATTGGCCGCTGGAAGTCGTCCCACGTTGCGGACCTCCAGCTCGAAGGTCACCTGCGTCCCCACGGCGGCCTTCTGGGGACCCGTGATGGAAAGTTCCAAACGCGGCTCGGGTCCGGCGGGCGGTGGCGTGTCGGCGGCGGCAGCCTCGCCCGCTTGAAAAATCGCCACGCACAGGACGCCAAGCCGCCATGCCAAGCCGCATACACCCCGGCGCAAGCCCCATCCCCCAGCACGCAAGAGGAGTTCCATCGCCAATACGCCTCGCATAGAATAGCAACCGGTTTGCAAAAGGCGACGCGCCCGGCGGATTCCCGCCCGACTGCGCGTGGGCAGGAACGACGTGGTTTGTTGGAAACAGGAGCTTATCCCCAAAGTTTCCTCTCCGTCCGGGCGAGGGGCGGGGGGAGGGCAAGCGAGCTTCGGGATCGACCTGAAAGCCCCGTTATGATTCCATCCGCCCTCAATCCCTGCCCCTTTCTCACAAACGGGAGAGGGGGGTTGGGGATAGGCTCTGCCTCGTTCCGACCCAAACGCAGTATAGCGGGCATCCCGCCGCGGCAAAAGTGCCCCTCGGCGTTGGGAGCTTCGGCGGCAGTTGCGCCGTGGGCAGTCCGAAGGCGTTCCTTTCCGAGCGCGGCCCAGGCAGAACCCCGCGGGCAAGTCCCGACATGACAAAGACGCCGACTTCTTCCGAAAAAGACCGCGCGGCCGTGCTTCGCGCGGGACAACCGCCCAACGAGGCGTCGCTGGAGGTGGATTTCGGCCGGCGGCAGGTGTGGATCGAATTGAAAAACGGCGGCAAGGTGCTCGCGTCGGGCCACTGGAAGTGCCATCTACGCGAAAACGGTGCTTGGGCGAGGCCGGCCGCTCCTTGGGAGCAGGTGCTCCGCGTTTCCGATGAGGAAGCCGATTACCTCGAAGTGTCGTGCGAGTGGAGCGAGGGACTCACGGTCGAACGCCATGTCTTCCTGGCGCGGAAGGACGAGTTTTTGCTGCTGGCCGACGCCGTCCTGGCCCGCCAACCGGCCGACTTGGAATACCGCTCGCATTGGCCGTTGGGGCCGGGCGTCGTCTTTCGCGGGGCCAAGGAAAGCCGCGAAGGGTTCCTGGTCGCTCGCCGCCGCCGCGCGTTGGTCCTGCCGCTGGCCTTGCCGGAATGGCGGGCGGAGACCGGCTCGGGCTTGCTGGCTCAAGCGGACGACGGCCTTCAACTCCGCCAAACGGTCCACGGACGGCGCCTCTTCGCCCCGCTGTTTTTCGATCTCGCGCCCACCCGCTTCGGTCAACCGTTCACCTGGAGGCGGCTGACGGTGGCCGAACGACTCCGGGCCGTGGCCGATGACACGGCGGCGGGATTTCGCGTGCAGATCGGCGATCAGCAGTGGCTCATCTATCGTTCACTCGCGCCCAAGGCCAACCGGACGCTGTTGGGCCACAACTTGTCGTCGGAAACGCTCGTGGCCCGATTCCGACGCGACGGAGAAGTCGAGGCCCTTTTGGAGGTTGAATGAATCATGCCCGCCCATGACGATGAGGAACTGCTGCTGGAATGCCAGATTTTCAACGTGGTCCGCAAATGGACCGAGGGGACCGACGGTCGCCGGCACGTGCGGCAAGTCATCCGCCATCCCGGAGCGGTGGTCATCCTCCCACGCTTGGACGACGGACGCGTGGTGCTGATCCGCAACTACCGCGCGGCCGTGGGAAGGCATCTCCTCGAATTGCCGGCGGGCACGTTGGAACTGGGCGAAGAGCCGGTTGTGGCCGCCCATCGCGAGCTGGCCGAGGAAACCGGCTACCGCGCCCAATCCATGCAGTGGCTCACGTCGTTCTTCGCCTCGCCCGGCATCCTCGACGAGAAGATGCATTTGTTTCTGGCCACGGGCCTGGAGTCAGGACCTCGCGACCTTCAGCCCGACGAACAGATCGAGTCCGTGGTCCTGCCCTGGAACGAAGCCTTGGCCCTGGCTCGCGATCGGCAAATCGAGGACGCGAAGACCTTGATCGGCTTGTTCTTTGTGGAGATGTTTCGAGCTACTTGAGGACGCCCTTCTCGCTCAGATGGGTCTGGACGCTCGACCAGATGCCGTGACTCTTCTGTCCGACCAAGGCCACGGACCCCAGCAGGACCAGCACGATCAGGCCGAGGATCACCGCGTATTCGACCGCCGTGGCCCCTTGATCGTTTGCAACCAATTGCAGCAGTCGCTTCACCGCAGTGCCTCCGATCCGAGAAGGTGTAGCCAATCAGGGGAACTGTCCAGCTTTTCGCGGCGAAGGTGCGCGAAAAAGGGACTGTCCCCGTCGTGCCCAGTCCCCGACCAGTGAAGGGTTACGAGAAAGGGAACTCCTCACCCCAAATCAAGCATAGCTTACATTTCGGGGCAGGCGGGCAAGGACTTGATCGAGGAATTCGGGGGACCTGGGTTCATCGGGAGGCCGCTCATAGTGCCACTTGCGGTGGGTGGGGACCCAACGCTCCTCGACTGGCCAAGGCTCGAACGGTTCGTGGCCCAACGCCTCCGCCAGCTTATCCGAGTTCATGCACACGTTGCCCGCCCGCGGCGGAATGGGACCGGCGTGGGTCCGGGGTATGCCGAACAAGCAATCCGGGTCGTAACCGCCGACGCGATTGATGATTTGGGCGATCTGAAACAGGCTCAACCGGCGCGGTCCCCCGGCATGATAAATCCCGCTGAACTGTCCGGCGAGCACGGCCTCGCACACGCGGTTGAGGCAATCGACGTAGGTCGGCGTGCGGATTTCGTCGGTGTAGAGCGTGGCGGGCCGCGACTTCTTGAATCGAGAGGCGATCCAGTCGATGGCCCCGGCGTGCCCGTTGAGGCTTCTGCCCATCGGCAGCGAAATCCTCAGAATGCACGCCTTGGAATCGCTCTCGAGCACGGCCCGCTCGCCCTCCACCATCGTTTTCCCGTAGACTGTCACCGGATCGGTCGGATCGGTCTCGACGTAGTCTCCGCCCTTTCTTCCCGAGAAAACCAGGTCGCAGGACAGATGCACCAGGCGCGCGCCCAGGCGGACCGACTGGGCCAACAAGTTCTCGACCCCTTCGACGTTCAGCCGCCGCGCCAAGGCAGGGTCCAATTCGCAGGCCTTCAGCGCGCAATTGCCCGCACAGTCCAAGACCGAGGCGAATCCGTGGCGGTCGAAGAGCCTCGCCAACGCCGCGCGATCCTCGGCGTTGCACGCCACCACGCCGGGGCCTGACAGGCGAGGATCGTCTTCCTGACGGATGCCAATCACCTGGCCGGGATAACGGGCCTGGAAGTACCGCAGCGCGTGGTAGCCCGCCACACCCGTGATTCCGGTGATCAACAGCGGCAGTGGTGGTTGCGGAGCGGGTTCGGCAAAGCGTAGCATGGCAAGCGGCAGGCTGCCTCGGGCGGACCCCATAGTTTACCAGACTTCGGTCGCTATCCAAAGACGGTTCGAGGAGGAAATCACGATGTCTCTTGGGCGATTCTCGCGGCGATTGGTTCTTATTTTGGCGTTGGTCTTTCCGGCGTGGCTCGTTCCTGGAAGCGGTCCTGCGGCCGAGCCAAGGCCCACCGTGCCAGTGGGCGTGGCGAAAATCGACATCACTCCCCACGAACCCGTGCGGATGTACGGCTACGCGGCGAGGAAAACCGAGTCCGAGGGGATCGCGGGCCGATTGAAGGCGTCGGCCTTGGCGATGGGCGACGACGCGGGCGAAGGACCCGCCGTGTTGCTGGCCGTCGATTGCGGCGCCGTGCCGCCAGCGATCCGCGACGAGGTCTTCCACCGCCTCCAAGCCAAGGCCCACGTGAAGCCGGAGCGGTTCATGCTCTGCAATTCGCACACGCACGCGGGTCCTGACCTGGCGGGGATGGGTTCGTTGTCGGGCGTCGAGCACGAGCATTTGGCCCGCTACGCCAAGGAATTGACCGAAAAACTCGAACAAGTGGTGCTCAAGGCCCTGGCGGCCCGCCAGCCCGCCCGCCTCGACTGGACCGCCGGCTCGGTCGGTTTTGCCGCCAATCGGCGCGTCCTGAAGAACGGAAAATGGACGGGATTCGGGGCTGTGCCCGGGGCGCCCGTCGACCACTCCTTGCCCCTGCTCCGCGTGACCGACGCCCAGGGCAAACTCCTCGCCGTGGTGGTCAACTACGCTTGCCACAATACGACGCTGCGGGGCGACTTCAAGCAAATCCACGGCGACTGGACCGGCGAGGCCCAAGAGGCGATCGAGGCCGACCACCCGGGCGTCACGGCCCTGGTCACCATCGGTTGCGGCGCCGACGCCGACCCCTACCCGCACGGCAACGTCGAACTGTGCCGCAAGCACGGCCGCGCCCTGGCCGACGAGGTCAAGCGTCTTTTGGCGGGACCGTTCAAGCCGATCGATCCGCGGCTTAGCGCCCGCCGCGTGGTTTTGCCGCTGCCTTACGCGGCCTTGCCGCCGATCGACGAGCTGAAGCAGCGGGCCCGAAACTCCTTCCCCCTCCAGCGCGTGCTCGGCCAATTGGAGCGCGGCGAAAAGCCGCCGGCGGACCGAGACTACTACGTCGCCGTTTGGGCGTTCGGCGACGACCTGGCCATGGTCTTCCTCTCCGACGAGGTGGTGGTGGACTATGCCCTGCGGATGAAACGGGAGTTCGACGGCAGTCGGCTTTGGATTTCCGCCTACACCCATCTGGTGTCGGGCTACGTGGTGTCGGACCGGCTGATCGGCGAGGGCGGATACGAGGTCAACAACTCGCTCAGCTCCCTGATTTCCTATGGAAGACCGGAGACGGTCCAACCGAGCGTCGAACAACGGATCGTCGATTGCGTCCGCTCGCTTTTGCCGGAGAACTTTCGCGGCAAGCCCGGCGCGGCGGCGCGTTGAGCCGGGACTTGCGCGATCCGCCGTCGTAAGCTAGAATGGACGGCAAAGGGGATTCAAGAAAACTCGCCAACGCGGAGCCTGAGAGATGTTGCGGATGGTTAAGAAACTGAGTCGCCGACGATTTCTTTCGACTTCAGCCGTGGCCGCGGGGGCCGCGGGCCTGGGGCATTTCCCCGCGCCCGCCGTCTTGGCCCACGCCGCCCCCAACTCCGTGTTGGGCGTGGCGGTCATCGGCTGCGCCAATCAGGGAACGGCGAGCGTGAACGAGATCGCCAAGTCCGGGGAGCGGTTCGTGGCCTTCGCCGACGTCGACGACCGGCAGTACGCCAAGGCCCAGAAAACGCTCGCCGAGTATCCCGAGGTCAACTTCGACGCGATCCAGAAGTTCGCCGACTACCGCAAGATGTTCGACAAACTCCACAAGCAGATCGACGTGGTCTTCGTCTGCGCGCCGGACCACCACCACGCCACCGCGTCGATGATCGCCATGAAGCTGGGCAAGGGCGTCTATTGCGAGAAACCCCTGGCCCATTCGATCCACGAGTGCCGCGTGATGGCCGAGGCGGCCAAGAAGTACAACGTGGTCACCCAATTGGGCAACCAAGGCCATAGCCGGGAAGGAATCCGCCGTTTGTGCGAGTACATCTGGGCCGGCGCGATCGGCAACGTGACGGAGGTTTACGCCTGGGCGCCGACCGGCCGCGGCGGCACGGGCGGGCGCTTGCCGACCAGGCCGGTGCCCCCAGGGCTTCACTGGGACGAGTGGATCGGTCCCGCCCAATTCCGCGACTATCACGACGAATTGCACCCGGCCTTGTGGCGCAGTTGGTGGGAATTTGGCGACGGATCGCTGGGCGATTGGGGATGCCACAATCTCGATGGGGCGTTCTGGGCATTGAAGCTGGGCCAGCCGACCAGCGCCGAGGCCGTCGAACAGATCGGCGGCAGCGAGGAGCGATTCCCCCTGGTGAACGTGGTCCGCTGGGACTTCCCCGCCCGCGACGGCGGAAAACTCCCGCCCGTCCGGGTCTTCTGGCACGACGGCTACCGCGCGGCCAAGACCGCCAATCCCAAGAAAGAACTCGGCGACGAGATGGAAAAATCCCAGAATCGTCCGCCGATCGTCGTCGAACTGGAAAAGAAATACAACCGCAAGTTCGGCGACGGGGGGACGGTGTTCGTGGGCGACAAGGGCATCCTCGTGGCCTCCAACTACAGTGACAGCCCCCGCATCGTGCCCGAGGAACAGCATCGCCAAACGCCCGTGCCCGACAAGAAAATCCCTCGCGTCAAGGGCACCCACCAGGCCGACTTCCTCCGCTCGTTCAAGGAAGGCAAGAAAGCCACCTCCGATTTCGAATACGGCGCGGCCTTGACCGAAATGATCTTCGTGGGATGCCTCGCCGAGCGCGCCGGAAAGGGCAGAAAGGTCGAATGGGACGCGGCCAACATGTGCTGTCCCAACATTCCCGAGGTCAATCAGATCGTCCGGCGCGAATACCGCAAAGGCTGGGAACTGTAGCGGAAAGTGTGGCTTGCGTTCGGAGTCACCGTTCACGGGGCCTGGTCCGATTTTCGCGGCGCAGGCGCGCGAAAAGGGAACTGTCCCCCGCGGGCCGGAAACGGACGGGCAGATTTTTCGACGTGAAACGGGCCAAACAACGAGCCAATCCCCGGCCCGTGAACGGTTGCGACTTCCAACCCCTTGGTATTCCCAAAGGCCCGTTGACGGGCCTTCTCCGCCGTAGGCGGTCTTCGGCCCGGCGTTTCACGCCGGGCAACGGTTTGGATCACGCGCTGAACCATGAGCCCCGTTCACGGGGCTTCTCGGTGCGTTTGTGAATTGCGGGCGGGACGCCCGCGCTCCGGGATTTGCGGGCGACGTTTAGGCCGATTTCTGGAGCGCGGGCATCTTGCCCGCATTTGTTTTTGCAAGCGGGACGCCCGCGCTCCGTGTTGTGTGCCAGCGAGAAGGCCCGTCAACGGGCGTCGTCGCGCAAAACCTTTTTGCCGGCTATCTTCGCGCTAAAAGCCTCCCCTCTTCTCTTGAGACCATGCCTGCCGTGCGAACATGTTGTCCAGTAATTGTTTACTATTCGGTCGCGGCCGCGGTCCGCTCTGCGAACGGTTACGGCGAGTTCAGTTGGGCCATCCGCCTGGTCCATCACCAGGTCGACGTCGGGCTCGTCCAGCTCGACACAGTTGTGGGCGAGTAGAACGTACAGTATCGTGGAGGGGATCGTGTGTTCCGTCGGGCCGTGGAACGCGGCACGCTGTAGCCGGCGGCAAGGGACCATCGCAATCTGGTCGCCCCTCCAACGGCCGCGCCATGGTCGACAATCCGCAAGCCGACCCCATGCGCCGCGGATTGCTGGCATTGCCGAGGGGTGGCAATGGCACGACGCGGAATCCGGCGGGGCGCTACCCGGCCGGACGGAGCCAGTCTTCGACCCGCAGGCCCGGAACCTGGTCGAAATCTCGAAGATTCGCCGAAAGCAGGATTGCCCCATGCTCCAGCGCGATGCTGGCGATCTTAAGATCCAGGGCGCCGATCCGCACGCCTTGCTGTCGCAATCCGTGAAAAATCGAGGCGGCATTCTCGCTGAAACGAAGGATGTTCCAGGCTTCGAAGAACCGCAGCAGCTTGATCAGTTGATCGTAAGGCCTCACCTGGTCCGCGATTTCGCGCGCGCGACGAATTCCGGCAAGCCAGCCGCGCATGTGTTCCTCGAAGGTGACGACAGTGGTCGCGAAGTCCTGGTTCGGCGACGCGTCCATGCGGGCGGCAAGGGCCTCGTAAGCCGTCCCCTTGCCGATCTGGAGAATGTTCAAGTGATCAGTGTCGAGGATGATCATGCTTCGCGTCCGACTCGCGCAGCCTCTCGATCCTCTTCGCGAATGCGGCGCGTCTCCCGATGGAGTTCCTCGATCCGCGGATCATCAGCGAACAGGCCCACAACCTTCCGCCACTCGTCTTTCGGCGGGCGGTCCTGCACTAGCCTCAGCAACTCCGCGTACCGCGACTCAAGGGCCGCCACGCGGTCTTCCAAACTGGCTGTGTTCATACTGCCTCCCCGAAAAGACTTCCGTCGAATCCTCCCATGATCATTATACCGTGATTGGAGTTTTCGCGCCAGGGGACAGTCCCGGGGACCATATGCCCAATGGCCGGGACGGTTGGCACGCCAAGAGGCTTTTCCGGTGGGCGTGTTCGGGCGTGCTCGGGATTCACGAGGCCCGGATGGACACTCCGGCGACAGGATACACGACTATTCAGAGCGGAGCGAGGGGCATGGAGAATCGCCGACAGCTCTAGCCGCGCCTTTCACGGAGCCTCAGGGCGCGCCACCCGACCGCGCGCCGCGGCGGCCAGAACCAGGCCTGAAGCAACCGTCGAACCGATCATCAGGCATCCTGTCCCTGGAAGTGGCGGGTCATCTGATAGAGGAAAATGCCCGCCGCCACGCCAAGGTTGAGCGAATCGGCGCCGGGGGCCATGGGGATGGTCCATCGCCGGTCGCAGAGCAGACCTATCTCCGCGGCCAGTCCGTGGAACTCGTTTCCGAACACCACGCCCGCCCTTCTCGGCCAGCGGGCCTCGGCCAGCGGCGGCGCGTCTTTGTCCAAAACCGCCGCGGACAACTCCACGCCCCACGCCGTTTTGAGCGTCGAAAGATCGCGTTTCAGGTCCACGGATCGGGCAAAAGGGACCGTCAACACCCCGCCCATCGACACCCGCATAGCCCGACGCGACAACGGATCGCAAGAGCGAGGGCCAAGCAGGACCGCGTCAACCCCAAAAGCGGCCGCCGCGCGGAAGGTCAGGCCGAGATTCTCGGGTTTGGTGACCTCGGGCAGGACCACGAGGCGGAGCCGATCCGGGCCTTGTTTCGGAACCTGGGCCTCCAGAACTTCCTCCAGCGTCCGAGGCTCGGGCCGCCGGCCCACGGCCAACGCCCCGCGGTGGAACGGATAACCGACGATCTTGAGCAGCAATTCCTTGCGGGCAACATAGACGGGGACGCGATCCCCAACAAGTTGCTGAAATTCTTCGGCATAAGGCTCCTCGACCAGGACCGATTCGGTCGCGTATCGGCTTTCCAACAGGCGGCGGACGAGGACCGAGCCTTCGGCCAGGAAAATGCTCTCGCCGCGAAGCGTCCGATCGCGAAGGTTCCGATAGGCCGCCACACGCGGGTCGTCCAACGAGTTGATTGATTCCAACATGCCGCTCCTCAATCCCTGGGAATGGTCCACGTCCATTTAACGCTCGTGCCCGCCGTTCGTCCATCGCCTGGGACTCGTTTCCGCGATCCGGTAGAATGGCGTCCATGTGCGGCATCACGGGATTTCTGGACGAAGCGGGTCAAGACGAGGAACAACTCCGCGCCCTGGTCAACCGGATGGCCCAGACCCTGGTCCATCGGGGTCCCGACGCGGGAGGCGCCTGGGTCGACGCGGCAAGCGGGGTGGCCCTAGGGCACCGCCGATTGGCCGTCCTCGACCTCTCCGAGCACGGCCATCAGCCGATGCTCTCCGCCTGCGGCAACTTCTGCCTGGTGTACAATGGCGAGATTTACAACCACAGAACGCTCCGCCGCGAACTGGAGGCACTCGGCCATCGGTTCCGTGGCCATGGCGACACCGAGGTGCTTGTCGCGGCCATTCGCCAATGGGGTGTCCGCGAGGCTCTGCCGCGTCTGGTGGGGATGTTCGCCTTCGCGGTTTGGGATCGAAGGCGTCAAATCCTCACGCTCGCCCGCGACCGAATCGGCATCAAGCCCCTCTATTACGGCTGGCAGCGCGGCGGTTTCCTCTTCGGTTCGGAATTGAAATCGCTCAAGGCGCATCCCAAGTTTTGCGGCGAGATCGACCACCATGCCGCGGCGCTCTTCCTGCGGCACAACTATATTCCCGCCCCGCACTCGATCTACCGCGGAATTCGCAAACTGCCGCCGGGGACCATGCTTTCGGTGGCGGCGGGAGCGCCCGCCGCGGTCGAGCCGGAAATCTGGTGGTCGTTGCGAGGCGCCATCGAGGAGGGCGCGCGGCGCCCCTTCGCCGGCCCGCCCGAAGAAGCCATCGGCGAGTTGGACCGCATCCTCCGCGAGGCCGTGGCCAGCGAGATGGAGGCCGACGTGCCCCTCGGGGCGTTCCTCTCGGGCGGCATCGACTCTTCCACGGTCGTGGCCATGATGCAGGCGCAGAGTTCCCGGCCAGTCAAGACCTTCACCGCGGCGTTCGAGGAGGCCAACTACAACGAGGCCGACTGGGCCAGGGCCGTGGCCGAACATCTTGGCGCCGAACACACCGAGCTGCACGTCACCGCGGCCGAGGCCCGCGAGCAGATCCCCTCGCTTTGCGCCTCTTACGACGAGCCTTTCGCGGACTCTTCGCAGATTCCCACGCTCCTCCTGGCGAAGTTGACCCGGCGACACGTCACCGTCTCGCTTTCCGGCGACGGCGGCGACGAGTTGTTCTGCGGCTACGATCGGTACTTCTATTTGGGTAAGCTTTGGCGTCGGGTCGCGTGGTGCCCCGCGCGGTTGCGGCAGGCGGGCGCGCGGCTCGCTCGCGCGGCGGCGAACGTGAATCCCTCGAGCGCGGCGGCGGGCCGGTTGCGAACGCTTGCCGAGTTCCTTTCGCCCAACTCGGCCGGGGAATTCTATCGGCGGTTCAACGCGCACTGGCGCGATCCGGCCCAAGTCCTCCTCCATGGCGAATCGGCGGAAATCCGCCCCGCCGATCCCCGCCTCGAAACGGAACTCCCCAAGGCGCTGGAGGAAATGATGTTTTGGGATGCCCGCGTCTACTTGCCGGACGATCTGCTGGTGAAACTGGATCGGGCAAGCATGGCCGTGGGACTGGAGGCCCGGGTGCCGCTGTTGGACCATCGGGTGGTGGAATTCGCCTGGACGCTTCCGCTGTCGCTGAAGGTGCGGGAAGGGCAAACCAAGTGGGTGTTGCGTCGCGTGCTGGAGCGCTACATTCCCCGGGCATGGATGGAACGGCCCAAGATGGGGTTCGCCGTTCCGCTCGATGCCTGGTTGCGCGGGCCGCTCCGCGCCTGGGCCGAGGACCTGCTCGACGAGCGACGCTTGCGCCGCGAGGCGTTCTTCCGGCCCGAACCCATCCGGCAAAAGTGGGAACAGCACCTTTCCGGACGCTGCAACTGGCAGTATCTGCTTTGGGACGTGCTCGTGCTGCAAACCTGGTTGGAGGCGAACCGGGACTGAGAATCCGTCAACTTGGCCCGATTCGCCGCTTCCCGATTGGCTGCCGTTCATCGAAAAGAGGCGGAAGGCCGCCGGGCGCAAGCCCGCCAGACGCCCTCAGGTTTCCAAGGCGGCGTCGAAGAGCGCAATCACGTTTTCCGGCGGCACATTGGCCTGGATGTTGTGGACCGGGGCAAGTACATAGCCGCCGCCGGCGCCGAGAACGCGGACGCTTTCGCGGACCTCTTGGGCGACTTGCTCGGGCGTGCCAAAGGGGAGCGTGTGCTGGCAGTCGCACGCCGCGCCCCAAAAGACGAGCCGGTCGCCAAACTCGCGCTTGAGTTTCACCGGGTCCATGCCCGCGGCGGTGGTTTGCACCGGATTGAGGATATCGACGCCCATTTCGATCAGCGTGGGGATGAAGCTGGCGATCGCTCCGTCGTTGTGCATGAAGACCTTCATCTTCGTATGGCGGTGGACCCAATCCAGCCCACGCTGGTAGTGCGGGAAGATCCGCTCGCGGAACATCCGCACGGAGAGGAACGGGGCGTCCTGAGTGCCCAGGTCGTCGTTGAACTGGAGGATCTGCACGCGGTCGCCCACGGCGGCGGCGAAGCGGCGAAGGTTTTCCAGCCAGGCGTCGACGATCCTCGTCAGCAGGGCGTCAACATAGTCAGGCTCGGTGGCCAGGGTGATCATCCATGACTGGAAATCGCCCGTGCCCAGGCCAAAAAACAGCTCGTAAGGCGGCCCCATCGCCGCGATGATCGCCAGGTCGGTGTTCTGGTAATAGGCCTCGGCCTGGGCGTGGAGGTGGTCGCATTCCTCTTGCGAGAGGAGGGGGAGTTGGAGGGATTCGGGATCGGCGTGGGCCGCGCCGGGGTACTTGTCGAGCCGGTCGAAGTAGAAGCCGCCATGGGGCATTCGGGCCATGGGGGTGCCGTCGGGATGGAAGAGGAGCAGGTCGCCCCGCTGGTCGGCCACCGGCTGGAACCCGCCCGGCACCTCCACCGGCGTCCCGTCGAACAACCGCCAAGGCTTCCAGTTCTCGTTGCGGATGCCGAACGCCACCACCGGCCGCTGGAGGCCGATGACGTCGGCTCCGAACCGCTCCATGACGGGCCGCTCGATCTCGGCGAGCATCTGGTACACGTCGTATACCCGCGTCGGCGTGTCGAGGCCAAGCCGCTGTTTCAATTTGTGATACGTCGAAGCGGCGATGCCCGATTGCCGCGTGCCGCCGAGGTCGATGGGCACGCGGTCCGGCTGTCGATGATCCAACGCGCAAAGCACTCGCTCGCGTGAATTCATGGGAATCAGGTTCGCCTTCGATGGGGGAAATCCGAGGCCAGTCCAGGCAGCGTCGATTCAGGTCAGCCTTCGCCTTTCCCTGGGTTCAGTTGACCGATCCGCGCCTTGACGGCCCGAATGAATTCCGGCGTGGTGCCGCAGCAGCCGCCGACAAAAGCGGCGCCGGCCTCGATCAGCGATGGGATGACGGCGGCGAAGCCCTCAGGCGTCTGGGCATAGGTGGTGCGGCCGTCGATGATCTCGGGCAGTCCTGCGTTGGCCTTGATCCAGATCGGCCGATCGGTGGCTGCCTTGAGCCGGGCGGTGATCTTCACGAACCCTTCGATCCCTTGGCCGCAGTTCGAGCCTACGCAATCCACGCCGGCCGCGGTCAGCTTCTGGGCGGCTTGTTCGGGCGTGGCGCCCATGAGCGTGCGGTCGTGGTCCTTGCCGGAATCGAAGGTCATACAGGCGACGACCGGCAAACCGGTCCGCTTGGCGGCGGCCACGGCGAGGAGGATTTCCGCCGGATCGGAAAACGTCTCCAACACGATCGCGTCGGCGCCCGCCTCGGCGAGGGCCTGGCATTGGGCCTCGAAGGCGTTCTGGACTTCCTCGGGAGGGACGTCGCCCATCATGAGCATGATCCCGGTCGGCCCGACCGAGGCGAACACCCTGGCCCGGCCCGCCGCCGCCCGACGCGAAATCTCCACTCCCGCCCGATTGATCTCCGCCACCTTGTCCTGCAACCCGTGGCGGCTGAGCGTGAATCGGTTGGCCCCGAAGGTGTTGGTGAGGATCACCTGGCTGCCGGCCTCGACGTAGGCTCGGGCGACTTCTTCGACCCGTTCCGGGTGGGTGAGATTCCACCCGTCGGGACACGCGCCCACTTCAAGCCCTCGCTCTTGGAGCTGGGTGCCCCAGGCGCCGTCGGTGACCACCGGCCCCTCGCGATTGGATTCCGCAAACAGGGATTTCATGTCGGGTAAACGTGCGGACATCATGACTCGGCGACTCTGGCAAGGAGTTTTGACGGTGTGAACATCGGGATCGGACTCTCAGCATATCCGCTGGCATCGCGAGTGACAATTCCACCCGGTCCTGTTTGCGTTTCCACCCCCACAAGGGCTGAGAAGCCTATTGACATTGGGAAGCAAAGCTGTTACCGGTAACGACTCAGCCAATGTCCACCCTCTAGATCCCTTGGGATGAGGAAGGTTGCCTATGCCGCTCGATCCGACCAAACACGCCGATTGGGAGATCGCCGAGGAAGCCGAATCGCGGATGAAGACCTGCTACCAGCTCGCCGATGAGTTGGGGCTGACCAAGGACGAGTTGCTGCCGCACGGCAACTACATCGCCAAAGTCGATTACATGAAGGTCCTCCAGCGACTGGCCAACAAGCCGGACGGCAAGTTCATCGAAGTCACCGCGATCACCCCCACGCCGTTGGGCGAGGGAAAGTCCACGACGACCATGGGGCTTTTGCAGGGGATAGGCAAGCGCGGCAAGAAGGTCGTGGCCTGCATCCGGCAGCCGTCGGGCGGGCCAACCATGAACATCAAGGGGTCGGCGGCCGGCGGCGGGCTTTCCCAGTGCATCCCATTGACCGAGTTTTCGCTCGGCCTGACCGGCGATATCAACGCCGTGATGAACGCCCACAACCTGGCCATGGTCGCCCTGACCTCCCGCATGCAACACGAGCGAAACTACGACGATGCCCGACTGGCCAAGAGCAATCTGAGGCGGCTGGACATCAATCCGAATCGGGTGGAAATGGGCTGGGTGATCGATTTCTGCGCTCAGGCCCTGCGCAACATCATCATCGGACTCGGCGGCGAGATGGACGGCTACCTGATGCAGAGCAAATTCGGCATCGCCGTCTCGTCCGAGGTCATGGCCATTTTGGCCGTGTTCCGCGACCTCAAGGACCTCCGCGAGCGGATGGGGAACATCGTGGTGGCCTACGACAAGAAGGGCAACCCCGTGACCACCAGCGACCTCGAAGTGGCCGGCGCCATGACCGCCTGGCTCCGCGAAGCGATCAACCCGAATCTGCTCCAGTCGATCGAGGGCCAGCCGTGCTTCGTCCACGCCGGACCGTTCGCCAATATCGCCGTCGGCCAATCCTCCGTGGTCGCCGACAAGATCTGTCTGAAGCTTGCCGATTACCACATCACCGAGTCGGGCTTCGGCGCCGACATCGGCTTCGAGAAGTTCTGGAACGTCAAGTGCCGCGTGTCGGGCAATGTGCCGAACGTGTCGGTGATCACGACGACCGTTCGCGGGTTGAAGCACCACGGGACGGCGGCCGGCGCCCCCCCGTGTCCTCCCGGCAAACCGATCCCCAAGGAATACTTCGAGGAAAACCTCGCCTGGCTGGAGGCCGGGGCGTGCAACCTCTTGCACCACATTGCGACCGTGAAGAAGGCGGGCATCAAACCGGTCGTGGCGATCAACGCCTTCCATACCGACACCAAGGCCGAGATCGACCTGGTGCGCAGGCTGGCCGAACAAGCCGGGGCCCGCGTCGCCCTTTCCAGGCACTGGCAGTACGGCGGCGAAGGCGCGCTGGAACTGGCCGACGCCGTCCTGGACGCCTGCAATGAAAAAGTCGAGTTCAAGTTCCTCTATGAAATGGACGCGCCGCTCCGCAAGCGAATCGAACTGATCGCCAAGGAGGTCTATGGCGCGGACGGCGTCTCCTATACGCCCGAGGCCGAAGCCAAGGCCAAGCGGTTCGAGGCCGATCCGAAATACAACGAATTCGCCACGATGATGGTCAAGACGCACTTGAGCCTCAGCCACGACCCCACGCTCAAAGGAGCCCCCAAGGGCTGGACGCTGCCCATCCGCGACTTTCTCGTCTACGGCGGCGCCAAGTTCATTTGCCCCGTGGCGGGCAACATCACGCTCATGCCGGGCACGGCCTCCGACCCGGCCTACCGCCGCGTCGACGTGGATGTCAACACCGGCCGCGTGAAAGGGCTGTTCTAGAAACGGCTTGCCCAGAGTTCGATAGATCGCAGCGTTCAAGGGAGCAGGTATTGATTTGCAACTTAATGGCCCCCTCGTAAGAGTGTCGATTGTCGTTAAGTTCCAAATCAAGACCTGCTCCCATCGTGGTTTTGTTTCCAGGAGGAACGGGCGGGATGGCTAGCCAAACTGGCCCTGTTAGAGAATTGGCCGGGCTTAACGCCGGCCGTAGAAATTCAATTTCGGGTTGACGGATCTGCTGGGCGCATCAATTCGGAGTCTGAGGAAAATGGGTACAACCAACCGTCATGGTCTTGGAAGGCATATCCCGGACCCGACTGCTCGCGTCATTAGGCAGGAATGCGGCTTTGGATGTGCTATCTGCGGTGCCGCGATTTTTATTTACCATCACTTCGATCCACCATTTCAAGACGCTCGCGAGCATAGTGTAGATGGGATTGTCTTATTGTGTCCCAATTGCCACATGAAGTTCGGTAAACTGCCCGCAGAACGTATGCGCGAACACCGACAATTTCCTCGATGTAAGAAAGAGGGATTTACGCGCGACGACTCACTTTTTGGATTTCAACAGGTCCCAAAAGTACAACTCGGGCAGATTACGGCAACGGGCGGGCACATCATTAAGTACAGGGACCGCGTGCTACTTGGACTTTGTGCGCCAGAGGAACAAGGCGCGCCACTTCGGTTAACCTGCGAACTTTTCGACGATCGCAACGTCCTGCTGTTGAGTATTCAAGACAACCAGGTGACCATCGGCGTAGACCACTTCGACGTGAAATGGGAGAGTAATGGCAGGGAGTTGTATATCCGACGAGGATGCGGGGATATTATTCTGCGGATGACCACGAACCGCGTAGATACGATTTGCATCACGCAATTGGCAATGGCTATTGCGGGTGGGAGAATATTTTGCGCGCCCGATAAGGGACTCACTGTACGAGCACCTTCAGGTGGATGTTTCTCCGTAAATGGGCAAGTCATCGGCGAGATAGGAATCTGGATCACTGATAAAAATATGTGCCTGCTCGGCGCGAATTCATTGGGAGGAGCGGGCGGTGCCCAGGGTTGGGTGTGATATTTCGATCTGATAGGCACACCATGGGGAACGTGTCAATCTGTTTGAGACAACTGCGCAACGAGATTATACTCCGCGCGGCCGAATATGAGTCCTTCTTATTCGAGAAACGTCTCACTTCAACGCGTGCGGAGCATAAAGGCCCGTTGACGGGCCTTGTCCGCCGCAGGCGGTCTTCGGCCCGGCGTTTGACGCCGGGTCGCGGTATCGATCCTTTGGCGAACCTCAAGCCCCGTTCACGGGGCTTCTCGCTGCCTTCGTGATTTGCGGGCGGGACGCCCGCGCTCCCGGATTCGCGGGCGGCGTTCAGGCCGCTTCCTCTGTGGAGCGCGGGCATCTTGCCCGCATTTGTTTTTGCGGGCGAGACGCCCGCGCTCCCGGATTCGCGGGCGGCGTTCAGGCCGGTTCCTTTGTGGAGCGCGGGCATCTTGCCCGCATTTGTCTTTGCGGGCGAGACGCCCGCGCTCCCAGATTTGCCGGCGAGACGCCCGCGCTCCCAGATTTGCCGGCGAGACGCCCGCGCTCCGAGATTTGCGGGCGAGACGGCCGCGCTCCATGATGTGCCCAAGGTGCCTCGGTTACGCACAAAGAGCCTATCCGGTCCTTTTTCGGTCCTGGCCAAGCTCTTGGCGACCGTTCAAGGATGGCTGGGCAGCGTTGTCTGCCAATCCACGCCCAAGGCCACGACGTTGACGCCGGAACCCACGCCCCACAGGGCGACGTGATCGCCGGGGCGGGCAAAACCCGTCTCGAATCCCAACGCGGCGGTGATCGGCAGGGCCACGGAACCGGTGTTGCCCAGGAAGTGCACCGTGGGATAGTCGATCGAGGAATCCAGTTGCAGGGTTTCGAAGAGGAGTCGGCGGTGGGCCCGTCCGACCTGATGGCAAAAGGTCCGGTGGATGTCGGCGGGGGTCCAATCGAGGGCCTCAAGAAAGGCCGGAAACACCTCCTTGCCCGCCTGAACGCCTTCGCGCATCAAGGCGTCGGAATCGGTCCACATCAAGGTCCTGCCGCCCTCGCCGATCGAACCGTCGTGCCCGCTGTGGCACAGGTCGCAGGCCTCGCTCCGCGTCCAGGCGACGCCGCCGAGGAGTTGATTTCCGGTCCGGCTGAGTTGCCGGTCCACCAGGACAATGGCGGCGCTGCCCGATCCCAGGGTCAAACTCGCCAACGCACGCTTCGCCTCGGCCCGCGTGAGGGTGGTGGTTTCGTTAAGGTATCGAATCGTGTTTTCGACGACCGGCCGGGCACTTTCCGTTCCGACGACGATGCCGGCGCGGATCTGGCCGAGTTCGATCATGTTGGCGATCTGGACCACGCCGTTCATCAGACCGACGCAAGCGTTGGAGACATCGTAGACCATGCAGGCAGCCGGCAGGCCGAGACGCCGATGCACTCCGCTGGCCGTCGAAGGCTCGAGGAAATCGCGGCACACCGAGGCGTGGACGAGGGCCCCGACGAGCCTCCGATCCAGCCCCGTCACCCGCAACGCCTTCTCCACGGTGAGGACGCTTTTTTCGCTCGGCAACGTTCCCGGCGGCCAGAATCGCCGTTCGGCGATCCCGGTGATCAGTTCCAGGCGACCGGCGGGCAAACGCAGCCGCTCGTAGGCGGGCGCCAGCATCTGCTCGATCTGAGCCGAAGTGACGATTTCGTCGGGCAGGGTATAGACAAAAGCCTCAAGGCAGACGTTTCGATACCGCATCGATCGACCGGAAGGTTGCCAATAGCCGCGCCCTGAGCCACTTCAGGGCGCCGTGAACGGGCCGAAAGCTCGTCATTTGTCCGCCCCGGGCCGACAAGGAGCGTGCTTGCCCCAGGGCAGGTGGGGCCGTTCCCAGGAATTGTTGCAACTTAAGCCATTCAGGATAGCCGTGCGCGCTGGGTTGGTAAAGGGAAAGCCACAAACCAAGCCGCCCATCGGCCTGGCAGACCGACGTGCCGAGGGCAGGAAATCGTGCCGGCGCTTTGGCGTTGCCGCAGGCTCGGGCGAATTGTGGATACCCACAATGCTAGCATTGCTAGCAACACAACATCTTGTGCCGCTTAGGGTTACAAACTTCAAAATGATGAGTTTTCTTGAAATCCCCCGGCGCGGTTTCTAAACTCCGAGCACTTCGCATCTCCGTGTCCAAGGGACAGATCTCGCTTCAAAGGGAGTTGCAGTTTTCGTTCGATAGGGACATCGCAGCGGCGCGGCGCCTGGTTCGGGCGTCGAAAGCGCCGGGAGGAATCGGCAACGCAGCGCGTCAGGGATCGACGTGCCCACCGGAACTCACGAAGTGTTGCGCGACGCTTCCAGCCGGGGGATTGCTCGCCCTCGTTCTCGTTGGTTTCCTTGGCCGGTGGTTCGCCGGGGCCATGTCGGGTCGTTTCCCATCACCTTATTGAGGGCACAGGACGTGTCCGAGGAGGTTGCTCGATGAACGCCAAGCCAGTGATCGGGTTGAACGCGGACTACCGCTCGGCCAGAAAGGATTCGCCGGCGTTTAGCTATCTATGCGCCGGCTACTATGATTGCCTGATCAAGGTGGGCGCCATTCCGTTCATCCTTCCACCGCTTAGCGAAGTCCATGACTTGCGGATCGCGCTGGATCATTTGGATGGTTTCGTCCTGATTGGCGGGGCGGACCTCGACCCGCGCCGCGACGGCTTCATGCTTCACCCCTCGATGCGCCTGATGGACCCGCGCCGCGAGGACTTCGACCGCATGTTGGTCAGCGAGATCGCCCGCCGGCAAATGCCGGTCCTGGGCATTGGCGCCGGCATGCAATTGCTCAACGTGTCCCAGGGGGGCAACCTCTCGCTCCACATCCCCGAAGACAACCCCCGCGCCATCCCGCACGCCGATCCCCTCGACCCCGCCCACCGTCACGCCCTCGAAGTCGTGCCCGGCTCGCTCATGGAGCGGGTGTACGGCGAGGGAGAAATCCGCGTCAACAGCATGCACCACATGGCGGTCGACGACGTGGCGCCGGGCTTCCGCGTCACCGCCCGCTGCCCTGACGGCGTCGTCGAGGCCATCGAGAGCATCATGGACGACTGGTTCGCCATCGGCACCCAGTTCCACCCGGAGGCCGATTCCGCCTCCGCCCTCGACATCCGAATCTTCGAGGAATTCCTGCTTGGCGCGACCGGCTTCGTGCATGAAATGCGGTTGGTCGCCTGACATGGCCATCCCGTTTCGCGCAACCCCGTCTCGGGCCAGCGAATCCCCGCGCTGGACGATGGGCCTCGTCGTCTCCTCGGATTGCAGCCGCGTCTCGGCCGCGTTGGTTAGCGCGCGGGGCTGCGGGCTGAACCTTCAGGCCGAGGTGGCCGAGGGGCTTATCGTCCAGGTTCCGCGGGAAACGACGGCGCTTTGGCGTCAATGGATGGACGCCGGCGCGACGTCGTCGCGGGCGTTCCCACGGCCGTCGGAGCCGCCAGCACGCCACGACAGGCCGCTGCCCAAGGATTTGTCGCCGGCAACCGATGTGGGCGAAATGCTCGCGGCGGTCGGCTGTCTGAGGGCGCAATTGGCCGAAGTCGAAGCCTCGGCGGCTTTCGCCCTGTTGGATGAGGCGAGCGTGCCCCCCGAGCGGATTTTGGCCTTGGGGGTGTGCGATCCCGGCCTTTGGGGCTTTGCCGCGGCGCCCCGCGACAGCTACCTCGGACTGTGCGACGCCGCGCGGCTCGCCGAGTCCACCGGGATGAACGTGATCGACGCCTTCCCGGCCAGGGACCTCGCCGCTGGCGGCCAAGGAGGGCCGACCGGCGCGCTGGCCGAATGGGTGCTGTTCGGGCATGAGAAGCTCAACCGGGTCGTGCTCGATTTGGGACGCACGACCCGCATGACGTTTCTCGGCGCCGCGGCGGCCGAGCGCGGCCCGTCGCGACTGCTTTCGTTCGAGGTGGGACCCGGCGCCCGCTTGATCGACTTGCTTGCCCAGCGACTGACGAATGGCGAACAGGCTTTCGATCCTGGGGGCCGGCTCGCGGTCCAAGGGCAACGACTGGCGGCGCTTTTGGAGCATTGGCTTGCCGATCCGTTTTTCCGGCGGTCGATTCCCCGCTGGCACCCGCGAGGCGTCCCGCCCGACCGGTTCCTCCTCGACGCCCTGCAAATGGCCGTGCAATCGGGTTGGTCAGTGCGGGATCTCTTGTGCACCGCAACGCACTTTGTCGCGGAATCGATCGCTCAGGCCGCGGCCCGTGACCTCCCCTCCGACGCCGCGATTGATGAACTTGTGATCACCGGCGGTGGCCAGCAGAATGGGATGCTGCTGAGGGAGCTGAGCGCACTGTTTCCCAACGTACCCCTGAGGCGAACCACGGAGCTTGGCGTCGACGGCGATGCGCTGGGGCCGGCCTGTGCGGCAATCTTGGCCTTTTTTCATATCGACCAGGTCCCCGCCGGTTTGCCCGAAGTCACCGGCTGCGAGGTTGCCCGCGTCCTTGGCCAACTTACGCCCGGTTCCCCTCAAAGTTGGCAACGGCTGCTGTCCGCGATCCACGGTGCCCGCCCCGCCGTCCGCCCGTTGCGGAGCGCGGTTTGAACTTGCCGTTGAGTTCACGACCACCGGAGAGCGTTGCCATCCCGGCAGGGGGGCTGTCCCCCCACCTCCCCAACCTCATCCTCGCGTTCGATACTTTTTGCCCGGCGAGGGCCACCACGGAGCTTGGCCCAGCAATTGCGTCGACTACACCCCCTGGGGGTGTGCGACGCATGAGTTATTGCATGGTTTGATGTTTTCCGGGTTGGAGACTACAAATCTAGTTATACTCCGCGCGGCCGAATATGAGTCCTTCTTATTCGAGAAACGTCTCATTTCAACGCCTGCGGAGCATAAAGGCCCGTTGACGGGTTTTCGCCGCCCTAAGTGGTGTTAGGCCCGGTATTTGACGCCGGGTTACGGTTTCCATCCCGTGGCGAACCTGAAGCCCCGTTCACGGGGCTTCTCGCCATGGCCGCGCTGGGGAATCGACCAAAGTGCAGGCCCGTTGACGGGCCTTCTCCGCCGTAGGCGGTCTTCGGCCCGGCGTTCACGCCGGGTAACGGTTTCGATCCATCACTGAACCTCAAGCCCCGTTTACGGGGCTTCTCGGTGCGTGGGTGAATTGCGGGCGGGACGCCCGCGCTCCCGGATTCGCGGACGGCCTTCAGGCCGCTTCCTCTGTGGAGCGCGGGCATCTTGCCCGCATTGGTCATTGCGGGCGGGACGCCCGCGCTCCGAGATTTGCGGGCGGGACGCCCGCGCTGCCGGATTCGCGGACGGCCTTCAGGCCGCTTCCTCTGTGGAGCGCGGGCATCTTGCCCGCTTTTGTTTTTGCGGGCGAGAAGCCCGCGCTCCCTGTTTTGCGGGCGAGACGTTCGCGCTGCGTGATTTGTACCAGCGAGAAGGCCCGTCAA
>Ga0209101_1000939_pt1 | contig 23158 bp, 19 predicted proteins | sample ConPoolayeCmetaG_FD_185481 | JGI IMG/M metagenome (GOLD analysis project Ga0209101, IMG submission 185481) | Hot spring microbial mat communities from California, USA to study Microbial Dark Matter (Phase II) - Cone Pool mat layer C metaG... ...
GTTGAGTTGTTGCAACGTTACGTGTTGTGAGCGGCACAAGGCCGTAATGATTTCTCGGCCTTTGGTGGTCACATGGTATCGCCCGATGCGAAGGCCTGTTGACGGGCCTTCTCGCCAGGGCCGCGCTGGGGAATCGACCCAAGCGCAGGCCCGTTGACGGGCCTTGTCCGCCGTAGGCGGTCTTCGGCCCGGCGTTTCACGCCGGGTAACGGTTTCGATCCATCTCTGAACCTCAAGCCCCGTTCACGGGGCTTCTCGGTGCGTTGGTGAATTGCGGGCGAGACGCCCGCGCTACCAGATTAGCGGGCGGCGTTGAGGCCGAGGCCTCCATGGAGCGTGGGCATCTTGCCCGTTTTTGTCTTTGCGGGCGAGACGCCCGCGCTCCGTGTTTTGCGGGCAAGACGTTCGCGCTGCGTGATTTGTACCAGCGAGAAGGCCCGTGAACGGGCCTCGCGCCGTGGCGATGGCCCACGGTTACCCGGCATGAATGCCGGGCCGAAGACCGCCCGAGGCGGCAAACGCCCGTTAACGGGCGTCATGGGCAACCTCTTGCCCGCGATCTTTTCCCCTCGATCCTCGGCCCCTCCGGATTCCCGTGGTCGATCTGCAAACTCTTGTCCGGCGTTTTCGTCCCGGGGGACGTTTGACGGCAGCCGATCGATTCATCACTGGGGTGGGGATGCGCACAAAAACAGCTTTAGAGCCTATCCCGAAAGTTCATCTCCCTCCGGGGACGGAACAGGGCAAGGGCAAACGCGTATCAGGATCGGCCTCAAAGACTCGTCACGATTTTAGCCACCCTCACCCCCGGCCCCTCTCCCGCAAGCGGGAGAGGGGAGGTTGTAGGATAGGCTCTTAGTCCCCAGAGGGACGACCGAACGGCAATCGGCGCGACCCTTTGGTGTGTCCAATGGTGATTTCTGCCCGCCGTGCCCGCATGTTGCACGATGGCGGTTCACTCTCCGGTTGCGGGCACGGCCCGCGCTAGGGGACGAAACCGCGGTGGAACGGGCGTCGCTTTATGTCTTGGAAGGGCAAGGCGAGCCGCTCCCTCTTCCGCTCCCTGACGGTCGCGGCTCGGCGTCACGTCCGGCAGGCTCGGCGTCACGTCCGGCAGGCTCGGCGTCACGTCCGGCACGCTCGGACGAACGTTTGCCACGCGTCGTTTTTGGAATCCAGACCGACGTGCCCGCCAAGGGGGGCGACGCCGCGCAGAAGCGCGAGCACGACAAGCGGATCGGCGCGGGCACGATGAGCCGCGCCGGAGCACAGTGCCCTCGCTGCGGCGCCATCAACACGATGGAGGACATTCGGCTGGAAGGCAAGGCCGGGCGGCTGGGAAGCATGATGACCGCCGTGGTCGTCGATGGACCCAAGGGCAAAGAGTACCGCCAGCCCACCGAGCACCAACTGGCCTGTGCCGCGATCACGGAGGAGCAGATTCAAGAGGCGTTCAAGGAGGTCCCCTTCGGCGTGCCCGATGAACCAACGCCCGCTGGCGGCGGCAGCGGTGCGGGTCGCGCGTTCAGCGTGCAGGGCTATGGGTTGATGCGGTGGCGAGACCTCTTCACGCCGCGGCAGCTTGTGGCGTTGGGGACGTTCGTCCGCAAGACTCGGATCGCCCGAAGGGCGATGGCGGATGGGGGATACCCGGTGGAGTGGGCCACTCCCACTGTCGCAGGTATGTCATTGACGCTGGGTAAGCTGATTGACTATGGGAACACGCTTTGCTCCTGGTATACCCAAAATCAACAAATCACGCACTTGTTCAATCGATTCGCGTTGCCCATGAAGTGGGATTTCGCTGAAACATCACCAATCGGAGGAGCCTGAGGAAGCTGGGATTCCATGCTCGGGTCCGTTACTGACTCCATCAGGACGGCGGTAGGATTGCCCATCGACATGAAGGCTCCAAATGTGCTGAATAGATCAGCCATCACTAGCGGCGCCGGAGCATTCGATGCTGTGATTACCGACCCGCCGTATTACGATGCCATCCCATACTCAGATCTGATGGACATCTTTATGATCTGGCATCGCCGAATCCTGCACGATTTGGGGGACGCATATGCCACTGCGTTTTCCTCGTCGTTGGGTGCAAAATGGGATTCCGGCAAGAACGATGGCGAGCCAGAGCGGATGATCAAGCGTTTGCCGAAATGGCCATTCTGAAACGATGCCCCCAATCGCTTGCTGCCATTGCCGCGCAACCATTTATCAATTAACAAGTTGCGATGAATTGGCAGGCTCTTCGCGCGGCCATCAACCAGTGACGAAATCTCGACTCGCGAACCAACGGCCGAAACGCGCCGTAATATAATTAAAAACAGTTTCTGGGAGCGTTTTTTTCCACTGCCGCGTTCGCATCCAGAATGCTCCGAACACAATTGTCCGCCGTACTGCTGGCTCTCTATTTGCCTCTGGCGTTTTTCGGTGGCGCGGGGCTTCATGTGCTAAGTGGTACGCAGCATCGTTGCGCAGTGACATGCCATGATCCCCATGCGGGTCATGGGTATGAAACGACGCAACCGGTACATTGGATGCGTGGCGCGCGTGGTCTTCCAAGCGATCCTTCGGTATTTCGACACGCTAGCGGGGATGCACTGGGTGTCGGGGAGGATGGATGCCCGATCTGCCATTGGCAGGCGAATCCGGTGGTCTCCCCGGCTTCCGTTCTGCTGGCTCGATCGGGGCGCCTTGGCACGGCACCCCTTGCCGCGGCGCCTCTGTGCGTCGCGAGGGAAGCTTTCTGGGCGTTCTCTGCCCGGGGGCCTCCGCCCGCCTTCTTTTGAAGTCTTCCTGAGCGCCAGTCGCTGATCGTTAAGCTTTCGGCGACTTGCTGAGTCCGTCGATGCGTGCGGAGGCCTTTGCGGTGGACTTCCCGGACGGGACTGTCTTCCAGGCGCCTTTTCGCGGTTGGCAGGCACCGACGGGCGTTCGCGGACTGTCTTTAAGCTGAACGGTTGATGCCGATTGATTAGCACCAACTGGCACGAGGGGTCCAGTGCCCTTATTGGCCTGGGGTAACGCCCCGCCCTGACGGAAAAGGCGAGTCGTGTCCCACGAACTTGCTAAGATCGTGATGCTTGGCGGCCGGCTGCTAACTCCGGTCTGGTGGGTCATATCATTTTTTCGATTCCCGAGCGCGACGACATGATTGAATCCAGCAAAGGAAATAGCCATTCGCCCTTGCTTCCCGGCAAGAACAGGGAAACTGATGCGCAGAAAACAAATCATGGGTTACTGGTTTCCTCAGCGGCGTTGGCGGGGCTGATTGGAATCGTCGCGGGGATTTACGGAACGCGATCCGCGGTCTTTTCCCTCCAAGCCCTCGCGATCAATCTACTTTTGGCCGCCCTGGACAGTCTTCTCGCCCTGAATGCTCAGAGACTGCGAAGGCAATGGCGTGAGGCGACGCAAACCGTGGAGTCTCGCCACGCTTCCGGGGAAAAAGACGTCGGGAGTCTGCGCTGGGCCGATGCGCGTTTCGGCGCCGAGGAAGAACGCAGCGAAGACGTTCTCCTCTTCGCGGTCAACCACGCGAAAAAATTGCACTGCGTGTTTCTCGGCCTTTTGCCCACGACCTTTCTAGCGGTCATCGCCGCCGGCCTCTTATGGAGGCGCGGCTTTTGGACCGCGGCGGAGTTCTCGCAGCAAGAGGCGGTCGCTCGCGGGGTCGCCTGCCTGGCGGTTTCCTGTTTATGGTTGGTGCTGGCCAGGTCGTTCCAAGCGGCGAAGCGCGAGGAGTGTCCCGAGGCCTTTTCGTTAGCCATGGCCTTTCGCGGCGTACAGTGGGCGACGCTCCTGACGGCGGCGGCGGCGTTGACGGGGATCGTCTGGCCGGCGGCGGATCTCTGGGCGGGATCGGCAATCCTGGCCTGGAGTCTGGCCCTCGCTGGCGAGCAATGGGCGCGGTTGGCGAAAATGTGGCTCGGGCCGGACCAAGGACCTGAATTTCTTCCGCCCCTGCGGTCCGTGCTGCGGCAGATTGTTCTGGAACGCGGCAACCCCATCAGCAGCTTCTTCGAGGCGATCGAACGAAATTATGGGCTGAGTTTTCGATCATCCTGGGCAATCCGCTTTGTCCGCCGCGCGGCGACGCCAACGGTGATCCTGGCCGCGCTCATGCTTTGGGGGATGACAAGCCTGACCATCGTGGGGCCGAGCGAGTTTGGGATACGGGAGACGCTGGGTCGCATCGAGCGAGTGCCGCTCGAGCCGGGCCTGCACGCGAAACTGCCCTGGCCTTTGGGGCGAATCCTGAGGTTTCCCGTCAAGCAAATCGTCGCCAAGCCGATCGGGTTTGTCGCCGATTCAGCCCGTCCCGCCGCTTATCTCTGGACGAAATCGCACGCGCAAGAGGAGTTCGCGCTCGTGCTGGGCAATGGCACGGAAGCGGTGGTTGTCAACGCCGTGGTCTATTTCAAGATTCGCGAGGACGAGCAGGGCTTTTTCGATTACGCCTATGGCTTCCAGAATCCGGTTGCCGCCATGGAAGGATATGCGTATCGCGCGCTCATGCAGCAAACCCGCCACGCAACGCTCAAGGAAGTGCTTTCGGCCAATCGGTCGCAATTCGCGGAGCATTTGAAAGATCAGTTGCGCAGCTATTGCGATAAGAACCGCTTGGGCATCGAGATCGTGGACGTGGCCTTGTTCAGTCTCCATCCGCCGCTCGAGGCGGCGGCGGATTATCTGGACGTGATCAATGCCCGAATCGACGCCGAGCGATACCGCATCGAGGAGAAGGGCAGCGTCGCGGCCAAAATCGAAGACGCGGCGATGCAGAGCGCCAGCGCGATCGCGGCCGCGGAGGTCGATTCGGCCAAACGTGTTGGCCAGGCGATGGAGGAATCAGGACAATTCGTGGCGATAGGGCGGGCGTACTCCGTCGCCCCGGACGCCTTCCAGCTCCGCCTTCGGGGCGACACGTTGGAGGAGGTGCTCGGCGGAAGGCCGTTGATCTTGATTGACAAGACGTTTCTTGGGGGAACCGGCGAGACGCTGCTCGATCTTCGCGCAAACGTTCAGCCCGGCGACCCCGCGACCACGGGAGCGAAATAGCATGTCACAACCACCAGAAGCCAACCCACAAGAAAAAGCCGGCGCGGTCCGGAGCCTGTTGTTCCGCGTTCTCATATCCGCTTTGATTACCGGGATTTTACTCGCGTATGGGTGTTCCTTCACGGTGTCGGAGGGCAACAACGCCATCGTCACGCGGTTTGGCCGCCCGGTTCGTGAAATTCGCGAGGCGGGTTTTTACTGGAGATACCCTTGGCCAATAGAGCAATTCCACCTCATCGACGCGCGGCTGCGTTACTTCAATTCGCCGTTTACGGCGACGTTCACTCGGGACAGAAAAAACGTGGTCTTGATGACCTACGTCGTTTGGCGCGTGGCCGATCCGCTCCTTTTCTTCCAGTCGTTAGGGACCTTCGAGGCCGCCGAGCAAAAACTCGACGGCATGATCGCGGCGGGAAAGAACTTTCACATGGGCAACTATGATCTGACCGCGCTGGTTTCGACCGACCGTTCGACGATCGAGGCCGAGAAGATCGAAGCGGCCATTCTCGAAGGCGTGAAAGGTCCGGCCCGAGAAAAGTTCGGAATCGCCATCGAACAGGTTGGCATCAAACGAATCGCCTACCCCCAGGAGAACATGGCGGCGGTTCTGGAACAGATGCGAGCGGAACGGAGGGCCGAAGCCGGGGAGTTGCGAGCGAAAGGAAAGAAGGAATCGCAGAAGATTCGAGACGACGGACTTGTCAAGGCGGAGCAAATCCTTCGGACAGGCCGGGAGGAGGCCGGCAAGATCCTTGGCAAAGCCGAAAAGGAGGCTGCCGAAATCTATGCTCAAGCCCACCAGTTGGATCCTGATTTCTACCGCTTCTGGCGGTCGATGCAAGTGATCAAAAAGGTGCTCGGCTCGAAGGCCACCGTGATCTTGAGGAACGATCAAGAACCTTTCAACGAATTGTTCCAGCCGCCTCGATCGGTCGCGTCGGGCGCTGCCGCGGTTTCGAAAGACACGGGCGGGGTTTCCTTGCCTCCGTCGGCGGAAAGGAGATAGCCGTGCCCAAGAAAAATTCGCTGCCGATCGTTTTTCAGGGGCTCGAGGCGGGACTGCGGATGTTCCGCTGGGTGGTGCTGGTGATTTTGGTTCTTTTTCTGGTTTCCGGTTTCCAGAAGGTCGAGCCGGGAAACATTGGTTTGATTTTGCGGTTCGGGCGACTGCGCGGGACATCGGCGGCGGAGCAGATCAGGCAACCCGGCCTGGTCCTGGCCCTGCCCTACCCTATCGACCGCCTCATCCAGGTTCCCGTCAAACGAGAAGGAGAGGTGGTTGTCAAGGAGGTCTGGAAAGAGCTGACGGAACTGGCCGCTTCCAACAACATCGACCCGATCATGGAAGGGTATTGCCTGACCGGGGACCAGAACATCGTTCAAACCCAAATCGTGGTCAAATACCGCATCACCGATCCGGTGCGGTTTCAGTTGTGGGTGGCGGAACCGGAGCGGCTAGTCCATGATGCCGTGTTGGCGTCGCTGACGCAGACCGTGGCGGGTTGGAAGGTCAACGACGTTTTGAGGCTCCAGCGCGAGCAACAGGGCGCGCCAGGGTCCGTGGAGAGTCTTGCCGAAACTGTCCGCCGTTTGGCCCAGCAGCGACTGGACCGGATCGACGGCGGCATGACCATCTCGGCGCTGGAGTTCAAGGAAATGCACCCGCCGCGACACGTCGTCGCCGAGTTCCGTGACGTTCAAAACGCCCGCATTGAAATGGAGACGCAAAAACGCGAGGCGGAAGGGTTCGTTGCCGGAAAGGTGCCGGCCGCCCAGGCGGAAAGCAATCGTTTGGTGAAGGCGGCCTTGGCCCACGAGAACGCGCTCAAGGCGAAGGCGGCGGCCGAGCTGTCGGTTTTTTCCCAGCTTCACGCGGAATACAAGAAGAATCCTGGTTTGGTGGCCTCGCGAATCCTCATGGAGACGATGGAACACATGATTGGAAAGGTCGAGCAGCTCCGTTTTGTTTCGCCGGAAGCCCGGGTTGTCATCTCGCCCACGGAGACCAAACCATGAGCACGCTCGCCTCGCCCGTCGCTTCGCAACTCCAACGTTCCCTGGACATCCCCCTCACCCTATCCGAACGCGCCCGGATTGTCGTGCAGCTTGGCACCGCGATGGTCGCCGTGGCCTTGCTCGGCGTTGGCTGGATCCAGATGCGATTCGGGCCACCGGATCTTAACAACCTTGCCGAACTCATTTTCGCGTGCGCGGCTTGCGTCGTATCGCTGCCAATCTTTTGGGAAGCGATTCGCGGGGTGGTCGCGGAGAATCCCCGCTCGTTCACCAGTCAATTGGTCGCCTTGGCGAGTCTGGCCGCGATGGCCAACGGAAACTTCGTCACCGCGACTTTGATTCCCGTGATCATGAATATCGGCCACTTCTTGGAGGAACGAAGCGTCTTTGGCGCCCAGGCGGCGATCCAAGGACTGCGCCGACTCCATGCCCGCGCCGCCACAGTCCTTGGCCCTGAAGGAGAACGGAGCGTCTCCCCTGACGCCTTGACCGCCGGCGACGTCCTCCTGGTGCGGCCCGGCGACGTCATCGCCGCCGACGGCGAAGTGATCGATGGCTTTTCGACGGTGGACCAGTCGTCGATCACTGGGGAATCGGTGCCCGAAGATCTCGGGCCGGGCGGGGCGGTCTACGCCGGGTCGGTCAATCTCAGCGGGGTTCTTCGGGTTCGCGTGACGCGAACGGGCCGGGATACGGCCTTGGGAAAGGTCCTCCGGCTCCTCCGCGACGCCGAGCAATCCAAGACGCCGGTTCTGAAGCTGATCGAGCGTTACGCGGGCTATTATGTTCCGGCGATCTTGATCGTGGCGGCGATTGTGTTGTTTGTCAGCCGCGATGTTTCTCGAGCGGTCGCCGTGCTGGTCGTGGGGTGTCCCGGCGCGTTCGTGCTGGCGGGCCCCACGGCAATGATCGCCGCCCTGGCCTCGGCCTCGCGATTGGGAATCCTCATCAAGAACACGAAGTTCCTGGAAGCGCTGGCCGATGTAGACACGATCATTCTGGACAAGACGGGCACCGTCACGCTCGGCAAGTTGGATCTGGTGGCCATCGACTCTTTTTCCAAGCTTTCGGAACGCGAACTGCTCGAATGGGCTTCGCGGTGCGCCGCCGGTTCACGGCACCCCATTTCGCAGGCGATCGTCGCGGCGGCCGGCCGCGCCGCCGTCGAAACCAACTCGTTGGTTTCCCCGCCGATGATTCGTGAGATTCCGGGCAAGGGCGTGGTCTGTAGCGAGGAAGGCGGCGACATTCTCCTTGGCAGGCGGGAATGGCTGATCGAAGAAGGATTGGCCGTCGCGGATGCGCCGCGACATTGCGGACCCACGGTCTGGCTTGCTCGACGGCACAAAGGCGGCCCCAACTCGGGAGAACTGCTGGCGTGCCTGCGCTTCGCCGACACGCCGCGCCCAGAGGCCCAGACGGCCATCGAACAACTTCGCAAGCTCGGCGTTTCCCGAAAAATCCTCCTCACCGGCGATCGGCGCGAAGTAGCCCAGCAAATCGGCGAAAAAATGGATTTCGACGAAATCATCGCCGAGGTGCTTCCTGAACAGAAGTTGGAAGTCGTTCGGCGCGAGAGTGACTCGGGCAACTCGGTGATGATGGTCGGCGATGGCGTCAACGACGCCCTGGCTTTGGCGAGCGGCGACGTGGGAGTCGCCCTCGGCGCGGCCGCCTCGGACGTGGCCATTCAAAGCGCCGACGTGGCTTTGATGACGAACGATTTGGGACGCCTTCCTCTTGCCGTGCGCCTCGCCCGACGGACGCGTTCCACGATCCATCAGAACGTTCTCCTCGCGGCCTTGATCTCGATCTTCTTCGTCTGGCTGGCCTCGGTAGGAAAACTCAGTCCGTTGCTGGGCGCCGTGTTGCACAACTTGGGTGAATTGGCCGTGATCTTTAACAGCGCTCGTTTGCTAGGTTTTGCCGGCAGGATTCCCGCGGGTCGAGAAGAACCATGAAAAGCAGCGATCCCTTGTTTCCGCGCGTGGGGAGGCGATGCGACGCCGGCTGGCGAGTGGGGCCGCTTGTCGGTTGCCTGGCGGCCTGTTTGTTGGCGGGCTGCGACGCCGGGACCTCCCCAGGGCCCGACGCGGTGGGTTCGTCGGGCGGCCAACGCCAGTCCGCCGAGAGCCGCCGGTTCGACGCGACCTTCGCACGATGGAAAGACATCCTCGGGCAACTTTTCGAACTCGACCTTCGCTACCGCGCGGGTCCGGGGAGCGACCAGGCCACGATTAAAGAAGAATTCGACCGGCTACTGGCCGACGCGGAGAAACTCGAACAAGAGCTGATCGAGTCGGCGATTACCGCGTATGTCAAGGCGCCGTCGGAAAACCGCGATCTGGTTCAGTTCATCCTCTTCGTCGTCCAATCGCACATGGGACTGGAGCGTTATGAGGACGCTTTACGACTGACGCAGCTCCTCATCGACAACCAGGTCCGCTTGCCAGTGCTCTCGCGGATCGCCGGCGTGGCCGCGTTCCACGTGGGCGATTTCGACCTGGCGGACAGGCACCTGCGGGCCTGGAAACAGTATCGGGCGACGCCCGAAAGTTCCGTGGGAAAGCCTCGCGGGGAGAAAAGACGAGAAGGAACCAGCGACGTCGCCGACGAATACCTCGCCCTGTTGCCCTACTACCGCGACGCCTGGGCGAAGGAACAGGCGATTCGCTCGGCCGAGCAAGCCGCCAACGACTTGCCCCGGGTCGTTTTGCGGACCAACAAAGGGGAAATCGAGCTGGAACTTTTCGAAAACGAGGCCCCCAACACGGTCGCCAATTTCATCTCGCTCGTCGAATCCGGCTTTTACAATGGCTTGACCTTTTATAAGGTCCGGCGGGGAGAAGCAGCGGAAGCAGGGTGCCCGAATGGCGACGGCACGGGCGGTCCCGGTTATGCGATCCGCTGCGAATGCTACGCGCCGAACCACCGTTTGCACTTCCGAGGCAGCGTGGCCATGGCCATAGACGCCCCGAACACGGGCGGATCGCGGTTCTGCATCACGTTCAAGCCAATGCGGGAGATGGACGGACGTCGCACGGTTTTCGGTCGGGTCGTTCGTGGCCTCGACGTGTTGGCAAAGCTCCAGCCCCGCATTCCGCGCAGCCCCATGGAAGTTGCCATCAATCCTCATGCCAATGTGTACATTCCTCGGGCCGACACCATTGCCGAGGCGAAAGTCCTCCGCAAACGGCCGCACGCCTATGTGCCCGAGGTCCTTCGAAAGATTTCCGTTCCTCCGTCACCATCCGACGCGGGAGACTCGAATGGCTAAGGCATACGATGTTTCGTGCGGATGCGGCAAAACCATCGTGGTCAGCGCCGCGCAAGCGGGCCAGCTTGTTCGTTGCTCCTGTGGAGCCGAGGTGCTCGTCCCCACCTTGAACGATTTGGATCAGCTCCAACGCCACACGCTTCGTCCCGGTAGAAGCAAATATCTTGTGGCCAATTCCTGGGGACGCCGAGAGGCGATGCTCCTGCTGGGGGGAATCATCTTCTTGGTCGGTCTGCTTTTAGCGGCCTGGTGTTGGGCTTCTAAACCGAAATATCTGCCCGTCGCGAGCATGAATCCCATCGAAACCTGGCTGCTTTGGCAAGAACTTCGTTTGGGGGTGCTCAGGGATCCGTCGAAGACGGCCAAGGCTTTCGCTGACGCCACGCGGCTGAACCGAGCGGCAACCGTGGCCGCGCTCGCAATTACGGCGGCCGGGGCGATCATGCTGGCCTATGCGTACCTGGCGATCCTTCCGACGAAAGTGAAATCCGGGCATCGTCAGTGAGCCGTGCAATTCGACCTTGTGGATCGCCTCGGCCACTTTGCGGCCCTCGATGAACTTCCAGCCGAGGTAGCAACGGCCGCTCTTCTCGCCGCCGAAATCGTAAGATCGCCGCGATCGCCGGAAGATTGAGTTCGGCAGTGACGCGGGCATCCCGCCCCGAAACATGGAGCGCGGGCGTCTCGGCCGCGAATCACGAATGCGGCGAGAAGCCCCGTGAACGGGGCTTGAAGTTCGGCGATGGACCGACACCGCGACCCGGCGTCAAACGCCGGGCCAAGAACCGCCTACGGCGGAGAAGGCCCGTGAACGGGCCTTGGCCTTGGCCGATTTCCTGCCGCGGCCTGCCGTCCCAAGGAGAAAGTCGCACACGTGTACAACCTAGGCAAAACCCCAACATTTCTCGAAAAACAATGAATGATAGTGCGCACTACTGAAGAACATACGCGCACGCCGCGCGCATGGTACGAAGCAAGAATCTATCGCTGGGGCGTGTCTGGCGGCGGGGCAATCGTGCTCTGCCGCACCGTGGCGTTCATCTTGGCGTCGATTTATACCAAAATGCAAAATCGGCCGCGGCGACCGAGACCATCGGTCATAAACAATCAACCCTCGGGGCCCACGAAAGAGGAGGCGGAAACCGTTCCCGGGAACGTCTCGCGATGTTCCCGATGAAACCGCGAGAAAAGGAAGCAGTCCCCATGCGCGTCGAAACGGGAGAGGCCCATGTTACGGCCCAGGGAAGATGTCGAGGCAGGTCATGCCGCGCTTTCTCGCGGCGTCGCTTGCCGACGGCAGGGCCAAGCCAGAAAGGTCGCTTCCTTGGACACAATTCCCGGCTTGGACAGTCGATGACGAGCGATTTGCTTGCAAACGTGTCGCGTGCGCGATAGAAATCGTGACGAGGAGGTGTTCTGGCATGAACGCGAAGAGTGACGATTCGAGCGATTCCCGCCATGCGCCGCGCGAGGCTCCAACGACCCCGTCGGTCCCCGCCGTGCGGAAGTTGCTCCGCTCAGCAAACCTGCGATGCACGCCGAGCCGCTTGGCGGTGGTCCAGTGCCTCGTGACCAACAACAGGCCGTTAAGCCACGTGGAGGTTGCCGACCAGCTTACTCCCCTCGGCTTCGACCGTTCGACCGTTTACCGTTGTCTGGTCGACTTGGCGGAGGCGGGTTTGGTCCAACGTTTGGACCTGGGCGATCATCTCTGGCGATTCGGCATGGCCGAAGGACACTCTGAACATCCCGAGAATCATCCTCACTTTGTCTGCACCCACTGCGGCAAGGCAACCTGCCTGCCCGAGGTCACGGTTAAATTCATCGCTCCGAAAGGCAAGCGTCCCGCCATCTTGTCTGGCGTTGCCGAAGTGCTTCTCAAAGGGTGCTGTCCGGATTGTCGCTAAGATCCAGGGCCGGAATGGACAGCGATGCGCATGTTCCATCACAGGCCGGATTGCCGCGACACGGGGCGAGCCTCGCTTTCAACTGTTGGTCGGCCTTTTCCGAGCTGGTTCCAAGCCAAGGATCGCTACGCGTTCCAGGGGTAGGAAGGTCGGCGGCAGATGCCGCCCAGAACCAAGGCCAGGGCAAACAGCACGATCCAACCCGCCAAGAGGACCGTCTCCCGAGGCTCAGCGTGAATTTCACGCTCGGCCATCTTGGTCAAAGTTTCCTCGAGTTGGATTCCCTGCACTTCAGGCAAGGGGCGAGACGACTGGAGGGCGGCGACCAGACCGGCTTGGTACTGGGCGAGCAGGTCGGCGGGGACCTGGCTGCCGGGGGCATTGAGTTGTTGGGCGACGAATTCCTGAAGCTTCTTGTTGCCACAGGTCTCGTAAGAGCACCCGGCGCCGAATTTGGCGACCAACTCGGCGTGCAATTGGGCTAGTTTCTGGAGCATTTCGGGCGAGGGCTTCCAGTAGCCCTTGCGGGCCGTTTCGAGCATCACGGACGCCATGTCCTGAAAGGCGTAAGGATTTTTCTGCTCGAAGTATTGACGCATCGCCAGGTCGTGCTTGTCCTCGATGAACACACGGTAGGACTCATCCCACATTTCCTGGCTGATGCTCGACGGCTGCATCACCGTCCATCCGTACATATTGCGAACGGTCTCGGTCAGCGACGCGGCGGCCGAGGGGCCTTCGCGTTGGAGGGCGCGGAGGAACTTGGGGTTCCAGAGGGTGGTGCGGGCCTCCTCGCGAATCGCGTTGACGGCCGTGGCGAGCTTGGGACGGCCGCGGGCGCGGAGGTCGCTGAAATAGCCAGTTGGGTCGACGCCCGTTTTGGCGCGGATGGCGAGCGTCATGCCGCCCATGAACTCGTAAACATGGTCCAGGCTAAGCGGGCCCCAGACGTTGGAAGACCTCGGTTGGACAACGACCTCGGCGCCTTGCAGTTGGGTTTCCAGCACGCCCTTTTTGTAGGTCCCCCAACAGGCGCCGTCGCGATAGACCCCGCCCATGTTTTGCACGTACTGCTCGGCCAACTGCTTCTCGTCGTGCCAAGCGTCGCCTCGTTCCACCACGCCCATGATGCCGGTTCCGTAGCTGCGATTCTCCGCGGAACCAAAAATGCGGGCGGTGGCGAACTCTCGGGCTTCCTTCGGCGCGTAGCCGAGGCTCTTGAGCTGCATCTCGGCGTTCGTCGAACCGTCGCGAACGAAGTTCGGGAACGCCTCATCCTCCAGGGAGCTGACGATCTGAATCGCCTTGTCCATGAGCGTGATCCGCGAGGCGGCCGCGTCGCGGAACTGCCCCGAAGTCTGCACGAGCACGTCAATCCGCGGCCGTCCGAGTTCTTCCGCGGGGATGACTTCGACGTCTTTCACGATGCCTAGGGAATTCCACACGGGTCGGACACCGATAAGGTAGAGGATTTGGGCGATGGTCGTGCCCTTGCCTCGAATGAACTCGCCGCCCCAGAGCGTAAAGGCAACCCGACGCGGGTAGTCTCCTTTATTCGCCTTGTGTTGGGCCAGCAATTCCTCGGCTAACCGCTTCCCTACCCGCCATGCCTCTTCGGTCGGCGTCTGTTCCGCGCTGATGGAAGTAAGATTGTTGCCGGTGGGCACGGAGTGGGGGTTGTGTAGCGGGTCGCCGCCGGACGACGGCGGCACGTATCCCCCCCGCAGCGCGTTGAGGAAGTGCGCCAACTCCAATTCCGGCGACTTGCGCAAACCTTCGCCGTAGCGCGCGATCTGATCGAGCACTTGGATCAAGGCGAGCTTCCGCCGCGGATCGCCGAGAATCTTGGGTCGCGAGGCCGGGTCATGACCCCAATAACGCGTTGTGGGCGAAGGCGACGGTTTTGATGGTTGGTCGCGGGCAATGGCGTCGGTTTTCGCCCCCACCGCGGGGCCGCTTCCATCCGCCGCCGCGGCGGGTTGCCTGGCCGGCGACGGCATGGTCTTCGCCGGCGGATGGCTCGGCGAGCCGGACTGCGCTGGCTTCATCGCCTTCATGGGCGGCGATCCTTTGTCTTCCGCGGGGGAAGTCGCCGCGGGGGAACCTTCGCTTCCGCCTGACTGGGGTTTTCGCCGCATCCCCATCTTGCGGCGGCTGGAGGCGGCTTTGCCCATCAGTTCCTTGGATGGTTTTTCCGCTGCCTGCAACTCGCGCAACTGCGCAAGCTCGGTTTGAGAGAAGAGCTGCTCCGCGGTGATCTTGCCGCTCAGCACGCCATCGACGAGTTCCCCGACGACGTCGCGCTCACGGATGTCGTGGCTTTCGCGAATGCCGATGGACGCCAAGATGGTCTCGCGATCGTCTTTGCTGAGCATCAGGGCAACCGTGTCGCGAATCTGGTCTTCGGTCCAGGGACGGCCGATGACATGCAAGCCATCGGTAATGCTTTCATCCTCCAACGTGTGCAGGTGTTCATGAAGACGCTTGACTTCCTCGTCCGTCAGGAGCCGGGAGGAAAGGGCGTCCTTGGCGATTTGCAGGTCGGTCGCCAGGTCGAGCGACCGGACCATGTCGGTGATGGTTTTGCCTAGCTCGCGCTTGAGTTCCGGGTCCGTGGCGGCCTCGTATCCGTGGATCTTGTCCATCAGCCGGGCGAGGTCGCCGTAGAGGTCCGATTCGCAAAACGGCGGCGTCAGGTGCGAGACGATTACCGCGTTGGATCGGCGTTTGGCCACCAAGGCCTCGCCGACGTTGTTGATCACGTAGGGATAGACGTGCGGTATGTCGCCGATCAGCATGTCCGGCCAGCAATCGCGCGACAGACAGCACGATTTGCCGTAGGTGAATTCCAGCGAACCGTGGGTACCGAAATGGACGATGGCGTCCGCTTTGAAGCCATAACGCGCCCAAAGATAGGCGGCAAGGTAAAAATGGGGCGCCGCCTGGTCCGTGCCGTGAATTGCCGACACCTCGTCCTTGGCCTTGCCCCCGCCGCCCACGGTCGGCTGCGGCATGATCACGACGTTGCCCAGTTGGATGCGGCTGACGACCAGACAGGGTTTTCCCTCGCGTTCGGCGACCATCTGTTTTCCGGGGATCGGCCCCCAGAGATCCAACGTTTCCCTCTGACGTTTCTCGGAGAGCGTCTGCCGGAACCATTTCGCGTACTCCTCGGCCGGCACGAACTCGGGTTCGGCTTCTTCGAGAAACTTCTCGTACGATCCGATCGCCCATTGACCGAGCGTCTTGCCCTTCGTCTGGATCAACTCCATCAGCGCCTCGGGGGTCTTTGGCAGTTTTCCTCCCAAGTCGTAGCCTTCGGCTTCCATGCGCTTCAGCGTGTTGAACAGCGAGGGAACGACCTCCATGCCGGCCGCCGCCAGCGCCGACGAGCCGGGGGCTTTGTAGTAAACGATGACCACGCGCTTGAGCGCGTTGGCCTTCCGTCGCAGCTTAAGCCAGTTGAGCGCCAAGGCAATGCGTTTCTGGACGCGATCCGGAATGAGCGTCCGCACGCGGAGGTTCCGCTCGTTGCGAACCCGCGCCGTGATCGCTATCGGCTCGATGATGCCGTCGAGTTCCGGCATGCTGATCGTCAGGTCCATGAATGGACCTGACAAGCCACGCTGATCGGCGAGCCACTCGTCGAGGCTGGCCGAGATGGTCAAAGCGCTGACGCACGGGCAGTTCAACCGCGCGAAAAGCTCTGGCGCGGAACCTCCTCGCAAGGCGCGTCCGATCGGAAAGACGATGGCAAGGTCGGGCTTGACCGCTTCCAACAGCGCTTCGGAACGCTCGGAGCCGAAAATCGGGTACACCCGTATCCCGTGGTTCTCCAACGCTTGAATGATGTGCTCGACCGGCTTGCGCTCCAACTCGTTGAATGGCCTGAGCAACGGGCCGAACATGGCCACCCGGGGCGAATCCGCCGGCAAACGGGGGCGCTCGTTCTTCAGAAAGGCTTCGTACTCCTCCAGGGTCTCGAAGACTTTTCCACCCAGGTGAAAAAGGCCGGAGAGCGGCCGCTCGACCACGGGCGGCGGATCGACTTCCTTGCCGGCGAACTCGCGAGCCAGGTAGTGGAGAAGGCCGACAAGATTGTCGACGCCGCCGTGCGTTCGATATCGATTGACGACCGCCCGTTGCTCCTCGCTGAGCGTGTTTCTCTTCTCCAGCTCCTCAAAACCCGTCCCGCTGAGAATAATCTGGGTTCCTCGCGCCCTGGCCCGATCGAGATTGGCCGCTTGTTCGTCGTTCAGTTCAAGCCCCATGGTGCGGATGACGACGAAGTGGTAGTGGTCCAAGGGGGCGGACGCCAATTCCTCGTGCTCGTAGCGATGGATCGTGTAGCCGGTGCGTCGCCCGGCTGCCTCCCAGTCCGCCCAATCGACGTCATCGACTCGCAAAACGGCGACGCGCACCGACCGAAGATAGCGGGCATACGCCCACAGCCCTCCGCCAACGCACAACGCCAGGATCAGACTGGCAAACAACGCCTGCCGCAGCATACCAATACCCCATCGCGCTTGCCGGCGAAAAAACACCTGCCTTCTTCTCCGCCGCCTCGGGGTGCCGGCGGAGACGAGCGGGCAGCCGCCATGGCAACAGTTTTCTCGGGCCTCGTTCAAACTCGCTCCCTCTTACGGCAACGCAGAAAAACAAACACGCCCCCGTACCAGCCTCAGGCAAGGGCACGCCATCACTTGTTTTTCGCTGGGGTGGCATCGGCCCCGTTTTTCCCTTCCGCGGCGTTTTTCTCCTTGTCCGCGGGGACATAGACCACGCGGCCGTCCGGAAGACGATACGCCTTGCCCAAAAGTTCCCCGTAACCAACTCCCATCTCGTCGGTCGCCTCGTAGCGCTTGATCTCCTTGCCCTCCTTGACGATGATCTCCATGTTGGGTTGGCCGGGGTTGGTGATGACCGTGTAATCCTTCGCCTGGAGCAGCGGCGCGACCTGCAGATGCTGGACCAGCGCCACCATGAAGGCCAGCGCAAAGACGATCGCGGCGTCGAAGGCGTTGGTCAAACCGGCCAGCGGATCGCCGCCGTCTTCCTCGTCGTCGAAGACCTCGATCGCGGGCGAAAGGAAGAGGCAATCCTTGGGATGATTCATGGCGCTTCTCACCATCGATTAATTCAGTTCGGAATGGCCGAGGTAGTGGATCGTGTTTTTCCGTCGGCGGGCCTCCCGGGCGGCGCCTGGGGGAACTGGTCCGCGGAGCGTTGCGCAAGTCGATCGACGGCGAAATTCAGCAGAATCGCGTCCCCCTGGTGCCATCGCCGCTTGACGCTCGACACGGAACTGGAAATGACCGCCACCAGAAGCCCCACGACCGTGGTGGCGAACGCGACGATCAGGTTGGCGGAAAGGGTCGCCAAGTCGCCAGCCGCCAGCCCAACCAAAGCCGGCCCCAAGGGCACCAGCGTGCCCATCAATCCCAACGCGGGCCCGTTTCGGGTGAGCAAACGAAATCGCTCCAGGTCCGTTTTCCACAATAACTCCGCCTCGCGCACCAACCGCCGCGTCATGGCCGGATCTTCCATCGACTGACACAGACGCGCCAACAGTGGTCCCAAACACCCAGTTCGGGGAAGCAATTCCGCGTTGACTTCCCCGGACTCAAGGCAACGCAGGAATTCGACGAGCGCGCCATGCTGCCGCCGCCGCAGGCCATGCTCGCGGAGCGTCTGCCCCGCCAAGAGCAGGACCCGCGTCAGGCACCACAACAATCCCAACATGCAGGGGATCAAAAGGGCCGTGGAAATCAAGTAGAAAACATTGGTCAACAGTCCCATGGAATGCCTCGTGGAGGTTCGCCGCGCGTGGAATCCAGCATGGATGCGCGCAGGCTCGATCTTTGAAACGCAGACACAACCCGCCCTCGCGGCCAGCACCACCCAACAAACACGACCACGCCCGCCGCCAGGCCGATTTGCCACCCAAGGCGAACCGAATCTTCATTCCATCGCCAGAACGGCTCGGGCAAGCGCGAGTCCAGGACAGGCACGAACGCACAAGCCAACAGCATGGCCAGAGAGAGGAGTTGATGTGGCATGGTCAACCAACGGCGTGGCAGCATCATGGCGGCGACGCAGGCTACCGTAAGCAACCCGGCCACGACCACGCCGACCTCGCGCCCCACTGCTTCTGGCCTCGCGCCCGGAGCCCCGCCGAGCCGTCCCTGCTCGATCAGTAGCATCGCAATCGCAATGGCGGGCACGGGGATCGAATGGACCCAGGCGAGAAGCGTCGCGCCGCGAGGCTTCTCAGTGCCCGGATCCAGGCGAACTCCCAACACCAAGGCCACGGCCAGCAACAGGAACTGCCCGATGCAAAGCAGGGTCAGCGTCTCGAAGCTGGTCAGCATGCCGCGGAGATCCGCAAGCGTGTTGGCGTCGGCAAGGGGGTTGAGAAGAAACCCAACCAAGGCCGTCAGTCCAAATACGACCGGCAACAGATGCCACTGGCGCGTCCGTCCCAGACCGGCCGCGGTATGCACCATCGCCACCGCGGCGAATGCCAACACGAACAGACCAGCAGGGTGCTCGCGACTGACGCTTACCACCGCGAGCCAGGTTTGACCAAGTGAGCTCACCGCGTTCCCTTCTGGTCAGAAATCCACCTTGAACGGATACGGATTTTCGGAACACTCGCGCGACAACCGCTCAGAAGTTGCCGAGCACTTCTCCACCGTTGATACTGCCCAGGGCCCGCCATGTCGAAATCTCGATGGTCTGCGAAATGAAGCGGACGCTTCCATCGGCCATGCTCACGTTGACGCCGCCAGGGTGCATACTTCGGGCGGCATACCAGCCCATGCCCATTCGGTACACATCGGGAACCGGGGTATTGGGGGGCATATAGCAGTTGAAGGTGCTGGTATAAACCTTCCCTACGATCCAGCCTGACGCGCGAAGCCCTCTCCACGTGCTGCATCCAGCAACGATGGCGGCAAGATCCGGATTGGACAGTCCACCCCCCAGCCCCGGACCGGTGGCGCTCAGGCTAGTAGCGTCCGCGACTTGACGTTGCGCGTCGATCGGAGCGGGCCCTGTGGTGTCCTTGTGGTTGCCCAAAAGCGTCTCCCCGAACAGAAGCGAATTGCTCAATCCATCCGTGTAGTTGGCGAACGTAGTGGCGGACCTCTGATAAAATGCTCCGTCCGTGCGATAACGGTGGTCGTAGAACAGGCCTGTGCCTGACCCCAGACATACCATGTAGTTGCCGCCCGCAAACGCATCTCCTGGATTGACGTAGTATTCGGTAAAAATCTCATTCTCGCTATCGCTGGGGCAGCGGAACATCGGCACCACCGTTCTGGCCGCGGTCGCCTGCACCGGATTGAGTCGGTTATTGGCCAGGGTGCCGATGAACAAGGGCTGTTTGAAATCGATGAGCTTTTGCAGGTTTCCTTGCTCGGCGAAAGGCAGAAGGCGCGCCTGCGGCGAAAAACTCGTGTTGTTGGAATCGCTGAAGCCCGGCAGGCAGCGATACGAATCGTGGTAGTTGTGCATCGCCAACGCGCACTGTTTGATGTTGTTGGTGCAGCTTGCCCGCCGGGCGGCTTCCCGCGCGGCTTGTACCGCGGGCAGGAGCAAAGCGATCAGGATGCCGATGATGGCGATCACCACCAGCAACTCGACCAGGGTGAAACCGTTGCGTCGGTCACTCGACATGATAGTCACCTTTCTTTCCCAAACGTTCATGAAATCAATCCACAAGCCCTCGAGACCGCCGCGTCATGCAAGGCAGGCAGTTCGCGATGAGGTCCTGGCGACGGATGGGTTCAAGCCCAAGCTACGATCCCTTTTCTCCGGGTGAGCTGACGGACAAGGCTGGGCACTTCGACCAGGTGGTCGGAAGCAGCGTCGGCCGGCAAGGCGTCAAGGCTCGCCCTGGCCATCGAAACGCGTCGCAATCACCCGTCGGCCGGTGCCCAACGGAATCGCGAAAGAGGCGCGAGGCGACTGGCAGTCAGGGATCTTTTCGGAGGTCTCGCTTCGCGGTCTCCGTCCCTCGCAGAAGAACCGCAAGTCCAGCGTTGGTAGGTCTTCTGACTCCCGGGCTTGATCCATCCCGCCTTCTCGTCGTCTGGAGCGGCAACGCATGCCGGTTTCCATCACCACGACAATGGCAATGAGAGTGGACGGACTTTAATCGCCCGGTTACAGCGGCGGGGCCGTCCCGGATTCACACCGGGTTCCCTGTACGTCGGCCCTCCCACACGAGAGGCCGACCACCAACGCAACCATCTTGGACAACAGTTTATCTCGGCCCACGCGGCTGTCAACGGGGGGCCTTGAATATTCTGAAATTTGTTCCACCACCTCCTCTCTCGATTGCTTGTTTGGCGAAAGATGCCGTTGCGGAAAAATAATCCCAATGCGGAACCATGCCCCTCGGAGCGATTGCGTCGCCCGCTGACGCTGATTTCACTCGGGACGCCGGCCGCAATTCCCTCCACAACAACCATCGGTAAAAAACCATGCGCCGCGCACGCCAATCTCAACCAGAGCCTCTAGCGCGAAGGCGGCCCCGATTCGCCCATGACCCGATCTTCACCATCGATCCCCCATCGATCAGGCGCCCCTCTCAGGGACCGCGGCGTGCTCTTGCGCCGGATGGTAAACCTTGGCGGGGTCAAAGACCTTTTCGATTTCAAGCAGTTCGAGCGCGAAGTCCGTGTCGGCGTCGCATTGCTTCAACGCGCGGAAAAAACACGATCGGAACCCGACATGACAGGACGCGCCGCCCTCGACTTTCACTTGGAGGAGCACGCAGTCTTGATCATCATCGACAAGCAGTCTCACGACGTGCTGCACGAAGCCGCTCTGCTCGCCTTTTCGCCAAAGTTTGCGGCGAGAGCGGGACCAGTAGTGCGCCACCCCAGTCGCGATAGTCTTCGCCAGCGCCTCCTCGTTCATCATGGCGACCATGAGGACCTCGCGCGTGGTGGCGTCCTGGGTGACACACGGAATCAGACCGTTCTCGTCAAACTTCGGCTGGAGTTGCAATCCCTCCTCGATTTCCCTCAGCGAGCCGCGGGCGGGAAAGGCAGGAAACGATTTCATAATGTAATCACTTGATCGGGTTGTGCTTTGGCGAGCGCTTCGTAAAGCTGCGGGAAACACCCGCATACCACCCCTTCCACAAGCCCCTTGGCCTTGACCGATCCGGTCCCACATTCGTCGAACGTGCCTTCCGCCAAATTGCGGCGCACCGCGCATTGATCGCAGACCATCAGAAGAATGCCGTGTCGCTTGGCAATGCGGGCGAGTCTCTCCCCCACGGGATCCCCAGCCCGCAAGCAAAAAATGTTGTCATCAAAAAACATCATGCCAACGACTTCGGCGCCATGATTGCCTCGCTCAAGCTGCGGCAGAATCATCGTGGCCAATTTGAAGGTGCTCGCCATGTTGGTCGCGAAAATATAGGCTACTTTCATCGCCCGCTCTCCGTGGTGGGTTAGTGTTGCCTCTGAAGAGCCAAGTCAACCGCAGCGTCAACTCCGGCTGCAACGACGATCACGTTCCCCTGTCGTTGGGGACACATCAGTCCGATCCGCCCGCACTTCGTGGCGGAGTGACTTTCACTTGTTGCATATGATATGCATGTGCAATAGAAAGTCAACCATTCGGCCGGCAGACAACATCATTTCGGCGGTTTTTCGGCCGAAAAGGAGGGTTCGGCGTTGAGGGATGTTTCCGTTCTCGAAGACGCGGGGAGGTGGGCGAACGAGAAAAACCGTGCCTTGCAGCGATGGTTTTTCTCCCCTCAAGGGCAACGGCATTCTCCGCGGCAAGAGAAGGGTGAGGATGGATTGGTCGGGTGTCGCCCGCCGCAACGTGGGCAAGGGGGGCCGCCCTCATCGGCTTTCAGCCCGCCTCAATCCAACGGCTGGACCTCGACCTTCGTCGCGTGGACCGTGAACAGATAATCGCCCGGATTCGGTTCGTCAAACGCGAGATATCCTTCGACACACGCACGGACAGGCCGCGGATAGTCTGGAAGCCGCGCCCACGACGCCGTCGAGCACTTGACCAGAACGGCCCACTGCCGCTGGATGTTCGGGGCGGAAACTTCCCCGGCCGCTACCGCGTAAGGCGGCAAAAGAACAAACCCACAAACGCGTTCCCCGTGCATTCCCGCCAGACAGTAGAAGCCGATCCCCGAAAGCTCGACTCTTTTCCCGATGGCTGCGTCAATGGCCGCCGGAAGCCATACGTCGGCCGAATCGTCGTTTTCGCGAATGCGAACGTCGCGGAAGGCGTCGAAGCTGAGCCGTAACGTCTCGCTTTCGGTTCCTCGCTCGCTGGAAATCTGGTCGAGGGCCATCTTGGCGCCTGATGCGAGCGACGAAGCGGCCGTTGCCCGCGGCGATTCGTCCGGAGCGGCACTTCCCAGGGAGGCCGCTCCCTCTTGAAACAAGGATATGTAGCAAAACGCGATCACGCCCAAGGCTGCCGCGAAGACCACGGCAATCGGCCGCCATGGCGACCGGAAACGCACCACGTGACACGTCCTGGCGGAAAGGCGGCCAGCATTGCGGGCGAAGGTTTTCAGCTTAGTGAACGTGAGGGCTGCCAAAGCCCCTAGCACACTGGCCATCCCCATGCCGACCACGCATGACGGTTGACCACAACAAGGGCACGTATTTCCCGCCGCGATGAAGCCGGTGAAGCCCATCCACCAGCCCATGAATTGAGCGGCCTGTCGGAACCAGTCTCCCAAGGATGGCGATCCGCTCAGACGCCTTCGGATCGGCGCGAGGTCGCCGTCGGCGATGTCCAGCGGCAGACCGCGGAACCGCCATCGACGAGGTCGGCTGCCCGGCCAGGAGACGGTTACCAAGGTTTGCGCCCGTTCTGGGCCCGCGGCGTCATCTACTTC
>Ga0209101_1000940_pt1 | contig 23149 bp, 18 predicted proteins | sample ConPoolayeCmetaG_FD_185481 | JGI IMG/M metagenome (GOLD analysis project Ga0209101, IMG submission 185481) | Hot spring microbial mat communities from California, USA to study Microbial Dark Matter (Phase II) - Cone Pool mat layer C metaG... ...
CAAGTGCCCTGCTAAAGCCTCCGGCGGCGAGAATCCCCACGTGCCCGCGCGGGTGTGCGATGCCGTGCTGGCCCCGGCGATCTTGGCCAGCCCCAGGTCGGCCAGCTTCACGTGCCCGTGAAAAAGCAACAGGTTCTCCGGCTTGATGTCGCGGTGATAGACGCCCTGCTTTTGGTTGAGATAGTCGATCCCCTCGGCCGCCTCGAGCATGTACCGCAGCAGGTCTTTCAGGGGGATGCCTTGCTGGCCATCCTGCCGGTAGCGCTGGAGCAGTTCGGCCAGGCTGCCGCCGTCAGCCCACTCCCAGACCGTAACCAAGTACCCGCCGAGAAGCTCGTAATGAATCAAGCCCGCCAGGCGCGGATGGCCGGCTACCCGCCGGGCGACATCCAGCGCCTGTAGCTCGCGCTGCTTTTGCTCCTCGGCAAGGTCCAAAGGAGCAAACGGAATCTTTACCGCCCGGGGCACGCCCTCGATCAGTTCCTTATAGACCTGTGCGAAGCCGCCCTGGCCGATCTGGTCGGCCAGTTGCCAGCCGTGTTTGCGGCGCAGGGCGTCGATCACCTGCGCAAACGACATGACGGCAGCGGAGGACATCGGGCTACCCCTGTACCTTAGTCCCTTCTGCATTAACTTGTGCGCGTTCTGCGCGGATGTTTTCCAGCGATGTCGCCCATGTTATCACGGATGTCGCGCATGTTCTCAAGTGATGTGGCGCGTGTTTTCAAATGATCTGGAGGGCCACGCTCTGTCGTGGCCGTCCATGCGGCGCTTGCGGACGCGACCGCAGCGCGTCCCTCCAGAACACATTGCCGGGCAGGCGCCGAATCTGGAGGGCCACGCTCTGTCGTGGCCGCACTGACCGCCTTTAATCCGCACTGCTGGACGAGCCAGCAGTGGCACCCAGCGTGTCGGTCCATCCCATTGCAGCGCGGACGCCTAGCGCGATTCTACTCCCTCGGCCAGCGTTATGTCAAACACCCAGCCTGCGGACGGGCGCGATGCGCAAGCGGCGCTGCGCGATCGCCGTGATGCCCCCGGGTGCATCGATCGCGGGCCGGGGATCGATTGCTACTGTTGTGCGCGCAGATGGAAGCTGATTTGGGCGTTCGGCGCCAGTCCGGCGGCGGCGCGGCCGAGCAGTTCGGCCTCGTCCAGCTCGGCTTGCAACAGCCAGCGGCCCGGAGCGGCCTGCCGACAGCCGAGAGCCTCGGCGTCCAGCTCGTCGCAGATGAGCATCCCGCCCTCGGCCGAAAGCTCCAGCCGGCTGCCGTCCCATTGCCACTGGAGCAGACGGCAGGGCAATTGGGGCAGTACCAGATGGGCCGGCGGGCAGGGACGCACCAGCATCTGGCGGTCCAGCAGCACCACGCAACCGAAGCGGTCGCCATCGGGCGTCTGCACCGGGGCTGGCTGGCCGGGGGGCGACTGGAGCACCGCAGTGCTCGACTGGCCGACCGGCAGCCGGAAGATCAGCTCGCAGCCCGGCTCGCCCAGCACCAGCCGGTCGCGGTCGCGCAGCAAGACGGTCTGCTGCACCGGCTGATCGTTTACCCGCACCGGGCAAGGCGCTGAGCGACGGTCCAGACACGGAACCAGCCGATAGTGTCCGGCGTCGCGGATGATAAGAGCGTGGCGGCTTCGCAGTCCGCCGGAAAGCGGCACGTGAACACCCGGCTGACCAGCCCGGCCCAATACTACTTCGGAAGCCAGCACCACCCAGGCCCACGATCCAAAGGCCCAGCAGGTCGGCTGGCCGGTAGGCGCCGGGGCGGGAGATGCCAGAGGTTCCGGCGCAGCCGGGCATTGCTGGAGCAGACGCAGCAGCGCCGGGTCATGGGGCAGGATTCGGGCGGCCTTTTGCAAGATGGGCCGGGCAAGGTTGGCCTGATTGTCGTCGATCAGCTTCCGCGCTTGTTGCAAGTAGCGCTCGAAGCGACACAGCCGTTCCTCGATGTCCAGGCGGAGCCGATGGGCGTCGGGGTGATCGATGGGGCTAAGCTTACCCAGGGCGGTGCGGATGTGCCCGGCATCGGCCAGCCGCCGGGCCTCCTCCAGCCGCTGGGCATTCCATTGCTGCTTGCGCCGGGCTTCTTCCAGCCGCGCGGCGATCTGAAGGCGCAGTTCCAGCGCTTGACCTTCCAGCTTGCCGCACTGGGCTGCATGTTCGATCGCCTGCCAGGCCGCCTGCAAACTGCCCTGCTCTAGCAGTTCGGCGGCTTGCGAAACCAATCGGGCGTGAAGCTCTAGCAGCAAACGCCGCGCGGCGCGGTGGTCGCGGTCCGGGCTGGCCCCGAGCAGCCGCACGGCCTCGACCAGTTGCCCGGCCTGGATCAGCTCGCGGGCTTGCCGGCAGACGATCGGATCGAGCAGGCCCATGATGGTTTTCTCCGAGTAACGCCAAAGGCTCTATTATAAGCCGGGAGTTGCTTGTGCCGCCGCTATAAGCCGGGAGTTGTGTTTGCGGCTGCCAGATGCCAGAGCATTGCGGTCCCCCACGCCCCGGCAGCCAACGCTACCAGGACGATGATCGTTCGGCGATAGCCGAGCGTCCAGCGGTCGAGCCTGAACGCCGCCCAGCCCAACAGCAGCCAATAGGCCAACGTAGCGCCGCCGGCGGCCAGCCGTTTCAGTCGCAGCAGGCGAAGCTCGGCCGCCACTTGCTCGACGGCGGCTTCTAAACATTGCGGCTCCATGCGAACCACGATGCGGCAGCGGTGCATCAATCCGTACTCGGTGGGTTGCTCTTCGATCTGCTCTTGCCAATCGACCTGTGGCGCCTGCCGCAAAACGCCCAGCAGCATCAGCGCCTCGCGCTCGGCCGAGGAAGCAAAGCGCTGCTGGATGGCATCGCGGGCCAGTTGCAGCAGTTGCTGTTGGGCCTGATGCCGGGCCGCATCTGCGCTGGGTTCGCGCTGAGAGACGGCTCGCCACTGAATCGTTCGGTCCGGCCCGCCAGCGGCAGGGGCTGAGGCATCGGCCAAGGCATCGGCAGCGGCCGCGGCGCCCATCACAGCCCAGACCGCCAGCAGGATCAAGATCGTCGCCCCAGCTCTCATGGCAACCTCCCGAAGCTCATCGCCCGCGATCCCCATTCATATCGTTTGCTCATCGCTTGAGTTACTGGCACAACAGCGCTGCGGCGGCCTGCGCGCGCCAACCGGCAGTGCGAAACTGCCGGTCGGACGCTTAATGGGAGACAGTGTACATGCTGGCACGTCGGATGTGATCTCGCCCGGCCCAGCAGCGCCCGAATTATGCTCTGCCAGAGAGTTTATGCTCTGCTACAGAGTTTCGATCGGTTACCGGCTAGTGGCCACTGCCTCGGACTTGTTGCCGAACAGCTCGTCGAACTGCTCGCTGGCCGGGCGGTCGTCAACTGCCACGGGGATTTCGCCGCCGGGGAGTTGCTGCCCGGCGATCATCCGCTGGGTGACGCGGATGCGCTTCTCGATGTCTTCGGCCAGCCGTTTGGCCTCGCCCAGTTGCGAGGCGTCGAAGTGGAACTTGCCTGCGGCCTGTTGGGCTTCGACAAGCGCCAGTTCTGCCTTGAGCGACTCGACCTTCTGCGCCAGCAGTTCCCGCTGGTGCTGGAACTCGCGAATCTTGTCCACGGCTGCCTGAAGGGTTGTCTGCCGCGCCTGGAGCAACTGCTTTTTGGATTCCAGCAGCGTCTGGCCATCCCTGTAGCGCTGGAGGCGGCGGCCGAGGTCCTTTTCCACATCGGCCCGGCTGAACTTTTGGCCGCCGAAGATGAACTCTTCTTTCGATTCCCGCAGGGCGTCGCGGAGTTTTTGCATTTCGGCCCGCGACTGGGTGAGGGCCTTATCTTGTGCGTCGATCTCCCGCTGGAGGTATTCGATTTCCACCTCCAGTTGTGCGGCCACCTTCTGGTTGGCCTGGATGTCGCGGACCAGGTCGTCGGTCATACCGGCCAGCCGCTGGATTTCGAACTTGATGGGCACCAGGTCGCGGAGTTCCTCGCCCAACTGGCGCCGGGCCGTTTTCAGATATGATACGGTAGTGCCCACGCCGATCGTACCCACTACTGCGGCAAGCGCGATTGCCACCCACACTACGCGCCCGAACTTCAGCATGACCAGGCCTCCTCATGTCAAGCAGGTTTGATTGTGAATCCACCAGCCATTCGGCTGACCACCGATGGTCAGCCCCAACACCAGTTGAGCGATCCTGGGCGACGAATCTTACAGCGGCCGGGCGGGCTTTTTGGGGTGTTTTCCACTCCAAGCGACGAGACGGTAATCGCAGGCGCAGTTCGTGTAGTGAACACCCGTACAGAATGTGCGGCAATAGCAGGAATTCGCTTCGCGCAACTACAAGCACAGCAAGAGGTTATGTGGCAATGTGCGCGAGATGCACACACGACTCAACTTGCAGTTGTGCAAAATCCTGCTTTAAGAGAAAATGCCACCCTGTTGATAAGCCAAAGTGGGCCGACTGCGCGAGGGCAGTCGGCACGGCGTGGCGAAGGTTTTTTAACGCGAGGCATTTTGAAACGGATTTCGTAGCCCTTACGCTTCCCGCCGTCGCCAACGATTGCCGAGCGTCGCCGCCAGCGTCCGGCGTTTGCTGGGCGCTAGGCAGACGATTGGTCCTCCTGAGGAGGTGGCAAGCAATCGCTTCCGACGAACTGCGTTTGGGCCGGAGTCAAGGAGAGACCCAATGCCGCTGGTTCAAGCCTTGCTGGCCGCCGTGGCCCTCTCGGCCGGCGATCAAACTGTGCTTTTGGATTTTTACGCCGACTGGTGCGGTCCGTGTCGGGCAATGGAGCCTGCGGTGCAGGCCTTGATCCAAGAGGGCTATCCTGTCCGCAAGATCAACATCGATCGCGAGCCTGCCCTGGCAGCCCAGTACGGAGTACGGGGCATTCCATGTTACATCATGCTGGTCGATGGCCGCGAGGTTGACCGCGTGGTCGGCGGCACGACCTACAGTCGGTTGCAGCGGATGTGCAAGGCTGCAATGGCGCAGGCCGCAGCTACTTCCACCCCAGCCCATGCTCAGCCGCCTGCCACAGCCGGTGCGATTGGAACAGGGTCGGGCGGACCGGCGGCCATCCCGGCAGCCCAACGCGGCGGAAGTCTGCCGGTATTGGCGGCAGCTTCGGGCGTGCCGCCGGCGCGTGCGACCGGGCCGGTCGGAGCGGCAAGTGGCAATCTCTCACAGCCGCCCAGCCGCACGGTTGCCCACGATCGCCCAGACCGCACCGGCGGAGCGGACGACGCGCTGTTGCACGCGACGGTTCGGCTGCGGGTGAAGGATCCGCAGGGCGAATCGCGCGGTTCCGGCACAATCGTAGATGCCAGGAGCGGCGCTGCTTTGATACTGACCTGTGGGCACATATTCCGCGAATCACGCGGCAAAGGACGAATCGAAGTGGACTTGTTCGGCCCCACGCCGGCCGAGAGTGTGCCCGGCGTATGTCTGGGTTACGACGAACAGCGCGACCTGGGGTTGGTGATGATTCGGCCGCCTGGGCAGGTGCAGACAGTTCGCATCGCCCCGGCCGGTTATCGCGTGGGTCAAGGCGAGCCGGTAATTACGGCCGGTTGCAGTCACGGCCAGCCTCCGACGCTCCTGTACAGTCGGATCACGTCGGTGGACCGCTATAATGGCCCGCCTAATTTCCAAGTGGCCGGCCAACCGGTACAGGGCCGCAGCGGAGGAGGGCTATTTACCCGCGATGGCCTGCTGATCGGCGTATGCAACGCCGCCGATCCCCAGGACCGCGAAGGATTCTTCGCCGCCTTGGGTTCCATACATGCCATGCTCGACGCACATAGTCTGGCATTCGTTTATCAAGGGGCCGAGCATCAAGCTACCGAGTCGGCCGCCTTAGCTCAAAGCACCCCGTCGGCCAGCCGCGCCGCCCATCAGCACAGCCGGCCAGATCGGCCCGGCGATCGCGCCGAGGTACTGGGGGACCGAAGCGGCGGCAACGCCGCTGCCGGAAACTTGCCCGCACAAGCGGTTGGGCAGCCGTACAGGCCGGGTTCGACGGGGCCGCGGCATCCGGGCGATCCGCCTTTCCGCTTCGCTGCTACAACCTCTGGCGGCATGCTGGCCGGTTTTTCGGAAGTTGGAGCTAACGCCCTATCGCCGTTGGCTGAAGCGCTCGGCAGTGGCCAACCTTCGGGGGCGGAGATGGCCGCTCTCAGTGCGGTGCGTTCTGCTTTGAGCGAGGGCGGCGAAGTGATCCTGATCGTCCGTTCGCGGCGGGACCCCCAGGCGCGCAGTCAGGTGATAACCATCGACAATCCTTCGCCCGAGTTTCTCCGCCAACTGGCAAGCGAGGCTTCCACGCCGCCGCCAGGACGGGAACTGACTTCACTCCAAGTCCGTCCGTAATGGCAGACAGGCCCGAAAGGTCTGCCAACTACCGCGTCTGTGCGAACCATCGCGCCGTGGCCGCCGCCAATCGAACAATAAGCTATCTTTCTAAAGAAGGAAGCAGCAATCGGCGGCCGGGCACGGGAGCTTGAAGATGATCGCATTAGTGATAGCGGTAGCGGTGATGAACCTGTGCCTGGGCTACGCGATGGCAGTCTGGGCTGGTTACGGACCGCCGACTTTGGGAGCGGCCCTTCGAGCGGCCACAGGACGCCCATACGCCCGACAAAGCTGAACCTGCCGCACAGGCCGCCATCTCAACCGACTTTTGCGAACTGCTATGCCCGTGTTGTTCTTTGGCGCGCAAGTTGGGTGGATGAATGTCGCTGGCCGCCCGGCGGCTTTTCTGAAGACTTTGCCCGGTAAACAGCTCAGACGCACCGCTGGCGCGCGGTTGCGATTTCAAGCTGGTTTGTTCTACTTCTAGGTCGCGGGTTCTACGCTGCCGTCCGCTGGTCGGAGGCCGATGACCTACGGCTGCTTTGTGGTTGGGGGGATCAAGGCTTTCAGGATCGGTTCCACCCAGCGGTTGTTGGGGATGTCGTACACGATGAAGTCGCCGTCGAACTGCCAGTAGGCCCAACTCCAACCGAGCTTTTCGGCTTCTCGCGTGACGAAACTCAGCCAACGGACCCGCGAGTCCATCTCCGCCCGGTCGTACACGCCAAACTCGCCGAGATACAGCGGGCGGCGATGTTTTTCGGCCCAAGCCTGGGCCTTGTGGAAATCGGTCAGAATGGCTTGCTTTTCCGAGTCGGTGCCGTGCCACGGGATGCCTACTTTGTCCTTCCTGCCCGCCCACTCCGCGCCCTGATGAGTGAAATCGAACGGACTGTAATAGTGGATGGTGACGATGATGTTGCGGTCGTCGTCGGGCAGTTTCAGCTTTTCGAGCATGTTGATATTGTTCCACTGGCCGGGACCGATGATCACGGTTCGTCGGGGATTGGTTTGCCGGACCAGAGCCAGCGTTTCCCGGAGCAGGTCGTTCCACAACTCGGGCGTCAACTGGCTGTTGGGTTCGTTGAGCAGCTCGAAGAGCACTTCTGGCGGTGCGTCTTTGTAGCGCTCGGCGATTTGCTTCCAGAAGGCCAGCATGCGCGGCTTGTGGGACATCGGCTGGCGAGCCATCGTCTGAAACTCGTGGAAATCCAGGACCACCAGCAGCTTGCTGGCCAGCGCCTGCTCCACGGCCCAATCGAGCGTTTTCAGGTATTCGGCGCTCAACTTGCCCTCGTGATCCATCTTGGCGTCGCGGAACGGATGGAGATTGATGCGCACATGATTGAAGCCAGCCTCGCGGATCAGCTTGAAATACTCTTGCTTGAACCGCCCCTTGCTGCGGTCGCGCCAAAGCGGATCGTAGCCGATGATGTTCACTCCGCGGCCCAGACGCTTGTTCTGCTGGAAGGCGTCGGGCCAGTCGGCGGCTGCTACTTCGGCTGCGGCTGCGGCAGAGCCGGCTTGGACGGTTCCCCAAACGGCGGCCAGTCCGGCCGCGCAGCAGATGACCATAATCATTCCGGCAATAGGCCTTGCTGATCTTTTTTCTGGGTCGGTGAAGGCAAAAGCGTTCATGGCCAGACAGACTTGATGGCTGGCACCTGCTGCGATGTATCGCTCACCGGCGCACTGCTGTTTTACGCGCCGATTCAATGTTCCACGCGCCGATACAGCGCGCTGCTGTCTTCGGCAATTTGCTTCAAGAAGGTATCGAATGGGTTGCCGGCTTCTCCCGGGGCGATGCCGATCACGTAAATCGCCACTCGCCTGGTTTGGTTGACTTGCCGCAGAGCGGCCAGGATTTCTGCGGGTTCCACGATTTTTCCGTCTGTCGGTTGGCCGTCAGATACGAAGTATACCGCCTCCACATCGAAGTTCAGAGCGGCCTCCAGCGCGTCGTAAGTGGCGGTGCTGCCGACCGCACGCAGGTAAGCGACGTATTGGAGCGCCTCTTGCTTCGCGCCCGCGGCGGCGGGGACCAGCTCTCGGCGCCATACATTTACCCGGTGATTGTAGACCACCAGACCAAACTGCCTGTCGGCTGGCAACTGGCTGATGGTGTTGGCCAGTTCCCGTTTGGCCGCCGCCAACCGGTCGCCCTGCATGCTGGCGGAGATGTCCAGCACGAACACTACGCGCTTGGCGAACAGCGGCAGCCCGTAATACGAGACTGCGTTAGGGGTGAAAAACTCGACGCCGCGCTCGGCACCGGAGTGGGGAAACTTTTCGGCCAGGCGCGGGCGATGCTGGTTCCACCACGCTTGCCACGCGGCCAGGTCGTCGCCATAGCGCTCCCCGGAAAGCAGCGTGAAATAACGTGCGACGTCGGCGCGAACCTCGCCGTCTAGACGGCCAAACAGTTCCAGCAGGCAGTCCCCAGCCTTGACATGCCGCACACGTGTAACCGCGATCACCGCCGCCCGCCGGGTAGCAAACCGCTGCATTATGCAATCCTGGCGAAGCAGTTTTTCCAGCGAGGCCAGTGCCAGGCGATCTCCTTCCTCGCCCAGCATGTCGATGACCGCCATTAGCTCCGGCGGTCCGAAACGCACCGCCGCCATCCGCCGCCGGATGTAGTTGGCAAGACGCTGTTGGGTTTCAGACAATTCTGAAGCCAGCAATACCGCCAAAACCGGCGCCAATACGGCCGCGTCGCTGCCGTTCCTGATAGCAGGCTGCTCAAGGGTCTTTTCCAGAAGGCGGCAAACCTGCGGCTCATTCGACCATCCCAACAGCGCACGGTAGGCGTGACTACGAACGGCAGGGTTTGCATCGACAAGTCCCTGCTGGACTGCTAGCGGCGCGCCCTCCGCCGCAGAAAGCTCCGACAGCCGCTCGGCCGCCCAAAGCCGGTCGGCCGCCAGCTTACTGCGGAACTTGGCGCGAACCATCCGCGCCAGGGCGGCGTTGTCTTCGGCAGACCGTACCAATGGCGGAAACGTGGCAACTATCAACGCCGCCATCAACGCCCACAACATCAGCAGAAAAGTTCGCGGCGCCATGACGGTCTGCCTTTCAGCGCCCTGGTGTTTCCTTACGGCCAATTATGACAGGCAATGCCATCCGGTCAACTGGCCGTTGGAACAAAAGTATCTTGCCACGTTAGTTGGCGGCGCCTGCAACACCACGCGGCCGAAAAACTCCGCACAGAGGTTATAGTTGTGCTTTACGGTGTCGGACCGAGATGTGGGCTCCGCACACCCTGAATGGAAATGTTGTTTCCAGAGAGAACGAGTCGTTCGTCGGCACGTGAACTATAATCGCCGCGGACAATCCAACCCCATTCGCAAGGTTCAGTCCACCTCAGCAGGGCCGCCGGAAGGGAGCAGTTCTTCCAGTGGGCAGCCCCGGCACCGCGGCCGGCGCTTCTGGCAGTAATGCTTGCCCAGCCGTACCAGCAGGGCGTGATACTCGTTGAACATGGCAGCGTCGTCGGGTAATTGACTTTGGAAGTACTCTTGGAGGCGATGATAATCTGCGTCTGGTTCCACCCAGCCGTGTCGGGCGAAGATGCGATAGGTATAAGCGTCGATCACGAATACTGGTATGCCGCCGGCATAAAGCAGAATCGAGTCGGCCGTCTCCGGCCCGATCCCTCTGACGGCCAGCAGTTGCTCGCGCAGCGCCGCGGGATCGGCGGCAAACATCTTTTCCAGCGATCCGCCGTATCGCTCGACAACAAGTTCCAGCAGACTGCGCAATCGCCGGGCTTTTATGCGGTAGTAGCCTGCCGGGCGAATAAGCTCCTCGAGTTCTTCCAGCGGAGTGGCGTACAGGGCCTTCGGTTGCAGCAGATCGGCTTGCCGAAGGTTGGCTATTGCGCGCTCCACGTTCTTCCAATTGGTATTTTGCGTGAGTACTGCGCCGACCATAATTTCAAACTGCGTATCGCCTGGCCACCAGTGTTGCGGGCCGAAGGCATCGTATAGGCGCTGGTAAACTTCTTGTACAATCGAGGGCATCGCTGGGCTAAGCCATATTGCCGGTCGTTGCCGGCAAGGTGCTTGTAAGTTGCTGTTGATGATCAAGCCGCCGACGCCAACACTTATGGGCGTGCATTACAGCTATAACTATTATTGGTGACAACAGCTACACCATCGTGCCACCGCCGTATAGGTGCCTGACAGCTATGCTAGCAGCAACAGCAGGCGATAGTAAACCACCACCGGCAACTTGCCAGCCGTTGCGAAGCCCAGCGGGGCGACCTTAGAGCCAAAAACGCAGCTTCAAAGCCTAGGGAACCATAAGCCCTCGGACATGCAAATAAGTCCTCGGACAAGCAAATAAACCTTCTGACAAACAAAAAGCCCTCGGACAACCAAATACGCCTTCTGACAAGCTGAAACGACATAGCTAAGTTACGAGAAAACCACAAAACCTTGGGTGCTAGGGGCGAAAGTATCACAACCGGTCGTAGCGCAACTGGCCGATTAGCGCTGTCGTACGAAACGCAGCAGCATCGGGCTGTACGCTTTCTGAGGAGAATACGCCAGATGGCATTAGGACTTCTTTCCGGCGGCGACAAGTCTTCCGCAGCAAGCTACTGGAGCGAGTCTCGCCAACCATTGGCCAGCCTGGTTTTTGTCGCCCCACTGCTGGCAATCTACGAATTAGGTGTCGTCCTCTTGGGAGTGCAAACTGGCGCAGACGTGTGGATGCGCAAGACTTTGAACCTGTTGGGGTTTAGCCAACATCTGCTGTTGCCCATTTTGACCGTCGCTCTGTTGCTGGGATGGCACCACATCAGCCGCAGGCGCTGGCGGGTGCCGACCGGAGTATTGCCCGGCATGCTGGCCGAGTGCCTGCTGCTGGCCATCGCCTTGCGGATGGTCTTGCAGTTGCAAAAGGGCCTGTTCGGTCTGGTTTCCAGCCCGAGCACTGCCAGCATCGCCGACAAGTGCAAGCAACTAGTGGGGAACCTGATTGGTTACCTGGGCGCGGGGATTTATGAAGAGCTGTTGTTCCGCTTGATATTGCTGTCGCTGGTGCTTTGTCTGCTATGTCGACTGGGCGTTTCCGGCAGGAAAAGCTTTCTCATCGGGGTGATTGCGACCAGCCTGCTTTTTGCCGTCGCTCATTACGTCGGCCCGTACGGCGAACAGTTCCAGATGTTCAGTTTCGTGTTCCGTTTCGTAGCGGGAGTGTTTTTTTCCGTTCTGTTTTTGTACCGCGGCTTCGGAATTTCCGCCGGGACACACGCGTTTTACGACATCCTGGTCAGCCTGTGGTAATCCCGGTCAGCCTGTGGTAGATGCGGCCGATGTATGTCGGTTTTGCTGTAGTTGGCGTCGCGTCCGATAATCGAGCAACGCCGCTGTGGCGTGCGTTGTGTTCGTGGCTGCCGGTCAATCAGCAAGGCGAAATGCGGCCGCGACCTGACTTAGCCATCACTACTCTCGCCCGCTGGCACTTGATGTTTTTGGCACGCAATGTGCATTTTGCGATCGGTTTGCGTGGGCAAATGTGCTTCGCGTTGTTGTTGCTAGCAGTGCCAATCGAGATTCTTGGCAATTAGTATTTGTCAGATTGCGACGGCCACTTATAATTCGTCTGTCGTTACGGGAGTTGTTCCGAAACAGAACAGCAATGGCAGGTGAGGGAACCGAAGTCGTGCTTACCGTTCGACCGAAAGTCACGGAACTGGTTTTTCAACTTTACGGCCGATCGTTGCACCCGGAATTGTTCGAAGTCTGCAATTCACTCACAGTACAACGCGGAGATTACACGGCCCGAATTGAAATCACCAGTTCCGGCCACGTCATAACGTGGCGTTACGCTGGGTTGACGCTCACGGAAGTTTCCACCTCGGCCCAGCACCCGCTGCCCGAGCGGCGGCGGTTGATGTCCCATCTGCTGCGTGGGCAGCACAGCGACCGCGTGGAGTGCCGCGCTTGCGTCTGCTACCACACTAGCTTCCAACTCGAGCACGTCAGCCCGGAAATCTTATGGAACTATCATCGGTGCCTGCGCGTGGACGCCCTGCGAAACGGGCTGTTCCATCAGTTCCACGGGGGCGGGCGGATGAGCCTCGGGGCTGTCAGCTACATCAACGTTGAGCCTCGGAACCGCACCTTGCGGGTACACACTTTTCACACTTTTCCCGAGGAGTGCGCCATCGTCCAGACCCAATCGACGTTTCAGCTTCCCCAGCAGGTCGACTGAATTACACGACTTCCGCCGGCAGTGACCGTCCAGTAAAAAAACAGGCACAGCCGACACGATAGCGGCTGTGCCTTGCTGTTTCTGGCAAAGTAATGTCTGCTTGAACGCCAGCCCGTAGCCAATCATCTCGGCCAACAGCTTGCCGGATGTCGACCCGGAAAAGCCGCCACCGGCCAGCTCCGCCCGCGGCGGCAAGTGCGCCCGTCGCGCCGCACCGCAGATGCGCGGCGTAAATCGCTACCACACCAAAGCGCGCAGGGCATTACGAACTGGCTGGCCGCGAACATACGGAACCGGTCGAACCACCACAACCGGCGGCCCTACCGCCACTGGCGGTCCTACGACGACCGGGGCAGGCAGTACCGGTCGCGCAACCACCACCGGGGCCGGCGGCGGATAGACGTACACCGGCGCCGGATAGTAAGTGGTTACCACCGTCGGCCCAACATATACCCAGTCGGCATAAGCGGCCGAGCATCCCAAAACAACCACCGCCAACGCAGCAATAGCCAAGATTCTGTTCATCCGCACCCTCCTCGGCAATAAGACTCCAAGAACAGTATGGCGAGCGCACAGTGCGCCCGGCGCAATATGGCCGCGAAAAAACAAAAACGGCGGCTTGTGGCAAGCCACTGCCCATGCCAGTCCGCGGCGGCCAGAGTGACTACGGCGCCAATGGCCGTCGCGCAGGGCAACTCAGCGCCGCTTAATAAACTATAGGCCAGAAAACCCTTGCGGGCAACAAGTGCATCGGCAACGCTATTACGTCGCTGCGTGCTTTCTTGTCACCACGCCGGAGCTCTTCTAACCGTAGCCACGTGTTTGGTTATTTAGGCTGCCCTGGGTGAAATGCGACGTCCGCAACAATAGACTTTGCCTGTGGCCGGGAAGTTGCGGCCGCTGGCGTCACAAACAGCCAGTCAATCACTCAACAGTTGGTAGAAGTGATAAGCTACGGCAAGCAGCAGTACGTCTGAACACGAAGGATCGTCCACGAAGAACAGGTACTCCTCGCCCCCGTTGCGGATCTGGAACCGATAGCCCTGGTAAGTGAAATCGACATACGCTTCGGTAACTCCACCGGCAAAGAAACACAATAGCCTCGCTCCCTCCAGCCCCGTCAGATGTTCGGCGATCGCTTGCGCCGGAAAACCTTTAGGCATACGCAGGAAATGGCGCGAACCGTCAGCAGTTCTCACGTCGATCAGTTTCATAGGCCTCAACTGTTTCAAGCTGCTCATGACCACACACCATTCTGGTTCGTACCAACCCATTGGACTCCACCGGTACTCGCACAAGCTGAGGCCGGCCGAGCCAGTTTCCACGGTGTTAATCTACGAGCAGCATGTGACAACAGCCTGTCATATCGCCGCGAAACACTTCGCAAATTTCCCGCTGTCTGCGGTCCTTCGAGGCAGAAAAAGACCACCATTGGGTAAAAAGGTGCCACCAGGATATGGAATATTTTTCCTAGCCAGTGGCATACGATGACCGCTAAATGGGTTACAATACCGGTTGGCCTTCCGCTGAGGAGACAAACATTGCTGCTGCCTGCCGTGATGTTGTGTGTGTTCGCTACGTCTGTAGTCGGTGCGGCTGAGTCTGCTGCGTCTGTAGTCGGTGCGGCTGTCTTTGGTGCGCCAGTAGTCGGTGCGTATTCGTTCTGTTCGGATGTGCAGCCGCTTTTGACCGAGCGCGACGCGATTGTGCGCACGTTCCTTAACCGGCGCGAGGGATTCTGGCGGCGCATTGCGGCCGGTCCGTTCGATTCGCTGACCAGCCGCGAATTGTTCGCTTACGCCTTGGCGTTGTGCGAGGCCCGCCAGAATCCCGACCGATTGCCCACTTTGCTGGAAATTGCAGAGCGAATGCAGGACCGCGAACCGGGCAGTCCGGCGCGGGGCAATTTCTGGTGGACTTTCGGCCACGGAAAAGTGACCGACTACAATGCCGTCGAGTTCTGCATCCACGACGCTTTGCTAATGTGGTTGCGGCACCGCCAGTGGATGCCGCCGCCCAGCGCCGAGCGGTTGCGACGCATCCTTCAACATGCCCTGGAAGGTTGTTTGCGTCACCGCGTGCCGGTCGATTACACCAACATCGCCATCCTCAACGCGGGCAACCTGATCCTGCTGGGCGAAGTGCTAGGCGACCAGCAGACTGCCCACGAGGGCAGCCGTCGGCTGGAAGCAATACTGTGGTGGACGTGGCAGTTCGGCACGCACGAGTATTGCAGCCCGACATACTATGCTACCAATCTCGAGGGACTGAAGCTTATCTGCCAATACTCACAAAGTCCCGTGGCACGCCGGCAGGCAGAAGCCTTGTTGCGATTGCTGTGGGCTGACATCGCCCTAAACTGGTTTGCGCCGGCTGGACGGCTGGCCGGTCCGCATAGCCGCAGTTACGACTATCTGCGCGGCCATGGCGCCCTGGACGGCCATTTGATGCTGGCAGGATGGCTCGATCCCGCCCCAACGCCTTTGACCGATCTGCTGCACGCCGCCATCGTGGACTGGCAGCCGCCAGCGGATTTGCAACGTTTGTGCAACGCGCGGGTGCCTCGCACCGTACGCCAAAGCTGGGGAATTGCGCCGGTGCAGTCGCGCACCCACCTGCTTTGCCCGGATGTCACCCTTGGTTGCGCCGCAGCATCTTACGCCGAAGCGCGACAAGACCTGCCGCTGACGATCGACTTGCCCGGCAATCGGCAACAGGTCCGCTGCTACTTTATTGCCGACGGTCGCCAGGACCCTTATGGAATCGTGCGCCTTGCCACGGGTGCGGCGGGTCATCAGAAGGCCCTGCACTTGGCGCCGTTTTGGGCTGCCGCGCAAGACGGCCCGGACGTGCTTGCATTGTGCATCTATCGCCCCGAGGACCTTGACGACCCAGAGCTGATCGACGTGCAAAGCCACCTGGTGCTCCGCCGGCCCGACCAGGCGTGGCTGGACGGAAAACCTATTGAAACCACGCCGCAGCAGCCGGGCCAAGGCACGCGCAGGATCGTAATTGCGGTGGGCAAGCCGTTGGTGCTCCGGTATGGCACTGCGGCGGTGGGAGTAAGCGTGCTTTGGGCACGTGCCCAGGATGGCGCCGAGGCCCAAATCGGCTTGATCGACGACCGCAACGCCGCCGGCGCGTGGCGGCTGAGCATCGAACACCGCTCCGGGCAGAAGAAGACCGAGCCGGGCATGGCGCTTTGGGTCCGCGTAGGCTCGGGGCTGGCCGAGGAGAAGCAGTTCCAAGACTGGCGGTGCGACTTCCAGCGGGCTTTGTCGGGCCGCCAATACACAGTCAACATCGCTGCGGACTGGATATCGCTTGCCGCTGGCGGCCAACGGCAGTGGCTGCGATGTTCCGCGCACCGTCCGTGGGGAAATGGCGGCAAGGTCGAGCTGTGGCCGCCGCCCAGCCGCGCTGTGCTGGAGCTGGATGGCAAAGACATCGGCCGGCCGCTTCTGGCTGCGGTAGAGCCGATTCGCGACTATCGAGGACCGAGCTGCGAAAAACCGCTGCGATTGCCGCCTTGCGGCGGACGGTTCGAGGCCGAACAGACGCTGCTGTTTCCGGCCATGCAAGTCCAGCAGGATAGCTCCGCCTCGGCAGGCCGCTACGTGTGGCAACCTGCCGAGACGGCTGCCACCAGTGTGCCCGGCATGATCGTGCTGCCGCTACAGGTGGCGCAGTCGGGCAAGTATCGTTTGTGGCTTCGGGTGCAAACGGGCGGGCCGACGGCAGATTCGCTGTTCGTGCGTGTTTCCACACCGACGCACTGGATCGATCGTACTGCATGGCACCTGCGCCACATCAAGGGCTGGAACTGGCAGCCTTTTTCCTTGCAGCCGACGCAACAGCCCGACGAGCCTTACTTGCTAGACTTGCCGGCCGGCCAGTGCATCATCGTGTTGCAAGCCCGCGAGCCGGGAGTGAAGATCGACCAGATTCTGTTGACCCCTGATGCCGACTACCGGCCGCAGTGACGCGAGCTTTTCCGCAGCGGCAAGTCGCAGGCGGATTGCAGTCGGGTTGCGCGACGGCGTCCGCTGGCCAACCACTTCGCGTCGTCTGCTATCCCGGTTGAAAAAAGCTCGGTGATGAAAACGCGGCTGGCCGGACGATCGTTGCCACACCAGCGTTGCCGGTCCGGCGATCAAGCGCCGTCGGGCGATTGCTCGCTGGTGTGCAATCGGCCTGTGGCGCCCCAGCGTGCCCAGACCGCCGCTAGCACGGTACCGGTCAGCGTACAGCCGAAGCTGTAGCAGGCCGGTGCAACAGCGGCCTCCGGCCCGAACAACCGCATGGCCAGCACGGCCCCAAGGCCCGCGTTTTGCATTCCTATCTCTAACGTGAGGGCCCGCACCATAGGCTGCGGCAACCGCATCGCTTTGGCCGCCAGATATCCTGCCAGATAACCACCGAGATTCAGCGACAACAGGGCCAGCAGGAAGGCCGACTGCATGACCAGCAGCGTTTCCCGGTTTGCCGCCACAGTGACGGCTATTATCCACAGGATGGCCAGGTTCGCGATTACCGGCCCCAGCCGCTGCGCCCAGCCGGCCCAACTGCGCCAAAGTCGCGCCAGGCTGTAGCCGAACAGCACCGGCAAGACCACCATCCAGCACAATTGCCAAATAAGTTCAAGTGCCGGGAAGCTGTCGTAGCTGCTTCCTATTGCCAGCCGCAAGGCCAGCGGAACTGCCAGCGGCGACAGCAGTGTGGCCGATGTCGTCAGGCTGACCGAGTAGCTGACGTTGCCCCGGGCCATGAGCGTAAGCACGTTGGAAGCCATGGCCCCAGGCACGCAGCCGGCCATGAGCACGCCGATGCGAACCGGACCCTCCAGGCCGAACCAGCCGCTGACAAGCCACGCCAACAGCGGCATGGCCGTGTATTGCACCGCCGTTCCGCCAAGCACCGCAGGCCACCGGCGCGCAAGCTGGCGAACCTCGTCGGGCGGCAACAGCGAACCGATGGCCAGCATGGTCAGGGCAAACAACCAATTCAGCCCGGGCTTGCTGGCCAGGAAAGGATCGAACCAGTAGCTGCTGCCGGCAGGGCCGCTCGGCCACCAGAATGCCAGCGCGCTGATCACTATCAGCCAGAAAAGCAGTGTGCGCGGTGCGGAAACAACCACGCGCTTCACCAGCCGGCCAGCCCCACCAAGAAACTGCACTTTACTTGTACTCCGCCGATGTGGGATACTTCTTCCTTATCGCCTGCGGCTTGTTGGCCAAGGCAGGCTTGCGCCCAACGGCCGCGCGGATGTGGCAAACCAAAATGGTCATCCGCTGGCGATAGCCAGCAATTGCCAGGTATGCAAGGATTGTAGCGGTCTGGCGTTACGATGTCCTTACGAAAGCCTACCACACTGTTTTTCTCCGCCGGGGAGCCAAGTGGAGACCTGCACGGCGCGAATCTTATCAAGCAGTTGCGCGCCAGTTGCCCCACCTTGGAGGCGGTGGGCTATGGCGGCCCTAAAATGGCCGCCGCCGGCTGCGGGCTACATGCCGATCTGACGGCGCTGGCAGTGATGTGGTTTGGGCGAGTGCTTTTGAACCTGCCCAAGTTCTGGAACCTTGTCAGCCGCGCCGATCGTTTCTTCCGCCACCATCGGCCGGCAGCGGTAGTACTGATCGACTATCCGGGGCTGAACTGGTGGATCGCCCGCCGCGCCAAAGCACATAATATCCCGGTCTTTTACTACACGCCGCCGCAGATTTGGGCTTGGGCGCAATGGCGCGTGCGGAAGATGCGGCGTCTGGTCGATCACGTGCTGTGCGCATTGCCGTTTGAAGAGTCGTGGTTTCGAGAGCACGGATGCAACGCCACGTTCGTAGGCCATCCGTTTTTCGACGACTTGCGGCAGCGGCGGCTCGATGCAAGCTTCTGTCAGCAATACCAGAGGCTGCCGGGACCACTGGTTACTATCCTACCCGGCTCACGCACTCAGGAAGTGCTGAACAATCTTCCCTGGTTCTTGAAAGCAGCGGCGATCGTCCGCAGCCAGGTGCCACAAGTGCGGCTGGCGCTGGCCGCGTACAAACCCCAACAGGCCGATTTGGCTCGCAAGCAAATCGCCGCCGCCGGTTTGCCGGTGGATGTGCATGTAGGGCGGACCGCCGAGCTTATGCATCTGGCCGACTGTTGCATGGCCTGCTCTGGTTCGGTGAGCCTTGAGCTGCTCTACTACGCCAAGCCCGCAGTGATCCTGTACTGGATAAATCGGTTGGCATACGTCGTGCAGGGTTTCTTCCGGAAGGTGAAGTACATTACGCTGGTGAACCTGCTTACGGCCGATGAGCTTTTCCCCGATGATCTGACGCCGTTCGACCCCACTCAGCCCGGAGCGGAAAACGTACTGTTTCCGGAATATCTTACCTGCGAAGACAAGTCGGCGCAGATTGCCTCGCACATCATCGCTTGGCTAACCAATACTGCACAACGACAAGCCAGGGTAGAAGCGCTGATGCGATTGAGAACGCAATTGGCACAGGATGGGGCTTCTGCGCGGGCTGCGCAATACATACTGGAGGCGATTTCCGCTCAAAACACTTCTGCAAAACGCCCTTACGTCCAGCGCGGCGCTGTGCGTCCGGCAGCATAGCAGCACTTGTGATTGTCCGCCGCCGCGGTGCAGAGTGGGGCGGTACCGCTGGACCAGTTGTCGCTTGCGGAGCGTTCTGTGAAAGCTGGCCAAAAACGATTGCTGCCCGCGCCGCGGTTTGGAGGCCGTTTCTGCCGATATGCGTGGTCAATATCAGCGGGTTGGGCCGACTGTGTGCTCTGCGCCATTTGGAAACTCTGGGGCGTCTGGCTTCCGTAATCGACAAGTCGATACCCTGACAAAGCCGATGTAACTATTCGGGCGGTCTGGGCAGCCGTTGCGCGCAGCGAGTTGGCTCCACTGCTGCCCGCGCAGCTTGTGCATCGACCCGTAACGCTGATGATGAGCGATGTTGAAACGCGGCTTGCTACTATCAGGCTTGCTGGTTGCCGCGGTAGTCGGGCCGATAGGGTACTACAATGCTGCCGGTTATTGGCAAAAGTTGCGCCAAGCCTTGTCGGCCGATGCGGCCGATCAGAAGGATATTGCCGATAATAACCTGCCGGCGGCAGAGGTGCCGCATTCAACGCAATTCGCCCATCCTGCCCAAAAACAAACAACGCTCGACGGCACCCCAATCTTGCCCATAAGCCAGGCGCTGGATTTTGGCATCACTCCCGGGTGGGTGATCAGCCGCTGGCCGCGTGTGAACACCTCGACGGCACCTTTGCAACTGAAGGGTTATCGTGTGCCGTTGGTGACCGGCACCAGCCCGACCGACTTGGCCGGTTCGTTGACCTACTATTTCAACCCCGCCCAGCAACTTCAGGAAATCGTATTTCGCGGCGCAACGGGCGATCCGACACGGCTGATCGAATTGCTGGTGGGCAAGTTCGGCTTTGCCCGCCGAATCACAAATGACCCGGGAGTTATGATTTACGAAGTGTACGATGCCGCTGGCAAGCAGCGGGGGGTGGCGCGGATTCGTTCCGCGCCGGTGATCGAGGCGAGCGAGCCGCTGCGGCGATTCGAGGTCGAGCTCGTCATTCAGCGCCCTAGTTGACAGTTCCAGTCGTTGGTCCGGCTTGAACGAGGTCGGCGGCCGTCGGGCCGGGTGCACGGTGCAGCGCCCGACTGTGTTGATGCGACAGCGCAAGGCATCGATAAAACCACAATATCTTGGGGCGAAATCGCCCAGAGCACCACAACAGGTCGTTGCGGGATGGCAACTTGGCGCTATCGTTTTAATACAGCCGACGTGATGTTGATAAGCTCACGCGGTCCCTTCCGTCTTGGCCCGCGAGCGCTGTTCAGAGGCTGGCGGCTCGTACTCGAACTCTTTCCAGACCATGGGGCGTGGCAGATTCGGTTCGATTCTCAAGACGGTTTCGCCGTTGTTGAAGATGCGGACGGTGCCGTTGGTCTGGCTGACGGTTATTGCCACAGCCTTAGTGGCGCGGCTGATGGCTGCGGCGGCCCAGTGCCGCGCCCCAAGTCCTTTCGAGAGCGTTACATCCGCCGCCGAGCAATCCAGATAGCGGCAAGCGGCCTCCACCACTCCGTCGGCCGAGACGATTATCGCACCGTCCATCTGCGCGATTTCCTTGATCCCCTCGCGCACCCGTGGATCATACAGGTTGCGTTCCTTGCGGCTATATCCGCGCACAGGGTCGAAGCCTACCGACCGGCTACAGGCAAGCACTTTCTTGGAATCACCAACCACGAAAATGGTGCCGACCGGTTTGCCTTCGCGTCCTTCGCGTCCGATTTCGATCGCCAGGTCGACCACCAGTTTTAGGGTATCCAGCGGCACCCGGGTTTCCAACTGGCGCAGGTCCCTGCCCGTCAGCCGGTTAAGATGCTCGTCCAGGTTGATTACGCTTATCGAGTCGATCAGCTCGGCGTCGAATCCAGTGTACATTGCCACTACCGACGAGCCAGAGGAGAACAGATCGTCGGCCACCGCTTCCAGCAGCGCTTGGGTAAGTCTGTCGGTGATTGGGCTGCCGGGCATTTCCACCCGCACTGCCAGCAAACCGGCCTGCTTGGCTTTGGCCAGTTCCTCGGCCGAATCGACTGCCACGACCAGCTTCCGATCGCCGCCAGCGGCTTTCAGCCGTTGCCAGTCGGCCGGTCCGTCGGCCAGAAGCAGTATCCCCTCGGCTTTTATCGACTTGGCCAATTCAACGGCCAAGTTGAATAGCGCCTTGAATTGCTCCGTAAAGCGCAACGATTGCATGCCCTGACCGCCTGATTCGGATGCCGATGCGGCTTCGCGATGCCTACCTGCCAATCCAGTAGGGCCATGCAACTGCCGCCAGCGTTGCCGGGTGGGACCCATCGGAAGCGATTCTTCTGTTGGGGTGGCAAGGCTGCCTACCGGTACATCCACCCCAACCCCGCAAGAAACCTGCTCACTTAGCGTTACAACACTGCCCAACAACATGGTATCTTAAGCACTCTCGCCGCTAGTGGCAACGTCAAAGCCTATCGACTGCCCAAGCACAGCCCAAATGTCGAAGTATTATGCTCGCTCGGTATCGAAGCTCGTTTGCAACCGCTCGCAAACCGGCGATCCCCAGCGCCCTAACGCGGCCTTCAGCCGCAACCAAACGGTGTTCCTGGGAGATACCCGCTGCGGTCGCGTCCTTTATCTATCTCTCCCGCCGTGGATTGGTCGCCGAAGCTATTGCGGCCACGACGGAGCGTGGCTCTCCAAATCGCTTGAAAATATGCGCCAGATCACTTGATCACATGGGCAAAACGCGCACAAGTTGCCCCGTAAAGGACTAACACCGCCAATCGGCAGCCGCTGAACGCCGGCTGGGAACAGCGCCGCCAAGCACCTCCAAGTAACTTGCCCGAAAATAGTTCAGCTTCGCTGTTGCTGTCTATCGCCGTTGCTATTTATCGCCATAATCGGCTCGGCTTATTACAGTTTGCCTTCAGTGTCCCGGGTTTTTCTGCCAGGCAGCGCACAGTGGCAGCCTGTTGTTGCGCCCGGCAGCTCTTGCCGGTTCGGTGCCAATGGGGTCTTGTGTTCGATCGGCGTCGGCAGCATGCCCACAGCCGGTTGCAGCACGCCGCTCAGAAGATGCGACGAAGTTTTTCGGCGATGGAGAGTGGCTGGGCCGGTTTGGGCGGCTGACCCTTGACATACTGCCGCCATCGATTCAGGTCGTTGCCCAAGTCTTCGCCCGTAACCTCTCGCAGTGCCAGCATTGCCCGGTGTTGCATCGCTGGATCAGGGTCGTCCAGTGCTCGACCTAGCGCCGGCACTGCCGCGGGGTTTCTGCACTTTCCCAGCGCCCTGGCGGCCGCCAGCCGAACATCTACCTCAACGTCGCTTTCCAGCGCGTCGATCAACAAAGCCGCCGCCTCGGGATTGCCCAGCTTGCCCAATCCATCACATGCCGCCAGCCGCACCTCTGCCGCGGCGTCCTGGATGGCCTTGCGGAGAACTTGCTCGGCTTCCGGCCCAGGATACTTGCTCAGAGTCCTGACGATCTCGGCCCGTAGCACTTCGTCGGTTTCTTCCTCGTACGCGGCCGCCAGGTCCCGGGCGATGATCTGCCGGTCGGCGGCATTGCGCCACGAGCTTTCTTCGGCCAGCTTGCGCAACCGTGCCATACGCTGCCCCGGGGTTACTATGCCGGGCAGGTCGTCGGTAACTGGCCCACCCCCGGGCACCCAGGCCGGCAAGTCCATGATTTCGTGGCAGCCGGCGAGCATCAGCAGCACGGCGGCGAAAACAATTGGCAACCATTGCGTGTCGCGTCGCAGGAGATATGCCATAGCCACTACTTGCGAAGTTTGCCGTTTTGCCGATTGCGCCGGGCAAAAGACTTGCCGCAAACAACCGTAGGGACGCGCTGCGGTCGCGTCGGCCAGCAATGGGCACACGGCCACGACCGCAGCGTGGCCCTACTAGTTGGGCAACATGCGCCCACAATGCACACATGATACGTTGTAAGACTCTGCCGACAAGATTAGCCCATTGCCTCCCAGCGCAGGGCGCAACTATAG
>Ga0209101_1000942_pt1 | contig 23094 bp, 23 predicted proteins | sample ConPoolayeCmetaG_FD_185481 | JGI IMG/M metagenome (GOLD analysis project Ga0209101, IMG submission 185481) | Hot spring microbial mat communities from California, USA to study Microbial Dark Matter (Phase II) - Cone Pool mat layer C metaG... ...
GGGAAAAAGTTCCCGAAAGGCCGCGGAAGCCGCGCAAAAGGCGCAGCAGGAGCTGGCGGAAGAATTGAAGCGCCTTGCGGATACCTATGCTGAAGAAGCGGCCCGGGGAGGGATGGAGAAGAAAATGAAGGAGCTGGAAGACGAGGCTCGGCGGCTTGCTGAAATGCTAAAAAATCCCCCGCCCGATGTCGGCGACCGCCAGGAGCGCTTTCTTGTCCGTCTCCTTCAGACGACACTTTCAATGCACACACAGGACGAGGGCAAAGAAGAGCGGAAATCCACGTCGGCAAAGGTTGTTTTTTCCGGGATAACCTCCGCCGGGCCCGCACGGGGATTGAAAGACGCTGATTCTTTTTTTCGCATTCGCTCCCAGGCGCTTGGCGGAAATTTTCCCGAGCACTACCGTTTGACGATACAGACGTATTTTGATTCGCTGGGCGTTCTTTTTCTGGTCCCCTAGAATTGAACTTGCTACATTACTCGACAGTCATAACTTCAGTTAATCTACTATCATCCTAAATTCCGCAGTTGTGGTGGATGCGAATACGTGCGTGGAAACTGGCGTGAAGGCGGCGCAGGGCATATCCGTCGCGTGATATGTCCACGCCGCCTGAAGCGGTGTGTTGAGCCTGTCGAAATGCGCCGCATCCAACTGCGGAATGTAGGATGAATAGATCCTTTGCTGGAGGGGGAAAAAACACGAAGCGGGTATGGGGAAGACGTATGTTGGTGCGTGTCTCCCTGCTATTCTTCCCCATCCTCGTGTGCCGCGGCCGGTTCGCCCGGCGCCATATCCTTGAGCCAGTGTTCGAGCGCGGCGATTATCTTGCGTGCCTGATCAACGCTTGAGATATTGAATTTGGCCTGCTGGCGGTATTCATCATTGACCTTGCGGTAGCGCCGGATAGTGAATCTATCGGCGCCGTATCCCTGCGTGCTGTTGTCCCACTGCCGGTACTTGAAAATGATGGTGGCCCACGAGCCTTTGGAGAGAATAGCCTTGTCAAGTTCTTTGATAACCTGCACGCCGTCTTCTTCGTAGTTGATCGTTATATCATTGACATTGGAGGCCATGGAGAAACCTTTCCGGTTGAGGGTTGAGACGCGATCGGTTCCTTATAATTTAAATAATGAAAACGCGGAGAGTATGAAGTTTCTTGTTTTTCGCATGAGCGTGTCCGCCATACGAACCGCAGCAATTACTCCCGCTCCATGTAAAGAAGACGGGCCGAAAGCGAGCCGATATTGATTTTTGCCTTGACAAGCACCGGCGTGCGGTATTCGTCGTCGGTCAGCCACACGATCAACTTGTCGCCTTTATTGAATCCTCGTCCCGTTCCGACGAGCTGCGGCTCGATTTCAAAACAGTCGAATTTCCCGGCCGGCACTTCGACGGCGCATTTCCTGCGGATAAAAAGGCGGATGGGGTAGTCTTTGCGATGATAGTGGCAGCGGATTATCACCGTATCGCCGACAACGAGATCCATGGTGCGCAGAATATAGAGCAGCGATAGATAATTCTGTATGCCGGGTTCGGCGGCAATCTCCTGTTCACCTTTTTTTGTCGCATTGTATACCATACGGTTACGATGATCGAACAGCGTCCATCGATGGTCGGTGTAACGGCCTTCCTGAATATGCTGTTCGAACAGAATCGGATACAATGTCGCGTAGTCGGTATGGGAGTGGACATAGTCGCGTACCTTGTAAAAGGTGCTGACAAAGGCATTGGAAAACACCTTTCCTATCTGATGAAACATCGTGGTGTCGACGGTGTCACGCTCGCCGATTAATATCGCCCATCCGGCGCGCAGAAAGCCCCATCCGCCGTCGAAAACAAGTTTTTCCCTTGTATAGGGAATTTTGACCGGCGGTCCAAGTCCGCGGTAATCACCAAAACCTTTGGCCTGTTTGATTGAATCGATAAAAGAAGCCGGATAGCGATCGTGCCCTACTTCGTCTTCATATTTGTCCCAGCGGTATTCGTCTTCGATAACCGCCGGTGTGTCCGGAATCTGCGATTCGCCGCCGGCAGACATGCCGTGCAAAGCAAGGATACATGACACGGCATGTGCATAGATGTTACTGAGGAGGAAATGCCGCGGAAATCGCGTCATGGCAGCAATTCGTTGAAATGGGAAAGGTTGTGATTGCGGCGACTTTAAAGACTCACTGATAAATTATATCAGATTTCGTTGCGGAACGCCAGTGGTACGAGTGATTTCCGGAACCTGCACAGGCGGTCGCCGTGCGGCACTTGCCGTCGGCGGTTCCGACCTCCACGAATATTCAATCGAGGCGGAAATTCTGTCCCAGGTAAATGCGCCGCGCATCCGGGTTTTCGGCCAGCTCTTCGGCCGAGCCGGAGACGAGTATTTTGCCTTCATTCATGATATAGGCGCGGTCGGTGATGCGCATGGTTTCGCGAACGTTATGATCGGTGATGAGCACGCCATAGCCCTTGACCTTGAGTTGTGCCACGATGCTCTGGATATCCTCGACCGCAATCGGGTCGACGCCTGCAAATGGCTCGTCGAGCAGAATAAAATCGGGGCGGGTGGCAAGGGCGCGGGCGATCTCGACGCGGCGGCGTTCCCCACCCGACAGCGTGTAGCCAAGGTTGCGCTCGAGGTGGGCGACGTTGAGTTCGGCGAGAAGCTCGCGCATGCGCATCTTGCGCTGCTTCGCCGACATCCTTTGGTGTTCAAGGATCGCCATGATATTTTCGCCGACGGTGAGCTTGCGGAAAATCGACGCTTCTTGGGGCAGGTAGCCGATGCCCATGCGGGCGCGCTTATACATCGCTTTGGCCGAAATGTTCTTTTCGTCGAGAAACACCTTTCCCTTGTTCGGTCGTATCAGGCCGACAATAATATAAAATGTCGTGGTCTTGCCCGCGCCGTTGGGTCCCAGAAGCCCCACCACTTCGCCCTGGCGCACCGTAATGGAGACGTCGTCGACGACCCGGCGTTTGCTGTAAATTTTTACCAATCCCTCGGTGCGGATAACGCGCTTGCCGTTGGATTGTTCGTTGTGTGAATCCATGGATTTTTCCGTTCATAGTGTAGAGACGCACGGCCGTGCGTCTCTACACCATTATTTGCCTGCCTGGGCAAAATAAATCCCGCGGACGCTGCCGGTCAGGCGAATATACGACGCCTTGCCGTTGTCGAACATGACAAGAATGCGGTCGCCGCTCGCTTCATTGCGCCCCTTCCCCCCTTCGTCTTCGACGTAATAGGTGCTCACGGCGTTTCCGGAAATCCGCAGGCTTCGCGCCTGGCCCTTGTCGGTAAACCCCAGCACCATTATCTTTCCGACGGCCTCGTTGACAGATGCCGTATCGCTGAACAGGTAGTAGCTGCTGCGGGCGTTGCCGTATACCCAAAGTGTGTCGATTGTGCCCGTGGGTCGGATGAGCATACACAGACTGTCGCCGGTGACCGTGGTGATAATGGTATCACGCGTGCCGTAGTCGCGATGCACTCCCTTTGCGCGCCCCATCACCGTCACCGTGTGGAGCCGCTTGTCGGTAAATTGCAAATCAACCGAGTCGCCCTTCAGATCATGGACGTCGTAATATATGAGGGGTGCGGATCGCAAACGGGCGATATCGGTCTGCAGATGGTAATGGGCGATTGTGCTGTATGCGGTCAGCTCCCCTTTGAGAATCCTGACGCTGTCGATCACCGTGGCAATCTTGGTGGAGTCGTTGTAGGTCATGCGCTTGCCGATCACGGTCATGGTATCAACCGCGGCCGTGTCATAGCGGTAAAATCTGGGTTTTCTGTCGAGCACCAGGAATCTGGTGTCGAGGTGATACGTGCCGTGGTCGGCGGTGATGCGGCTGTTTTCCTTTTCGTCAAAAAAATCGACATTGCCCCGCACGGTGGCGATTTTCTTACTCCGGTCGAAATCTAAGTAATCGCAAAGAAGAAACTGACGCTCCTGGTTTACCCGCACATCGCCGGAAAATTGCACGATGCCGTCGCGGCGAAACCATGTTGCCCTCTGCGACATGATGACGGCCTTATCGTATTCAAATTCGACGCTGCCCTCAAGAAGCGAAATCAGCTTCCCGTCGACAATGGTGTTTTCGTTGAAATCGGCGTGTTTGAGTATGAGTGGCGGGGACTTGGCTGAAATTGAAAGGGTGCACGCTGCGATAAGAACCAATGAATGCAGAGAAGACCTTTGCCCGGCGGCAAGCCGCCGCAGCCCACCGTCTGTGCTGGTTTTGAATACGTATGTGACCGTATCACCACTCCGCGGTTATTTTGTTTTTTTTGTCATGCCCTCTCCTCAAAGAGAGGGCTCATGCAGGACATTGTATGCATGAGTTCACCGTCGTGAATTCATTCCAGCCTGAGTGTGCGCGTTGCCCCCAAGTTTGGGGGGCTGGGCTACGAATACCGTTACCTTCCTAGCTGGGGTATAGGCGGCGCCTAGCCCCCTCCATTTTCATTTCCTGGTTTTGTATCTGCCGTATCCTCCGCCTCAATCCGCTCCTTGAAATTCGGAAACGTTCCGCTCACGCTCTGGCGAAGCGACCAGCGTGAAAAGCTTTCGTTCGCGTCAAGCCCCTTGCCCCGAAGCACGTCGCCCTCGGGCGTGTGAATCTGTACGAAATCATCCGACCCCACCTTGTGCGTCTTCTTGTCCCACCACAGAGAGGTGGAGCGGATTATCATGCCGTCGGCTGTTTTCACGTACACATTGCCCCAGATGAAAAAGTGCTCCAGATCGGGATTCATCCTGCCGGAGTCCGAAAGTATCCGCGATGCGATTGCGCCGGCCGAGTCAAAGGTGACGATGGTGACGGGAACGGCAAGCAAAGAGGCGGTGTCGGAGAGCTCCTTGCGCATGTAGTCGGTGTCAAGCCGCCAGAGCCGGTGCGGCCCGTCGTAGCAATACATCGTTGACCGCTCGAATTCCTGGTACGGTACCACCACCGTGTCGGCCGAATGGGGAAGTTGCTTGTTTTTTTTCGAGCATTCGGCCTGCGGCAGCGCGCCGAGTAGCAGCGCCAGGGCCGAAAGCACGGAAACCACAGCCGCGGCCGGTCTTCTTTTTCCTGAGCTCTGCACAATCTATCTCCCTATCCCGTACTTTTCGATATTTACCGAATTTTTCATGCCCGGTTCGTCCGGACGCCTGCGCCACCGCTCGTGCATCCAGACCCATTGCGCCGGATCGCGCAGGATGGCGGCGCTGATAATATCGTTGACTTTTTCAACGTTCATTGCAAGGTCGCGGTCGCGATCACCGGTGTTCTCCAGTTCCAACCGCCGCGAGATGGACACGTAATGCGTATTGTCGGGCTGACGGGCGGTCGTGGCCACGAAAACCGGGATGTTAAAGCGCATGGCGAGCCGCAGAGGCCCTGACGGCGTCCAGGCAAGCCGTCCGAGAAAATGCGCAAACACGCCGTCGACACGCGTGTCCTGGTCAATAAGCACACCCATTACCCGTCCCTCGGCCAGAAGCCCGATAATCCTGCGGACGCTTTCGTCGCGGTCGATGTAGAGGATGTTCGGCCCGCTGCGAAGGCCGCTGATAATCGCGTCGATGCGCGGGTCGAACAATTTTCTGCCGAGCGCAAAGCATGAAAATCCCTGCGCAGCCCACAGATGGAGCAGCATCTCGAAACATCCCAGATGCGCCGTTATCGCAATAACGCCCTTGCCTTCATCGTATGCCGCCCGGAATTCGTCAAAACTGTCATGACGCACGATGTATTGAAGTGCTTCCCTGCCGCGGCGCGCAAGGTAAAACGCGTCAAAGGCGTTTTTGCCAAGTTCGGCGTAGATACGCCATGACGCTAAATATATACGTCTCCGGCTCCATTGTCCTTTGTATATGCATGCCAGGTTGCGGCGCGCGCGGCGCCGGTCTGCCGCCATCACAAAGCCCACTGCGGCACCGATCCATGCGAATAGTGCAAGACCGGCTTTTCGGGGCACGACGGCAACGCACGCAGTCAGCACGCGCACGAGCGTATATGCGCAGTCGTGACGGCAGCGGCGAAGTAAACCGCCGGATTTTTCTCTATGCGTTTTCGCGCGCACGGGTGATCCAGATCCGGGCCTCTAGGCCGTTGATATCGACGGCCTCGGCCGGTACCGCCGCGGCCGGAAGCTCCCATGATAGATTCGACGCCAGCGTTTCTGCGCAGATGTATTCGCGGTGTTTTTCCAGTGCCGCGCGCAGCGCGCCGTCGCAGTTCACGGCAACGAGAATCCGGTCGGTGACGGAGAATCCCGACGCCTTGCGGATGTTCTGAATGCGGTTGACCACTTCCCGCGCGTGTCCTTCGTCGCGAAGCTCTGGGGTGATCTCGGTGTTGAGTCCGATGGTGATATCGCCCTGCGTCTCCACATCCACGCCCGCATGCTGCGTGCGCCGCACCTCGATATCGTCGATGCCGATCCGCTGTCCCGCCACGCTCACCACAGCCCCGCTTTCCAGCGCGCGAATCTGCGCGTGTGTGAGTTTCTCGATTTCACCGGCCGCCTCTTTCATCCGCGGCCCGAACACCTTGCCCAATTTTTTATAGTTCGGCTTTGCCGAAACGGTCACGAATGAGTCTTCGTTGTCGCTGAAAACGACCTGTTTAATATTGAGTTCCTCCTTAATCAAAGCTGCCATGTCTGCCACCAGGCCGCGGCGTTTTTCGTCGCGAATCACCACGGTCATGGCGGCAAGGGGCTGGCGCACCTTTATCTGGTGGCGGCTGCGCACCGCGCGGCCCATGGCCACGACCTGCCGCACCATCTCCATTTTTGCTTCAAGCTGCGGACAATCGAGCGCCGGGTCAGCCTCGGGAAACGCCGTCAGGTGGACGCTGGGCGGATTGCCGCCGTGCAGGCAGGCGGTGAGGTTGCGAAAAATGGCTTCGGTGAGAAACGGCAGAAACGGCGCCATCACCCTGGCGAACTGCACGAGCACGTAATGAAGCGTTTCGTAGGCTGCCGCCTTGTCTTCGTCGTTTTCACTTTTCCAGAACCTGCGGCGGCTCCTGCGGATATACCAGTTGGTGAGGTTGTCGATAAAATCGACCAGAAGCGGCACCACCCGGTACAGGTTATAGCGCTCCATCTCGTCGTTGACGGATCGGATCACGTGGTTAAGAAGCGACACGATCCACCGATCGAGATCGTTCTTGCTTGACGGCGCAGCGCCGCACTGCGGTTTCCACCCGTCGACATTCGCATACGTGACGAAAAAGGCGTAGGCGTTCCAGAACGGCAAAAGCACCGCGCGCGACATCTCCATCACGCCCTTTTCGCTGAAACACAGGTCTTCGGCCTTCACCGCCGGAGAATTGATAAGAAACAGCCGCAGCGCATCGGCGCCTAGCTTCGACAGCACCTGCTCGGGCGGCGTGTAATTCTTCAGCCGCTTCGACAGCTTCTTGCCGTCCTCCGACAGAATGATGCCGTTGACAACGACATTTTTGAACGCTGGTTTCTGAAACAGCGCCGATGCGATCACCGTCAGCGTGTAAAACCATCCGCGCGTCTGGTCAAGCCCTTCGGCGATGAAATCGGCCGGGAAGGCGCGCTCGAAGGCGGCGGCGTTTTCAAAGGGATAATGGTCCTGCGCATAGGGCATGGAACCCGACTCAAACCAGCAGTCGAGCACCTCAGGGGTGCGTTTCATGGTCCGCGCGCCGCACGACGGGCAGCCAAGCGGCAGTTCGTCGACAATGTGCCTGTGCAGGTCGACGGGGCTTATGACGGCCTGTTCGAGACGGTCGGCCCACGAAACGTCGATGTTGTTGCGCCGGAAAATGTCGCGCGCTTCGGCGCGGATTCTTTCCTGGACCGCGGCGGCGACGGCGGCGTGCTTTTTCGCCCCCTTGGCGGCATCCCCGCCGCCGGCCAGGCGGTGAAGCTCGTCGAGGCTTCCGACGCATTCCTCGTGGCCGCACTCGCAGACCCACACCGGAAGCGGGGTGCCCCAGTAGCGGTTGCGCGAAATGTTCCAGTCGGGCGCGCTTTCGATGCCCTTGCCGAACCGGCCGTTTTGAAGATGATCGGGGACCCAGTGAATATGCCGGTTGTTGGCCAGCATGTTCTCCTTCAGCGGCTCGATTTTCATGAACCAGGTGGTTATCGCCTTGTAGATGAGCGCCGAGTCGCATCGGTAGCAGAACGGGTAGCGGTGCTCAATCTTGGTGCGGTGTATGAGCCGGCCCATTTTCTTTATCTCCTGCGTGATCGGATCGTCGGCGTCAAACACCAGCGTTCCCTTCCACTCCGGCACCGCGTCGCTGAATCTTCCTTCGTCGTCGACCGGGCATACGATGGGGAGGTCGAGACGCTTTCCCACCTGGAAATCGTCTTCGCCGAACGCCGGCGCGATATGCACGATGCCGGTGCCGTCTTCGGTGGACACGAACTCTGCGTCAACCACTTGGAAGAACCTGTCGCTCACGGCGGTGAAATAGCTAAACAGCGGCTGGTAGCGAAGTCCTACGAGGGCGCTTCCGGGCATTTCTTCGAGTATTTCGTATTCGCCGGAGCTGCGGTAGTAGGCCGGCAGGCGGTCCTTTGCCAGGATATACACGTTCTCACCGTCGCGGACCTTGACATAGGTGATAGCCGGCCCTACGGCGAGCGCTACGTTCGAGGGCAGAGTCCATGGTGTCGTGGTCCAGACGAGAAATTTGACCGCCGGCTCGCCTGCGAGGGGGAAGGTGACGGTAATAGACGGGCTCTTAACGTCGCGATATCCTTCGTTGACTTCGAAGTTCGACAGCGGCGTGGCGCAGCGCGGGCAATACGGCTGAACCCTGAAACCGCGGTAGATTAACCCTTTCTGCCATACCTGCTTGAACACCCACCAGAGGCTCTCCATATAAAGCGGGTCCATGGTGCGGTACTGGTTGTTGAAATCCACCCATCGTCCCATCCGTTCCACCACCGCCTGCCACTGGCCGGTGTAGCGAAGCACGATGGAGCGGCAGGCCTCGTTAAAAAGGTACACACCCAGCTTCTCTATGTGGCGCTTACCCGAGATATTGAATTCCTTTTCCATCTCGTTTTCGACCGGCAGGCCGTGGCAGTCCCACCCGAAACGGCGCGGCACATGGAACCCGCGCATGGTCCAGTAGCGGGGAACGATATCTTTCAGAGTGCCGGCCAGAAGGTGGCCGTAGTGGGGAAGTCCCGTGGCAAAGGGCGGACCGTCGTAAAAAACATATGGCTTTTTTCCAGCGGACACCGCAACGCTTTTCTTGAACGTGTCGTTTTCTTTCCAGAACGCGAGAATCTCCTCTTCGATTGACGGAAAGTCGGCTTTGGGATCGACGGGGGTGAAATAGGCTGTGGCCATGATAATTACTTCCTATTGAAAATCAATGTGTTGGAATTTCCTTCATGCAACGGCAATTCGACCAGAAAATATATTACATACTATAGACCAATCCATCTTTGCCGGATTTTTCGCCGGACAGCGGATATGACATCGGCGCCGATGTTTTGAGAATCAGGAAAGAGGTTGAAGATGAACTCATGTAAAGACCTGAAGATCCGATGGACGTGGGAAGAATGGAAACGAGGGCGCGCGAAATTGAAGGCGGTCACCGATAGAATAATGCCCGCGTCAATTCGAAGAAAGGAGAGCTCATCCGACGCCCGCTTGCGCGCCGCGTTTGGGGGCGAACGATGCCCCCCGCCGTCTACAGCTCCTTGAGCACCTTCTCGATAAGCTTCACCAGCACCGGTTCCGCTTTGTTGGCGGCGGCAATGATTTTTTTGATGTCCACCGGTTCCAGCGCATCGGGCAGGCACGCATCGGTGATGACCGACAGGCCGAGCACCTTGAGGCCTGCATGCACCGCCGCAATCACCTCCGGCACGGTGCTCATTCCGATGGCGTCGGCGCCGAGGGTTTTGAGCATCCGGTATTCGGCGCGGGTTTCAAGCGAGGGACCTGTCATGGCGGCATACACGCCGCGGGCAAGCGGGATTTTGTTCTCAAGCGCGACGCGCATGGCGACGGCGAGGAGTTCTTTGCCGTATGGCTCCGACATGTCAGGATAGCGCGGCCCGATACGCTCGTCGTTGGGGCCGATAAGGGGGTTGTCGCCCAGAAGGTTGATGTGATCGGTAATGGCCATGATACTGCCCGGCGGCAGGAGCGGGTTGACGCCGCCCGCGGCGTTGGAAACGATGAGAGTGTGAACGCCCATGAATTTCATCACCCGCACCGGAAACACAATCTGCTGCATCGAATAGCCCTCGTAATAGTGAAACCGTCCCTGCATCGCAAACACCGTCTTGCCAGAGAGCGTGCCCAGGAGAAGCTTGCCGGCATGGCTTTCAACGGTTGACACGGGGAAATGCGGGATCTGATCATAGGGGATTTCCGTCTGGACATCGATTGAATCGGCGAGCCGGCCCAGTCCCGTGCCCAAGATAATGCCGAATGCCGGCGTAACGCCCGATTTCCCCTTGATGAATTCAACGGACTCTTGGATTCGTTCGAAGGTCTGAGGCATGTTTGATTCCTTTTGATTATTACATGATTAGGTTAGTTTGCTCTGCGCTTTTCCGTCGAGGTTCTCTCCGCCGCTCATACCCGCGCCATTCTTCCATCACCCGTTCATATCGGCCGCGGCTCAATTGACGCAGATAACGCCGCGCTGCTCCACCACGGCCTGGTTGACTTCAATTATCTTATCCATGGAGCCCCCTTTCTGTTAATATGTAAAGTGATTATTACAATATGCCAGATCGCGGGTCTCCCCCTCAAAAATGTGCGAAAATTAAGATACGTTATCGAGCGCTTTCTGATAGATGACGTCCTGGGATCCGTTTCCTAGAAAATTATATACTTCAAACGCAGCGCCGATATTCTTTTCTGTAACATCTTTATATATAAGTTCAGACATTTTAATCCCTATTCTTCCGCCTTCCTTCGCCCGGCAATTATATCTTCCCGCTGCGATTCAAATTCAGCCCCCACGGTTTCCACTTGCCGTTTCAGTTCTTCTTTTGTCGGCAGATACAACTGGTATCTTGAGGCGAAGATATTGGCGTTCTTGGGCAGTGTCAGTTCCACAAGCGCGTCGTTTTTACGGTGGCAAAGTAGGATGCCGATGGTGGGCAGTTCATCATCGGTTTTAACATACCGGTCGAAATAATTGACGTACATCTGCATCTGTCCGAGGTCCTGATGGGTAAGTTTGTCGCGTTTGAGGTCAAGCAGAACGTAGCATCGCAGGAGACGGTTATAAAACACCAGGTCGACATAGAAGTGGTCATTGTCGAATGTAAAGCGTTTCTGGCGGGCTTCGAAAAGGAAGCCTTTGCCGAGTTCGAGCAGGAAATGCTCCAGCTTGTCGATGATTGCCGTCTCGAGTTCTGTTTCGGAATACGCTGATTTTTCGTCTATTCCGAGAAATTCGAGGACGACCGGGTTCTTGATGATATCCGCGGGCTGGCGGACGACAAGCCCTTTTTGAGAGAGCTCTTGTATCTGCTTTTTATTGCGGCTCAGGGCGAGGCGTTGATATAAAGAACTGGCTATTTGACGTTCGAGTTCCCGGCTTCCCCATGCCTGGTTTTTTGCCTCTATTTCGTAAAATCGCCGTTCTTCCCGGTCGGCGATTGATAACAAAGTTACGTAGTGGGTCCAGCTCAATCCGAAATTGCGCGACAATTCAACAGTCAGCGCCTGCCATTTTTCAGAAGAATCAGCCGTTTTTATAGATTCAACAGGCACTGCCTGTTGAATCGGGTATTCCCTGTAGAATTGGCGGAATTTGCGCAGATTGGTGGCTGAAACGCCCTTGATTTTCAGTTTTTCCGACAACCGCTCGATGAGGCGGTTTCCGTAGCGCGCCCGGTCTTCGCCGGATTGTTCGAATTCGACAATATACCAGCCCATAAGCCAGTTTCGTACAACCATGGCGATATCGATCGAGCGGTACGCACGGTTCTGGAGCTCTGCATGGGTGCGCCGGCACAAATCAACAAGCATTGTAAAACTGAAATTTTTACTGGCATTACCGGCGATGGCAGTTGACTTATTTCGTTTTCCCGTCATACCGCAACCCCCATCTTCCCCAAATTCCCCCCGACCTTCTTCTCCCACACCTCGACATCCTTCTCAATATCAGGCAACGGGGTTTCGTATCTTTCAGAAAGTTCTTTGATTCTCCCGGTCAACGTCCGGCTTACTCTCTGCTTTTCCCCCTGTACGTCTTTCTCAATCCTGGCCAGCCATTTATCATCAACGATTAAGACCTTAACTTCATCAACCGTCAGCGCTTTATATTTCGCCAGCACCTTTTGAAGCGAATTCGACGAATTCAGGGTGCTAAAAATATGAATATGATTAGGTTAGTTTGCTCTGCGCTTTTCCGTCGAGGTTCTCTCCGCCGCTCATACCCGCGCCATTCTTCCATCACCCGTTCATATCGGCCGCGGCTCAATTGACGCAGATTATCGTCAAAAAGCGGCAGGAGAAGTTCTTCCGCGTCGGCTTTCGCTTCTTCGCGAAGACGTCTGATGGCCAGTTGACAATAATCAGCGTTATTATCTATCAGAATGCATCGCCGAAATGCCGATAACGCCGCGATACCAGTCGTGCCGGAACCGGCGAACGGGTCGGCGACAACACCGTTTGACGGCGTAAGCAGTTTTATGAAAAACAGCGGCAGATCAACGGGAAACACTGCAGGGTGTCCCATGTTTTTTCCAACCAATGGTAGAGAAATAACATTTGAGGGAAGTACCGTCTGCTTTCCGACCCATTTCGATATATTTCTGCCAAAACCGCTTTTATTCTCCGAATTATGGCGCTTAACATCGTTTTCTCCCAGCCGCGCCAAACGGGATCGGACCCAATCGCCGATAGGACGGCGTACTGCGTCCGCGTTGAAAAACGGCTTTGTGTTTTTTGCCAGATGGAAGCAGTATTCCCATCCGTCGCGCAGCCGATTCGGCCAGTAACCGGGCATCGGATTCGTTTTATGCCATATATAATCATCAATACAATACCATCCTTTGTCGCAGAGAGATTCTATGGTTTTCCAGACAAAACGATGGCGAATACCGTTAACTACCTTATCTTTTATGTTAAGAACAAAACTACCATCCGGTTTAAGCGCCTTATAAAACGATTCATGAAAGCCGAGAAACCAATCGGTGAATTTATCAGGGTTGATGCTGTCATAATGGTGGCGGCGGGCATCGGCATATGGCGGCGAAGTGACAATTAAATCAATCTGACCTTCAAATGCTTGAAGCTCTTTTTTCGAGTCTCCATGAATAATCAGGCACGTACCGATTTTTTCCACGTTGATTATCCCTCCGTTTAATCCAGTGCCTTTTTTTGGGTGATATAATCTTGAAATTTCTCCGCATCAATTTTCCCTGTTGCGGCGTTTACGATCCCCAGACTACGCAAACGCGATGCCCGTGAAGTGTTTAGCCGCCATTGGATATCCCGTCGACTATCGAAAGAGCTCTGAAAACGGCTTCTTTTGTCATTCCTGATATTTCAACACACTTGATGCGCGACGTGTGCCCGCGGATAATCGTAATATTGGTTTTTCCGATGCGCATGGTTTTTGCCAGAAGCCGTACCATCGCTTCATTTGCCTTATTATCCACCGGCGGCGCGGGGACCGCAATTACCAGGTCGGCGTCTATTCCGCGGCATATCGCTTCGCGTTGCGCGTTCGGTTTCAGTTTTACCGAGAGCCTGCATTCCCTGATATCGCTCTTCACCGTTTGCATCCGTTATCCGCCGTCATCCGCCTGTCCCGCGAAATGGCCTTGGGTAGGCACTTCGGCCATGGTCTCGTGCTCGTCATCGCTTTTTCCCCTCCCCTGTCCCGTCCGCCGTGCATCCTCGCCGGTCAATCCGTCGCTTATCACCTCAAGAAGCGCGAGCTGATCGCGGATCATGGAACGGAAGCGGGTAAGGAAACTGTCACGCTGGGCCTTGAGCGATATGAGCTCTGCTTCGAGCGCATGCACCCTGCGCCGCGACTCGTCTTCGTAGCGGTCGGCCCGTATCTGCGCGTCTTTGATAATGAGCTCGGCTTCTTTCTGGGCGTTGAGCCGCGCTTCATCGGTGGAACGCTGGGCGGTCAGCAGGGTATCGCTGAGGGTTTTCTCGATTTTCTCGTAGCCTTCGAGCCGTTCCTTCACGTGCTTAAGCTGTGTGGACAGATCGTCGGTCGAGCGGATGAGCGTTTCGAATTCTCCGGCGACCATTTCCAGAAAACTGTTGACCTGATCGGGATCGAACCCCATGAACGTCTTGCGGAACCGCTGTTTTCTGATGTCAAGAGGAGAAATGTGCATACACAACCTCCGTGGCGGCGTCACGGCCGCATTAAAAAAAGCCCGTCGGCATGATCGCGCGTTTGACAAGGTCGAGTGCGATGAACACGACTATCGGCGAAAAGTCGATACCCATGGCGCTCAGCGGAATGACGCGGCGCACCGGCGCAAGCGCCGGTTCGGTCAGCCTGTAAATCCATTGGACCACCGGATGAGACGGGTCGGGATGAATCCACGACATGAATATCCGCGCAATTAATACCAGTTCATAGAGCCGCACAACATAGTATAGATACGTCATAATTTGAAAATAATATACATACGGGAGGAGAAAGCCTGCCCCTTTGTATGCCGCAATGCGCTCAGGTTGTTCTTTCCCCAAAAAGCAGCGATCCGATGCGCACCATGGTCGCGCCTTCCTCAATCGCCCATTCAAAATCACCGCTCATGCCCATCGACAGTTCTATTTTGCCGGCAAGACCCTTACACTGCTCGCCCAGGTTTCGAAGCGTGATGAAAGCGTTTCGCGTTTCGCGCTCGCCCCCCCCCAGCGGCCCGATTGTCATCAGTCCCTGAAACGCCACGGCATCGCTTTGCGCCGCTCGCTCGCACAAACGGAGCGCTTCGGCCGGAGCGCAGCCGGACTTGGACTGTTCGCCCGACGTATTCACCTGGACAAGGACATTTAGCTTTGTGCCGGCGGAACGGCAGGCGTTTTCGACTTTTTCGAGCAGATGAACACTGTCGATAGATTGTATCCAGTGGACCAGAGGCACGGCCTTGGCGACCTTGTTGGTCTGAAGGTGGCCGATCATGTGCAGACAGGGGGTGCCGGTGAGCAGCGGCGCTTTCTCTCGTATCTCCTGGACACGGTTTTCGCCGATATCCGCGATGCCGGCGTCGATGACCGCCTGAACCGTTTCGGCGCTGTGCGTTTTGGTGACGGCAATAACGCGCACGGAATCAGCGGGCCGGCCGGCGCGGCCGCATGCGGCGGCGATTCTCTCTTGCAGTATGTTTATCCGCTGCCGTATTTCCAAGGTTTTATTCAAATTCGAGCTCCATTCACTTCTGATATGTTCGCATTTCATCGAGCCGCTTTCTGATTTTTTCCCGCGTGAATTCCGGCGGCTCCGGATATCCGGCGGTAATGGCAAGGGGAATGCGAAGCGGACGGGGGATGCCGAGTATTTTTTTCACGGCCTTTTCGTCAAACCATCCGATCATGCATGTCCCCAGTCCCTCTTCGGCGGCCTGCAGGCAGAAATGTTCAGCGGCGATGCCGACGTCAATGAGCCAGAAGGGCTTTTGTTGTATAAATCCGCCGATACGCGCAGGAAGCGTGCCGGTATCTGCCGCGATACATACGATAACAGGCGCCTTGAGGGCGAAGGAGTTCAGTCCGAGAAGCGATGAGACCAATTGTTTTGCTGCGGCGCTGCGCAGCGGTTCCTGGTCGATAATATGAAAGTGCCACGGTTGGCTGTTACAGGCCGAGGGTGCCAGGCGGGCCGCTTCGCAGCAACGGTCGATGATTGTCCGATCGACCGGCAGGGAGGCATAACGGCGGGCGCTGAATCTGCGGGCTGTAAGATTAAGAAACATGGCCTCGGGGAATCTGCTGCGTTATGCATGTATGAATGAAATCGATAATCGTTCGCGCCGAGGCGACGGCCGCCTGCGCTTCTTCGAGCGTAAAGACTTCCGCGGGAATCATATCGGGCAGTCCGTTCGGATACCGCGTCGGAATATACAGTTTATCAAGCCTTTTCGCCTCGTCGAGTACGTTTCTCAAGGCGGGATATTTTTCCGCGGAAGGAAAATCCTGCACAAGCCGCACAATACTGTGCCCCCATGGATCACGGCCTTCTTTATACCACAGAGCTTTTACAGCTTTCTCGGCTGCCTGCTGGGACTGAAAAGCGGCCCATTCGAAATTTTTGGACACGATGCTGTTGCTGGCAGCCGCCACATCCGCATCAGCCTGCTTAAGCCACCTGCATGCTTCCTGCGCGTATCTTTCCTGATTCATAGAGGACAATACCCTCTTTCAGCGCTTTCTGAAGAAAAAACGAATCTTTCATGGCCTCGAATTCTTTTGGATTATAGACGAAAATGTCTATGGATGAATGCAACATGTCACTGAGCGTATCAAAGTACCGGTCAAGGCGCCGGAGAAACGGCTGTTGCGTTTCTTCAACAAAAATCAAATCAATATCAGACTTCTCCGTCGCGGTTCCTCGTGCATAGGAACCGAACAGCAACGCAAGATCGGCATTGTTTTGCACACAGATTTTCTCGACGATTGTACGGATGGAATGGAATGAAAGCATATACCGGTAAAATAAATAATACAAGCGCCGTCTATGTCATTCTATAAGATATAAAAACGAAGAGCCGGCCTTTCGCACAGCCGGCTCCGTATACGCTGACGATTCTTTGCACGAAATTTTACTTCACTTCCACCGCAATCACCCTGGGTTTTGCCGCTTCGGTTTTCTTCAGGGTCAGCTCAAGCACGCCGTTTTTGTACACCGCTTCAATGGCGCCGGCGTCAACATCATCGGGTAGATTGAAACTCCTGCAGAACTTTCCATAGGAGCGCTCGTAGTGATAGAAACGATTCTTTTCATGCTCCCTGCGTTCCTCTTTCTTCTCGCCCGTGATTGACAAGACGCCGTTCTCGACATTGACCGAGATATCTTCCTTTGCCATGCCGGGAAGATCGGCTTTGAGATGATAGGCGTCCGCATCCTCGATAATATCGACCCGGGGCCATTGCGTGCTCGAAATGTCGCGGTCGAGCATGCTGAAGAATCCGTCATTGAAGAACTCGTCAACAAGATTGCTCAACGATGCAACAGGGCTCTCGTAACGGATAAGCGCGCTCATAACGACCTCCTTTTTTTGAGTTTTTTGTTATCTTGTTTTTTTCTTTTTACCAAGACGTGCAAGACTTATGCCATAGTTGTAACTTATTGATATCTAATGGAAACAACCGAGTAGTGCGATGAGCCATTTCATCCACGAAAAAAAACTTGTTTCATTATGAATCACCGGTAATTTTTGTGAAAAACAGCGACGAGTGCGATGCGCACTTTTTTAGGCCTGCGATTTACGCTTTCCTTTGTGGGTCAATTTCACTTCCCGCCACAGCCCGGTCTGCTTGTCCTTGACCAGTTTCAAATGGGGCGTCTCTCCGCCGTCGAACAGCGTGATCTCCTTGTCGGAGAGCCGCATGCGGCCGTGGAGTTCGATGCCAAGGTGGGTGATGGAGCGATACTGGGTGATAAGGTGGTTTTTCATACGCTCGAAGTCAGCGGCCGATTCATTGAAGGTAAACAGAAGCATGCCGATGCCTTCGGCGCGAAGGGACTCGAAAATTTTCTGCGGGATCTGCTTAATCTGGCGCAGCCGTTCAAAGCCTTTCTTCACGAAAATCGATTCCTGTCCCGAAAACAGCACATAGGTGAACGTCGATGCCGGCAACAGTTGTTTGAGCGGCGTAAAAAGGTTCTCGACAAGATCGCCGCAGTCGACGTTGATTTTATCAAGCTTGCTCTCGAGCACCAGGATATGGCGCCGCTCGCCGTAGCGGTAATCGAACAGCCCGTCGAGTTCCTTGATGTTTTCGTAGCCGTATTTCCCTTTCCCTGATTTGTCCAATATGACCAGGTTCGGGTATTTCCGTATCTTGAGAATATAACGGTCGGAATGTGCGATAATGAAATTATCGCGTTCATGCGGATTGAACCGGCGGTCGAATATGCCGCCGGTATAGCCTGCGCGGGAAAAATGCTTGAGCCAATACTTGGTTATGCGCCGCGAAATGCGCTCCGCGATATCGCCTATGATATTGCCCTCGGCCCGCGGATCAAATGCATACTGGGACTGGAAAAAGTCTCCGATGGTATACAGCGGGTAGGAGTTGGCGGCGATACGGTATTCGATAATGGTTCGGTCGAGAAACTGTTTCCCCTCATTGAGCTCATCGCGCGGATTATGCAGGCGGTAATTTCCCCTGATGCCATGGTTGCGCTTGACCGAGCAGATAACCGCTGTTTCATCACTGTCCTCGGCGCACGGGCTCCAGTACACAGGCTGGAAGTCGGCGAAAGGGTAGTCTGGGTCGGGTATTTGTTTCATGGAAAGACGGCATGCGCCAGTTTTGTAAACAAGTCGCGCAGGATTGCGTCCCGATCGGCAAAATATACGCAGCGTATCAGGTGTCGTCTGGCGTCGATGGTGTAGGCTTTTGTATCGGTGATGAGGGGGCTGGGAACCAGCAGAGAGGGAAGCCACGACGGGTTGACCAGCCAGGCAATAGTGGAAATGTCCCATATAACCCGGGAACTGGCGGGGTGCTTTCCAACGGCAGCGGCGAAAATCCCGTGGAGGTAGTCGCCGATAGGACCGGTGCCCTTGACAAAGCGCTCAATTTCAGCCAGCGTCGTGGTAAGGTGTGTCGTCACCGGGGCGCAGGGAATCTGCACCAGCGGCACGCCGCTGTCGAATACTATGCGCGTTGCATGAATGTCCTGGCTGAAGTTGAATTCATCCCAGAAGTGCGGCGCGGCATGCGCGTGGCCGCCGAGCCATACGACAACGATTTTCTCTATAATTCGCGGCTCGATAAGCATCGCCGACGCGATATTGGTGGGCGCGCCGATGGCTACCACGTAGAGGGGTTCTTGGCCTATTGCCATGGCTTTTGAGACCAGGTCGCGCGCGGCAGGGCTTTCTACCGGCGAATCCGGCCCGGCCATCCAGGCCGTGGACCCCTTGAACACGAATCCGTCAGACGGCTTGCCGAGCCTCTGAAGCAAGCGCAGGATCTCATCGTAGCTCTTCTGCATGCCGTCGGCCGGTCCTGTCGAGAGTTCATTGTGGAACGGCGCCGCATAGAGCGCTTCTACCGTGAGCCGTTCGGGCGAAAGAAGGGCGTGGGTCACGGCGAACTGATCGTCGATTTCGTTGAACGTATCGGTGTCGAGCACCATGCGCACCTGACCGGCCGGAGGCTCGAGACGGGCAACGCGGAAAGATTCTTTCAGAACAGGAAACGATGTCATAAGATTGCTCCCGGGAAAATAAAGAAAATAATTTCTCAGCGAACTGCTCAGGCGTCTCAAAGGGGGAAAACATGCGTTTACCCTAAATTCCGCAGTTGGATGCGGCGCTATGGCCGCAATCTGTTGAGCGCTCTGGCGCTTCAGGCGGCTTGGACATATCACTCGGCGGATATGCCCTGCGCCGCCTTCACGCCATATCATCTCAACATCTTGCGACCTCGCATCCACCCCAACTGCGGAATTTAGGTTTACTGTTTCGGCGGGCAACAGCGTCTGCATGACGTGCAAGACTTTGCTTGCACCTCAGTGCGGTAATACCGCGGTTTGTCGCATTGCGCGCCATTTTTTCCTGCACATCAGCAGTATGTACTGTTTGCGGTGCGCGCCATACGAGTCGCGAGGCGGCGCATGTGAATGCGAAGGGAAGGCGCTTTTACCGCCGAAGCGTTGCGCCATGCTTGCGCCGCATTGTCTCGATAATTCGGCCGCATATCTCGTCCGCCTCTGTGTCGGTCAGCGTGCGGTCGGGTGCGCGAAGCCTCAGTGCACAGGCGATGCTTTTCAGGCCTGGGCCGAGTTTTTCCCCCCGGTACACATCGAACGGTTCCACCCATTCCACCAGGTCGGATACCGCGGCGATCTCATCGCAGATAACCGCCGACCGCATTTGTTCGGGCACCACAAAGCAGAAGTCGCGCTCGACCGCGGGGTACCGGGGCAGCGGGGAATAGACTGGCTGCGACGGCGGCGCCGCCACGAGAGCGGTGATATCAAGCTGGGCATAGTAGACCGGCGTTGCGATATCGAAAGCCGCGCAGATGTCTTCACGCATTTTTCCGCATTCGCCCGTGATGGTTGTGCCGCAGGCCACTGTTGCGGATTCTTGCCCGAAGAACGCCGCGGCAGAACCGCAATCGCCGTAGCGTACCGGCCCGGCGCCGCAGTGGCGGGCAAGTGAGTTGATAAGGGATTTCAGAATGTAAAAATCAACGGGCTTTCCCGGGTGCTGCCACGAGGGCGCCTCGAAAAAACCCTCGATAATAATGGCGACCACATCACGCTCGTCAGGCAATTCCTGCAGTCCCCGCGAGGCGAACGTTTTCCCTATCTCGAAAAAACGGTTGTTGGTGTTTTTGCGGTTCAGGTTATACGCGACCACCTCAAGCAGGCTGCCGGCAAGCGTGGTGCGCATCTGCGCCATGTCGGGGCTGAGCGGATTGAGCAGGACAACAGGTTTGATATCCGGCGTCAACAGTGCCCTGCGTTTTTCCGACGTCATGCTGCCGGTGACGGTCTCGTGGAGTCCCTGGAATGCGCATACCTTGCGAATCGTATCCGCTGTGGCGCTTGATGTACCTATTGTGCGGGTCATGGTCACCGGCGCCGTGACCGATGGAGGGATATTGTCATAGCCGTAGAGTCGTCCCACCTCCTCGATAAGGTCGGCTTCGATGACAAGGTCGTGACGATACAGGGGCGCTTCGAATTCCATCGCACCGCCCTGTCCGCCAATCAGCCGTATGCCGAGCGCGCCAAGAAGCGAGACTATCCTGTCACGGGAAATGTCGACGCCAAGCAGCCGTTGTACCTGCGACGGCCGCAGGATGATACGGCGGGGCGTGAGCGGTTTGGGATACGCATCGATACGGCCGCCGATAATTTCTCCTCCTGCAAGCCGGCGGATAAGCTCCGCCGCGGTATCGATTGCCGCAATCAGGCCATCGGCGGGATCGACGCCGCGCTCGAAACGGTATGAGGCGTCGGTGGAAAGGTCGAGGCGTTTGGATGTCCTGCGGATTGCCGCGGGCTCGAAGTATGCGCATTCGAGAAAGACGTCGCGGGTTGTAGCAGAGATGTGCGAGTTTGCGCCGCCCATAACGCCGGCAATCGCCACGGCTTTCTCCGCGTCGCAGATAAGCAGGTCGTCGCGGCACAGATTTCGCTCCATCCCGTCGAGAGTAATAAATAACTGCCCGTCTGCCGCGTTTTTTACGATAATGCTCCTGCCGGCGATGCGGCTGTAATCGAACGCGTGCATGGGCTGGCCGAACAGAAGCAGGATGTAGTTGGTGATATCCACGATGTTGTTGATGGGGCGGAGGCCGCAGGCGCGGATCCGGCGTTTCAGCCATTCGGGAGAGTCGGCGATAGTGACGCCGCGCACCAGTCGCCCGAGATACCGCGGACAGGCGCCGCTGTTGACAATTTCAACGCTGATATAATCGTTAATGGAACCGCAAGACTCCAGGGGCGTACGACCGCACGATTTAACCGTTCTACCGTATTTTGCCGCGCATTCGCGCGCAACACCCAGCATGCTGAGGCAGTCGCCGCGGTTGGGAGTTATTTCGATCTCAAGCACCGCATCGTCGGGGAAATACTTTTTCAACGCCGTGCCCGGCGTGTAGTCCGCAGGAAGCTCCATGATGCCGCTGTGATTGTCGGAGATCGACAGCTCGCGTTCCGAGCAAAGCATGCCTGCGGAATCGACTCCCCGGATTTTCGCCTTCTCAACAACCATGTCCGGCCCGAGCCTGGATCCGACCGTCGCCAGCGGCGCCAGCATGCCGGGGCGGACATTAGGCGCTCCGCAGACGATTTTTTCAGGCTGCAGCCCGCCGGCGTCCACCTCGCAGATCGACAGCCGGTCTGCATTTGGATGCTTTCCGATACCCAATATTTTGGCGACAATAACTCCCTCAGGAACTTTTGTTTCGGCGATCGAGGCGACCTCGATGCCGATGGAGGCCAGGTCGGCTGCAAGCCGATCAGGCGCAACATCGATATCGACGAGTTCTTTCAACCAGCTATAGGGAATCTTCATAAAGACGCCGGTTATTAAAATTGTTGTAAAAAACGTACGTCATTCTCGAAAAACAACCTGATATCGTCGATACGGTACTTCAGCATCGCTATCCGCTCCACGCCCATACCGAATGCAAATCCGGTGTATTTCTCTTTGTCGATGCCGCCGGCGGCAAGGACACGGGGGTGCACCATGCCTGCGCCTAGTATCTCGAGCCATCCGCTGTGTTTGCAGACGCTGCAGCCTGCGCCGCCGCAGACAAAGCACTCGACGTCGGCCTCGATGCTGGGCTCGGTGAAGGGGAAGAAGCTTGACCGGATCTTTATCCGGGCTTTTTCGCTGAAAAAGCGCTGTGCAAACGCCAGAAGCGTTCCTTTCAGATCGGCCATGCTCACGTTTTCGTCGATAAACAGGCCCTCAACCTGGGTAAACATGCAGTAGCTTCGCGCGCTGATTTCCTCGTGGCGGTACACTTTCCCCGGCATGATACAGCGTATGGGCGGCTTTTGCTTTTTCATTACGCGTATCTGCACCGGCGAGGCGTCTATCACGTTGAAGTCGCCCAGCTCGAACGCCTCCAGCACGCGCCGGCGGATGCGCAGCGTGCGCTCAGCGTCCTCCAGGGTCAGTTCTTTCGCTTCCCGCGCTTCCCGCAGATAGCGGCCTAGGGCCAGTGCGTCCATTCCGCGCCGTTCCCCTGCCTAATGCAGCGCGACCCCAGCGCGGCGTTGCGCCGGTGGGGCCGCTGATGAGCCGCGCTTGGCAGCCAGTTCAGGCTTGGTCGGTGTCCGCCGCAGCCTCGGCAGCGGGGACAGCCTCGGCCGCCGGCGTCGCTTCAGCGCTGAGGGCCTCGCCAGCCTGCGCGGCGGCGCGGCGTGCCAGAAACTCCGCCAGCTCCTGCTCGCGGACG
>Ga0209101_1000944_pt1 | contig 23033 bp, 20 predicted proteins | sample ConPoolayeCmetaG_FD_185481 | JGI IMG/M metagenome (GOLD analysis project Ga0209101, IMG submission 185481) | Hot spring microbial mat communities from California, USA to study Microbial Dark Matter (Phase II) - Cone Pool mat layer C metaG... ...
CTTCTGGAGGAATGCATCCAGGGCGGGCTGGAAGTGCGCTATGTTTACGAAATGCGGCTTTGTCATAAGCGTTGGTATTGGCTGGATCGTTGCGGCCAAGGACGTCGTGAGACCCGCTCGGTGCAACACGATCCCATCAGTCAAACTTACCGGGTGGCGACCGACCGCTTAGGCGACCGGCTCCCGCCTAAAGTAGCCAGCATGACTTCGCTGGAGCAGGTTTTCAGCAACATCTCTCAAATTGATGAGCTTCCGCTTGATGTTTTTAACGGTGAAGAGCATCCCGTTGCCGTTCAAGCGCCCTCATATGTGGCGGTGCGGGTTATTTCCGAATGCCAGGGCCAATATAGCGAAACTTTGCAACAGATCTCATATTTCTTGTCCTTGGGCCTGGTAAGAACCAGCGGCTTCGACTCGGGATGGATTAGTTTCCAGCTGGATCGCTGATTCTATGGTTAAGCGTCGTGTCAGATTTGCAATTTGGTGGCGGCGGGCCGGCATGGGGCTGCGCTCATTGGTGGTTTTACTGGGCATCGCTGCTTTTGCGCTGCTCATTTACTGGCAGCAACCGCAAGAAGAGTCAGCCCGTACCAGCAGCCGTCTGGCAGTGCTGGTGTTGGCTAATCTTAACATTGTAATCCTATGTTTGCTGGCCTTTTTAATCGGCCGGAACATAGTGAAACTGGTTTTTGATCGGCGGCGTAAAATCCTGGGCTCGAAGTTGCGGCTGCGCCTAGTGGTTGCTTTTGTTGGACTGACCTTAATTCCGATTATTATCCTCTTTACACTGGCTAGTGGATTATTAACTCGCGCCATGGAGGGTTGGTTCAGCCCGAACGTGGAAGATTCAGTTAATGGGGCCCTCGAGGTGGCGCGCCAGCATTACAACTGGATGCAGGAGTATGTACGGCGTGTGAGCGAGAATTTGGCTGTCGAGCTACGCAAAAGCGGCTGGAGCGAGCAGGCACCGGCGTTGCAGGACTACTTGGAAGCGCGGCGTAAAGAATGGGGTCTTTTCAGCATTTCATTACTTGATGCCCGTGGCAAACTGATAGCTGAGGCCTCAAACGCCATCGCGGTGATTGATAATTTCAAGGAGCCGCCCATAGAGACAGCTGCCTTGGAGAGGGCTCTTAAACATGAGTCGGATGTGACTTTTGAGGAGAGCGAATCTAGCCAGTTTGTGCGCTCCTATGTGCCGCTTAGCAGGGGGGATAAGGCGCGAGTTTTGGTTACCACGCTGCGCATCAGTCCCGAGCTGAGCCAGGCCTTAGCGACTGTTAATGCTTCCTATCGTGAGTACGGACAGCTTAAGTTTTTTAAACGCCCGCTCAAAACTAATTATATCTTGACCTTGGCCATGATTACCGGCCTTTTGCTTTTTTCCGCTGTTTGGTTTGCTTTTTATATTGCACGCGAGCTGGCTGTGCCGATTCAACGTCTGGCGGAAGCAACGCGCTCGGTGGCCAAAGGGCGCTACGATGTGCAGATTAGAGAGCGGGGCGATGACGAGATGGCATTTTTAGTGCGCTCTTTTAATCAAATGACGGCTGAAATCCGCCAATCGCGCCGTGAAAGCGAGAGGCGGCGGGTTTACATTGAAACTATTCTAGCTAATTTGGCAGTGGGGGTAATCGGTATTGACCGTCAACAACAGGTTAACTCAATTAACGCCGCCGCAGCCCGTAGCTTCAGCATCGACAATATCAACGCTGCCATCGGGCGTCCGCTCATGGCGGTGTTGAGGAACGATGACTATCAGCAGATTCAGCCCTTGCTTGAGATCCTGGAGGAAAGCAGCGAAGAAGGGCGCCCGGCTCCCACCATCAAGGAGCGGCAAATCGAGGTGATTAATCAGGGGCGGCAGCTTAAGATTTTGTGCACCGCCGGCCGGATTAAAGATGATGTTGGACAACTGATTGGTTATGTTTTGCTATTTGATGACATCACTGAATTATCCCGCGCTCAGCATATGTCCGCTTGGCGTGAAGTTGCTCAACGCATTGCGCATGAGATAAAAAATCCTCTTACGCCGATTCGATTATCGGCTCAACGCTTGAGTAAATTAGTCAGTCAGGAGCCGACGGATGCCGGTCCGAAGATTGTCGATTGTGCACAGACCATCGTTGAGCATGTTGATTCGATTAAGCGTCTGGCGGATGAGTTCAGCCATTTTGCCCGCATGCCGCGGGCTGAATTTAAACAGGGCAACTTAAATAGTTTGATTTCCGACGCCATCGCGCCCTTTGCGCAAAGCCACTCCGAGATTATTTTTCAATTTATTGCCGACAATGAAATGCCGGAAATACTCATGGACGCCGAGCAAATCCGGCGCATTTTGATCAATCTGATTGACAACGCCATCACCGCTTTGAACAGTATTCCGCCTGACACCTATGCCCCGCAGGCTGGACCCCGCATTATGATTCGCAGCCGCTATGATCGCCGTCGGCGTATAGCCAGCTTTGAAATCAGTGACAATGGCCCGGGTATTAAAAACGCCGACAAAGCCCGCATCTTTGAACCTTATTTCAGCACCAAGCAGGGCGGGACCGGCCTCGGATTGGCAATTGTAACTTCGATTGTTTCCGATCATCAAGGCGAGATTCGTGTTTACGATAATCAGCCCTGCGGCGCCAAGTTCATTGTAGAGTTACCGGCTAGGCCGCTGCAACTAACACAGCGGCGCTTTGCCGCTTCTTAAATCCGGCCGCGCGGGGGTCAATTAGCAAATTCACGTTCGATTACCCTCACCGCACGCATGCCGTCTTCGGTAATATGCCAGAATTTAGACGTGAAATCACCCGGAGGATGAGGTGCTACAAGTTTATGCCCCTCCAAGATGTAAAGGTAGCGCTGAATTTCTTTTTCATCGTTAACGCCGCTTAATTCAGCGATGGTTGAGATGTCAAACTGTCTGGGAGAATCAGGCGGCTCGGTTTGCCGGTAAAGAGCCTTAAGAATGTTGATTTGATTCACGTAAGAATCGCTTAAGTGCTTAAGGTTCTTGGTATCTCGCGACATTTTCACCCCACTGTCAAAAGAAATACCCGTTTACGTATCTGTGTTGGGAATTTCAAAGTATACACTAAATATAAAACCGAGGCAAGTCTGCGGTACTAATGGGTATTTTGTGAATCCACAAATTATCTCACAAACGTTCAGGAAACAGTTTTGCCGCAGACGTTTTACTCAAAACAGGCATATACAAACAAGACATTCTGCCCAGGCGCTTCAGCTGCTATTCACCAAGTTGTTGTTCGACCAAGCGTGTGTATTCTTCCTCCAGATCCTTGTGCTGAGTTTTCAACAGTTCGAGCCGCTCCTTGACGGTGTTGTATTCGATCATTAGATCGCGCAGGCGCGCGCCGGCATTGGTCATAGCTTTCGAAAGCTGATCAAAGGCAGCTTTTTGATCAGGAGTCAAATCAGCTTCTTCCATAAGGAGGTCCAAGTTTTTCATTGAAGCGGCCAGCTTTTGCTCAAGTTCAATGGACTCGCTTGAAATCTGATTGTAACGCTCCAGCAATTCTTGAAGCCTAATCTCCTCGTCTTCTTTGGCGCTTTTCAGTTCCTGATGGGCGCTTTCTTTAAGCTCGACAGATTTTTGAGCCTCATCCAGACGAGCTTCTACACTTTTAAGATTTTCTTTTTCCTGTGCTAATTCTAGTTCAATGGCTTGGGATTGCTTAATTAAGGTTTCAAGCTGCAGCCGTGAAGCAAAGCGCGGCGTTTGTTCCACTAATTCTTCTAAACGCTTTAGCATCTGTGGAATCTCCTCCAACAGAGTGTCCCGCTCCGCCCCAACGGACACGGTAATTTGCCTCTTCAAGAGGAAGAGAGAAACAAAAATAACGCCCGCCGAAACTACGGCAGTCACGATAGCTGTCAGCATGCCGGTATGTTAGCGGGTAATTAAAGGGGTGTCACCTGAATTCTAGGGCTTTTGAGAGGCCCTTGAATGATGAGCTCAAATGAAGAGGTATCCGGGGCGGGCCACAAGCCGGATTTTTGAAGCAAAAAACCCTTGAGTTCAGGGCTGATGTCCCGGCATTCAAGCCTAAGGTTTACGCTTGCTCCGTGATGGAAGTTTACGCTTCCTCGACCTTCCATCCGGCCGAGGCTGGAGAAGCTTTCCAAATGCTCTATGCGGAACTCCTGAAATACCATAACAAAATTCAGCTTAAGACTCAGATCTTGGAAAGGCAGCTCCAAAAGCAACGTTGTGCCCGATCTGTGTACTATGCGAGTTACATCTCGTAAGGCGAGCTCTCCTTCCGCCTGCTCGAAGGCCGCCCGGCTTCCTTGGAAGCGATGGACCACTAAGGTAGCTCTGCCGCTCGTTATACCAAGCCCGTTAAGTTGCGGGTGCAAGGCCAAATTGAGATCGATGGCTTTAAGATTTCCAGAAAAGCCCATGCTAAGCGGGCTTAGGGCGAGTTCGGCCGCAAGACTTCCGTTGTAAGCTTGGGCTTGGCCGTTGAACCTCAAAGCCATGGGTCGCAGGCTTAACATGCGGGGCTTTGCTTTAAACTCGTCCAGGACCAGCATCCAGTAAAATGGCGGTCTTAAGCAGGCCAATTCCAGTCTCTGACTTGAAAAGCCAAAGATGTTTATGTGTGCATCTTCAAGCGCTGCCCTTATTTGGTATCTATCCAGCGCTTGAGCGAAAGCTCGCTTAAACCGCTGCTCTATTGTAAGCAGCTTCCAAAGCAAAGCCGCCGTGAGTATCACCATGAGCAAAAGAGCCATGGCATAGGCTGGTTTTCTTAAGCCCGGCATCGGCGAAACCTCAACTATTTCGCCCGGCTGATGGCGCTTACGTTAAGGGTGACAGACAAAGAATTGTCCCCGGTCTTACGCCGTACGATTTCTAATCTAGTGAGAATCATCGGTTTCTGGCCGTATACTAATTCATTCAAGAACGTCATCAAACGCTCGTAGTCTACGGTTGTAAATTTAATCACGAAAGAATTTTCCTCGTAAAATTTACCAAAAGAGCGTGTTCTGGAAGGCTTAATCTCATAACCGGAGACGACTCCGGCGCTGTTTTCTATCAATTTGGCCAAAAACGGCGAGACCCCTTCCTCCATCTCGACCTCTTTGAAACGGCTTTCGATAGCCTCCTTCTTGGCGTTAAGCTTAAAATAAGTTTCTAGTGCAATTCCCACTTCCTGCATGCGGGTAACCGTTTCTTCGAGCCGTGCGGCCTGCGCGGAAAAGGCGCTGCTAAGCGGACCATAAACAGCATAAGCCAGCAAAATCACGGCCAATGCGGCGAGCGAACTAACTAATATTTTCTCGCGCCCACTTAGCCGCTGCACCTGTTTTGTCAAGCGTTGCCGGACCTCCCTGGACTGGGTCTTGATCGTCTCAATGAGTTTGCTATTCACAAAGTTTCAAATCGAAAGTAAAGTTAAGTACTCCTGCGCCCGAGCGCGGATCTTTGCTGGAGTTAGAATCCAAGCCGACGCGGCAATAAGTGCGCTTATTCTTCTTTAAAACCTTCTCCAAATCCCCTTGCGCCGCATAACCGGATTTTTCCCCGGCGGCTACTCCTTTAAGGGTTATTGCACTTCCTGTTAGAGTCAATGAGTCGACCGAAATATTGGAAACGCCAGCCAGGTCGCGCGAAATTTCAAAAAAGGAATCAAGCGGAGTGAGCCTTGAGGGCGAGGCCAGTTGGCCTAAATCGTCGCTCAAAGCTTTGTTTTGATCCAACACCACCTCCGCCACCTCACGACCGGCATTCAAGGGCACGTTTGGCATAATGCTAAGAACTCTCTCCCGCATGGCGTTATTCATCTGACGAATCTGCGCTTCCCGAGAGTAATAAGCAACGCCCAGGCTGAGAACGGCGGCTGCCAGAAGAACAGCCAGGTAAGGCACAAGCCGTTTAAGGCCTAAGACAAGTTCCCTTAGCTGCGGACTATAAACAAACTCGCGTGTGCGGAAGTTGCTTAAAATTGGAGGGCTACCTGCATCTTGAGCAAACAGCGCCGCCAAAGTGGCTACAGAGCTTGACTGCCGATCGCCTCCGGTGACATCGCACAGATCAACCGCTTGGACGTTGCGGCCCAAGACCTGCTGCAACTGGTACGGGCTTAACTGCCCGCTAATCAGATAAACTTGTTCAATTCGACACTGGTAACGGGACTCAGCCACCGCCAGTGTCAGTTTAAGCTCGGCAACAAGCTCGGCCGGCCAGGAGCAAGCCGGCGGTGCAGCCATTTGTCCTGCTGGGCTTGGGTTACTGAGCACACGGTTAAATCTAGCCTGGCCGCCGGTTCGTACCAAGACATAACACTCCGTATCGCGCGCTAAGATGACCGCAGCATTAGCGGCAAAGTAGTCCGGGCCTAAGATGAAAAGCGCCTCCAGGGCGCTCCCTGGAGTGGTGATGATCAACGGCTCCAGCTCGGCCATACGGCAGTACCTAAGGGCGTTTTCCAAGCAAATCTTGGGCATCATGCCCACATGTATGTCGTAGCCTTGACCAGCCGACTCAGAAAGCGCTCGGTGTTCTATAAGAAATTCGCTTATATCAAAGGGCAGCTGGTCTTGCACTTCAAGATCCAAAACCTTTTCAATATGCCTGGCATCCCTAAAAGGGAGATCGATGTTGAGTGATAGGTACGACAAGGGCGGCACGAGTAAGATGCAGTTAGCCCAAGGAATGGTGACGTCAGCCAGCGCTTGCTTGAGAGCATTGGATTTCGGGTCGGTACTCGTGGAGGAGACTTCGGCAGCGGTAGCTGGGCCCGGCCCTGCGCTGCCATCCGCACTTACTACGCCTGCCTCAGCGAACAAAGCCTCTTTGGAAAAGCCATCGGCCAGCGAGACCAAGGAGTTATGTGCAACCCTCAACGTGCGCTCTTTGACCTCGACAACCTGTATGCAGGCTGGATCAAGCGAAGCGTCGATACTTAGAATAGCTTGCATCAGTCAGTATCCCAATCCGGTTAACGTCCAAGATGCAACGTTCAACGGCGCGCAATCTAAGAATCCAATAAGACCTTGGACGTCACCGTATACCTAAAACAGCTACCCCACTGAAAAACCCGCAAGCAATTGTCGCATGCGTAAGTTGACTCAGCAAGCGGCCCATTTGCAGTTTATTGTTCGCGACCAATGCGTAGCGGCACTGCCGAGGTGTAACGTTCCAGACGCCCACGGGGAGACCTAAGTACAATGCTGAACTGCACCATGGACGGCAGGCGCCGTTTCCGCCCATCCCCCCATTCAGAACTCCACTGCTCCTTTTCCTGGTCATAATAGGCAAAATCCAGGCTCACCAGCTTGGATGTCAGCGGGAAAATCATGCTTTTCTGGTAAGCTAGTTTGGCATCCGGTTTAAGGGGTGTTTCGTCTCTTATAAGATAATAAGTGGCATCCCGCTTTTGTGCTCTTTCGGGGTCCGGCTCTACCCGATAGGTTATTTGCACCAACCCGGAATGAGTGCCGCCGTCCGGCAGATATTGTCCGCCCTCCAAGGCGATAAAGGTAATGCTATCGCCGCGCTCATTGCTGTCCAAGCTCTGAGATATTCCAATTAAGGGCGAATTGGGCGGAGTCTTTTCATCTAGTTTGTCCCGCGGCGGCAGCAAAAATGTACGTTCGTCAAAATAAGCAAGCTGCAACTCACGTGTAAGACGGGTAAGAAGCGAATTAGCTATCAGGGTAACATCGCGTTGATCATCCAGCGCGCTTTTCGCCCGCATGATCTGGCTTAAAGCTCCATAACTTACCGCTAAGATAATGACCAATATGCTGAAAGCAATTACGATCTCAATCAAAGTAAAACCCCGTTCAGCAAGTATGCCAGGGCGTTTATTCTTCATCATCAAATTCTTCTTCCTCCCCCGGTGGCTCCTCCGGAATGAAATAAGTGATAGTAAGAGAGTCGAGCGGGGAATTACTCCAGGCCACGGTAAGATCAAGGCGTTTAACTTGTTGCGGTGGAAAGTTGGGAATAGGAAGTTCCCAGTTGCCGACCTTTAAGCGCAGCTGAAATCTGCGCAGACTATTATCGTAGTAAGCTGCAACCTTGCGGCCCTCCGGCAGCAATTCTTCCAGCATGGCCTCGGCCGAAGAGACGCGCTCTTGGTTTTGCACCGGCTCCTTGGCGCTTTCAACGGCCGCCAGCACTTGGCGCGCCAGAAGCATAGCCTGCAACTTATCCCGGTCCCGCACGGCGCGTGCGATGGAGGAAGACTGTAGGCCGAGAAGAATCACCAGCCCGGAAGCCAAGATCAAAATGGCGATTGTAATCTCAATCAGGGTAAAGGCCGATTGGCGGCTAATTTGACGAGTTCTGCTCTCCATGTTTCCGCCCATAGGTCCACTCAAAATCGCGGTATTCGCGGTAAATCTCGCTAAGGCCCGTAAAAGGATTAACTAGGATCGTGACCGGCTTCCCGCGGCTTAAACGCAAATGCAGCACGGCAAACTCGGAAAAACCGCGCGGCGAAAAAAGCACATAAGCCTTGCCACCATCAGCAGCCAGTTGCTTCCCGCGCATGGTGCGAACGTCCTCAATATAAGTATCGGCGGGGAAGGGGGTCTCATCGGCTAATGAAGGCATACTAGGCGGGGGGATGATGGAGCTCGCACGGCTGAGAGCCGGACTCAAGAAGGCGGCCAGCTCCAAGGTGAGATTCCCCGCATCGGAGGCTAGGCGCATGAGCTCGGCGTCGGCTTCTACGGCCGGATTAATTACTCCCACTCGGTACGCCGCTTTTTCTCTGTCCAGGTTGAATTCCAGGATATAAAAGGCTTGGTCAACCACGGCTTGGTGGTGCAGAAACGTTATGGTCTCCGACAAGCGGCGGATAAAACCTTCTTCCCGCCAGAAGGTGAAAGTGCCTAAGCGTATCCCCACCAGGGCCATCGCCACGCCAATCACCGTGATTACTATGGCCAGTTCGATTAAGGTGAAACCCCGCTTGGTCAAGCCTTGAAGTCGCCTATTCACGGCCCAGTGCCATACAGGTCAAAATCAACTCCTTCGCCGCCTTCCTTGCCGTCACGCCCCAAGCTTTTTACGCGATAGGTTGTTCCGCCGCTTTCCAGAGTGTAGATAAAACGGTTGCCCCACGCATCCTTTAGGTTCTCCTCATTGGTAAGCGGTATGCAGCCGGAACCGGTCTTTTCTGTGCAGCGCGTCAAATCTTCCAAGCTGGAAGGCAAGGCATTGTATTGCAACTGAAATTGCGAAACCAATTGTCCCAGCTCTTGAATCTTTATCTTGGTAAGCTGGGCCTTGGCTTTATCCCCCGCACCGAAGAGACGGCCTCCCAGCCAGGTCATGATGATGCCAAGAATAATCAGTACCACCATGATTTCTATCAAGGTTAACCCGCGCTCAGCGTTTTGAAACATGATCCTTGGTTTCATATTTGAGCATCTCCCTATTGCTTATAAATAACCCAAGAGCTACTGCTGCACAACGTTGATTAAATCGGCCATCGGCATCAACACCGATATTACAATACATAACACCACCGCTCCGACACCAATCATCATCAGGGGCTCAATCAGACGAGTTAAAGCGGCGAGTGTGGTATTAACCTCGCTTTCATAGGCTTTACCGGCCTTGGATAACATGCCCTCCAGTTCTCCGCTCTTTTCGCCGATCGCAATCATATGCCAGACCATGGGCGGGAAAATGCCGCTCTTACTGAATTCTTTGGCCAGACTGCGGCCTTCGCGCACGCCGTCATGCGCTTCTTCCAGAGCTTTAATGACGTGCACATTAGATACAATGTTCTTTGTAATCTCCAGGCCGGTAAGCAATCCTACTCCGCTCGACAGAAGCGCCCCTAAGGTGCGGGCTACGCGGGCAGTGGTAATCTTTACATAAAGCGGCCCGTAAAGAGGCGCTTTCAAAAGAAAGCGGTCAACACGGCTGCGGCCCTCAGTCTGGCGGTAATACCAACGCGCCAAAATCACCCCTGCCGCTGCCGCCAGAACAGCAAGGTACCAATAGCCGGTCACCGCCTGCGATAAGCCCAGCATAATGCGGGTAGGAAGTGGCAAGATGGCATTTTGCTTTTGGAAGATATCTACAATGCGCGGCACTACAAAGCTAAGAAGCGCCACGATCACCAGGGTACAAATGCAGAGCATCAAAATAGGGTAGGTCAGCGCTCCCCAGACCCGGCGTCTAAGCTCAAGCTGCGACTCCAGATAATCGGCTAAGTTTTCCAGCACGGTATCCAAGGTGCCGGAGGCTTCACCGGAGGCCACCATGTTGACGTAAAGGTGGGGAAAAGCCTTAGGGAAATTAGCCAGCGCTTTGGCCAATGCTGATCCTTCTTCGACTTTTTCGCGCACCTCTACTAGAATGCGCTTTAGGACAAGGCTTTCCGTTTGGTCGCTTAAGGCTTGCAAAGCGTTGACCAAAGGCAAGCCGGCCGCTACCAAAGTAGCCAGCTGCCGTGTTGCCAAACTAAGGTCTTTGATCGAGACGCGGTTGGAGCGGAAGTATTTTTTTATGTCGCCTGCGGTACTCGGCTGATTCCCGCTCTCCTCTTTGATTTCGGTGGGAAATACTCCTTGTGAACGCAATTTCTGCCGGGCCGCACGCACGTTCTCGGCGTCAATAGTACCCCGCGTCTGCTTGCCGCGCGCGTCCAGCGCCTTATATTCATAGCTTGGCATGCTTAGTCCAGCAAAGGTTGCCTCTACTTAACCGATTTCCTCGTGCGTCGCCAGCAGCACTTCTTCCACCGAAGTCACGCCGTTTATAACCTTGTTCGCCCCATCGGCCCGCAAAGTAGTGAAGCCATGACGGGCGGCGGCGGCGCGGATAGTGTTTGAATCCATGCGCTGTAAAATCAGGCTCCGCACCTCATCATCAATTAGCAGCAACTCATGAATGCCGGTTCGCCCGCTATAACGGTTATTCTGACAATGGGCACACTCTTTGTTTCCGGGGCGGAAAGCGGTCTTATTTTTGACCTTGCTTGGGTCAAGACCTAATTCGCGCAGCTCTTGATCGGTAATGGTATAGGGCTCCTTGCAGTGTTGGCAAAGGCGGCGCACCAACCGCTGAGCGGTGACCGCCAACAAGCTAGAGGCCACCAAGAAAGGCTCTGCCCCCATATCCAGTAAACGGGTTATCGCACCGGCTGAGTCATTGGTATGTAAAGTGGAAAAGACCAAATGCCCGGTAAGGGAGGCCTGGATCGCAATCTCGGCCGTCTCGGTATCACGGATTTCTCCCACCATCACCACATCCGGATCTTGGCGCAAAATGGCACGCAGCCCGTTGGCAAAAGTAAAGTTAATTTTGGGATTAACCTGCATCTGGCCAATGCCGGGGAGTTGGTATTCAATCGGATCTTCAACCGTCAAAATATTCAAGTCTGGCGTATTAATGCGCGCCAGGCATGAATACAAGGTAGTGGTTTTGCCTGAACCGGTGGGGCCGGTCACCAAGATGATGCCGTTTGGTTTTTTAATCAGCTTCTCAACAATCTCAAGATTGCGTCCTTCAATGCCCAACTGTTCCAGGTCCAAAACGGTAGCTGTTTTATCCAATAAGCGCATGACAATGCGTTCACCGAACTGCGTTGGCACGGTTGAAACACGGATATCAACATCGCGTCCGGCGATTTTTAAGCCAATGCGGCCGTCCTGGGGTAAACGCTTTTCGGCGATGTTCAAGCCGGCCATCACCTTAATACGGGAAATGATCGCCGCCTGAAAAGCTTTGTCCTCGTTGGCGATGTCATAGAGCACTCCGTCGATGCGAAAGCGTACTTTGAGCTTGTCTTCATAAGACTCGATATGTACATCCGAGGCCCGTTCGGAGTTGGCCTTAAAAATGATGGCGTTGACGTAGCGGATGATTGGGGCATCGTCATCCTCGGCGTCCGTTACATCAATCTTCAAGGGCGCATCGAATTCCTCCCGCTCGGCTCCTTCTTCGGCCGGTGAAAGAGTGCTTGAGCGATCGCTCATCAAACTAGTGCGCACTGCATTAATGGCCCGCGCAATCTCTTCCGGCGACGTTACAATTACCTTAGTCGGCCGCCCTTCATAGCATAGCCGCAACTCATCAATGGCGCTAAGGGCGAAGGGATTGGAAGTGGCGATTATAACCCGGGAATCTTCAGTGGAAAACGGAATGGTTGAAAACTGCCGCCCCCAGGAGCCCATGATGCGATCAAAATCACCCCGCTTCAGGTCACGCGGTGGATTCGGCTCGCCCAGACGCTCTACATAAGGCAAACCGAAAAACTGCGCCAGCACTTTGAGGGGCAACCCAGCGGTTTGAGAAACACTGCTCACCTCGCTGGACGGATTGGTATTTGGCGACGGAGTGCTGGTCACGTTTTCTCAGCGTTAAACAACGGCCGTTTTACCCCTCCTTAAACCATGGGCCCTGGCCCAGATTCATTATCTCATAGGGCGATAAGGTGTACCAGTTTGAAGCAATCTCCGGGTAAAATTGTTCGGCTTCTTGCTGCGAGGCGAAAATGCCGACTGGGCTTAGCTTAAGGTTGTCGTGATCGAGATGGTAAGCGTAACCACGACCCACGTGGAAAAAAGACTTAACCTGCGGCCCGGCATCCGGCGGCAGCACCACTCCAATCAAAGAATTGGCCCGAGAGACGCTAAACGGCAAACCGGAGGCCGGGGGGCCCTCTTGTTTATGGGCAATAAGCTTAATTACCACGAAGGTGTGCCCGGCCCCTAAATCAGACCAAGAGGCCTGGGCCCGGGATGAATCCGTTTCCTTGAGCACGGCGCCGGCAAGCGGCGATTGAGCGCCCATAGACTGGGCGCCTTTAGCGCCCGGCTTCTTAGTTTCCGCTCGGCCGCCGCCAAAACCACTTTCTGCGGGCAGGGGAGGGTTAACCTTTAACTCGATAACTTGGTCATCCAAGTCTTGGAAACCGTTCTCTTCCTTGGGCGCCAAGATGGTACTAGGCGCTTGGTCCTCAAAGGTAGTGTTCTCGGATACACGGTCAATATCTTCGTTTCTTAAGACCTCGCGGCGATTGGGATAAAGATCCCGGCCGACAATCTCATCCTCCATGCGGTTCCGCCGTGCAATAGTCACATCACGCGCGTCGAATTGGTCTTTGACTATGCGCGGGGTGATCATTATCAGCAAATTGGTGCGCTGGTGCTTGTCGACGTTGCTGCGGAACAAGGTGCCTAACACCGGCAAATCTTTGAGGAAAGGGACTCCAGATTCACCTTCGTTGAGGTTATCGGCGATTAATCCTCCCATTACGATCATCTGGCCGTCCTTGGCGATTACCGACGTTTCGCTGGTGCGAACGGCGGTGGTTGGTCCTAGTTTTGGGTCGGTGGCCACTACGGTAGAAACCTCAGTAAAAATTTTTAAGGTTACAATGTCGCCGGAGCTAATCTGTGGTGTTATACGCAGGGTTATACCGACATCCTGACGGTCGATTTGATTGAAGACATTGTTCAGATTAACATCGCTGGTAGCAGTACTGGAGAGGAAGGGGACGTTTTGACCGACTACTATTTCAGCTTGTTCATTGTCAGTGGTCAGAATTGTCGGTGCGCTGAGAATGTTAACGTTCGAATTACTACGTGCGGCATTCAACAAGACGGTTTGAGTTGGGATCTTAACTGTGTCGCCGATACTCAAAGTGCCCGCCGAAGCCACGGCCAAGGAGAAGTCCTGAATGGCGGCCGGGTTTTGCAACAGGCTGATAATGTTTTGGCCATTATTCTGGGCAATCACCCCGCCATCAGCACCGCCGGTAGAGGTGATAAAACTAGTGCCCATGCTAGCGTTGCTATCCAAGCCGACCTCAAGCAAAATCGCTTCAACTATCACCTGGCGCCGCTTAATATCAAGCTCTTCCAAAAGCGCCTTGATCTTCAGGTAATCAGTCTTGCTGGCCACAATAATCAAGGAATTGGTAGCCGGATCGGCAGTGATAGAAATGTCTCCGCCAAAAGCCGCCGTTGTTACCCCACGCTCGTCGCTGAGCAAAGATTGCCCCGGAGAACGGCTGGAGCTTTGTAAGCGCTGTTGACTGCGGTTCAGCCGTGAGCTGCGGGAGATCCGCGAGCCGGTGCTGCGCCCAAAACCGGATATTAGATCTATACCCTGGTCCTGGCGCAAAGTACCGCCCGATCGAGTGCCGCTGCCTCCTCCTCCGCTGCCGCTGAGCGCCGACAAGACCTCCGCCAAATCCTCAGCGTTGGCATGTTGGCAGCGATAAACGTAAAAACGGTTACCGGAGAGGTCAACTTTGCTATCCAACTGCGAGATCAAGGCCCGAATACGGGCAGTGGTATCTTCATCCGCCACAACAATTACCGAGTTGGTACGCTCATCAGGGATAATCTTCGGCTGCCGCACTATGGCAGGAGCAGCGCCACCCGGGCCGGCCGCCGGACCACCGGACGCAGCTGCGGACTGTGCGCCGCTGGAAACCGTTCCAGCCGCTGTCTCACGCATGCGGGCTCTTAACAAGTCCAAACCAGAATCTGCTCTGCCCTTCCCAGAAGAGCCCTCGCCCAAAAGTTCGTTTAGCTTGTTGGCAATATCAACGGCATCGGCATATTTAATGGGGATAATCGTCATGTCGCGATCGGTCGTCGGCACATCCAGGTTGCTGATGATATTGACCAGTCTTTCTATGTTGTCTTCAGTATCAATAAGCAGCAGCGAATTGGTGCCCTGGTAGGCGTTAATCAAACCGTCCGGAGAAATGAGCTGCGAGAGCAGCTGTCTCATCTCTTCGGTGGATATATATTTAAGCTGCACCAGCCGGGTCACCATTGATTGACTTGGTTTTCGCGCCGGGCTGTCAAGCAATGTCGGAATAGTGGATTGCCGCGCTTCCTTGGCGGGGACTATTTTCCAGAGGTTCTCACCAATCGGCACAGCCGCGAAGCCCTTATAGGCTAAGACCGAATCCAGGATGTTTATTGATTCCTCGGCTGAAACTTTTCCTGGAAGATAGATCGACACCTTCCCCTTAACACGCTCGTCCAGAATATAATTGCGCTTGGTTTTCTTGCTGAAAATGCGGACAATGGCCGCAATGTCGGCGTTCTTGACGTTGATTTCCGTAGTGGAGTCTTTGGCATACTCTTCTTCATTTATTTCCGCACCCGCCTCGCTGGAAGCGGGTTGATTGGGGGCTTGAGCCCAAAGATCGGTTGGCATGAGGAAGATTAGCGACAAGCCAACCAGCCGCCTTAAACAGCCAAGGAAAGGCGCTGATGCACCGAAGCAGGGAAAAAATAAACTCACCGTTAGAAAACCCTCACCTAATCTCGTACTTGAATTCTTTTTCTACCATGTTGCGTTCCATGGTAAGAGTAATGCTTCTTTCGTCTTTAAGCTTCTGGAAAAGCTGCAAGGCCTGCGACAAATCGGCTAGGCTGTTTCCATTAACTGCTTTTAAGACGTCGCCATTTTGTAAACCGATTTTCTCAAATAAGCTCCCAGTCTTAATAGCAAAGAGCCTAAGGCCGACGGCACGCCCTTCTTTGAAAAAGGGAACCGCCCGGGCCTGGGTTAACAGAAGCGGCAGATTGGCAAGTGCCTTATCCAACTCTGCTCCATCCACCACAAAGGAATCCGTCCCTATGGCCGCCACGCCGCCCTTAATTTCTTCTGTCCTATCAGGCGCGCTATCCAAGGATAGAATCTCGATCTTGCCGTTTCTTTCTATTTCAACGTAGTCGGTATGAATAGCCACGAGCTTAGCCTCGCCAAATACCACGTCTCCAATATTGAAGATATCCTGACTCTTTTTCTTTTGTTCTTCGATAATGGCATACGGAGACTCGCCGCCTGACAGGAAAGTTCCAATTAAGGTCATTGGCAGTAGACTGGCGGGCTTGGCCGTAGGCTGCAAGGCGGGACCTGGCGTTGGGGTGCCCAGCGGGCCGAAAGGATTTCTTATGGCGGTCAAACTCAAATCTGGCCGCCGGTTGTCACCGGCACTGCTCTCGCGGGCTGATTTCATGGCATTTTGAACTTTTGTTTCGAAATCAACGACCTTGGCCTTGGTTTCCCGCGAGCTAAGTACAGCAACGCGGCCGGCGAAGAGTATAAGCGCTAGGGCCGATAGACTTAAAAAAATCTTTAGGGCCAGAACCAACCGATCGATAAAGTTCCGGCGTAAAAACTGATTAAGGCTAAGCTCACTCAGGCTTCCAAAGGCCAAAACTCCCTTCATACACTAATATTCCGCCGCCTTGCCCTGGAGCGCAATGAGGGAAATTACTTGGCCAAAATAAGGAGCCGCGGGGGGTTATCAAGGTCTATAAGCTGAATCTCCTCGGCTTCCACAACCCAGGAGAGAGTACCATCTGAAAAGATGGTGAGATTCTTCTCACCCAAACAATCCTCGCTGATATCTTTTTCTCCTGGAATTCTCAGGCCGGGGATTTTGAGGACTAAACCGCCGGGACCGGAGTTAATGCGCTGATTCGCCTGCAAAAAAACCTGGTTATCATAGGGCGACCCCGTAAATATGGTAACAAATTTCTTTTTTTGGTCGCATTGGACGCTCCTCAAAAGATAGGTCTTGGAAGACTTGAGCCCGCTGTCTAACTCACTTACGGCAGCCGGCGGGGACGCGCCGAAGGCCAGCTCTGCTGTATTCTTATCCTTGAGCTCAGGCGGCAAAGTTTTGAGCGGCAGCTCTGTTCCCTCAGGTATATTGGTCTGGGCGTCAGCTTCTTTAGCTCTCTCCGTGTAACTACTTTTAACCGGCCGCAATTCAAAAGCCGAGCTCTCCTCGCCCCAACGTTGTTTGAATTCGCTTTCACGGGCCGATACGGCGGCTGCTTTATCTTTCTTTTTGTAAAAATCAATGACCATTTTTTCATAAGCCGCCAACTTTTGTCTCACCTCAGCTTGATATGTTCTTGCTGCTTCGCAATAAACCGAGTCGGGGTATTGGTTAAGAAGCTTCATATAAGCTGCGAGGGCCTTATTTAACGGAGCATCGTCACGTCCAATACCGCGCTGAGCCAACTGGTAGCTTCGTCCAGCTCTTAAAAGCGCGTAAGGCGCAGCCGAAGAACCAGGGTGACTCTTAACGAATTCCTCATACAAAAGAGCGGCCTGGTCATATTCACCAAGTTCAAACCGGCAGTCGGCCGCCTTGATTTCGGCGAATTCTCGATAGGGTCCAAGCGGATAACCGTCACGTAAGGCTTCAAATGTTTCCACAGCCACCGAGTACAAACCATTATGGAATTGGCGCACTCCGTCTTCAAAAAGCGTTGCTTCAGGGGCATCTAATGAAGCTATGGACTTTGCGGATAGTTCGATAGCATCTTCTTCCGGCTTGGACGATTTATCTGCCGTCGTAGAAAAACAGCCAGGAAGTGAGGCTGTTAAGAGCAACATAAGGAGCACCAGCCAAAAAGCTCGTACTGGATGGGCAAGCATAGAACTAGCGTATCAAATCTTCCGCCATTACGATTCCAGACGAAGCTTCCCCCCTTAATGCCGGATTGTCAAGAAAGTACCTCCCATCAAGTGTCACGAAATAAGCCCGCTTAGAATCTGCTGCAGGGCTTGGACCCCGCCGCGTTGAGCAGGGTTAAATGCGTTGAGCACTTCGCCAGTCCCCAAAGCGCGGATGGCATTAGCGGTAGTAACTGCAATTTCACCAGCCTGCTCGATACCGGCTAGCCGGTTAGAAGACCGGCCTTCGATGGCATCGATGTCAGCTAAAGCCCGTGAGCCGACTTCTTTAATTTCGGCGCGCCGGGCATTAATATCCTTTAACTCCCTTGATAAGGCTTTTTTCTCTTCCCTCAACACGCCAAGCGCATCGGCCAATCCCTCCTTGGAAGTAAGATCGGCCACCGGTCGTTCTCTGGTTTCTAGTTTAATCTGTTTGAACGAGCCATAGTTCTTGTTGCCCACACGAATCGACTGCGGGCCTTGCTGAGCAGCGGCTCGATTGTACTGTTCAACCCTTTTTGTTAAGCCGGTCTGTTCTCTTTCAAGCTCAGCGTACTGCTCCTTTAAAGCCTGACTTTCTTTTTTGTCCCCCGGCTCGGCTTTGAGCCTTTGGACGATATCGATTTTCTTTTGCACCAAATCCGCCTGCTCTTTAACCAAAGCATGCGCCTCGTCATTTTGATTGAGAGCTGAGTTTATGTCACCGTAAGTGCGCTGTCGAACCGGAGTAAGAGGCGAGTCTACCCCTTTGGGTGAAGAAATGCCGGAAGTAACAGCATCAGAAGCCTGCTTGGCTTTGCTTTCCCTAATCAGATCTTCTTTTGATTTAAGTTTCCCAGAGGGGGTGAAAAAGCCGCCTTCAACCTGACCAATCTTAGCCGCATCATCTGCCATGGCAACCTCCCAGCGTTTCCTTAAGCGTTTATCGACCAATGGTTTGTCGGGACAAACAGCCTTAATCTTAACATTAGCCGCCATTTTGCATCAAAATGAATTAGCCGCAATATTGCATGAAAATGCAATATTGCGGCTGGCAAGTACATGGATGTATTTGCAAATTCCGAGCTTTGCGAGGAATTTGAGGTTCGACGTTTTGTTGGGGCCGGGTGGGGTCCCCAACAAAACGTCGAACCCGCATGCATATTTCATGGCGAGCGAAGCGAGCTTCATGAAATATAAGAGTTAGACAATACGGCCCTGGGTAGGCGAAATTATTTCCCAAATGTTCAGTTAAGTAGTGGTTTACTCCGCCGTAAAGCCCTAAGTCTCCTGGCTTCTGCGAGGTCAATTGTGTTAGCTTGGTGGGACTCTAAGGGATTTTTTTTGCGATAGGCTACTTCTAGCTTTGGCTGTGGGGTAACATCCCGAATGCCTTGAACAATACTCCGGTACAGCCTTTCTTCAAAATCCTTAAGGGCTGCATTTCCTGCGCAAGAGAGATGTTCGTGATCGGCCTTCAGTTGCTTCAAAACTTCGCTGCAGGATCTCAATACTATTTCTTGTTCAGCTGAATCCAAGTGTGAAAGAGCATCGAGGAATTTAACCGCCTGTTCCCCGCCTACTCCCTCAAGTAAGGCTTTAAGCTGTAACTGAACACTTTGATATCCTAAAGAAAACGTGCCCCCATACTTCCTGTCCATACTCCTAATCCATCCCGTTTCATTCGCCCTCATAAGTATAATCCCCACTAAAGTTTGATTTGCTTCAAGAAAAATAACTACTCAAATCACAACTGCGGGACAGGCAATTTGGAGACCGGTCTCTAATTGGTTGAAATTATTAATTAAATCTAAAAAACTGTCTCATTAAACTACATCAGGCTGTTTGACTTGCAAACGCATGACTCTTTAACTAAAAAAGAGGCCTTTTTTTCAAATTGGCTGATCACATAGCGATACAAGTTTTCCGGGCTGTAGCCATGCATGGCATGTTGCTCTTCCGGTGTGGCGTGCGGCGTAAAAATATCCCGCATGCCGAAACGCTTGAGCGCCAGCGGAAGCTTAAATCCCTGCTCGCTTATAAACTCCAAGACTGCCGAACCAAAACCACCTTGCAAGCAATGATCTTCCAAGGTGACAACGATGCGGTGGCGCAGCAACTCCCGGGCCAGCAATTCGCCGTCCAATGGTTTAACAAACCGCGCATTTATAACGGTTGAACTGATATCATGTTTGGTCAAAAGCCGGTCGGCCGCTGACAAAGCATATTGCACCAAAGGGCCGTAACAGAGAAACAATACTTCTTCACCGTGCATCAAAACCTCGGCTTTGCCGATCTCCAGCTTGCAGAAAGTTTCATCCAATGTTTCCGCCCAACCATACGATCTAGGATAACGGATCGCGGTTGGACCATTATATGCAAGCGCAGTGTAAAGCATGTGGCGTAACTCATTTTCGTCCTTGGGGGACATCAACACCATGTTGGGAATGTGCCGCAGATATGCAATATCGAAAGCCCCCTGGTGCGTTTCTCCGTCAGCGCCGACTGCTCCGGCTCGGTCCACTGCAAAGACCACGGGCAAATTCTGCAAACAGACATCATGAACGACTTGGTCATAAGTGCGTTGCAGGAAAGTGGAATAAATAGCACACACCGGCCGGTATCCCTCACAGGCCATGCCAGCGGCGAAGGTTACCGCATGTTGCTCGCAAATCCCCACGTCAAAGAAAGCTTGAGGTACTTCACGCTGAAGTCTGTCAAGGCCGGTTCCACTTGCCATGGCGGCGGTAATACCGACAATGCGGGGGTCCTGCTTGGCCAGTTCAACGATTGTCTGGCCGAACACTTCAGTGTAGCTTAGTGTGCGCTTGGGACAAGGGGATGATACCTTAAGAAACTTTCCTTTTTGGCGATCAAACGGCGCCACGCCGTGCCAAGTTTGGGGATCAAGTTCTGCTGGCCGATAACCTTTGCCCTTGACTGTTACTGCATGCACCAGCACGGGCACGTCTTGGCTCTTGGCATGTTTCAGCGCCGTCAACAGATCCTGCATATCATGCCCATCAACCGGCCCGATATAACGGAAACCAAAGGCCCCAAACAGCATTGAGGCGCTGGAGAGAAAGCCCTGCGTCACTTCCTCGGCCCGATCCATGGCCTTGTAAAGCAAGTTCGGTACATAACCCTTCTCATACAAGTTCTTAAGGCGCGCCCGAAGACGTGTGGAAGCGGCTGAGGTGGCAGCGCCGGAAAACAGCCAGCTTAAGGCTCCGACATTGGGAGAGATTGACATTTCGTTGTCATTCAAAAGGACTATGAAATTCTTTAATGCCAGCTCGCCCACATGGTTCATGGCTTCAAAAGCCATGCCGTTGGCAATCGACGCGTCGCCGATAACAGCCACCACATAACGCTCAGGATGCTCACGTTGAAAAGCCAAACTCATGCCGGCCGCGGCGGAAATGCTGGTCCCGGCATGACCTGCCCCAAAGCAGTCATATTCACTTTCGCTGCGTTTCAGAAACCCGGATAACCCGCCCTTTCGGCGCAAGGTCGAGAAAAGATGGCGCCGACCGGTAAGCATCTTATGCACATAAGCTTGATGGCCCACATCCCAGACAATCCGGTCATGGGGGGTGTTAAAAGAGTGGTGCAGCGCCACGGCAATTTCAGTGGCCCCCAAGCTTGAAGCAAAATGGCCGCCGGTACCGGAAATGCACTCAATCAGCTCTTCACGAAGCTCGTTTGCAATTTGGGTCAAGTCGACGACCTCTAAACGGCGCAAATCGTCCGGTAATCTAAGCCTATCAAGGAAGCGCCGATTTTTACTTTCATTTAGGCAGGCATTGGACATACCAGCTTTCCTCTGAGCGCTATATATATGCTCTCTCGAGTTCAGAGGTAAACCCCCTCAAAAAGCTCCGGATTACAAGGGCAATACGTTGCTGAATCAGTATAGAGGCAGATCTCAGCCCTGAGCCTCAGAGGCTAAGCCGGGGATTAAAGTTTCCGGGTTTATAGCTCTCCCGTTATAGCGGATTTCGAAATGCAGATGGGGTCCGGTGCTCAAACCCGAGCTTCCGACGTAGGCAATAATTTCTCCCGCTTTTACCCGCTGGCCAGGATTAACTCTCAGTTTATCACAGTGCGCATAGTGGCTGGTGATACCATGGTTATGTTTAATGACCACTAGTTTGCCATAGCCCTGATACGGATCAGCGAACACAATTGTACCGGCGCTGATGGCCCTAATTGGGCTGCCTATGGGCGCGGCCAGATCCACGCCCTGATGGTCGCGGCTGAAGCGCCGGATGGGATGGATACGCAGGCCGAAGCCGCTCGACACGCGGGGCGCCATAAGCGGATAAACATAGGAGACAGCCGAAAAGCCGCTTACAGAGCTGGCCGGGAACCCCGAAAAAAGCATCACCGTTCCCAGCAGCAGCGGGCAAAGCCAGGCGCCGTGCAGGCTAATACCCGCTTTAGCGTACCAGGCGCGAAGCCTCATCTTCAATGCTTGCATCATAGCCCTTAATCTTCATGGTTCGTGTCGGACTGCCATCGGCGCTTGGGCCAAAAGCTACTACGTCAGCTGAAACCCAAGCTCTGGCGCCGGTTGGCGCGATCACGCGGTACCAGGCACCACGCCGCGTTTCAACCGCCAGGCGAGTGCCACGCGAAACTGCCATCAGGGGGGAGTTGTCTTTACCAGGCCCGGTTCTTAAGTGGGCTTTATCAGCCATAACGGTAGCAATTGCCATATCGTCGCTCATTTTTTCTTGTTGCGCAGGCGGTGCCTGATATTGACGCACCGGCGTCGGGCGTGGGCCGGCCCCATAACGTGCCAGGGTGCTGGAATTCCGTTCCTCAATGATTTTAGATAGACGCTCGACCTCGGTCTCGGCGATAATCAGCCGGTTTCTGGTTTCATCCAACTCACGCCTCAGTTGGTTAAGCCGGTATTGGGAGGCATTCAATTCCCGCCGCAAGCCGGCGTTTGTGTTCTCCAGGGCTGCGACTTTTTCGGCTTCCAATTGGAAATTATGCTCTCTGGCTGATCTATTAAGCATGCTATTCTCTTCTGCCGGCAAACTTTTCCCTGCAGCGGCTTCTTTTTGTTTAGTCTCTTTGACCACCTTAATCTGACCTTCTACACCGTCCTTACCCGCGCTTAATTCCTGAACAGCCTTATCCAGGTCAAGCGAAGCTTTGCTGCTTTCCACAGCCATTGCGCCACCGCCAAGGCCTGTTTCCTGCTCGGCGATGCTTTGTTGATTTAAGCGCTTAAGCAATTCAGATTCAGCCGCCAGGAGCCGTTTCTGTTCGCTCTCCAAATCGCCGCTCACAAGCGGTACAGCGCCGACTTTTTCGCTGCTTGCCTGAGCTTCCGCCATGGCTGTCTTGCGGCTCTCGGCCAACTGGGCTTTGATTTTCTCCATGTCGATCGCCGTCTCTTCGCCTGGAGAAGTTTGGAAAACACCATCAGCCGCTTGAGCAGCGGCGGTTTGACAAGCGGTAACTAAAAGACCCACCAACAGTAGGGGTGCCACCCTGCTGAACACTGTTTGTTGGTTAAATTTGACTTCCATATACCACCTTTCACAATGCGTTGGCCGTTCTTTCATCTTCACGAGCTGAAGTGCGTTCTTCCAGCCGC
>Ga0209101_1000945_pt1 | contig 22991 bp, 21 predicted proteins | sample ConPoolayeCmetaG_FD_185481 | JGI IMG/M metagenome (GOLD analysis project Ga0209101, IMG submission 185481) | Hot spring microbial mat communities from California, USA to study Microbial Dark Matter (Phase II) - Cone Pool mat layer C metaG... ...
GGGCGATGTCCTCCAGGTTGATGCCGCCGAAGCTGGGCTGAAGCCACCTGACGGCCTGGATGATCTCGTCGGGGTCTTTGGTGTCCAGGCAGAGGGGCACGGCGTCCACGCCGCCCAGGTACTTGAAGAGCAGGGCCTTGCCCTCCATGACCGGCAGCCCGGCCGCCGGGCCGATGTCGCCCAGGCCCAGGACGCGGGTGCCGTCGGAGACAACGGCGATGGTGTTGGCCTTGTTGGTGTGGTCGTAGACGCGCTCCGGGTGGGCGGCGATGTCGCGGCACGGGGCGGCGACGCCGGGGGTGTACCAGATGGCAAAGTCGTCCATGCCCCGGACGGCGCACTTGGGCACGACCTCGATCTTGCCCCGGTAGAACGGGTGCAGCCGCATGGCGTCTTCGGCGGGCTTCCTGGCCCGGGCCAGCAGTTCCTCTTTGGTCAACGTGGACATAGACACTCCTCAAGTAAGAATATGATGACTACCCGGCTATAGAACCACCTGGGCCGGGTTTATCGCCCGGTATTTGCCTTTATTGGCCGTGATCTCAAAGGCTTCCGGCAGCTTGTCCAGCCCGTGCAACACGTGGGTGATCGTCGGCTCAAGCTGCACCTGCCCCGTGGCGACCAACTGCACCGAATAGGCCATCAACTTGCGGTTCGTTGGCGCCGGGAACAGATACCTGATCGCCTGCGCCCGGAGCTGGTTCAAATCCAGTTCCACCGCCCCATCGAACATGGCTACCTGCACGACCTTGCCCGCATCCCGGGTCACCTTGAAAGCCTGTTTCAACGTCGCTGCGCCGGCCAACCCCTGCCTGGTGCTCCCCCCCGCGGCTTCAAACACCACATCTGCACCTCTACCCCGGGTCAGATCAAGGATATACTCGACCGGATCGCTGGCTTTGGCATTGATGGTCACATCGGCTCCGAACTTTTTGGACAGCTCCAGGACATCGTCACGGACATCAATGGTGATCGTCTGGCCTGCGCCGGAGGCCCTGGCTACCTGCAGGACGCCCAGCCCCATCGCTCCCTGACCAAAGATGACCACCGTATCGCCCATCTGTACCTCGGCCGTATGCACCGCATCCACACAGCCGGTCAGGGCCTGGATGCACGCGCCCTCGTTGTCGCTCACTGCTGCCGGCAGTCGCACAAAAACCTCTGCGGGCAGGCTGGTGTACTCGGCGAAACAACCCGGCAGTTGCCGCCCGACCGAGGGGCCTTTGCGGCAATAGTCCGAGTAGCCGGTCAGGCACAATTCGCACCTGTAGCAGGGCATACGCGAGCGTCCACTGGCGACCCTATCGCCTGCTTTAAGGCTGGTCACGCCCGCGCCCACTTCGACCACTTCACCGGCGAACTCGTGACCCAGCAGTTGCACCGGGGCCTGCTCGGCGATGGCCTTGCGAACGTAATCGGCTCCGAGTGTCTCCTCCCCTCTGGCCCGGATCACCTCGGTCACACTCGGCTGGGCCACCGTGACCTTGACGACCACCCCGCCGGGCTGCACTTGCGGGTCCGGCACCTCATCGAGCCGCATATCGTTAATGCCGTGGAATCGCCACGCTTTCATCGTTTACCTCCAGGTATTCAGGGGTAGTAGGGTCGCACGCCCCCATCGGTTGGTAAGAGCCTTTATGCACGCCATCCCAGGCGACGTGAGATCGCCTGGGCCGCTTCTTTGAGCGACTCCACGATCTCTGGGAGGCGATCCAGCGTCATCCGGCTGGTCGGGCCGGGCATACTCATGGCTGCCAGGACGGTCCCTTCTTGATTGCGGATGGGGACCGAAACGGCGCGGATACCCACCTCGTATTCCTCATCGTCAAATCCGTAGCCTTGCTGGCGAACGCTCTCAAGCTGCCGGCGCAACTCGGCGGGGGCAGTGATGGTCTTGTCCGTGTAGACAGTCAGGGGTCGGCTCAGCAGGGCATCCAGCTCATGGGGCGGCAGGTGAGCCAGAAACAGTTTGCCGCTGGCCGTGCAATGAGCCGGCAGGCGTTGTCCCACCGCCGCCGCAATGGTGAGGGCATGGTTGCCCTGGATCACTTCGATGTAAAAGACGTGGCCCTGGTCAAAGATGCTGAGGTCACACGCCTCGTCCCAGCGCTGTACCAGCCGCGTCATATACGGCAGGGCCTCGCGCCGCAGATCCATCCGGCGGACGGCCTTGAACCCCAGGTCGGTTAGCTGCAGGCCCAGGCGGTACTTTTGCCCGTCAGCGGCACGTTCCAGATACCCGTAATTGAGCAGCGTCGTCACAATCCGGTGCGTGGTGGCCTTGTGTAGGCCCACCGCTTGCGCGATATCGGACACGCCTCGCTCCGGGTGCTCATAGTCAAAGCAACCGAGGATTTGCAGTGCGCGTTCCACTGCGCGCACGTTATAATCGTGTGAATCTTTCACCGCGCTGGTACTCCTTTGCTTGCTACTCGCTGCCACGCTCTGCGTGGCAGCGGCGGCACATCCCGGCCCCCGGCGTGCCCACGCGGAGCATGGGCACGAGTTTCTGCCTGGCTGGGGAACTCGTAAACCGCCGCCGCCAGGGGGACGTAATTCCGCCCGGCCAGTTCTATGATGCACCATCCCCCGTTGGCTGGGCGATCTCTACGAGCGTATCATGGGAATGCGTTGCCCCTACAACTTCGTCCACAAAGATGATCGCCTCGAAGGGACAGTTGCGGGCGCAGGTGCCACACTCGACACAGAGGTCCACGTTGATATGGGACTGGGTTTCTCCCTCCTCGATGGCGCCGCTTTCGCACCCGGCGACACAGGCCCCGCACAACATGCAGGCCTCAGTAACGACATACGGCATGTCACCTTTACCTCTTCCTGTGACTGCTCACCCTCCCGCAGGTTTACACGTGCGGCATCCGTCAGGCCGCTGGTTCTGAGCGGATATTCGGACGTACCTGGCGCATAAAAACAACCTGCGGGAGGGTAGGCTGAGTAGATACCTCTTCCTATCCCATGTACATCCGCTGCGGATCGATCACGTCCCGGATCAGGCGGACCTGCTCCCGGGTGGGCGGCTCGGTGTACGGCACCCGCTCCGGTACGAGCGGGGCAAACCCCATGCTCCCGAGCACGTCGTCCAACGTATTGCCCGGGTGGATGGACAGCAGAGCCATTTGCTTCGTCTCGGGATGGAAGCCAAAGATGGCCTTGTCGGTGATCACCCGGCTGGGGCCACCCCGTAGCCCGGCCTGTTCCCGGCTGTCGCCGCCGGTGATGTAGCCGGGGCTGGTGACGAAAGACACGGCCTTTTTGAGTTTGCGCGCCTCGTGGCGGATGATGATGATCGTCCTTTGGGCACAGGAGGCGATGTCGTTCGCGCCCCCGCTGCCGACGAAATGGCGAAACTGGGTCTTGGGATCCCCCAGGAGGGTGGTGTTCAGGTTCCCGTACTGATCCGTCTCCAGACCGCCCAGAAAGCCCACGTCCACCCGGCCCTTGTGCAGGATCGCGCCCAGGATGTCTACAAAGCTGCTCAGCACGTTCGCCCGATACCAGACCCGGGGGTCGGCCAGTCCCACGCCGCAGTGGATCGGTTCGGGATCGATGACGCCCAGCTCAAACAGGATCGTGATGTGGGGGGCGTGCGTCTGCTTCGCCAGGAACGAGGCGACGACGGGCAGGCCCAATCCCACGGCCACGACCTCGCCATCGCGTAGCTCCCGCGCCCCCGCCGCCGCCATCAGCTCAGAGGGTGTATATTCAAGATCCATGGCTTGCCTTCCTCCTCAATACCCCAGGATGGGATCGGCCCGGAGGCTGTTCAGTCGCTGCAACCCGCCGATCTTTTCGAGGTATTCCCAGTGATCCTTGACGCCGTAGACGTACTGGTCGAGATAGGTTTTAACCCCTTCCGGGGTGCGCGTGGCCTCCACATAGCGTTCGATCTGCTCCGCGTCATAGTCATACTCACGATAGACGGAGGTCGGGTGGGCGGCGAAAGGCAGTTCCACCACGTGCGAAACCAGCATACCGGGGATCACCGTCCGCTCCGGCTCCTGGCGGATCACGTCCCCCGGGACCACGCGCTCGGTGATGACGATCGTGCGCTGGCTGGCCCGGACCTGCTCCGTGTTGTCCCACCTCGGCCCCATGATCCAGGCATTGCCTTCCGCATCGGCGACCTGCGCCTGGACCACGGCCACGTCCGGCAGGAGAGGCTTGAGCACCGGCCAGTCCTCGCCGGTAAATGGATCGCTGATGACCGCGACTTCCGAGCCGGCCCGCTCCGCGATGAGCCTCATCAGGTCAGAGCCTCGCAGCGAACGGATCGGTATGAACGGCAGGCCCAGTGAGCCGGCCAGGTAGCGAAAGGCGATGGACAGACTGCTGTACTCCTCGGCCGCCAAAGTCCCATCTTCGATGCCTCGATTCACACAGGCCAGCCGCCCGAACCGGTCCAACGAGCCGCCGCCATAGATGAGACGCTCGACCGCGCCTCCAGCCACCAGCAGGTCAGCGTCCATGGCGCCCACGCACTGCGAGATCGTCAGGCCTTTAATGCCCTGCCGGATCACCTCCCGGGCAAAGGCCATCGTGCAGCGGGTGATCGCAAACCCTGATAGGGCCACGTGCGCGCCCGAGGGTATAGAAGCAACCGCTTCGGTAAGGGTGGTCACCTTCATGCTCGCCTCCTAATCGAGGGTGGGCCGCTGATCGAACACGATCAACAGGAGCTGACAGGCGCCGTCCTCCAGCCTGATCTCGGCCAGCTCGACGGGCCGGTCCAGCTTTTCCTCGACGGCCAGCACGATCAGGTTGGCTGGCACGCAGGTGAAAGGTTCGATGCCGCGCCCGGCCATCTGGTCTTCAACCGGCCGATGCACGCAGCCTTCCACCCGTACCCGGAGCAGCCGATCTTCACGGCTATAGGCGACCTGCCCGACAATCCCCTCCTGCTGCAGGACGTCCTCGATCGTGTGCAGGATGGAGTCAAGCTCAGCGGATGGGATGAGCGGGAGGCAGCGGGCCTTAAAGTACTCGCGTCCGACGGTCGTCACGCGAAAGCGCGCGCCCCGGCCTCGCTCGTCCCAGAAGGCCTTTTCCAGCTCATATATCAGGCTATTGGCATAGTCCAGGGGGATCATCTTGTCGTTCATGCTTGCTCCTTGTAGTAGGGTTCTCCCCACTTCTCATCAAAAACCAGAGCTGTGAGGGGGAGCCGGGGGCGAGGCCGGTGCGGCCGGGTCGGATGGCCGACCGAGATGATACTGACGACCTTGATTTCTTCCGGCAGGTTCAGCAGGGCCTTGATCCGTTCCTCATCGCGAATGTCAATACAGGGTGCGATGACCCAACAGGCACCCAGGCCCAGTGCCGTCGCCATCAACAGCATATTCTCAATGGCCGCCGACGTGTCGTATGGCAGGTCCCACACGTCCTTCCGGCCACACACGACGATGTTGACCGGGGCATCGGCCAGAAACGCCGAGACCTGGCCTGAGGTCAGCTTCTCAAATGCCGCCCGCCTCTTCGCCTCGTCTTGCAGACCGGCGAAGCGTTCCTGCATCTTCTTGGTGACAAACTCGGCTGTGAAGCGGCGGCCACTGCCCCCGCCTGCCAGCGCCCCCAGTCTCTTGCGAGTCTGCGGGTCCTTGACAACGATGAACCTCCACGGCTGGGCATTCTCGCCCGAAGGCGCCTGCCGCGCCGCCTCCAGGATCATGTCAAGGTCCTGGGGCGAGACAGCCTCGGCCGTATACTCCCGAATGCTGCGACGGTCCTGGATGACCTTCATGGTCGCGTCCACCAGGCTATAGGTTTCAGACATCCCTGATCCTCCTCTCGGGTTCTACGCTCATGGCTCGCTCATCCTCTGTTTCACTGTACGATACAATATATTGTCTGATGAAACAACCATAGTATATCACACCTGGTTTCACTTGTCAACTGACATCCGTGCATAACTTCTGTCAGGGAGGGAACAAAGAGAGAAAGCCTCCCCTCCCCGCATCGCGTAGCGGCGACGAAGTGGGGAGTGAGGCAGGGCCCTCATGCGTTCAATTACGCACGGATGTCAATTGTCAAGACTTGACAGCCTGTTGGCGGTATGCTATGCTATACGCCGACGGTCTTGCCGATCTTGTTATTCTGGGGTGATTGCAGCCTTGAGTGAATCAATTCGGGCCGTGGAACGAGCGCTGGATATCCTGTTGTGCTTCTCCCGGCAGACGCCGCAATTGACGATGACCCAGATTGCCGAGCGGCTGGGAATGAACAAAAGCGCCGTGCATCGGCACCTGGCGACCCTGGAGAGGATGCGTTTTGTGCAGCGAGACCCGGCCACCGGCGTCTACCGGTTGGGGGTTCGCGTGCTCCAGATGGCCTACCTGACCCTGGAGGGTAATGACCTGCGCCGGGTGGCGGCCCCGTTCCTGCGCCGCTTGTGCGACGAATATCGGGAAACGGTTGACCTGTCCGTGCTCGATGATACGGATGTTGTTTTCCTGGAGGTGATCGAGAGTCCCCAGCGCGTGAAATTGGCCGCGGCGGTTGGGCAACGGCTTCCCGCGTTTGCCACCGCCTCTGGCAAGGCCATTCTTGCCTTCATGCCGGAGGAGGCGGTGCTCCGCATTTTACATCGCGGCATGCCCTTCACCACCGAGCACGCGGCCCGTTCGCCTGAGGTCCTCCTGGAAGACCTGCGTCAAACCCAAGAGCGCGGCTTTGCCCTCGCTTTGCAGGAATACGAGTACGGGATCAACGCCGTCGCCGCACCGATCCTGGACCTGAGCCAGCAGCCCATCGCGGCCGTTGCCGTCGCCGGGCCAGCCTACCGGCTCACCCAGGAGCGAATGATCGAGATCGGCCCCCAGGTCGTGTCTGCGGCCCGTGATATCGCCCATGAGCTGGAGATGGCGGCGGTGCCTGTGGAGCCGCCCACTGTGGAGCCGGGCGACAGGCGCTGAATCCAAAGGTGGCCCGTGGAGTGACCTGGGCCCAGCGTTGCTGCTCACACTCCCGCAGGTTCTGGCACTATCTCCAGATCGAACCTGTGGGAGGGTGCAGGCTGAGCAGTCCTCCACCCCCTCAGACGAAAAAGGCCCTCGCGGGTTTCCCCGCGAGGGCTTCGATTACCCGACCCCGCCCATAGCCTGCGCGCCGACTCGCGCTACCCCCTCGGCTTGGCCAACGAAAAAGTATGGGGCAATGCCTCCGCACAATGGGGTGGTATTTGACATTTCTGCCGCCTGACTGCTCAGCCACGCTGCTCATACGAATCGCGCGCTCGTGGCGTGTCCAGGTCATAGGCCAGGAACAGGGCCGTGCTGCCGTCCGGGCTATCTGGTGGGTAGTAGATATTGTTAAAGCCGCTCACGCGAAAGCCAGCCCGCAGGTAGAGGGCCAGGGCCGGGTTGGTGGCCGGCACTTCGGCGACCACAGCCCGGGCCGCACGGTCACGCCCGAAGGCCACGCACCGCTCGATGAGGTGCGTGGCGATGCCCCAGCGCCGATAGTTGGGCAGCACAAAGACCAGGTCAATGTGGGCGATATGGTCCCCATCCTGTAAGCTGACCCCGCTGAGACCGACGATCTGCTGGCGATCCACGGCCACATACAGGGCACTCTGTGAGGACCGGATATAGGCGGCATAGTCCCGGGGCCGGTCAAAGTGATGCCGGTCGTTCAGTTCGGCCACTATGGGGGCCTCGTCCACCGTGGCCTGGCGGTAGTGAATGGCCTTGGCGCGATGCCAATCGGCCAGGGCGCGTCGGTGGGTGGAAAAGGCGATCTCCTCTGGCAGCTCCAACGGCCCGAAGAACCGGGCCTCGGTGGCATCATCGCCGGCCCGCAGCGTGCCGCCGATCACCTGGGCCGCGTAGACGATGAGCACGCCGGTGCGCTCGGCTTCCTTGCCAAAGGAATACACATCAATCAAGTCAGTGATGACTATTTCCAGGCCGGTCTCTTCCAGGCACTCCCGGACCGCCCCCTGTTCTGCCGTCTCGTCGCCTTCCAGGTAGCCGGCTGGCAGCCCCCACTTGCCCTTGCCGGGGTCCACGGCCCGGCGTACCAGCACCACCTGGCCTTCCCGCTCGGCCAGGACCCCGGCCGCGACGGATGGGTTGATGTAAAGCACGTACCCGCACCGCTCGCAGACCGGGCGCATCCGCCCGTCACGGGGTTGTTCCACCAGGCGTCCACCGCACTCTGGACAGAAACGGCTCATCGTCAGGCTCTCCAGAGACCGATTCAGCCGGCATCGTCGGATTCGAGGCCAAAGAGCCGGGCCAGGTGACGCGCCAGACCGGTGCGCCGGCCAGGGGTCGGATCCCCCACCCAGCAGGGCGATTGCCGGCACCAAACCCCCCGTTCCAGGAAACGCAGGTAGACCTCCTCGGCGTGTCCCGGCCCCAAAACCTTGTAGACGGCCAGCGTCTCCCGCCGCACTTCCCCAATGGGGTCCTCACGGCGCAGCCGTTCGCGCTCATCATGATCGCGCATCGTCATCCTCAAAGCGTAACTGCCCGGCCTGTACCCTCCCGCGGGTTCGAAAGTGTTGCCAGAACCTGGATCAGCTACATCAAAGCCTGGCTCCACCCTGACACTCTTCAGGGGACTATGGGGCCTGGCCGGGGGTGGGCGTCGTCGGTAGGGGCGTTGGGGTATCCTGACGCGGCTGGCAGGCCGCCAGGCCATCCCAGGCCAGCTTCAAGGTCTTGTCAAGCTCTAACGCCGCGCCAAGATGAACCCTGGCCTCTTTACAATTCTTCAGATGCACATAGCACCAGCCTAACTCGGCCAGGAACTCGGCCTTGCGTGCGGCCGGCGGGTCCAGCTCAATGGCCTTTTTGAAGTAGGGGAGCGCCTTCTCGAACTCTTGTTGGGCGTAATAGCACCAGCCAATATGCCCGTAGGCCACCGCATAATTGGGGTTGATCTGCAAGGCCCGCTCGAACTGGGTGATCGCCTCCGGGTAGTTGCGCTGGTCATAGTAGACCAGGCCGATGAGGTCAATGGGTTCCGGGTCTTCTTTGTCCAGATCAGCCGCCTTCTGGAAGGAGATGATAGCCTCCTCGTATTGACCCAGGGTGCGGTAGTTGCGCCCCAGGCTCGTGTGTAGATAGGCCAGGTTAGGGTGGAGAGCAATGGCGCGCTTGTATTTACTCACCGCTTCCTGGTAGTCACCGCGCTTCTCCAGTACATACCCCAGGTTGCGATAGGCTTCCACACAGCGTTCATCGAGTTGTACGGCCTGGCGGGCCAGGTCCAACGCCTTGTCTAACTGGAACGTGTCGGCATAAGCCTCGGCCAGGAAAGCGTACCCCTCGGCCACATCCGGGTCGGTATCAATGGCGAGCACACAAACCCGGATAGCCTCGCCATAGTTGCCGTTCCAGTCATAGGCCATGCCCAGATAGGCCAGGTAGCGTGCGCCATCCCGGGCCAGGTCGGGGGAATCATTCCGCCGCCGGGCCTCCACGTTCAGGTCCACCGCCTTCTGGCAATAGGTGATGGCCTCCCCGGTACGACGGGTCAAGGCCAGCATCCGCCCCAACTGCATGTTCGCCTCGGCATTGTTGGGGTCCGTGCGGAGGGCCAGGCGATAGACGGAGATGGCCTCTTTGAGCTGACCGGCCAGATAGTATTTCTGGCCCTCCGCCAGTAACTTTTGCACATCTGCCCCCGGTGGAGTGGGGGTCTGGATCAGGTCCGGGGCCACTACCACGCCGGTCCGTTCGTAGAACAGGGTCATGATCGTCTGCAACCCGCCGGTGAAGTATAGCACCACCATGACCAGGGCGATAGTCAAGAGGAGCACCAGGATCCACGGCCCCCAGTTTCGCCGCCGGCGGGGACGCAGGTAATAGTCACCTCTCCAGCTCACGGCCAACCTCCGTCTTGCCTCTACGGGATTGATTATAACACGCTGACCAGGTTCTGGCAACTGATCCGATCTGACATCCGTGCGTAATTTAGACGCATGAGGACACTGCTCCACTCCCCACTTTGTGTCCCTTCCGCTACGCTGTGCAGGGAGGGAAAAGAATGCCTCATAGGGGTTTTTGCGGCGGCTTCGCCGCCGCAAAAACCCCAGAAAGGCTTTCTCCTCCTTGTTCCTTCCCTGACAAAAGTTATGCCCGGATGTCAGTCCGGGCTTGCCGCTGGCAGGGAAATGTAGTAGAATGCAAGTCGCACCTGAAGGGGGCAGCCAGATGTCCACCCGCATAGCGGCTGGACGACCCGTCAGGTTGATGGGAGCGGAATACACCGACCAGCCACAGGCAACGAGCAACCAGTGACCAACCCGGAGGAACCCATGTCTGATAAAATGAACCCCCAACCCTTTGACAACCTGCTCCGCTGGGTCCTGCATGAATACGAGACCAGCCAGTCCATCTTTGGCATTCCCCGCGCGCTGTTCCACACGCCCCGGGCCGATGCGCCGTATGCCCTGAACCTGTACGGCCAACACCTGGCGACGCCCATCGGGCCGGGCGCCGGGCCGCACACCCAGCTCGCCCAGAACATCGTCTGCGCCTGGCTCTGCGGCGGCCGCTTCATCGAGCTAAAGACCGTCCAGATCATGGACGAGCTGGAGATCCCCCGGCCCTGCATTGATCTGGCCGACGAAGGCTACAACGTCGAGTGGTCGCAGGAACTCAAGCTGGAGCAGTCGGCCCGCGAGTACGTGACCGCCTGGGCGTTGATCCACGTCCTGCGGCGCGTACTCGGCTGGGAAGACGCCCCCCTGGGCACGATCTTTAACATGAGCGTGGGCTACAACCTGGAAGGCATCCAGCACCCGCGCATGACCCGCTTCATGGACACCCTGGCCGATCCATCCGAGGAACTCGCCGCCATCCAGCGCGTTCTCGCAACTCAATTCCCCCAATTTACCAATCTACCAATCTGCCAGTCTACCAATCTACCAATTACCAACAACGTCACCCTCTCCACCATGCACGGCTGCCCGCCCGACGAGATCGAGCGCATCGCCCGGTATCTGCTGGAGGAGCGGGGCCTGCACACCACCGTCAAGCTGAACCCCACCCTGCTGGGCAAAGACGAGGTGCGGCGCATCCTCCACGACGAGTTGGGCTTCACCGAGATCACCATCCCGGATAGGGTGTTCGAGCACGATCTGCAATACGGTCGGGCGGTGGAACTGATCCGGTCGCTGAAGCAAGTGGCCGCCGCGCGGGGACTGACCTTCGGCATCAAGCTCAGCAACACCCTGGCGATGGCGAATCACAAGGGGTATTTGCCCGGCGACGAGATGTACATGTCCGGCCGCGCCCTCTATCCCATCACCATGAACCTGTTCCACCGATTGGCCCGCGAGTTCGATGGCGACCCTTCGACAGGCTCAGGGCAAGCTCTGAACGTCTCCTACTCGGCCGGGGCCGACGCCCTCAACGTGACGGACATCCTGGCGACCGGCGCGCGGCCGGTCACCGCCGTCTCGGACCTGCTCAAGCCCGGCGGCTACGCCCGGCTTGCCCACTGGCTGGAACGCCTGGAGGCCGACATGCGGGCGCGCGGCGCGGCCAGCCTGGACGACCTGGCCCGCGACCGGCAGACGAACCTGGCACGGGCCGCCGCTGAGTCGCTCACCAACCCGCGCTACAAGAAAGGCTACCACCCCTACGGCTTGCCCAGGGTCGCGTCGCCCCTGGACACATTCGACTGCATCACCGCGCCGTGCGTAGAGCAGTGCGCCGTGGCCCAGGATGTGCCGGAGTATGCCTGGCTCATCGCGCAAGGGGAGTACGACCGGGCGTTGGAGGTCATCCTGGCCCGCAACCCCCTGCCCGGCGTCACTGGCTACGTCTGCACCCACCTCTGCCAGACCCGCTGCACGCGCAACAATTACGATGAGCCGGTCGCCATCCGCGCCCTCAAACGCTTTGCCGTCGAAAAGTCTCAAGTCGCAGGTCTCAGATCTCAGGTCTCAAGTCCGCATTCCGCCCTCCCATACGGTCGCCGCACTCCGCGTTCCGCAATCATTGGAAGTGGGCCATCCGGCCTGGCCGCCGCATATTTCCTGGCCCTGAACGGCGTGCGGGTGACGATCTTTGAGGCCAAGGAGCGGCCCGGCGGGATGCTGGCCCTGGCCCCGGCCTTCCGGCTGCCCCCGGCCGTCGTTCAGGCGGATATTGACCGCATCCTGGCGTTGGGCGTGGAGCTAAAGCTTAACCATCCCGTCACCGCGCCGCCGGAGGAGTTGTTACAACAGGGCTATGATGCCGTGTACGTCGCCTGTGGGTTCCCGCGAGACGCCCGGCTGGACATTCCGGGAATCGAGGGGCCCGGCGTCTACGCGGCCCTGGACCTGCTGGCGCAGGTGGCGCGCGGGGAGCGGCCGGCGTTGGGGGAAAACGTGCTGGTCATCGGCGGGGGGAACACGGCGCTGGACGCGGCGCGCGTGTCTCAGAGACTCACCGGCCGACCAGCCACGGTGGTCTATCGCCGCACCCGGGCCGAGATGCCGGCCGAGCCGGAGGAGATGGCCGATCTGCTGGCCGAGGGCAACGCGCTGGCGGAGCTGGTCTCGCCGGTCCGCGTGCTCCGGCGCGACGGCCGCGTGATCGCGTTGGAGTGCGTGCGCAATGCGCTGGGCGATCCGGATGCAGACGGCCGGCGCCGGCCAGTCCCGATTCCCGGCAGCGAGTTCCAGATGCCAGCCGATTCGATCATCGTCGCCATCGGGCAGGCCCCGGACGTGGCTTTCCTGGACGGCAGCGGCGTGGTGGTGCATCCAGGCGGGCGCATCGCCGTGGATGAGGCCACCGGGCGCGCGGCCGAGGGCATCTACGCTGGCGGGGATGCGGTGCGCGGGCCGTCCATCATCATCCAGGCCTGCGCCGATGGCCGCCGCGCCGCCGAGGCCATCTGCGCCCAGTTGGGCATCCCGTTCCAGCAGCCGGCCGCGCGCCCGGCGACGCTGTCGGCCGAAGACATCCTCCGGGTCAAGCGCGCCCGCGCCCGGCGGGAGCCGCAGCACGCGCCGGAGATGCTACCACCGGCCCGGCGCGTCGGCTTTGACCTGATAGAGCAAACCCTCACCGAAACCTCGGCCCGCGCCGAGGCCGCCCGCTGCCTGCAATGCGCGGTCCTCTGCGACAAGTGTGTGGAGGTCTGCCCCAATCGGGCCAACTATGCCTGCCACGTCGAGCCGGTGCGCTGGGACGTGCCGGTACTGGCCTGCCCCTTCGGCGAACCGATCGTGATCGCCACCGAGACCTTCCAGGTGACGCAAACCCGCCAGATCGTCCACCTGGACGATTTCTGCAACGAGTGCGGCAACTGCGCCACGTTCTGCGTCCACGAAGGCCAGCCATACCGGGACAAGCCCCGGCTCTTCCTGCGAGAGGCCGATTTCCGGCGCGAGAAAGACAACGCCTTTTACATCAAAGGCGACACGATCCGGCGGCGCGTGGGCGGCCGGGAGGCCCGGCTCATCGTACACGACGACGGGTTCACCTACGAGAACGCCCAGGTGCGCGTGACCCTCGCGCCGGATTTCGCGGTGAAACGGATGACGCTGAAACGGGCGTTCCGGGGCGTGCTCCTGCTGCAAGACGCGGCCGAGATGGCCGTGATCTGGCGGGGAGTGACGGCCACGCTGCCCTGGATAGGCTGATTTTTCTCGTTCCGACGCTCCGCGTCGGAACGCCGGAGTGACGCTCCGCGTCCCATCGCGCCGGCAAGGTGACGTAGAGTGTCAAGGAGCCGTGCCCACGCAGAGCGTGGGCACGAGGCCCGATTCTCTCGTTCCGACGCTCCGCGTCGGAACGCCGGGGGGACGCTCCGCGTCCAGCCGCGCCAGCAAGGTGACGCAGAGCGTCAGGGGGCCGTGCCCACGCAGAGCGTGGGCACGAGGCCCGATTCTCTCGTTCCGACGCTCCGCGTCGGAACGCCGGGGGGACGCTCCGCGTCCAGCCGCGCCAGCAAGGTGACGCAGAGCGTCAAGGAGCCGTGCCCACGCAGAGCGTGGGCACCAGGCCGGGGGTTCGACCTCGTTCCGACGCTCAGCGTCGGAACGCCGGGGTGACGCTCCGCGTCCCATCGCGCTGGCAAGGTGACGTAGAGCGTCAAGGAGCCGTGCCCACGCAGAGCGTGGGCACGAGGCCCGGGTCCGACCTCGTTCCGACGCTCTGCGTCGGAACGCCGGGGTGACGCTCCGCGTCGGAACGCCGGGGGGACGCTCCGCGTCCCGTCGTGCCGGCATGGCGACGCAGAGCGTCAGGGGGGCCATGCCCACGTGGAGCATGGCGCAAGGCAACAAAGGCAGGAACCCTATGTCGGAATTATGGACTCCTCCCGTCCAGCCCACCGCCGACGTCGTGATCATCGGCGCCGGCGTGATCGGTTGCAGCACCGCCTATCACCTGGCCCAACTGGGCATCACCAACGTGGCCGTGGTGGAGATGGGGCAACCGGGCAGCGGCTCATCCAGCAAATCGGCGTCTATGCTGAGCTTACAGTTCTGTACCGATGAACTGACCATCCGCATGGCGCAATACTCGTATGCTCGCTACATGCAGTTCGAGGAGGAGATCGGCATCCCCATTGATTTCAAGCGCATCGGCTGGCTCTCGCTGGCGACAGCGGAGGACGCTGACACGCTGCTCCAAAATGCCCGGCGGCTGCAATCCCTGGGTGTGACCACCGAGGTCCTGACGCCGACCGAGATCCGGCAGCGTTACCCGGAGATCCACACCGATGACCTGGCCCTGGGCACCTGGGGACCAGACGACGGCCCCTTCGATCCGCACATGATCCTGTGGGGCTATATCAAGCGCGCAAAAGAGATGGGCGTCCGGCTCTACCAGGGAGTGCGCGCTACGGGTATCCAGGTGCGCCACGACCGGGTGACAGGGGTGCATACAGACCGGGGCTTCCTGTCTACCCGCGTGGTGGTGAACGCCGGGGGTCCATGGGCCATCGAGATCGGCCGGTGGGTGGGGGTGGAGATCCCCATCATCAACCTGGCCCGGTGCATCTGGGTCACCCAGCCCTTCCCGGCCATCCCCTCAGACCGACCCTTTGTGGAAGACGTATCGGCCGGGTGGTACTATCGCCCTGAAGGGCCGGGCATCCTGATGGGCCTGGGGGCCGTGCCCACCGACGATTTTGACGTTCAACTCAGCAACGACCTGCTGCTCGAAATGATTGATGCCGCCATCCATCGCGTCCCGGCGTTAGGGCAGGCCGCGATCCTGACGTCCTGGACCGGCGTGCGTCCCACGACGCCGGACAATCATCCCATCCTGGGGCCAGTGCCCACTGTCGCTGGCCTGATCCTGAACTGTGGTTGGGGCGGCACCGGCATCATCCAGGCCCCCATCGCCGGTCGCCTCATCGCCGAATACATCTACAGCGGCCACACCACGACGCTGGACATCAATCCATTGAGCATCGAGCGTTGGGCCAGCAGGGAGGGCCGTTGAAAATCCGTATTCTCTCGTTCCGACGCTCCGCGTCGGAACGCCGGGGGGACGCTCCGCGTCCCGTCGTGCCGGCAAGGTGACGTAGAGCGTCAAGGAGCCGTGCCCACGCAGAGCGTGGGCACGAGGCCCGGGTCCGACCTCGTTCCGACACTCGGCGTCGGAACGCCGGGGTGACGTTCCGCGTCCAGTTGCACCAGCATGGTGACGCAGAGCGTGGGCACCAGGCCCGGGTCCGACCTCGTTCCGACGCTCCGCGTCGGAACGCCGGGGTGACGCTCCGCGTCCCGTCGTGCCGGCAAGGTGACGCAGAGCGTCAAGGAGCCGTGCCCACGCGGAGCGTGGGCACCAGGCCCGATTCTCTCGTTCCGACGCTCCGCGTCGGAACGCCGGGGTGACGCTCCGCGTCCCGTCGTGCCGGCAAGGTGACGCAGAGCGTCAAGGAGCCGTGCCCACGCAGAGCGTGGGCACGAGGCCCGATTCTCTCGTTCCGACGCTCCGCGTCGGAACGCCAGGGTGACGCTCCGCGTCCGGAGGTAAACATGTCCCGCAGCCGCTACCGGATTTACGAGAACCAATCCCCCCACTTCCTCACGTGCACTGTGGTCAACTGGCTGCCCCTATTCAGCAGCCCGCCAATCGTAGACATCCTGTATGCCTCCTGGCGATTTCTGCAAGCGCACGACCGGCTCACCATCTACGCCTACGTGATCATGGAAAACCACCTGCACCTGATAGCGTCGTCGCCGGACCTGTCCAAAGAGATCGGCGATTTCAAGTCCTTCACCGCGCGCCAGATCATTGACTATCTGAAGGACAGGCAGGCCCGCCACGTGCTCCAGCTATTGGCGCAGGGCAAGGCTGCCCACAAGTGGGATCGGGAATACCAGGTGTGGCAAGAAGGTTCGCACCCGGAGTTGATTCAGGGTGAGGAGATGATGCGGCAAAAGGTCACATACATCCACGACAACCCTGTGAAGCGAGGTTACGTGGACGATCCGATCCACTGGCGGTATTCGAGCGCGAGGAATTATGCGGGGCTACCCGGCTTGTTGGAAGTGGTGCTGGCATGGTGACGCAGAGCGTCAGGGGGCCGTGCCCACGCAGAGCGTGGGCACGAGGCCGGAGAGTGGGCACCAGGCCGGGGCCGGGCATGCCCACGCAGAGCGTGGACACCAGGCTCGAAAGAAGTAAGGGGTGTTCTGCGACGCGTGGTTCCGGTCCAGGGCCAGGGGATAGACCCGGTGATGCGGGCACGGGAACCGGCCAGTCCGTTTCCTCGTCTATTTAGCGTGACCCGGGACGAAACTGACCAACCAGGAGGTGCCCATGTCTCCCACCCGACGCGAGTTCATTAAGAGCGCGGCCCTGGCCCTGGTCGCGTTAACCTTGACGCGCTGTGCGCCGGGCCTCTCCACCGACGATGATACACCCCGGGGCCGCCTGCGCCGCTGCTGGCTGCGGCTCGACGCGCTGGCCCAGGAAACCAGGCAGAGCTATGAGCGGGCCGAGAAAACGCGCGACCAGTTGATAATCGATCACCAGGCGGCCCTGCGCGATCTGGTGACGGCCGGCGCACTGACCCCGGTCGTGTCCGAGCCAATGCAAGAGGCGTTCGTCGAGGCATCCTTTCACGTCTGGCGAGCCAACGCGCCCATCACCTGCTACAAGGCGGTGCTGATGAATTACACGCCGGCCAGCGCGGGCCAACTGGTCAAGCAGGTCAGCCTGCTGACCGAGATGTCCCGGAGTGGCAACCTGAACCCGGAGACCATTGCCCAGGCCCGGGCCGCCATCGAGCGCGATATCGCCTTCCTGGCCCTCTCGGATCAGGAGGTCGAGGCCCTATACGAGCGTTTGAAGCAAGCCGCCGGCGACAGCTATCACTTTCCCGCCTTTGCAGAACTCGAACTGGACATCCCCCCGGAGGTGATCGCTGCCGCCCGATTCCTGGTCGAGCTACTGCTGGAGTGAATCACCGGATGACGCGCCCGCGCCTCCAGACGCTCATCTTTGAGATTACGCAGAGCTGCAACCACGCCTGCCTCCACTGCTACAATGTCTGGCAACCGGCCGCGATAGACACATATCCGGCGTATCCACGCGGCGAACTGGATACCCCGCGCACCCTGGACCTCCTGGCAAAAGCCCTGGACGAGACCATCTGCCGCCACGTCACCCTCACCGGCGGCGAGCCGCTCCTGCGCCCGGACCTGCCCCTGATCCTGGACTTTTTGCGCGAACATGGTATAATAACCACGCTCGTCAGCAATGGCCGGCTGCTCACCGGGCCGACCGTCGTGGACCTTTTGGACCGGGGTATGAGCCTCTTCGAGCTGCCGCTGCTCAGCCATCGCCGCGAGACCCACGACCGGCTCTCCGGCGCACCCGGCGCGTTCGACGCTGTCGTATCCGCCATGGCCAGCATTCGCTACCACGGGGGGCAGTTCGTCGCTGTGTTCGTCGCCACCCGGCCCAACCTGTCAGACCTGTACGAGGCTATCAGGCTGGCCTTTGCCCTGGGTGCGCAGGGGTTCATGCTCAATCGTTTCAACCCCGGCGGCCGGGGCCGCGACCACCTGGACGACTTGTTGCCCACGGTCGAGCAGATGCGCCAGGCGTTAGCCGTCGCCAACGCAGCAGCCGCAGAGTTCAACCTGAGCCTCTCGTGCTCCATTCCCATCCAGCCCTGTCTCATTGACACCAGCGCCTATGAGCACCTGAATTTCGGCTTTTGCGCCGCCGGCACCGAACGCGCGTACTATACCCTGGACCCGCTGGGGAACCTGCGGCCCTGCAATCACACACCCACCATCCTGGGCAACCTGCTGGACGAGTCCTTCTCCGACCTGATTGCGCCGGAAAGAATGGCCTCCTTTGTCAAGGCCATCCCGCCTTTTTGCGACCAGTGCGCGCTGCGGGACACATGCCAGGGGGGCTGCAAGGCTGCCGCCCAGGTCTGCACCGGCTCGCTGACGGCCGAAGAGCCGTTCTTGCATCACAACCGGGCGCACGCCCGGCCGCTGTAAGAGTTAGTACTACAACCGCCTTTCGTCATTCTGAGGAGTGAAGCGACGAAGAATCCCGTTATTGTGGTAAAGAACCTCCTGCCAGAAACGAGATTCTTCGCTCCCTGCAGGCCCGGTTCAACCGGCTGCTTGCGTCGTGAGGATCCGAGCTGGATAAGAACATGATCTCCATTATCGTTCCCACCTACAACGAAGCGGAAAGCCTGCCCCGGCTGGCGGAGCAGGTCTTTGCCGTGCTGCGCGCACACGACATCGAGGCCGAGCTGGTCATCGTGGACGACAACTCGCCGGACGGCACCGGCGACGTGGCCGAGCGATTGGCCGGGCAATATCCCATCCGGGTGCTGCACCGGCCTGGCAAGCTGGGTCTGGCCTCGGCCGTCATGGATGGCTGGAACCTCACCGATAGCGAGATCATCGGCGTGATGGATGCCGACCTGAGCCACGATCCCGAAGCCATCCCGGCCCTGATCCAGGCCGTCCGCGAACGGGGGGCGGAGTTGGCCGTGGGCAGTCGCTACGTCCCCGGCGGCGGTATGGAAGACTGGCCCTGGATCCGCCAGTTCGTCTCCTGGACGGCCAACCAGCTCGCCCGGCCCTTCACCCCTATCCACGACGCCACCTCCGGCTTTTTCTTTATGCGCCGCAGTGTGGTGGACGGCGTGCCCCTGAACCCCATCGGGTTCAAGATCGGGCTGGAGGTGATGGCCAAGGGCCGCTACACCCGTTGGGAAGAGGTGCCCTACGTTTTCACTGACCGCAAGATGGGCCGGAGCAAGTTCGGCAGCAAGGAGATCATCAACTACCTGAAGCAGTTGGCCGGCATCCTGGCCATGCGCTGGCGGAGGAGACGGTGAACCTGGCAGAGGCATTGGGCGTTCAACGCGGCGACGTGGTAGCGTTCGTGGGGGCCGGGGGCAAGACTACGGCCCTGTACCGGCTGGCCGACGAGTTGGCCCAGGAGAACTGGCGCGTGTTGGTGACGACCACCACCAAAGTCTGGCCGCCGGAGCCAGGGCAGGTAGATGGGCAGTTCTTTGCCCCCAATGCAGCCGCCGCTCGCAGACGGCTGGCGGACATGATGACGCCCGGCCGGCGGTTGCTCATGGCCGCCACGCTCGAGGCCGCCGAGGGCAAGCTATGCGGCGTGTCGGCCGAATTGGCCTGTGAGATCGCCGCAACGGACCTGGTGGATGTGGTGCTGGTGGAGGCCGACGGGGCCAGGGGGCGCAGCCTCAAAGCCCCGGCTACCTACGAGCCGGTGATCCCCCCCTGCACGACCCTGCTGGTGCCGGTGGCCGGCCTGGATGCCGTGGGCCAGCCCCTGAACGAGGCCCTCGTCCACCGGGTGGAGCGCGTGAGCGCTCTGACCGGCCTGCAACCCGGCGAGACCATCACGCCGGCCCACGTGGCCCGGGTGTTGACCCACCCCCACGGCGGGCTGAAGGACGCGCCGCCGGCCGCTCGTGTGGCCGTGCTCCTCAACAAGACCGATGAGCGGGGTCGGTTGCGCCTGGGACGCGAGACCGCCGCGCTGGTCCTGGATCTCGGCGCTGTGGAACGAGTGGTGCTGGCGGCTGTCGCCAGTGCGGAAGTGGTGCGGGACGTGTGCGTCCGGGAGGGGGAACCATCATGAATGCACACCTGTTAACTGATACGGCAGCCGGACTACAAGAAGCAGCCCGACTCCTGCGAGCCGGCGGCGTGGTCGCTTTCCCCACGGATACCGTCTATGGCGTGGGGGCCCATGCCTTTCGACCGGCGGCGGTGGCCCGTCTCTACACGGTCAAAGGCCGGCCCTGGGACCGTCCCCTTCCGCTGCTCCTGGCCGACCCGGCAGATGTGCGGCCACTGGTAGACGAGGCCCGGGTGCCGGCGGCCGCCTGGCGACTTATGGCCGCCTTCTGGCCCGGCGCCCTCACCATCGTGTTGCCCCGTAGCGACCGGGTACCGGATGTGGTCACCGCTGGCGGTAATACAGTGGCCCTGCGCGTGCCGGATTACCCCTTGACCCGTCGCCTCATCGCCCTGGTGGGCGCTCCACTCGCCGCTACCAGCGCCAATCTCTCCGGCGAAAAGGAACCGGTCACCGCCGGGGAAGTCGCCCAGGGACTGGGTTCGCGCGTGGAAGCCATCCTGGCCGGGCGCGCGCCGTGTCCCGGCGGTGCTCCTTCCACCGTTGTCGCCATAACCCATGGCGAGCTAGACGTCCTGCGGATGGGACCGATCTCGCGGGCAGAGTTGCTGGCCGTGCTATAATCGCCCCCCACACGCGCCAAGGCCCGGGAGCGTCCTCCCGGGCCTTTGACTTTTCGGTGGCCAGTGGGATGGGAAACTAGCAATCGGGAATGATCAGACGTTGCCCCACGTAGATGAGATTGGGGTTCCAGATATTATTAGCGCGGCAAATAGCCCACACCGTGGTTCCATACCAGCGAGCGATCTTGGTGAGCGTATCCCCATAGCGCACGATATGAACACGTGGTCCCGGCGGATACGGCGGACCATACGGGATATAGAGCCACGTTCCGGCATAAATGCGATTGGGATTGGCGATCCCGTTGGCCTGAGCAATGGCCCAGGGGCTGACTCCGTACATGCGGCCAATGGAGTACAACGTCTCCCCCCAACGCACCAGGTGCCATCGCCCGCCGCCAGCGGCTGGGGCCTTGTCCGGCTCACTCGCCGCGACCTGGGCTGCCAGCACCAGTTGCAGGACCATGACGACCACGATGATCAGCGAGAGGCGCACCCACAGGGATCTATTCATAGCTACCCTCCTCGTAATATGTGCTCACGCGGGGTCTGGGACCCCGCGTCCAGCGGCGGGTGGCACACCCGCCGCGAGCATGGACATCTCTTACTTCCTTTCCCCGAGCACATTTCCTCATCGTGTGGCCACCAGCGGGTAATTACCATGTATTCTCCCGCAGGGTAACTACACCCTCCCGCAGGTTTGGGCGCAATGACTAGGCCAGACGCCGGTAGGCGCGCCCAGATGATCGGCTGCATCGGTTGCCAGCCCCTTTCTAACCTGCGGGAGGGTTCAGGGTAGGCAGTTACCCCGCAGGTTAGAAACGACCTGCCCAAACCTGCGGGCGGGTAGACAATCCCTACGGGATGATCAGGACCTGGCCGGGATAGATCAACGCGGGGTTAACCAGGTTATTCGCCGCCGCTATGGCTGCCGCTGTTGTCCCGAACCGCAAAGCAATGGAACTCAACGTGTCGCCGGGCTGAACCACATAGGTGCGACCGGTGTCGGGCTGGCCGCTCCCGCTGGGGATCACCAGCCGTTGGCCGGGATAGATCAGGCTCGGATTCGCCAGGTTATTGGCCCGGACGATGGCCTCAACCGTAGTCCCATAACGTCGAGCAATGGAGAACAGGGTCTCTCCACTTTGGACGATATGGATCTGAGTGCCACCAGGCGCTGGTACTCCACCCCCTGTGGGGATGATCAGTCGCTGGCCGACGTAAATGCGGCTGGGGTCGGCCAGGCCGTTCCGCTGGACGATAGCAGCCACCGTGGTCCCATAGCGCCAGGCGATAGCTGACAGGGTATCACCCCATTGCACTACGTACACCGTCTCACCGGCTGCCGGCGGCGCGACTGCGCCGGTTGCCGGGGTAGATACTGGAACAGCGGTGGGCAGCACTGGCGTGGTCGCTGGTGCCGCCGTGGGAGCAATAACTGTGCCGGGCGCAGTTGGGACGAGGGGAGTAAAAGTCGGCACCGGCGCCACCGGCGTAGTGATCACGGGTTGAGTGGGGCCGGGCGTCTGCCAGGAGACACCTGTGCCTGGCGGCACGATCGGCGTAGTTGTGAGGGGCGTGAAGGGCCGCGCCACATCGCACCCGGTGACCCCTGGCAGGGCCACTAACGCTACTGCGGTCGCGATCCAGATGAGCATCCGGGTTTTCATCGGCTTTCCTCCCTCTCAAGGCTTATCCCCCCACAACGCACCACAAAAATCTTGCCATAGCCGGGGGACGTTACTATCATATCACAAAGCCCCCGGTTCGTCAAGACTTATTCGCAAGAAAAGCCTTGTCAAGATAGAAGCGATGTTCTTTTTACCTCAACCATGGGAAGTTACACGCCTCAGCTATCCCCAATCCCGCTGAGGGCTTGTCCTCTGGCCTGCTTCCGAATCCTTGTTTTCCAGTATACGCCCGGTTCCCGCCAGACGCAATACTCCTGCGGTAGGCTTTTGTCTACGACGCCGGTCTTATGACCCCCATACAACAAACGCGCCGCCCCGGCGATAGCTCGCCGCAGCGGCGCGTCAACCATCACCTGGTTGCCTGGCTGCCTAGCTGGTCAAGAACTCCTCGACGGCCTTGCGGCTGATGCGGTAAGAAGTGCCGATCTTTTTGGCCTTGAGTTGTCCTTCCTGGATAGCCTGCAACACTTCCTCTTCGCCCACTCGCATATAGGCGGCCGCCTCTGAGAGGGTCATGATTTCGGGAGCGACCGGCGCGGCAGGGGCGGCCGGCTCCCGGCCTCCAGCTCCCATGGTCTGGAACTGCTGGGCCATGGCAGCCC
>Ga0209101_1000946_pt1 | contig 22986 bp, 18 predicted proteins | sample ConPoolayeCmetaG_FD_185481 | JGI IMG/M metagenome (GOLD analysis project Ga0209101, IMG submission 185481) | Hot spring microbial mat communities from California, USA to study Microbial Dark Matter (Phase II) - Cone Pool mat layer C metaG... ...
TCCAGGCGCCGACGCGCGCGATCGCCTGCTCGGCTTCGGGCAAGAGCGGGGCAAAGGCATGCCAGACGTGAATCATCTCGTCCCAGATCTCCAGCTCGGCCTCGACGCCGTGAGCGCGCGCGCGTTCGTAGAGACGGATCGCATCGTCCAGCAGACACTCGGCGGTCCCGACGTGGATCAACAGTGGCGGGAGCCCGTGCAGGTTGGCATACAGCGGAGCGGCGAGCGGCGAGCGTGCATCGGCGCCGCCGAGGTACGCCGACGCCAGCAAGAGCAGGCCCTGCCGGTCCACCATGGGATCGCGAGCGGCGCAGGTGATCATCGAGGCGCCGAGCCCCTCGAGGTCGACCCAGGGCGAGAGACAGATCCCCGCCGCAGGCAACGGGACGCCCGCGTCGCGCAGCGCGAGCATCGTGGCCACGGTGAGGCCGCCCCCTGCGGAATCCCCGGCGACGACGATCTCCTGCGGCGCGACGCCTCGACGCAGCAGCCAGCGATAGGCTGCCGTCGCGTCCTCGACGGCCGCTGGAAAGGGGTGCTCGGGCGCCAGACGATACTCGATGGCCAGGCCGCGCAGGCGACCCGCTCGGGCCAGCCGCGCCACGAGGGCGCGATGGCTGTTGATCGACCCCAGGCAATAGCCGCCCCCGTGGAGGTAGAGGAGCGTCCCGTGGCAGGCCTCCGACGCCGTGATCCACTCGCAGCGGATGCCCCCGGCCCATGCCGGACGGCAGCAGGTGCCCTCGGGCAGCGGGCTCGCGCTGGCGAGCGCCTCGAGACCTGCCCGTGCCTCGGCGAGGGTCCGCTCGCCACTGCGTTCGCGAGCTCGGAGCATGGCGACGATCTGATGCAGGGCTTCGCTCGGCACAGCGACCGAGAGAAACACGTTGTACACACTCCTGACAAGGGCCTGGCGATCGGGAGCCCGAGCGGCGCTCAGGCGGCCTGACGGAGCGCTCTGGGACCTGCGCTGCGGTCCGGGCGATCGCCGCCCAGCGCCAGGTGAACGAACCGATGCGTGATCTCCACGAGGTCGCGCCGGTCGAGACCGTGGGGAAGAACCAGCGGCCCCCACGTGACTTCCGCTGTGAGCGAAGGCCGGCGCAGCACGTTGCGCAGCGATTCGAGAAAGGTCATGTCGCCGACGAAGGCGGCCGCCTCGTCCCGGCGCCCGTCCGGCGTCCGGTACCGCAGCGCGGCCGGTTGGACGGGCGCGCGGGTATCGACCGCGGCCTGGAACAGGGCCGCGTAGAAGCGGCCGACGGATGCCCCCGCCGTGGTGGTGCCCTCGGGAAAGACCACCACGCGGTGCCCCTGGCGCAGTGCCGCGGCCACCTCGTCCTTGACGCGCCTGGCGTCGCGCAGGCTGCCGCGCACGATGAACAGGGTCTCGAAGCCGCGTGCGATGGCGCCCGCGAGCGGCCAGCACGCCACGTCGGACTTCGCGACGTAGCGCGCCCCCCCGAGTGCATTGAGCACGTAGATGTCCAGCCAGGATACGTGATTGGCGACGATCAGGCAGGGGCCCTCGTGGTGGGGGCGGCGACCCCGGCTGGTCACCCGCACGCCGAGAATCCCGAGCGTGCGCGACGCGAAGCGTTCGAGGAGGAGCATGCGGCCGCTCGCCGAAAGGCGAGGGCAAACCCAGCGCGCGGCCAGCCAGACCACGAGCGAGTAGAGCACCATGGCGCCGCCGCGGCCCAGGCGTTTGCGCCACGAGGTGCGTGGGCCTGCCCCGACGGGGCAGACGCCGGTCTCAGGCGGCGCGGAGCAGGCGGTTGGCATGACGGGAGGAGAGTCGCTGCAAAGGCAGATGCAGCAGGAGATCGGCGGTGCCGAAGTCGGGATCCCAGGCTGGCGGTCCGCAGGGGCGCGCCCCGAGCCGCAGGTATCCCTTGAGGAGCGCCGGGAGCGCCGCGGCCGGCCGGCCCTCGTCGCGGGTTCCAAGGTCGAAGGAGCGGTGCGGGACGGCCCGCAGCGGTCCCGGTTCCCCGGTGTCCTGGAGCAGGCGATGGCAGAGAGCCGCCGCACGTTCCGGCTCGGAGCTCGCGGGGACGCTGGCGCAGCCGATCGCGTGCGCGTGGCCACCTTGCGTGAGATATTGCAAGACGCCTGCCCAGAGCAGCGCGACCGTCACGCCGTTGCGGTGCTCCGGCGCGATGCACGCCCTGCCGAGTTCGACGACCCCGGCGCCGAGCGTCTCGAGGCCGTGCAGCGCGAACTCCGTTTCGGCGTAGAACCCGCCGGCCTGGCACCGTCGGCCCGCAGGCAGCAGGCGATACGTGCCGACGATCTGGCCGCTCGACACCTCCCGGACGAGGAGGTGATCGCACCAGGGATCCCAGCGATCGGCATCGATGCCCGGTTCCGGACTCGCGATGCGCGCCCCGAGCTCGTCGGCGAAGACGCGCCAGCGCAGCCGCTGTGCTTCCCTCACGAGAGGGCCGTTCGGGACGAGTACGAGCTCGTACGGGCTTTTTGCGGGTCGGAGCATGGTCGTGTCCTTCATTCCACCGTCCTCCTTGCCCCAGCCTCGCGTACATGGTGCCGGACGAACAGTTACGGCGCTGTGAGCGCGAGACGAACATTTCTCCGCGCGCCACCGTCGCCTAGCGGCCCTGCGATTGCCGGCGGGGCGCGTCGGGGCGCCGCATCGGCGGTGGGGCGTTCTGCCCCACCGCCGGCGAGGCCGGTGATCGCAGCCGCAGGCGGAGCCGCTCCATGGCCAAGTACATGGCAGGGACGACCACGAGGGTCAGCGAGGTCGAGAAGAACATGCCTCCGGCGACCGCGACGCCGAGCGGGGCACGCGCCTCCCCACCGGCGCCGCTTCCGAGCGCGATGGGGAGGATGCCGACGATCGTCGACAGGGCGGTCATGAGAATGGGCCGGAAACGCTTTTCCGCAGCCTCGATGACGGCCCGCACGAGCTCCGTTCCCTGCGCGCGGAGCTGGTTGGCGAACTCGACGATGAGAATGGAGTTCTTGGTGACCAGGCCGACCAGCATCACCAGGCCGATCTGCGAGTACAGGTTGAGGGTGTGCCCGCTCAGGGAGAGGACGACGAGCGCCCCCGTGAAAGAGAGCACAACAGCTACCATGATGGTCAGCGGATGAACAAAGCTGTCGAACTGGGCGGCCAGGACGAGAAAGACGATGACCACGGCGAGCAGGTAGGCGAAGGCCAGCGCGTTGGACGATTCGAAGAAATCCTCGGACTCCCCGGAAAAGCTCAGCTGATAGCCGAGCCCCGCCGGGAGCACCTCGCTGGCGATCGCCCGCATGCGGACGAGGGCGTCGCCGAGGGGAACGCCCGCCGCGAGCGCGCCGGTGATGGTGGCGGAACGCAGACGGTCGAAGTGCGGCACGCCCCGTGGCGCCACCGTATCGCGCGCCCGCACGACCGAGACGAGGGGGACGAGCTGGCCGCCGCGCCCACGGACGTAGAGGCGGTAGAGATCGCGCGGATGCTGGCGCTGCTCCCTCGCGAGCTGCGCCATCACATTGTAGGTCTCGCCACCCAGCGTGAAACGGGACAGATCGAGCCCTCCCAGCATGACCTGGAGGGTCGTGGCAATGTCGCGCACGGGCACGCCGAGGTCCGCGGCGCGTTCGCGATCGATCTCGACCTCCAGCTGCGGCTTGTTCACGAGCAGGTCCGTCTGCAGGTTCACGATGCCGGGCACCTCGCGTCCTCGCGCGATGATCTCGTCGGCGTAGTGTGCGAGGGCGAGCAGGTCGGCCCCCTGGATGACGAGGGAGATCGGACTACCCTGGCCCTGGGCGAGCGGAGGAATGTTCTGGGGGAAGGCGACGAGGCCCGGGACGCTGGCGAGCTTCCCCCGGAGCTCGTCGACGACGATCTGCTGGCTCCGGGTGCGCGCTTCCCAGGGATGGAGCGTGGTGAACATGGCGCCCTCGGTCACCTGGCCTGGATAGCCCCGGCCCAGCGCGACCACCGAGAAGGTTTTCTCGACCTCCGGGGTCGAGAGGACGATCTCCTCGGCCAGGCGCTGGTAGCGATCGGTGTACGCGATGGTGCTGCCTTCGGGGGCACGGGTGAAGGTGCGTACCGCGCTGCGATCGTCGGTGGGGATGAACTCGCGCGGCATGGTGCGCAGCAGCAGTCCGCCGAGCGCGACCCAGGCCAGGCCCCCGAGCAGCACGAGCCGGTAGCGGCCGAGGGCCGCTCGCAGGCTGCGGCCATACCCCCGCTCGACGGCGTCAAAGCCCTGCGCGAGCAGTCGTGTCGCGCCGCGTTCCGGCCGATGCGGGCGCAGCACGCGGGCACAGACGGCCGGGGACAGGGTCAGGGCGACGAAGCCGGAGATGCCGACCGCGGTCGCCACCGTGATGCCGAACTCGCGAAAGAGCCGGCCTGTCTTGTCCGTGAGGAAGGCCAGGGGCAGGAAGACCGCGACCACGGACAACGTGGCAGCGATCACCGCGAAGCCGATCTGCGCCATGCCCTGGCGTGCGGCCTCGAGCGGCGGCGTGCCCTCCTCGATCCAGCGCGTGATGTTCTCGAGGACGATGATTGCGTCGTCCACGACGATGCCGATGGCGAGCGTCAGCCCCATGAGGGTGAGGGTGTTGATCGTGAAGCCGAGCTGCTCGAGCACAAAGAACGTCCCTACCAGCGAGACCGGGATGGCGAGGGCGGGAACGATGGTGGCGCGCACGGTGCGCAGGAAGAGCCAGATGACCACCACCACGAGCCCGATGGCCTCGAAGATGGTCTCGCGCACGTCCGCGAGCGACCGTTCGATGAAGACCGAGGAATCGAAGGCCTTCTCGAGACGCACGCCGGCCGGCAGGGTGGCCGCGATGACCCCGAGCTCCTCCTTGACCGCACGCGCCACGTCGAGCGTGTTGGCTTTCGATTGTTTGACCACGCCGAGCCCGACCGCAGGCTCGCCGTTGAAGCGCACGATCTTGCGCTCGTCCTCGGGCCCCACCCGCACCTCGGCCACGTCGCGCAGCCGGATCGCCGCATTGTCGACCGTGGCCACGACGAGTGCGCCGTACTCCTCCGGGGTGCGCAGCTCCCCCAGGGTCCGCACGGTGAACTCGGTATCCCTCCCCTCGATCCGGCCGGAGGGAATCTCGACGTTCTCCCGCTGCAGCGCTGCCGCGATATCGGCGACGGTGAGACCGAAGGCGGTGAGCCGCGCGTTGTCGATCCAGACGCGTATCGAGTAGCGCTGCTCGCCCGCGATGATGACGTCCGAGACCCCCGGCAGCTTGCCGAGGCGGTCCTTGATGCGTGTCTCCGCCACGGTCGAAAGCTCCACCTGGTTCTTCTGTCCCCCGAACATGGCGATCCAGAGGATGGGAAACGCATCCGCGTCCTGCTTGGCGATCACGGGCTCCTTGACGTCGTCGGGCAGTAGACGGCGCGCCCGGGCGACCCGGTCGCGGACGTCGTTGGCCGCCGCGTCCACGTCGCGGGAGAGGGCGAATTCGATGGTGATGCTCGAGAGCTGCTCGGTGCTGAGGGAGGTGAGGTGGCGGATCCCCTCGATGCCGATGAGCTGGTCCTCGAGCGGCGCCGTGACCGAGGTTTCGATGACTTCCGGTGCAGCGCCGGGAAGCACCGTGTTCACGGAGACGATCGGCGGATCGATGTCCGGGAACTCGCGGTTCGGCAGGCGCGTCATGGCGATGCCGCCCAGCAGCAGAACGACGAGCGACATGACGATCGCCAGGACCGGCCGATCGATGCAGATCTGGGGGAGCCTCACGATCCGGAATCCCCTTCGGTCGCAGGCATCGTGCCGGCCACCTGGACGCGGCGGCCGGGCAAGACCTTGTTCGTCCCCGCCGAGACCACGCGATCGCCCTCGGCCAGTCCCTCGCGGATTTCGACCGAGCCGTCGCGCCGTTCTCCCAGGGTGACGGGGGCCCGATCGGCAGTGCCATCGGGACGCAGCCGCCAGACGAAGGCGCCGCCCGCGTCGTAGACAATGGCCGATTCCGGGGCGAACAGCGCATCCTCGGTGCGAGCCGTGTCGAGATGCACCGTGGCGAACAGTCCCGGGCGCAGGCGGCGCTCCGGATTGGGGATGTGCCCGCGCAGGAGCAGCTGGCGATTGGCCGGCTGGAGCGAGGGGGCGACGAAGTAGACGGTTCCCGGAAAGCGCTCGTCGGGAAAGGGCGCGACCGAGATGGTGAACGACATGCCCGCGGCGACCCGCTCGATCAGCGGCTCGGGGACCGGGATGGCGAGCTTCAGCCGGTCCACGGCCTCGATCCGCACGAGGTCGGTGTTCTTCGTCACGCGGTCGCCCGGCGAGACCAGCCGTCGCCCGAGCGTGCCGGCGAAGGGTGCGCGCACGGTCATGCGCTCGAGCTCGACCCGTGCCAGGTCGAGGCGGGCATGGGCTGCGTCTCGCGAAGCGCGGGCCTGGTCGAGCTCGGCCGCCGACAGCACCCGTTCCCGGGCCAGAGCCTGGGCCCGCCCCCAGGCCTGCTCGGCGAGGACGACCGCCGCCTGGGCCTCGCGCAGGCGGGCGCGCTGCTCGGCATCGCGAAGGCGGAACAGCACGGCCCCTGCCGGGACCTCCTCCCCCTCTTGGAAGGCGATGGCGTCGATGACCCCGTCTGTCTCCGGCCGCAGCATGACGGACTCGTCGGCTTCGAGCTGGCCAACCAGGGTGAGGCTCGTTTCGCGAGGCCGGCGTTCGACGACGGCGACCTCGACGACAGGCGCGGGCGGACCTGGCCGCGCTGGTGTACTGCTGGCCCCGCCGCAGGCGGCCAGAAGCACCGTCAGCCCGAGGCATGGCCACGGCGAGACCCGGAGCGCGCGGCGCCGTAGCACGGCCGCTGGGACCTGCCACATCATCTCCTCGAGACCTACTGGACGCGTTCAGCATGCGCCAGGCAGCCGCCGGCGCGCGGAACCCTCCTTCCCCCCGCGTCAGGAAGCGGGGCTGTCGGCGAAACGGAAGGCTACCTTCACGCAGCCGCTCGTCTTGCGCATGGCCGTCAGGAAGGCCTCCCGCCACTCGGCCAGGGGGAAGCGGTGGGTGACGAGGAATCCTAGATCGACCTCGCCCGAGGCACACAGATCGATGTAGTGCTCCATCGCGTGTTTGCGCACGCCGCGGAACTCTTCGACGCCGAAGGCATTCGAGCCGACGACGCGCAGCTCCTTGAAGTAGATGGGCGTCCATTCGAAGCGCCGCGGCGCCTCCACGCCAATGATGGAGAGGATGCCGCGCGGGCGCACGAGACGGATTCCGATCTCGATCGTGTCCGGCGAGCAGATCGAGTCGTAGACGGCGTCCACGCCGCCCGCGAGCATGGGAAGCCCGCGCCAACGCGAGCCCCAGGGCTGGGCACCGGTGATGCGCCCGACGGCCGCGATGATGTCCCGACCTCGGCGGAGCGTCAGCACCTCGCTTGCGCCGAGCCGCCGCGCGGCCTCGACCTGCTGGGGATAGCGTGCGATGACCACGATGCGAGCCTTGGGCTTCACCACCCGGACGGCGGCCACGGCGGCCAGCCCGATCGTGCCTGCGCCATACACGAGGACGGTCGGCTCGTCGCCTTCCGGAGGATCTTTCAAGACCGCATGGAAGGAAACGGCGAAGGGATCGGCGAGCACCGCTTGGGCGTCGCTGACCGAGGGCGGCAGGGGGAAGACCTGGCTCTCGTGCAGGGCGAGCCGGGTCGCGTAGGCCCCGGGCGCGTCGCGGCAGTTCCCGAGGTGCAGACCGGGCGCCATGCGCCCCTTGTCGAAATTGTGGCAGAGCGAGAGGTGTCCTGCGGCGCACGACGGGCATACGGGGTCGATCCCCCGGGGTGCGCAGGAGAGCCAGGGGTTGACCACGACGCGATCCCCCGGCCGCACGCGCCGAACCGCCGGGCCCACCTCGGCGACCACCCCGCAGGATTCGTGGCCGAGCACGTGGGGAAACGAGATGATGCCCGAAAGCGGGTTGTCGAAATGGCCCTTCAACTGCACCTGTTTCTGGTCGCTGCCACAGATGCCCGTGAGCGTCGGTCGGATGACCACCCAGTCGTCCGCGCGCAGCCGCGCATCCGGGACGTCCTCGAGCGCAACCGGCGCGATTTTCGAGACGAAGGCCGCGGGGCTGACGAGTCCGAGCATACGGGTGAGCACGAGCCTCGGGATGTCCAGACGGAACTGGATGGCCTGCATGTCGCACTCGTTCTTCTCACTCCCGGCAGGAGGGAAGCAACCGCCGGGCTCCCAGTCGTGGCCCAGCGCGCGATGCGCGGGGGCTCGCGCCCCTCCAGGCCAGCGAGCATCGCGCCGGGACTGCCGACCCGGACAGGGGCTTCACCACGAGCCCCGGCGCGTCGCCACGCTGCACGCACCTGGGGCGAGCTCGCCCGTGCGTCGCGCGCGGTGGTTGACCGTCCGGGCTGCGCCGCGCTAGGCCGCGAGGCGATGCTGGAGCGGGCGAACGGCCAGGGGGCGTTGGCCGGCATCCGTGTGCTCGATCTGAGCCATCAGGCTGCGGGCCCGTGGTGCACCTCTCTCCTTGGCGACATGGGAGCCGATGTCGTCAAAGTCGAAAAGCCGGGGCGAGGCGACTCGATCCGCTATGCCGATCGCTCCGGTCGCCTGCCCCCCGAGGTCGGGGGGCTCAACTTCCAGGGGCTCAACCGCAACAAGCGCGGCATCACGATCGATATCGGCCAGCCCGCCGGCGTGGCGTTGGTCAAGCGGCTGGCGGCAACAGCCGATGTGCTGGTCGAGAATTTCCGCCCGGGCGTGATGGCGCGTCACGGTCTCGGCTGGCCGGAGCTGCGGACGATCAACCCGCGCCTGGTGTACTGCTCGATTACGGCTTTTGGACCGCGGGGTCCGCTCGCGCAGAAGCCGGGGATGGACCTCATCCTGCAGGCGACCGGTGGGCTCATGGGGCACACGGGCGAGGAAGGCGGACCCCCCATCAAGTCGGCGCCGCCGGTGGCCGACATCACGACCGGCGTCTACGCCGCCTATGCGGTCTGTGCGGCATTGCTGGCGCGGGAGCGGACGGGAGAGGGACAGCTCGTCGAGGTGGCGATGCTCGATGCGGTGCTGTCGCTCTTCGCAGACAATGCCGGCAACGTGCTCACCGAGGGCACGCGGTTCCCCAAGTTTGGCAGCGGTCATCCCGATCTGGTGCCCTACCAGGCCTTCGAGGCGAGCGATGGCTGGTTCATCGTCGCGTGTCTGACCAACGCCTTTTACAAGCGGCTCGTGACCGCGCTCGGCCGGGAGGACCTGCTCGTCGATCCGCGCTTCGCCACGAATCCCTCGCGCGTTGCGCACCGCGAAGCGGTGGTGGGCGCGCTCGCTGCCATCTTTCGCACGCAGCCGGTCGCGCACTGGATCGCGCTGCTCGAGCAGCACGACATCCCGACCTGCCGAGTGCATCGGCTCGAGGAAATCCTGGCGCACCCGCAAGTCGATGCCAACGGCCTGGTCGTCGAGCGGACCGACGCGCGGCGTGGCCGCCTGCGCGTGCTGGGCCCACCGGTGAAGCTCTCGGCGACCCCGACGCGCTTCGACCGCCCGGCGCCCGCCCTCGGCGAGCACACCGACGAGGTGCTGCGGGCCGCGGGCCTGACGGACCCCGAGATCGCGGCCCTTCGCGAGGCGCGGGTGATCTGAGCGGGCGGTCGGTGTCCACCGTCGTCGATCTCGGCTCTCGCTTCCTCCGCGCGACGCTCGAGGCGGGCGTGCTCCGCGTCGTGCTCGACCGGCCCGAGCGCCGGAACGCCTGCACGATCGAGATGTACCACGGGATCAAGAAGGCGGCGGTCATCGCCGAACGTGACTCCGCCATCGACGTGCTCGTGCTGACCGGAGCGGGCGAGCACTTCTGCGTCGGCGGCGAGATGGGGGACCGGCACGAGGGTACCCAGGCCATCGATCGCGAGACGGATGGGCTCGACCTCACGCCCTTCGTTCAGCTCGAACGGTGCCCGAAGCTCGTCCTCGTGGCGGTGAATGGGACCTGTCAGGGCGGGGGCCTGGTGATGACCCTGATGAGCGACCTGGCCATCGCCTCCGACCGCGCCACGTTTCGCGTGCCCGAACTGCTCCGGGGCGTTGCGGACTGCTACCTCGGCGCGCGGCTCGCGAGCCGCATCGGTCTGGCACGGGCCAAGTGGCTGCTGTTCACGGCACAGCCGTTCTCGGCGGCCGACGCGCTGGCGATGGGGCTCGTTCCCCGGGTCGTGCCGCACCCGGCTCTCGAGGCGGTGGTGGCCGAGACGATCGCGCAGCTGCGAGAGACCGCGCCCCGAGCGCGCAGCCTGCTCAAGCGGGAGCTCAATCGCCATCTGCCCCCGCTCGATGTGCCGATGTTCGCAGAATCGCTTCGCGGGGCCGAGGTGCGGGAGGGCTTTGCCGCCTTCGTCGAGAAGCGCCCTCCAGCCTGGTCGCCGCGCGGGCGCAGTTGAGCGGCCGGGGTCCCTCCCGAGCCGCCCTCAGGGCGGACAGGTGGCGGGAGCCGATGCGGCGACCGCCAGGAAGCGCTCCCCGGGAACGAAATGGACCTGGCCACCGAAGCGCATGCAGTGGCGGCGCTTGCCCAGGATGAGCACGACCTCCACGGGGGTGGGATCGCTATCGAGCGGCGGGCCAAGCTCCTTACCCAGCCCGTCGACCCGGACGATTCCCCCGCGTTTCACGAGCACGCGGCGGACGGGTGCCCCCCGGCGGCGGTCCCGGAAACGGTATCCCAGGGGGCTGGTCGCTGGTCCGATGTAGCTCCAGCCGGACGTCGGGAGCGGCAAGCGCCGATCGTAGCCGACGGCAGAGGAGCGAAGGCGCAGGACTCCACCGTCCCGCACTGGATCGTGTCCCGCGAGCTCGAGGCCGTCCTGGCCGCGAAGCCGCAAGGCGATGCGGCCCCCGGGCGTGAGCGACAGCGCAAGTCGGGCGCCTGCAGCGGGCGCATCCTCCGTGCAGCCGGCGAGCGGGTCGCAGACGTCGGGCGTCGCCGGGTTGGCGTCGTCGCAGTTCAGCGGGGGCGTGGGCCCGCAGACGCCGCTCTGACAGAGATCCCGGCCGTCGCACACGTTGTCGTCCTGGCTGCAGGGTGTGCCGTCCGGAAGCAGCGGGAAACGGCATCCGCGCTGCGGATCGCAGGTATCGGCCGAGCAGGAATTGCCATCCGTGCATGCGAGCGGGGTTCCCGGCCTGCAGACGCCGCCCCGGCATCGCTCGAGGCCGTTGCACACGTTGTCATCCGGGCAGGGAAAGTCGTCAGGGACCGTGATGACAACCCGACACGCTCCTCCCTGGCACTCCTCGAAACCGTTGCACACCTGGCCGTCACTGCAGGACGTCCCATCGGCTGCCGGCGTCCCTGGGGTGCAGATGCCCCTGTCGTCACAGCGCTCGCGTCCGTTGCACACGTTCCCATCGTCGCAGGCTGTCCCTGCGGGACGTGGCACGTGGCGGCAGCCCGCCGCCCGGTCGCAGGAGTCGCTGGTGCAGGGGTTGCCATCGTTGCAGGACAGCGGGGTCCCTGGCACGCACTCGCCGCGCCGGCAGGTCTCGGTCCCATTGCAGACATTGGCGTCCAGGCACGGCGTGCCGTCGGGCAGCGGCGTGCCCGTCGCCGCACAACTGCCTTGTCGGCAAGTTTCCTCCCCGTTGCAGGCATTGCCATCGCTGCACGGCCAGCCATCGGGCCGAATGGGGCCCGGGACGCATACCTGGCTCACGCAGCGGTCATCGCCATTGCAGGGATTGCCGTCGCCGCAGGGGGCGCCGTCGGGCCGCGGCGTGCCGGGCGTGCATACCCCGGCGCGGCAGGTTTCCTTCCCGTTGCAATCGTCGGTATCCCCGCAACGGGCCCCGTCGGGCCGCGCCGGCCCCGGCTTGCACGCGCCTCCCGAGCAGTAGTCGCCCGTGGTGCACGGGTTCCCCGTGCTGCACGGGGTGCCGACGGGGGCGTTGGTGCCCGGGCGGCAGCGGTGGTTGCGGCACACTTCGAGCCCATTGCAGGGGTCGCCATCGCTGCACGACGTGCCTTCGGGCAGCTCGGTGCGAAGGCAGCGCCGGTTGGGACCACAGGTGTCGACCGTACAGGGGTCGCCGTCTTCGCATTGCGCGTCCGTGGTGCAGACGGGCTGCGCGGTGGCCTGCGTTGCGAGCCCGCAGACGAGAACCATCGCGCCAAGCATCGCTATCCCCAGCGTGGCTCGCCGAACACACCGATACCCTGCCATGTCGAGAGGCAATCGAGCATCTGCCGTGCCATGGAAACGACGCGTCCATGCCTGACCCGGGGTTGCAGGTGCGCGTGAGCCGCATCGGTGCGGCCCGCGGCCGGCCAGTGGTCGGAGGTGGAGCTTGACGAACGAACGTTCATTCCGGCATAGGCTCCCGGCGTGACAGGGCGAGTGGCCAGGGTCCGGGCGCCGCTGCCGCCGGCGGTGGCGGCTCGCCCCACGCGCGAGGCGATCCTCGACGCCGCCGAGCAGCTGTTCTCCGCACGCGGCGTGGACGGGGTAGCCGTGCGGGACCTGGCCGCCGCGCTGGGACTGACTGCCTCGAGCCTCTACAACCATTTCTCCGGCAAGCAGGCGCTCTACGAGGCGGTGCTGGAGCGCGGGCTGCGCCCGATTGTCGAGCTCGTTGCGGCGTCGTGGTGCGCCGAGCTGGACCGGGAGCGCGTGGCCCGCACCATCGATACGCTCGTGGCGCACCTCGCCGAGCACCCACATCTGGCGCGGCTCATCCAGCGGGCGCTGCTGGAGGACAGCGGGACGATTCAGGCCTTGCTCGATCGCTGGCTCGACCCGCTCTATCGCGAGGGCGTGAGCGTCATCGCCCAGGTGGCTGCCGGGGCCGGATGGCCGGAGGACGAGGTGCCGTTCCTGGCGCTCGGGCTGTTCGGACTGGTCTTCGCGTACTTCGTGAACGTCGAGGCGCTGCACCGCGCGGGTCGCTGGCGCGGCGATCCCTTCGCGCCGACAGCGCTCGCGACCCAACGCCGGGTGCTCGAGAAGGCCATCTACGGTCTCCTCGGGCCGCGGCCACCCGGCCAGCGCACGCTCTGACGCGCTGGCCCCAAGGAGCCCAGGGCATGGCGGACGTCGAGGGACACGGAGCACGCATTACCGACGAGGGCATCGCGCGGCTGCGCGAGCGCATCGGCAAGGGCTTCACCAACCGCCGTCCCTGGCGCACCGAGGTGACGGCCGATGCCGCCTACCACATGGCGCTCGGCATCGGCGATATGAATCCGCTCTACCACGACCCGGACTACGCGGCCCGCAGCCGCTGGGGTCGACTGCTCGCCCCCTACATCATGATCCAGACCTTCGATACCCTGCGCTCGGTGGGCTCGAGCGGGCTCCCCGAGGGGCTGCCGGGCGTGCACTCGATCTGGACCGGCTCGGCCTACGAGTGGGAGCGCCCCCTCATGGTCGGCGATCGAATCCGGGCCGACTGCTACCTCAAGGCGGTCGAGGAGCGGGAGAGCCGTTTCGGCGGCGGGCGCTCCGTGTATCAAACCTACGAGGCCGTCTACTACGACCAGGAGGGCAAGCGCCTCGGCCTGCGCAACGACACCTGGATCCGCATCGAGCGTCACAGGACAGCCGAGACGAAGAAGTACGGCGGGATCGAGCTGGCCCGCTGGACGCCGGCGGACATCGAGCGCTTCATGGCGGAATACGCCGCCGAGACGCGGGCCACGGAACGATTCTGGGACGACGTGCGGCCCGGCGAGGTGCTGCCCCAGCGCATCAAGGGACCGCTCACCCCGACGGCCGAGATCGCCTTCGAATCACAGCTTGGGATCTACCTTGTTGGTAACCGGGTGGCGGCGCAGCTCTACGCGCGCCATCCGCGGCTCTTCATCGTCAACGAGCAAGGAGTGCCCGAGCCGCCCCAGCGCGTGCACTGGGACACCCCCTTCACCCATCGGCTGCTGGGCTTGCCCGGGGCGTACGACCTCGGACCGGAGCGTTGCGCCTGGCTCGTGCAGGTGATCACCGACTGGATGGGGGATGGCGGGCACCTGGCGAAGCTCGAATGCCGCTACCTCAAGTTCAACTTCATGGGCGACGTCACCTGGGTGCGGGGCACCGTGACCGATCGCTTCGAGCGCGCTGGGAAGGGCTACGTCGCGGTGGATGTCGCCTGCGTCAACCATCGCGGCGAGACCACCGCGAGCGGGCGAGCTGAGGTGGAGCTGCCCCGGCGCTGATCGGTCGATCGGCGGCGGCCGCCGTGCTCACGAGGCCGCGGCCGTCGCTCCGCCATCGCAAGGAATCACCGTCCCGGTCGTCCAAGTGCTCTCGTCCGCGAGCAGATGCGCGGCGAGCGCCGCGATTTCCTCCTCGCGGCCGAGGCGGCGCAGCGGGTTCACCTGCGCGAGGGCCTGCCGCATGGCTGCGGGATCGGCGCTCGTGTCGATCCGGGCCTGCAGCATGGGCGTCAGGACGGGGCCGGGAGCGATGGCGTTGCAGCGAATGCCTCGCGGCGCCCACTCGACGGCGAGCACCCGGGCCAGGTGGTGCAGGCCCGCCTTGGCTACCGCGTAGGCCGCCGTGCCGGGCACGGCGCGGATTCCGAGCGTCGAGCCGGTGAGGACGACGCTGCCCCCGTCCCGCATGCGGGGGCCGAGATGATGGCAGAGGAGCCACGGTCCCCGGACGTTGGCGGCCCACATGGCGTCGAAGACCGCGACCGGCGTGTCGGTGACCGTGCCGCTCGCGAACTGCCCTGCGTTCAAGAACAGGCCGTCGAGCGGCGGACAGTCGCGGGCGAAGGTAGCCACCGCGGTCTCGTCCGCATGGTCCAGGGCCACGTGGCGCGCGGTCGGCAGGGTCTCGCGGAGCGCGTCGAGCCGCCGGCCGACGAGCACGAGCTCGGCGCCGCGCGCGGCGAACAGCCGTGCGCCGGCGCGGCCGATGCCGCTGCCGGCGCCGGTGACCAGGATACGCTTGCCGTCGAGTGTGCTCATCGCAGTCAGTCCTGCAGGCTGAAGGGCGTGAAATCGGTGTCGACGTCGTAGAAGTCCTCTCGCTCGGCGCGCTTGAGCCAGCCGACGACGATGTAAGTGACGGGCGTCATGACCGCCTCGACGAAGACCTTGAAGCCCCAGTTGAAGAGCACGACCTGTAGCATCGTCGTGGTGGTCCAGATCCCGGCGAAGGCGATCGGATAGAAGAGCAGGCTGTCGACCCCCTGGCCGGCGAGGGTCGAGCCGATGGTGCGCGTCCACAGCCAGCGCCCGCGGGTGAGGATCTTCATGCGCGCGAGCACGAAGGAGTTGACGAAGTCGCCCGCCCAGAAGGCGATGATCGACCCCAGCACCACCCGCCAGGTATTGCCGAAGACGACCTCGAGCGCGGGTTGAATGACCGCGTTGAAGGGCTCCTCGGGATTCGCGGGCATGCGCAGCACGACGGCGCTCATCACCGTGGCGAAGACCATGGCGCCGAAGCCCGCCCAGATCACCTTGCGGGCGCGGGCATAGCCGTACACCTCGGTGAGCACGTCGCCGAAGATGTAGGAGAAGGGAAAGAAGAGGTTGCCGGCGCCGAACACGAGACGTTCCCCGACCAGGGGCAGCGCGAGCGGCAGCGCGACAACGCACGATTTGCCCGGACCGATGAGGTTGGAGCAGAGCAGAACGGCCACGAAGCCACCGAGGAGCAGATCGTAGTAGCGGTAGTGTCGGTGGCGGTCGTGGCGACCCGGAACGGCGGGGGCCAGGAGATCCTGCACGCCCGCAGAGTGCCGGAGCGCCCGCTGTGACGCCACTGGCGGTCGCGGCTCAGCCAGCGGCGGCCACGCCACCAGGACCGAGCACGCGGGCGAGCAGGCTGCGCAGGAAGCGACGCTGGCGGGCCACGGCACGAGGACTGCAGAGATCCTGCCGCGTGACCGCCTGGAAGAGGCCGGCGTTCGCGAAGTAGCCGAAGATGAGGACGTAGAGCGCAGCGGCGAGGTGCGGCAGGTCGGCTGCCGGCCAGCTGCCTCCGCCGAGGACCGTGATGCCCTCGTCGTACAGCGGCCGCAGCAGCCGCGGCACTGCGCTCGGCAGGTAACGGCGGTCCGCGAGCGCTGCGCGCTGGATCAGCCGCGGCAGGTGCGGATGCTCAGCGAGATAGACGACCAGGCGGTCGATGAAGGTCTCCCACTGCGCGAGCCCCCCGGCCGCGCGGCTTTCGGCGACGAGCGCCAGAACGGGCTCGAGGCCGCGGGCCAGCACGGCCTCGTAGAGGGCCTGCTTGCTCCGGAAATGATGGTAGAGGCTCGCCTGATTGCGCAGGCCGGCTTCCGCGGCGATCTCGCGCACCGACACCGCCGCGTAGCCGCGTTCGGCAAAGCGACGCTCCGCGACGTCGAGGATGACGTCGCGGGTCGGGCGGCGGTCTCGTCGCTGCCGCGGGTTCCGGCCGGTGCGCGAGGCCCGGGGGAACGGCCGCACCCGCGACCGGCGTCGCGTTGCCATGGCCGCGGCCTACCGTGCAGGCAGCCTCCTGTCCATGCCTGGCGCGCTGCGCCCAGCTTGACCCGGATTCGGGGACGGGCCTATAGGGCGCGAGGCGCCGTCCCGGCGCATCGCTTCGATCGAGAAGGAGACCGTATGGCCCTCAGTACGCGCGCTGCCGTCCTCTACGCCTTCGGCGAACCGCTCGTCGTCGATACCGTCACGCTCAAGCCCCCCCGCGAAGACGAGGTGGTCGTGAAGATGGCGGCCAGCGGGGTCTGCCACTCCGATCTCTCGGTGCAGCAGGCGAAGCTGCCGTTTCCGCCGCCGGCCGTGCTCGGGCACGAGGGTGCCGGCGTGATTGCGGAGGTGGGCAAGCGCGTGACCACGCTCGCGCCGGGCGATCATGTCGTGCTGTCCTGGGTCGAGAACTGCGGCCAGTGCCACTACTGCACGGTCGGCCGGGTGCACCTCTGTGACCGAAGCCAGCAAGCCATGATGATGGGTCAGGAAGCTGTCTTCGAGAAAGACGGGATCGACATCGCGCGCATGGCCGGCGTGGGGTCCTTCGCCGAGTATACCGTCGTGCGGGCGACCGCGGCGGTGAAGATCGATCCAGCGATTCCGCTCGATCGGGCCTGCCTCGTCGGCTGCGGGGTGATGACCGGCGTCGGCGCCGCCGTGAACACGGCGCACGTGCAACCCGGGGAGACCGTCGCGGTCTTCGGCTGCGGCGGCGTCGGGCTCAACGTCATCCAGGGCGCCGCCCTCTGCGGAGCCGGGCGCATCATTGCCGTCGACCTGAACGCGAAGAAGCTCGAGCTGGCCAGGGTGTTCGGCGCGACCGACGTGGTCCAGCCCGCGCCCGGCGAAGATGCGGCGAGCCGCGTCCGGGAGCTCACCGCAGGGCTCGGCGTCGACTACGCCTTCGAGGTCGTCGGCGTGCCCGCTCTCATCACCCAGGCGTTCCTCGCGACCAAGCGCGGCGGCAAGGCCGTGGTCGTGGGTGTCCCCCCGATGGGACAGGACGTGGCCATCCCCGGCTTCTCCCTGCCCCTCGAGGAGAAATCGGTCATCGGCTCGCTGTACGGCTCGGCGAACATGCGCCGGGACATGCCGCGGCTCCTCGATCTCTACATGCAGAAGCGCCTGAAGATCGACGAGCTGGTCTCGCGCCGCATCCGGCTCGACGAGGTGAACGGCGCTTTCGAGGCGATGGAGCGGGGCGAGGTGGCGCGGAGCGTGATCGTCTTCTGATCGCCCGTGCGCGTCAGGCCTGTGCCCGCCGACGTTCCGGCGTGAACCGGACGGGCATGCGCTTGATGCCGTTGATGAAGTTCGAGCGGAGCCGCTCGACCGGCCCGGCGAGGCGCATGTCGGGGAGCCGGCGGAGCAGCTCCTCGAACATCACGCGGATCTCCAGTCGGGCGAGATTGGCCCCCAGGCAGAAGTGCGGGCCGATGCCAAAGGCCAGGTGCTCGTTCGGCGTCCGACCGACGTCGAAACGCTGGGGATCCGGGAAGACGGCCTCGTCCCGGTTCGCGGAGGCGTAGAACAACACGACCCGATCGCCCTCCTTGATGGGCACGCCGGCGAGCTCCACGTCCCGCGTGGCGGTCCGCTGGAACTGGTTCACCGGCGTGACCCAGCGCAGCATCTCCTCGATGGCGGTCGGCAGCAGGCCGGGATCGGCCAGGAGCCGGTCGCGCTGCGCCGGGTGCTGCATGAGCGCGAGCATGCCGCCGGAGATCAGATTCCGGGTCGTCTCGTTGCCGGCGACCGCGAGGAGCAGGAAGAAGGAGTTGAACTCGGTGATCGTCAGGCGGTGGCCATCGACCTCGGAATGGAGCAGGAGGCTGATGATGTCGTCTCGCGGCGCACGTTGGCGCGCCTCGGCGAGCGAGTTCGCATAGAGGAAGAGCTCGGCTGCTGCCGTCCCTGCCACCAGCGGGTCGGTCTGGTACTCCGGGTCGTCGAAGCCGATCATCTTGTTGCTCCAGTCGAGGACCTTGTGCCGGTCCTCGAGCGGGATGCCGAGCAGCTCGACGATCACCTGGAGCGGGAGCTCGGCCGCGATGGCGGAGACGAAGTCGCATTCGCCGTCGGCGGCGACGCGGTCGAGGATCTCCGTCGTGACGGCGCGCACGTGATCCTCGAGCTTGCGAATGACCTTGGCCGAAAAGAGGAGGCTCACGAGCCGCCGGTAGCGGGTGTGCTCGGGCGGATCGAGATTGATGAGCATGCCCTTCTGTGGTTCGTATTCGTCGTCTTTCCAGGCGCGCAGGATCGCGCCGCCGCGGGCGGACGAGAAGGTCTTCTGGTCGAGGGAGACGGCGAACACGTCCGCATAGCGGGTGACAGCCCAGAAGCCCGCTGCGCCGGGCATGGCGTGCCAGGCCACCGGCTCGTGGGCGCGCAGCCAGGCGAAGTGCTCGTGCGGGGGGCCGCTGCGCTCGTAGCTGCTCTGGTCGAAGAGATCGATCGGGGGCCGCGCCATCCTGCAGACAGCAGACTAAAACAAACGTTCGTTTGTCAAGCAGGCAGCCCCCACCGCGCAGGGCGTGCGGGACGCGGGCAGCGATCGACGCCGAGGCGCTGCGCGGGATGGGCCCGTCGCCGCGGCGCGAGACGCGGAACGGGCGCTCGTGTCGGCGCCCCGGGCCCCGGGGGCCCGGGGCGCCGGGGCTCAGGCCTGGATGGGGATGCGGCGCGGCTTGGCGCGCTCCGCCTTCGGGAGCTTCACCTCGAGGACGCCGTTTACCAGGCGCGCCGAGACCTTCTCGGCGTCGTAGGTGTGCATGTTGGGAATCGTAAACCGGCGGGCGAAGTTACCGATGTTGTACTCCGTGTAGGCCGGCTCGAGATCCTTGTAGTCCTCGAGCGTGACCCGGCCCTCGAGCCGCAGCACGTCGTCGTGCAACTCGACGTCGACATCGCCCTGGGCGACGCCCGGCATGTCCGCCCACAGCCAGAGCGCTTCGTCGTCCTCGCGAATGTCGACGTCCGGGATGTAGGTCCGGCCTGGACGCGTGCGTTCCTTTTCCTCGACTTCCTGCTTCTGCTTGGGAGTCAGCTCCTGGGTGGCCATCGAAGTATCCTCCTCGTACGGCAGCATGGACGCAGAACTCCAGAAAGCTCGTCAGCTTGACTGGACGCTGATCTGCCGGGGCTTCGCGGATTCGGCGAGCGGCACGCGAATCGTCAGGACGCCGTGCCGCACCTGGGCGGTCGCCTGGTCCACAGCCAGGTCATCGGGCAGGACCAGCGTTCGCGAGAACTTGCCCCAGGGCCGTTCGCGCCGATGGAACCCGCCCTGCTCGGCCGTGCTGGGCTTGCGCTCGCCGCTGATCGTAAGCCGCCGTCCCTCGCTCGTAATCGTGATGTCCTCCGGACCGAAGCCAGGCAGCTCCGCCCGCACGACGATGCCCTCCTTGCCGCGGAAGACATTCACGGGCGGGTAGACGCCAGGCCCGGACGGGCCGAAGAACGCGGGCACCGGGTTGCGCAGCAGTGTTTCGAGTCGATCCTGCAATCGCAACAGCTCGTCGAACGCGTCGCTGAAGAATGCCATGGTCGTCCTCCTCCTCGGTGCTGGTGACGCCCCGATTCGAGGCTCGAAGTAAGTCGGTGCGCTCGGAAGTCAACCCCGCGGGGCAACGCAGCTCGTGGTCGAGGGCTCAGGCCAGCGCTGTGCGCAGGGCCTGACCGATCTCGTCCACCGCGTCTTTGGCCTGGCCGAGGACGCCGAGCATGGGAACGAAGCCGTGGATCATGCCCGGGTATCGGCGTAGCGTCACCGCAGCTCCGGCGGCTTGCAGGCGAGCGGCATACGCCTCGCCCTCGTCGCGCAAGGGATCGAGCTCCGCCGTGACGACGACGGCGGGCGGGAGACCGTCGAAGCGCGCGGCGTGCAGCGGCGAGGCCAGGGGATCCAGGGCGTCTTCCGGCGTGCGCAGGTAGTGGCCGTAGAACCAGCGCATGTCCTCGGCTGTGAGCAGGTATCCCTCGCCGTTGTCGCGGATCGAGGGCGAGGCCATGGTGGCGTCAGTTGCGGGGTAGATGAGCACTGCGAAGCGCAGCTCGGGACCACCGCGATCGCGCGCGAGCTGCGTCACGACCGCGGAGAGGTTGCCGCCGGCGCTGTCGCCGCCGACCGCGACACGGCGTGGATCGGCCCCGAGGTCGGCGGCATGGCTCGCCGCCCAACGTGTAGCGGCGTAGGCGTCCTCGACGGCGCACGGAAACTTGTGCTCCGGCGCGAGGCGGTAATCGACGGCCACGACCACGCAGCGCCCCGCGTTGGCCAGCGCACGGCACAGGCCATCGTGGGAGTCCAGGCTGCCGATCACCCATCCGCCACCGTGGAAGTAGACGAGCAGGGGCAGCGTCGTGGCCGGCTCCGGTCGATACACGCGCACGGTCAGCGTCGTGTCGCTCACCGCGATGCGCCGCTCCTCCACGCTGGCCACCGCTTCTGGCGTGCCCCCCGTCATCTGGGAGAGCAGCTCGATGGCCTGCCGGGCCTCGGCCACGGAGAGCTCGTGGAGCTGGCGTCCGCCCAGGGCAGCGATCTGGTCGAGGAGCTCGCGGGCCTGGGGGTCGAGAGGCATCGGCGTCCTGTAGCCTACACCACGCCGACTCGGCAATCCGTCCGCACCCTTGACACCCTGCGTGGCGGCATCGATGGTCGGCGGGCTCGCTGCATGGCGAGCCCGACCGCCATGGGGCACGATGGGGAGAACGCGACCAGAGTCGCCCGGGATCCGCTCGCACGGCTGCTGTGGCGACTCGACCTGCAGCCGCTCGGCGACGATCGGTTTCGCGTCGAGCCGGGCCGGGGCGAGGGACGTGTGTTCGGCGGGTTCCTCCTCGCGGCCGGCATCGTCGCCGCGGGCCGGACGGAGGTGGCCGGCCACCCCCACGCCCTGCACGCGCAGTTCCTGCGTAGTGCCCGCTGGGGCACGCCGATCGACTGGCGGGTCGACCGGCTGCGCGACGGCTTTGCCTTTGCCACGCGGCGGGTGGTGGGCGCGCAGGGAGGCCAGGACGTCATCGCGCTCACGGTAGGCTTCACCGCGCAGGAGCGGGGTCTTGCCCACCAGGATCCCATGCCGCCTGCGCCCGACCCTGCCGGGCTTCCGGACTGGGAGGACCTGCGCGCCTCGCTGCTAGGGGAGGCGGGCGTGCGGCGGCCCCCGGGGCCGATCGAGATGCGCGAGTGCGATCCCGAGCTGGCAGTGCCTGCCCGCGGTCGTCCGGCGCGCAGGCGGGTGTGGATGCGCCCGCGCGGCACGCTCCCCGACCTGCCGCTGCTCCATGCAGCGCTGCTCGCCTACGCGAGCGATCGGGCCCTGCTCACCACTGCGGGACGGCCGCACGGGCTCGTCAGCGGACCGCGGTTCGCTGCGAGCCTGGACCATGCCTTGTGGCTGCACGGGCCCTGCCGTTTCGACGACTGGCTGTTGGTGACGAGCGAGAGCCCCGTCGCCGTTGCAGGACGAGCACTCGCCTTGGGCGCCTTCTGGAACCGGGACGGTCGGCGCGTCGCGTCGGTGGCCCAGGAGGGCCTGATCCGCGTGCCGCGAGACCGCAGCCGGGCTCAGCCCGGTACGCCGTAGAAGCGGGCCGCGTTCTCGCCGAGGATCCGTGCGCGGGTCGTCTCGCCGATGTCGCCGCGCTCGCGCAGAGGCCGGGTCGACTCGGGAAACGCGCTGTCCCAGTGCGGGTAGTCACTGGCGTACATGATGAAGCGATCGCCGAGCGTCTGCGCGACGAAGGGCAAGGCGACCTCGTCGGGCTCGCAGCTCGCATAGAGCTGGCCCCGGGCGATGTATTCCTGGGGGGCGCGCCGACACTCCGGCGCGAGCCGTCCGCGCTTCTCGCGGTGCTCCTCCATGCGCTCGATGAAATAGGGGATCCAGCCGACACCGGATTCGAGCAGTCCGACGCGGAGCTGCGGATGGCGTTCGAGCACTCCGCCAAGCACGAGTGCGGTCGAGGCGACCATCATGTCGAAGGGAAAGCTCAGGCAGTGGACCTGCAGGTAGTTCTCGAAGCGCTGCGAGCCGAGAGGCGGCAGGTGAATGCCAGGCGCGCCGTGAATGCCGAGGGGCATGTCGATCTCCTCGGCCGCGCGAAAGAACGGTGCGAGGTCGGGATGATCGAGGGTCCGGCTGCGCAAGACGGCGGGGATCATGGTTGCGACCAGGCCGAGGTCCTTGGCCTCGCGCATCACGGCGATCGCGGTCGGCACGTCCTCGATCGGGGTAATGGCAACGCCGAACAGCCGTCCGCGGCTGGTGGCACAGTATCCCGCCAACCACCGGTTGTAGGCGCGAGCCACCTCTGCGGCGAAGCGCTGGTCGTCGTACCCCGGCAGGCCGAGGGCGGCGCTCGGGAAGAGCACCATCGTGTCGATGCCCTCGCGGTCGGCATCGGCGAGCACACCGTCGACCGTGAAGGGGTTGGCGCCACGATCGAGACACATGCCCTCGTCGAAGCGACAACCCGCGCCGGGCCCGCTCGACTGTGGGTACGGACGCCCCTCGATGAC
>Ga0209101_1000947_pt1 | contig 22985 bp, 17 predicted proteins | sample ConPoolayeCmetaG_FD_185481 | JGI IMG/M metagenome (GOLD analysis project Ga0209101, IMG submission 185481) | Hot spring microbial mat communities from California, USA to study Microbial Dark Matter (Phase II) - Cone Pool mat layer C metaG... ...
GCCAACTCGCCCGCGGCTTGGCGGGCCCGCACGAGACCGTAACCGGCGGCTGCCGCGCCCAGAGCGAGTCCTACCAACGCCAAGGCGGCGGCGCCGACCACGACACGATGGCGGGCGGCGTACTTGGTCAGCAGGTACCACGCGGTGGGTGGTCGGGCCAGGATCGGCTCGTGGGCCAGGAAACGCCGCAGGTCAGCCGCCAGCGCGGCCGCCGATTCGTACCGCTGCTCCCGGTCCTTGGCCAGGGCCTTGAGGATGATCGTGTTCAGGTCGCCGTGCAGCGTGCGGTCGCGGAGATGCAGCGGCTTCGGCGGAGTTTCACGGATGGCCTGGATGGCCGAGTACACAGACGTGCCCGGGATGTCGACGGGGAGCTGGCCGCACAGCATCTCGTAGCCGATCACGCCGAGCGAATACACGTCGGAACGGGTGTCGATGGCGTTCGGATCCCCGTCCGTCTGCTCCGGACTCATGTAGGTCAGTGTGCCGAGCAGTTCGCCCGGCGCGGTTGCGGTGGTGGCCCGTGTCTCACGGTCCGTCAGCCGAGCGACTCCGAAATCGAGAACCCGCGGCTGGGCCACCCCATCCACCATTTCCACCAGAATGTTGGCCGGTTTGAGATCGCGATGGATCACGCCGCGACGATGGGCGTGCTCGACGGCATCACACAACCGAGCCAGCAGAGCCACGCGTGCCGCCTGGTCCAACCGGCCGTCGGCCATGACCTCAGCCAGCGGCGTGCCCTCGACATACTCCATCGCGATGTAAGGCTGCTCACCCGCGGCGGTGACGAGGGTGCCGCCTTCGTAGATGGCGGCGATGCCCGGGTGACGCAGACGCGCCAGCGTTTCCATCTCCGTCTGGAAACGCCGGCGGGACGCCGGCGTGGCCAGGTCCGAGCGGATGAGCTTGAGTGCCACGATCCGCGCGGGCTGTTGCTGGCGCGCGCGGTATACCACGCCCATGCCCCCCGACCCGAGCACGCTGAGAATCTCGAACTTGTCGATCCGCTCGGGCACCGGCAAGTCTGCCGGGCGCGCGTCCGCGAACTCAGACCACGCCACCGCCGCGCCCAAGGGTGGGCGGTCCAGTCCGCCGGCACTGAAATCGTGCGCCAAGAGCGACTCTACCTCGACCCGCAACTCCGCGTCGTCGCCGCAGGCCTCTGCCAGCCATGCGGCCCGCGCGTCGGCCGGCTGCTCCACCGCGGCGTTGAACAGCTCCATGATGCGCTGGTGCCGCTGCGGCGTCATTCCTGTCTCTCGGAGACCGCACCACTCAGTGCGCGGTAGAGCCACGCGCGCGCTCCGCGCCAGTCGGTCTGCACCGTTCGGCGGGACACCCCCAGTACGGCCGCCGTCTCGTCGTCCGTCAGACCACCGAAATACCGCAGCTCCGCCACGCGGGCCTGCCGCGGCGACACGGCAGCTAACCGGGACAGGGCTTCGTCCAGGACGAGCACGTCAATACTCGGCGTCGGGGCGGCCAGCACGCCGGAATCGAGCGGGACGCGCCGCGCCGCCGCCCCACCCCGGCGGCGGGACGCCCGGCGCCGCGCGTGATCGATCAGGATGCGGCGGATGGCCTGGGCGGCGGCGGCACAGAAACCGGCGCGGTCGGGCCAGTATGGGCGCTGCTGGCCTGCCAACCGCAGATACGCCTCGTGAACCAGCGCAGTCGTCTGAAGTGTGTGATTCGTGCGCTGTTCGCGGCGCAAGTGCCGGGCGGCGATGCGCCTGAGCTCGTCGTACACCGCTGGCAGCAAATCAGCCAGCTCACCCGACGGGACCATGTCGGATGCCGGGCGTGTTTCCAGTCGTCTTGCTGGGTGGTTCATCAGGTTCGGCCGGGGTGTCCACCAACCCACACCTACAGTGTAACGTTCGGTGGGGAGCGTACTCAAGTTCACTGGGGGCGGAGAACGCCGAGGGCACGTCGCTGGCGCCCGCCAAGCCGCCGTCGCGCGACACGCTCGCCGACATGTTGCGCCGGACTCGGCTGCACTGAAATCCGACTCGTCGCCAGCGGCGTGGGCAACACCAGTCTACCAAGCCGTCTCGCGGCACCACCCCACGCGCTGACGCGCCGGCTGGCCGGAACAACCGGACCACGGCGGGGCTGCTCGGGATCGCACGCCGCGCTGGGCCGGCTGGAGTCGGAAACCCTTCAGGCCAGCGGTGCGGCCATGAGCTCGGCGCCGCCCGGTAAGCCGCGACATCAACGGTTGACAGCCGCCGCCGCGGTGCCGTAGCCTCTCGCCGTCCGGGCGGTCGCCAATTCCAACTGTTGAAAACGCGGTTCGGTGGAGATCAACGAGCTACAGGGGAGTGGCATGATGACGCGCGACGGATCGAAAAGACTTCGGCGGAGAGATTTCCTGAAGCTGATCGGTGCGGCCGGTGCGGGACTCGGACTGCCCGCCTGCGGGCTGCGGCCGCGTGAGACGCCCGCTGCCGGGCCTTCAACCGGTGCCACGGACCTCATTCACCTGGTGAACTACCCGGAAGAGGAGGACTTCGAGCTCCTGGCACGCCTGGGCGTCAACACCGTGCTCGTCGATCTCGAGGCCGACGGCAAGGACTGGGAGGCGACCTACGCGGCGGCCAGACGGCAGGGCCTGCGACTGATCCCGCTCATTTGGGACTCCGACGCCGGTCAGTCGATCTGGCGCTGGGACGAGGGCCGAAACGAATGGCAGTTGGACCTGAATCGGTACCCGCATGCGGTCGGCGCAGCATTTCTCCGATTTCTGAAGGATCGTCCGGCGTATCTGGCGCAAACGTTCGCCATTTATTCGTTCCACGAACCGTTCTGGGAACCCGAGCTGTACAGTCCCGCGCGGATGAAGGTTTTCTATCGCCAGATCACAGAAGAAATCTTCCCCGACGTGAGCATCCGAGTCTATGGGGAAGACATCACGATGGGATGGCCGCAATCGGATGAGTGCCTAACCGGCGTGCTCGACTATGAAACGCACAACGTCTATCCCTTCGTCGACACGCCCCAGGGCCGGTACCGTCCCTTCGATGTTGTGTGCAACTGCTACGGCCCGCCCACGAACGACCGCGACGCAACGCTCCGGGCGGAGCTGGCCTGCCTGGACGAGCGTTTGCGGCGCTACGCGGCGGCCGATGCAGCCGCGACCGGGCGGAGACCCGTGCCGATTGTTCTGATTCAGACCTTCACGGACGGTGACTATACCGACCTGTGGAATCGCATGCCCTCCGCCGAGGAAATGGAGGATTTTGCATCGGCGTTTCTTGAGCAGCGGCGCAATCAGTTGAAGGGTCTGGGCTGGTACCCATTCCGGCTCGTAGCCGACAACTACCGTGCCTGTCTGCACAAGGACCGCTTCGATGATTCCGGCGCCGACCGCTGGGACGTGCTGCGACGAATCTCGGCGACGTTCCTCGCCCGCTGATCGCGCTGAAGAAGCTGCCCGGATTCGACAGTAACAGCTCGCGACGAATCTCGGCGACGTTCCTCGCACGCTGATCCCCGGCGGCCAACGCGTTCTGCGCCGAAGGCCCCGCGGCACTGCTGATGACACGAGATGAGCGGGCCCCCGGGCCGGCCGCCCGTACTTCTTCGCCCGTGCGCTGGGTCTCGCGCCTGCGGTTGGCGGCGGCGCACGTGCCCGACTGGGTCGTCGGGTTGCCGTACGGGTCGTATTCGTAATTCGTAATGGGCCACGAGGCGGTCGGTGTACCCTTCGTCGCCCTGGGCATCGCCGCAACCTCGCGGCCACGAACGACTCGGCGGCGATAAGCAGGCCCTCCTGGTTTGCGGGGCATTGTGCGGTCTTCCGATCGCCTGTGGCGACGTGCTACATCGCGTGCAGCACGGCCTCCAGACGACGTTGCGCGGAGCGCGCTCCGCGCCAAAACCTTTGGTTTGCCGCACTGAACCCCAATGGGCAGGTACGCTAAGCTCTGCGTTCAACGTTACTTACACTCACAGCGGGCGATGGGATTCGAACCCACGACGTCCAGCTTGGGAAGCTGGCATTCTACCGCTGAATTACGCCCGCAAACGTGCCGGCAGGCCAGCCCGCACTTTCGACGAACGCCGCTCAGCTTGTGCGGGTCTGCACGCCAACCCGAATTGTAACTGCTCAGCCGAGGCTGAACAAGCTATCAAACGGTCTGCCGGCGCGACGGTGGCGCGGCGTCTGATTGGTGGACACCGGTTGCTCGACCGGTAGTATGTCCGGCAGCGCGACCTGACGCGCGGTTGGTCGCCTGTCAACAATGAAGCCGCTCTTGATCATTCCGCCGGCCCCTACCCGTTGGCCAGCGCTCGAAGAGCTATGGCGCCACAAAGGCCAGCCGTGGCTCGACGACATCCGAACGCGTGTGGTCGCGGGCGTGCCTGGTGCGCAGGATGCCTACGCCATCATACCCGCCGGTCGCCAGGCCTTGGCAGGAGCCTGCATCAATAAACAAGGCGACATCGGCGTGCTCGGCCACTGTTACACGCGCCCCGAGCATCGTCGGCGGGGCTACGCACGCCGCCTGGCCGAAGCATTGCTATCCTGGTTCGACATGACCGGCGGCAAGTGGTTGTTCTTGGGCACGACAGCCGAGCTGGACGAGACGTTCTATCGCAAGTTGGGGTTCGTTCCTATGCGGCGAATAAGCTGGTCGCCGCGGGACCGCCTGACTATGGTTCGCAGCCGGGAAGGCGCTACGCCGCTCGACAAATCCGACGGAGAGCTGACGATTCGCGCGCTCACGCGGGCTGATTGGCCGGCGATGGTGGCCTTGTTGCAATATCGCCCGGGCCCCGACCCGCGAGTGCCGCTGGATGAATCGGCGGTCGGTGCTGAGCTTTTCACGCTCGATCTGCTGGCGCACGTGGAGCGCGGGGCCTGCAAACTGGTGGGAGCCTATCGCGGTCCGCGGCTCGTGGGCATGTGCAGCGTAGCGCTTGACCGCCCCGAACGGCGAACATACGCGCTGCTGATTCCGCACGATTCCGCGCCGTCAGAGCTGCGTGCCGCCGCTGTGGAGCTGGGAAGGCAAGGCGGCTACGAGTTGGTGGAGTTCCCCTTGCAGGCGCTGGTCCCGACACCTCCGGGTGGCGAGCCAGGATCCGCTGTCCGGATGGCAAACCTGCCGTCGTTCCAACAGAACAACCGCGACTCTAACGAGCAACCACCATAGCTGCCGGCTGGGTTGTCGGCGGTTCGGTCTCAGCAGGTGCTGGCTGCGGCGCGCCAGGTTCGACAGGCGGCACATGCCAGCCAGGCCAGGGGACCAGCGGCACTGCGTCATGGTCGTATCCGAGCAACTGCCGACTCAAATGACCGTCGCTCTCCATCACCGTCCACGGAGGCGTGACCAGGGCGCTGACCGGCAGCAATAGCCAGTTAGCAGTAAACCGCGCAAAGCAGTAGGGCAGTGCCACGTAGTCTTCCCAGCCGAGGCGGTGCACGTCGCGTGGGTTGGTCTGATCGGTACGCCCGTCGCCCTTGTCTTCGAAGGGATCTTCGAAGTACAGCGGCCAATGGCTGACGGCGCCCGAGCGAGCGGCCACAGTCGCCGGCGGCCAGTCTCGGTGGCGCAACTCGGCCGGCGAATAGCGGGACTTGATGTCGGCCGCTGAGGGTGAATCCCATTCGCTGCTGACCGCCGGCCCCGTTTCGCGGAACTGGTTGGGCACGTGGGCACAACCCGCGGCCAGGGCCGCTAGTCCGATTATCGAGAATGTCACGGCACGGATTGTCATCGCCGCTCACCTCCCGCCGGGCGCGCCAGTGTCCGGCTGTCGTCAGTCTCATTCTTCCACGCCATAGCGCCCGCTGGCTATTTCCGATTGCCCCAGAGCATAGTTGCTCGGCTCTTTGGTAATCACCACATCGTGCGGGTGCGACTCGATTACGCCGGCATGGGTGACGCGTACGAAACGCCCCTCGTGGCGCAGTTCCTCGATGTTGCGCACGCCGCAGTAGCCCATCCCCTGGCGCAGCCCGCCGACGAGCTGGTAGACGTACTCGCTCAGGCGGCCGCGGTATGGCACGCGTCCTTCGACCCCTTCGGGCACCATTTTTTGCGGCTGGTCGGCCGACTGTCCATAACGCTCGGCGCTGCCTCGGGCCATGGCGGCCAGCGAACCCATGCCGCGGTATTCTTTGAAACGCCGGCCCTTCCATAGAACCAGTTGTCCGGGCGACTCGTCCAGACCGGCAAACAGTGAACCCAGCATGACGCTGTGTGCCCCGGCCGCGATAGCCTTGGTGATGTCGCCGCTGTACCGAATGCCTCCATCGGCAATGATCGGCACATCAGTGGCGGTAGCGCAGGCCATCACGGCAGTGATCTGCGGGATCCCGGCTCCGGCGACCACACGCGTCGTGCAAATGGCACCCGGGCCGATGCCGACTTTGATGGCATCGGCGCCGGCGTCAGTCAGATCGCGCGCTCCCTCGGGCGTGCCGACATTGCCGGCGATGATCTGAATGTCGTGATGCCGCCGCAGCGTCTTGACCGTCTCAATAACCGCGTCGCTGTGACCATGAGCGGTATCCACGACCAGAACGTCCACGTCGGCGGCGATAAGCTTTGCCGCCCGTTCGTAGTCGTGCACACCGATGGCGGCTCCAACCCGCAGCCGACCCCGCGCGTCCGAACAGCGCTGCGGAAACTCGCGCGAACGCTCGATGTCACGCATGGTGATCAGACCGGCCAAACGACCCTGGTCGTCCACCAGCAGGAGCTTCTCCACCTTGTGACGCTTGAGTATCGTTTCCGCCTCGTCGAGCGTCGTGTGGGGCGGGGCGGTGACCAGATTGTTGCTGGTCATCACGTCGGCGATGCGCTTGTTGGAAGCCTCGCGGAACTTCAGGTCCCGTCGGGTGATGATGCCCACCAGTCGCCCATCTGGCACGGTCACCGGAATCCCGCTGACGTTATGCAGCCGCATGATCTCCAGCGCCCGCTCGACCGGCTCATCTGGTCGCAACGTCACCGGATCGAGGATCACGCCGCTTTCCGAACGCTTGACCTTGTGCACCTCGCGTGCCTGGGCCTCGATGCTCAAATTGCGGTGGATGATGCCGATGCCGCCTTCCTGCGCCAGGGCGATCGCCAAGGCGCTCTCGGTCACCGTGTCCATCGGGGCGCTGACCAGCGGAATATTGATGCGGATGCGGCGGGTAAGCTGCGTGCTGATATCGATGTCGCGCGGGTGCACGCTGGCCCGGCGCGGTATCAACAGCACATCGTCGAATGTCAGAGCTTCGGTGACTATCTTCGGCGAACGGTATGGATCTGCCATAGATAAGAGAATACGAGCGTTGCCCCGCGCGTCAAGGGTCGGCGGCTTGGCACGTGGACGAGCCTGCCAATCGCGCGGCGCGCCCCGCCGAGCTGTGCCGGGGTACCATGTCCACGACGGCCCGGCATCCGGCGCACGAAGCTACGTGCTGGCGCACAGCAATTCCTAGTGCGCAGTGCTGGCTGGCTCGGGCTGGGGCGCGTCGCCGGGCGCCGTGGCCTTGGTCGGCACGGCCAGCACGCGGAACTTCCGCGCGGGCACGTAGTACTTGCGGAAAATGTCGCGGATTTCCTCGGCCGTGAAGGAGGCATAGGACTCCGGGATGTTTTTCAGGTCCGCCAGCCGGCGCTTATGCAGGTCGAAGGTGCGGAGCTGCTCCGACCAGAAGCTCGGCTCCTTCAACTGCGTGTCCAAGTGATTCTGGATCTGTTTCTTGGCATTGTCCAGTTCTTCGGCCGTCGGCCCGGACTCGGCGAATGCCGCATAGAGCTTTTCGACCTCGGCGATCACCGTCTCGCCCTTGTCCGGGGCGCAGGGCGCGCTGCTGAGGAAGAAGCTGGAGTCCTGGTAAGCCGGTTTGGGCATGTGCTGCGCACCGATCGAGTAAACCAGACCAAGTTCTTCACGCACCTGCTTGATCAGGCGGCTGTCCAGTATGTTCGCCGCCACGTTCAACGCCCGCACGCTGCGCATGTCGTTGGCGTCACAGCTCACAAAACCGGCCACCATAGCCGCTTGCGGTGTAACAGTCTCGACGTCGACTTGGCGTTCCAGCGGTCCGACTCCGCGGGCGAATTTACGCAGCGGATCCAGATGTGTCGCCGTCCGCGCTCGCGGTGGCAGCGAGCCCAGGTATTTCTCGACCAGCGGCAACACCTCCTCGAAGCTCATTTCCCCCACCACGGCCACCTCCATGGGCGCCTGAGCCGCCAGACGGCGCAGCCATTCCTGCGAGCGTTGCGGCGACTGGGCGGCGATGAGTTCAGGCGGCAGTAGCATCAGTGAGCGCGGATCGTTGCCGCTAACCAGCTCTGCGAACGCCTGCAAAGCGGCGTACTGCGGCATCTTGCTGACCATCTCGTAGCGTTGCAGAGCCTCCTGTCGCCAGTTGTCGAAGGCGCTCTGCTCCAGCACGCCGTCAGTCAGCAGCGCGTGGGCGAGCTGCAAACCGGTTTCCAGGTCGCGCGGCGAACCGGATAGCGTCAACGTGAAGGCATCGTCCTGTCCGCCGCCGCGCAGCCGGATGTTCTTGCCGGTCATCAGGTCTTGAATGTCGGTGGAACCCAGCCGGCTGGTGGCCGGCTGCCGCAGGATCAGACCGGCCACGTGCGTGACGCCGGCGGTTTCCTTGGTTTCCTCGATCTGCCCACCGGCCAGGGCGATCGTCACCAGCACGAGGTCCTTTTTGTAATCCATGAATCGGTGGTGCAGGCGCACGCCGTTGGCCAACCACCCGCTGGTGATGCCCAGGTCCGGGTCGCGGGTGGACTCGACCAGCTTGCCGGGCGTGGGCTCCTGGTCTAGCAGGCTCTGCGCCAGCTTGACGTCGCTGGGCGGCTCCGGCCGGCGCGCCACGGCTGCCCGCCCGGCCGCCAGCAAGGCTTCCTCGGTCGGCAGGCTGACCTCGTCGCGCGCTGGCATGGTGAGCACATAGGACCAATTGACCGGCTTGAAGTGCGTGGCGAAAGCCGCGTTGACTTCCTCGAGGCGAATGGTCGGCAACAGCTTGCGAAGCAGGTCCAGCTCTTGCTGGGCCGACATGACCGGCTCTTCATCGTTCACCGCCGCCGCGATCTCGAAGAGCAGTTCGCGCGCGTTGCGGGTCGGCTCTTTGCGCACTGCGTCCTCGGCCGACGACAGCAGCTCCTTCTGGCATAGCTCGAATTCGCCCGCAAGGAACCCGTATTCGCAGGCGCGCGTGACCTCGACGATCAGTTCTTCGAGCATCTTTTCCCAATCCTTGGGGTCGCCGGTGGCTGAAGCATTGGCCACCAGCCCGTCGTGCATCATGTCAATGACGTCCACACTGGCTTCGCGAAAACTGGCTTGCCCCTTCTTGATTCGCTCCGAGAGGCGCCGCTTCATGATCCAACTAACTATCTCATCTATCAGCCGCTGACGCGCCAATTCTGTCGTTGTTACCGCCGGCCGACCGGGATGAATCGCGTAGATGTCCACCTCGCCGCGGGCAAACTCCGCATCGGTGACAATGATGGCCCGCTCTGACGTGAAAGGCTTGAGTTCCGGTCCTTTTCGCGGCCGGGGGGCGCTGGGCGCGCGATACTGGCCGAACCACTTGTCGATCAGCGGCAGGTACGGTTCGGGGGCGGCATCGCCAACCAGCACCAGCGTGATGCGCTCCGGGTGGTACCAGGTGCGATAGTAGTTCTCGAAGTCCGCCCGTGTCACGGCGCGGATCACTTCCTCTTTGCCGATCGGCAAACGCTGTCCCAGCCGCATGCCGGCAAAAAGCTTCTCGTAAGTAGCGTCGCGCACCCGCTGCATGGCGCTCATGCCGGCACGGAGTTCCGACAGAATCACGCCGCGCTCCTTCTCGATCTCTTCGTCGGCCAGCGTCAGACGAAACGCGTAGTCGCTCAGCACCATGAGAGCTTTGTCAACCTGCTCGGTCGCCGCGCTCGGCAGGAACAGCAGGTACACAGTCTGGTCGAAGGAAGTGAATGCATTCAGGTCCCGACCGAATTCCATCCCGATGCTTTCGAAATACGGGATCAGCGTCCCCGGAGCAAAGTTCTCCGAGCCGTTGAACGCCATGTGTTCGATGAAATGCGCCAGTCCGCGCTGGTTCTCCTCCTCATTCAGCGAGCCGGTGGCGACATGGATCAGCAATGCCATCTTGCCCGGCGGGTTGTCGTGTTGCCGGTACATCCAGCGCACGCCGTTGGGCAGCTTTCCTGTCTGGATTCGCTCGTCACTGGGTAGCTGCTCCGCCCCGCGGGCTGTCCAGCCAGCCAGCAGCGAAGCCACCAACACTAAACTGCCGACAGCAGCTCGTTCTCTTCGCACGTACATGCTCTTACGTCTCCTCTCGCGCCACCGGCGTCAGCGCCGCCGTCCGCAGGTCACAACGAACCGACGCCGTCGGTCGAACAACGCGACGGCGTACCCAGCCGCGCCGCATGCCGCAAATACCTTCTGACCAATCGTCTTCGGAATCGCTCTCCCAGCTCGAGCGCCATCAGGTCCCTGAAGGGCCCGCGCAGCGCTTGTAGCCCGACATCGACTACCAGCGCGTCGGACTCGACCGTACGTTGGAGCGGGCCGGGCAACTGACAAGTCTTCTGAAGGCCAGCCCAATCGCCCGGCAAGCAGCAGTATAGCACCACGTAACATGCGCCACCGCAGCGAGACACAGTTTACGACAAGTGCAGATGAGGCTTTCGAGCTGCGGCCGCTTTGCTGACCGCAGGCGGTGACGACAGGGTTCTACGGTGCGGTACGGTTGCCTGTCCCGTGATGGGCCGCCTAAGCGCGCGGCAAGGCCAGCGGGCCAACCGTAACTTGCTTCGCGGCCGGAGGCGCGGGCTCTTGAGGCCGGGTGAACACGCGCGAGCGCGCGAACACTCGCTTTGGTCGCAGTTATGGGACGGATGCAGTAATCTTGTGGCAACCGAATCCCGGTGCCGTCAAACCCGCCACTTACGGTTCGGCACCTAAGATGCCGTCCGACAGCGTATTACAACGCAAATTCAGTTTAACCGGGCTGCTGGCACCGAAAAATCTTGCATGCCGCTGGACTTGGCCACTTGGCCGGGCATAGGACTTAGCAGAGTCCGCCTCCATGCCTCTCTTGGGAGCCGAGAGGAGGGAGGTAAGAGTTGGACGCGCGAAGCAGCTTGGGGTCGGCCCGTTTGGCCGGCCCCCATTTATTTTTCGTTCTGCTCTACCCCTCTCTGACCATTTCCAAGCACATTGCCTGCCAAACTCTGGACGCCTGCCAAACTCTGCGCTCCGTCCGGCGTGGCGAATAGCGGGCTGGCCCGGACAAATGATGCTTGAGTGTGCAGGCATTCGTAATCGCTTACGAATGATAGGCTTACCTCCGGGAGCGGTTTATGGGGTGGTTCAGCCGGTCGAAAACAAGAATTTTCATAAAAATCTCGGAATTTTTTCTGGACCGGACTGGACTTTTTGCCGAATAAGAGCGTAGAAGTTAGTACCTCCTCCTCCTGAAGAGAGTTCACGCCAATGCTCTCTTCAACCTCCTCCTCCTGGGGACCCGTCACTCGCGGGTCCTCTTTTTTGCGCCCCACGCCCGGGTCTCTGTGGTCTCGGTCTCTACCCCAACGAACCGTGGCTGCCGACTCCGGCTGAGTGTTTTTCTGGCCTCCTATCGGCAGGTGTTTCGCGGAAAGTCACGCGGAGAGCGCGCTCAAAGCGTGGACGACACGGGGTGCTACGCTCGAGCAATCCCCAGGGCTGCCGGCAAGTGGGGCCTACTACTCAGGTCCCAAAGGGCGGTGAATCATCGGCTGTTCACGGGACGAGCGGCAAATCGCATCCGAAAGTGCTGATGGTGGAGGGTACGGTGCGGCAGGCCGTCGGCCAAGCCGGCAACCGCGGCAGCCGGCAAGCCGAGCTGACCCCGCCGCCGGCTCGCAGGCCGTGCGCTCAGCGTAAGTACATTTGCTGAGCGATGCCGCCGGCGGTTCGTGGCAACGGCAATCCGGAGCTACCTACACCGGGTTGCCGCGCTGACTGATGCAAAGTCGAAGATGCCTCGACGATTATCGGCGGGCGTAGCCGATGCGACTCAGGGATTCGCGGATTTCGTCCAGTGTTACCGGGTCGTCGATTGTGGCGGGCACCTTGTATTCGCTGCCGTCGGCGATCTTCTTCATTGTGCCGCGCAGGATCTTCCCACTGCGAGTCTTGGGCAGACGTTTGACTACCACAGCTTGTTTAAAGGCCGCCACCGGTCCGATGCGGTCGCGGACCATTTGAACCAGTTCTTTGACGATCTCGGCCTCAGGCCGGTTGACACCGGCTTTCAGCACGACCAGGCCGACCGGGACCTCGCCTTTCAGGTCGTCTGCCGCCCCAATGACCGAGCATTCAGCTACGTCCGGATGCGATGCCAAGACTTCCTCCATTGCTCCGGTGGAGAGGCGATGGCCGGCGACGTTTATGATGTCGTCGATCCGACTCATGATGTACAGATAACCGTCCTCGTCGCGGTAGCCGGCGTCGCCGGTGAGGTAATAGCCCGGATAGCGCGACAGGTACGATTCGATGTAGCCGGTATCGTTGTTGTACAAGGTCATCAGGCAGCCCGGCGGCAGCGGCAGTCGGACGCAGATATTGCCGGTCTGACCGGGCCGCACTTCGTCTCCGGCCTCGTCCAGAATACGCACGTCGTAGCCTGGGGCGGCTTTTGTGGGTGAACCCGGTTTCACTGGCAAAGGTTCGATGCCCAGGCAGTTGCCGGCGATGGCCCAGGCTGTTTCGGTTTGCCACCAGTGGTCTATGACGGGTATGCCCAAGCGGTCCTGGGCCCATTTGAGCGTGTCGGGGTCGCAGCGCTCACCGGCCAGAAACAGAGCTCTGAGACACGAGATGTCATATTTCTTGATGAACTCGCCTTGCGGATCTTCGCGTTTGATGGCTCGGAAGGCAGTCGGCGCGGTGAACAGCACCCTGACGTTGTGTTGCGAGATGACGCGCCAGAAAGCCCCAGCGTCGGGGGTTCCGACCGGTTTGCCCTCGTAAAGGATGGTCGTGCAACCGGCTAGCAGCGGCCCGTAAATGATGTAGGAGTGGCCGACCACCCAGCCGATGTCCGACGCCGCCCAGTACACATCGCCGGCTTTCACGTTGTAGATGTGCTTCATGGTCCAGTTGATAGCGACGGCGTGGCCGCCGTTGTCGCGCAGCACGCCCTTGGGGACGCCGGTTGTGCCAGACGTATAGAGGATGTACAGCGGGTCGGTTGCCGCCAGAGGCACACAGTCGACCGGGCGGGCGGTCTCCAGGACGGCGTGCCAGTCCAAGTCGCGGCCGGCGACCAGCTTGGCCGCACTCTGCGGACGCTGGAGAATGATGCACTTCTCGGGCTTATGGGCGGCTATATTGATGGCTTCATCGAGTAGCGGCTTGTATTCAACAACCTTCTTGACTTCGATCCCACAGGAAGCGGAAATCACCAGCTTGGGTCGGGCGTCGTTGATTCGTGTTGCCAGCTCCTTCGCCGCGAACCCCCCGAAAACCACCGAGTGAATGGCACCGATCCGAGCGCAGGCGTAGGTGGCCACCAGCGCCTCAGGCACCATCGGCATGTAGATGATGACGCGGTCGCCCTTCTTGATGCCCAGGTTGACTAAAGCCCCGGCGAAGCGCGCCACACGCTCGCGCAGTTCGCGATAGGTGATCTGCTGTATCGTATTGGTGACGGGGCTGTCATAAATGATGGCTGCTCGGTCTCCGCGACCGGCTTCGACGTGGCGGTCGATGGCGTTGTAGCAGGTATTCAGCTCGCCGCCGACGAACCAGCGGTAGAGGGGCTTGTCAGTGTCGTCCAGTACCCGTGTCCACTTCTTGTACCAGTGGATGGCACCGGCCGCCTCGCCCCAGAAACCCTCTGGATCCTCCAGTGACCGTCGATAGGCCGCCTCATAGGCTCCACGCATGGTTCTTTCTCCTTGGGGCACACGGCGCGCGGCAGGCGCTGCGTCAACCGCTCGGCCAGCCCACCGGGCACCGGTGTTCGCAATAGCCTCGCAACGCTGGATAATAAGGTGTTTGGCGTCGGCGGCAAAGAAGCTCGGCGGCGTCTCAGATGTGCAGGAGACGACCGGGGCGCTGCCGGAAGTCAGGCTTCAATCCGCTCCAGGCCGCGCATGAAGGGGCGCAGCGCCCGCGGAATGGTAACGCTGCCGTCGGCATTCTGATTGAGTTCCAGCAGGGGAATGAGAATTCGCGGGCTGGCCACCACCGTGTTGTTGAGCGTGTGGCAGAACTCCGGCTTGCCGGTGTCGGCCCGTCGGTAGCGCAGGTTCAGTCGGCGCGCCTGAAAATCGTGAAAGCGGCTGGCCGAATGGGTCTCGCTGTAGGCCCCGCGGCTGGGCATCCAGGTTTCGATGTCGAACATCCGCACCTTGCCTTGCCCCATTTCGCCCGTGCACACCTCGACCACCCGATACGGCAATTCCAAGGCCTGGAGCACCGCCTCCGCATTCCGGATGATGACCTCGTGCCAGTAGGCCGACTCGGCCGGATCCGCTCGGCACACCACCACCTGTTCCAGCTTGTCGAAGGTATGGATGCGGTACAAACCGCGCGTATCCTTGCCGGCGGCGCCGGCTTCCCGCCGAAAACAAGTCGTCCGGGCCACGTACAGCTTGGGCAGCTCGGTTTCCTCCAGGATTTCGTCGGCATGGTAGCCGGTGACGGGGACTTCCGCCGTGCCCACCAGGCTCTGCCCGTCGCGCTCACACAGGTACACTTCGTCACGGTGCAGCGGAAAGAAGCCGGTACCATACATCAGTCTGTCGGAAACGAGCGGCGGGACGGTCAGCGGCATGAAGCGCAACTTGCCGCGAGTGCGATCGTCCGCCGGGCGTGTGGCCGATGCCTGGTCGGCGCGCTGCCCGGCCGGTGCCGCAAGCGGTGGCGGTTCGTGCTCGCGCTCGATCATCAGGTCCCAGGCCAACCGCAGCACGGCTTCGTGCAGCAGTGCGCCGGCGCCGCGCAGGACGTAATTCCGGCTGCCTGCGATCTTGACGCCGCGATCGATGTCGATAATGCCCAGGGTCTCTCCAATCTCCACATGATCTTTGAACGGAAAGCCGAAATCGCTCTTGGATCTGGGGCTGCCCCAGCGCCGAACCTCGACGTTGGCCGACGGGTCGTGTCCGACCGGGGCCGCCGGGTCTGGTATTTGCGGCACAAGCATTAGCAGCTCGCGCAGCTCCGCGTCCACTTGCTCGCGGCGGGCGTCAAGTTCCTTGAGCCGGACCTTGATGGCCGACATTTCCTGACTCAGGGTGGCCTTCTCGGCCGGCGTTGCCTTGGCGATGCGCTGACCCGCCAGGTTCTGCTGGTGTCGCAGCTCGTTCCACTCGGTTTCCAGAGCCCGCCGCTGCGCGTCAACCTCCAGGAGTCGATCAATGTCGACCGCCAGGCCCTTGTCGCGGGCGGCCTTGCGCACCAAGTCTGGGTTCTCGCGGATCAGCTTGACATCAATCATTGCAACCTCTTGTCAAACCCTGCCGCCGGTTCACGGTCGAGCAGTGCCCGAATTATATGGCGGAGCGGACAGGCCGGCATGAACCAGCCGGTGCCGAAGCTCAGGCGACTGGTCCCCTAGCATCGCCCGCTGCTCGCCCCAAACTTGCAAATCCCCAGCGTCGCGGCCAGGATTGTCGCCGGACGTTGGCGGGGTCTGGCCCCCGGCTGCGTGACCGATCAGAGAGGCTGTCGCGGCATGAACGCCGATCTGCTTGATATCGTCGGGCATTTTGAGCGGGTGCGGGTGCTGCTGGTGGGGGACTTCATGCTCGACCGATACGTGTTCGGCGACGCCGAGCGTATCAGTCCCGAGGCGCCCGTGCCGGTGCTGCGGGTCATCGAGCGGCAGGACCGGGTCGGCGGGGCCGGCTCAGTGGCTTTGAATGTGGTCGCTCTGGGAGCCGAAGTGGTGTGTTGCGGTCTGCTGGGGCGCGACACGTTCGGCGAGCGCGTGCACCAGGCCTTGACGGAGGCCGGCTGCCGTAGCGACGGACTGATAGCCGTCGCTGATCGACCGACCATCACCAAGACGCGGCTGATCGGCCTGGCGGAGCACCGGCATCGGCAACAGATTCTGCGTGTGGATGATGAGATCGTGCGGCCGCCGACCGCCGCCGATCAGCAGCGGCTGCTGTCGGCAGCCATGACGGCCTTGCCGACCGTACGGGTGGTTTGCTTGGAAGACTACGGGAAGGGGGTGTTGGCGCCGGAAATCTGTACGGCCCTGATCGCGGCGGCCCGGGCGGCTGGCAAACCAGTGTTCATCGACCCGGCGCGCACGCCCCAGTGGGACAAGTACGCCGGGGCCACCCTGCTGACTCCGAACCGCGCCGAGTTGGAGATCGCCGTTGGTCGGCGCGTCTCCGACGATGAGCTGCCGACCGCCACCGCCGCGCTGGTCGAGCGCCTGGACTTGACGGCAGCGCTGGTGACGCTGGGACGGGATGGAGCGCTGCTCGTTCGCCGCGATCAGCCACCGCGTCACTTCCCGACCACGCCACGCGCCGTTTACGACAACACCGGTGCCGGCGATGCGGTGCTGGCGATGGTGGCGGTGGCGGTAGGCGCCGGGGCTACCTTCGAGCAGGCCGCGGTGCTGGCGAATATCGCTGGCGGACTGGAGGTTAGCAAGTTCGGCTGTGTCCCGATCGCTCGGGACGAGGTGCTGCACGAGTTGCGGCACGGACCGCAGTCCAATGCCGGCAAGGTCCGCTCGCTGGTCGAGTTGAAAGCCGAGTTGGAGGCTCACCGGCAGCGCGGCGAGACGGTCGTGTTTACCAACGGCTGCTTCGATCTGCTGCATCCGGGACATGTGGAGCTTCTGGAAAAGGCCAAGCGGCTGGGCAGCCTCCTGGTGGTCGGCCTGAACAGCGATGCCTCAGTACGCCGATTGGCCAAGGGGCCGGATCGACCGCTTCGTAACCAGCGCGACCGGGCGCGGCTGCTGGCGGCCTTGCAGGCCGTCGATTACGTCGTGGTCTTCGACGAACCCGATCCCGGTCGCTTGATCGAGCAACTGGCCCCCGACGTTCTGGTGAAAGGCGCTGACTGGGCCGACAAGCGGGTCATCGGGCGGGAGTTCGTTGAGGCACGCGGCGGGCGGGTGGTGTTGATCGAACTGACCGAGGGATACAGTACGACAGCCGAATTGGAACGCATCCGCGCCGGCGGACGACCGACAACGACGCCGCCCTGATGGGTACGGAGATCATGTGATGGGCCCCGGCGCGACAATGCGCGGCGCCGCCCTTCAGGTTCGCAAGGTGACCTAATGGCACGCGATTGGCAAACAGTGCTGCGGGAACATCAAGAAGTCGTCGCGAGTCTGGCCGACCAGGGACCGGTACTCGATCGCATCGTCGAGGCAGTCAGCGCCTGCCTGCGCAGCGGACACCGCGTTTATACGCTGGGAAACGGCGGCAGCGCCGCCGACGCGCAGCACATAGCCGCTGAGTTGTTGGGGCGGTACAAGTGTGAGCGCGTGGCCCTGCCGGCGCTGGCGCTGACGACGGACAGCTCGACGCTGACTGCCATCGCCAACGACCTGGGTTATGAGCGCGTCTTCGCACGCCAGCTCGAAGGGCTGGTGCGGCCGGGCGACGTGGTCTGGGCACTCAGCACCAGCGGCAATTCCGCTAACGTGGTGGCGGCCTGTCGGCTGGCACGCCAACAGGGAGCCTTGACGGTCGGGTTCAGCGGGCGAGCCGGCGGGGCGATGGCGGCCTATTGCGACCACCTCTTTCGCGCTCCACACACTTCCAGCGACCGGATCCAGGAGGCCCACGCCCTGGCGTATCACTACGTATGCGAACGCGTCGAATCGGCGTTAGCGGCGCGCGATTGGTGAGCGGCTGATTGGTGATCGCCACGCGGCCAGTAGCACTGCCGCCGTTGCGCGTACCTCGCGGGTGTCCCGCCACCCCGACCGGTGCCAGCCCCCCGCCTGCTCAGTTGGCGCGGTGCTGCCGGGCCAACTCCTCCCAGCCGGCGCGGACCAGCCGCAGTCCATGCACGCAGAATTCGAATTGCTCGCTGAGCTGCTGGAGCACTTCGGCCGGCGGTTGTTCCTCGGCCAATGTCAGTTCGCTGGCGATGCCGTACGACCGCTTGCCCTGTCGCAAGTACGCATCGAGCAAATCAACATCGCCTGGATGCCGGGCTCTCAGACTCTCCGGGTACACGCCGGTCCAGAACAACGTGAAATCGCCGATGTACTTATTGATCAAGCGCCGCCGCCGCGTCTCGTCCGCCCCCACCCCGAGAGTGGCGGCGGCCTCCATCTGCGACAGTTCCCGAATCACCTCGCCGTCCACCGAGCGGAGCCGGTAGATGCGATCAATGTGCACGAAGTCCGCCAGCATTTCTCCCAGATAGTCAGTGACGATCGGGTCGCAGATCCCCAGCTCGACCATGAAGACCTGCTCGATCAGGCCATCGAAGAGCCGGCGCAAAGGGTGTTGGCGGTCAAGCATCGGCGTCATGGTGCGGTTCCTCGCTGTCGGGCTGCCCGACAATTCGGACGGGGCCGCCCCTACCATAATTTTAGAATATCCACGCCGTCCCGTTCTCCGGACCAGGGCACATGGACGCGCTGGGCACTTACCCTGAGATCGACACGTGGGGCGTCGGCGCTGAGCCGCATTATCAGTCCCGCTGCCGAACCGGCTTCGGGATGCGTGCCCACTCAATGGCTCTGTACCAGCGATGACTCCGTCGGCCTGACACTAGACTTGGAGCGTGGGATGGACCGTGTTTCTGGGCCGCACGGTCTCCCTTGTCATCAGGACGGCAGTAGGAACAGCGCGGGAGGGCGAGTGAAGCGGTGCCTTCTGGGGGCTTGTTGCCGGCCCTCGGCGAAACGGGGCGAACGCCGCCTGAGGCGACATCATGCGACGGACGGACGTCATGCAAATATCAAAAGCCACTCACAACAGTCGGCAGGCTGTTTTATTGGACTCTCGAGTTGAAGCGCCCGCGATGAGATGATTGAATATGCCGAACTTCCTGATTATATTTGGTCCTGCGCCACTTGTGCTACCGCGGTGTGCCATCCGGGATAAGCCGTCCTATGTGTAGTGCAGGCGTCGATGCAGAACTTGCCGGGATGGACTCGAAAGGCGACACAGACCCAGGACAACCGGACCACATGGTCCGCTAGCGAACCCCGCCAACCGCCAGTACGGGCAACTGGGTTGTTCGAGGGCTCGCGTGCGGATGTAAGGGATAACCAGACTGTCGCGCTGTTCTCGTACCTTCAAGAGGGGAATTTAGCGCTTGACATGCGTGTGCGCTCCAAGTACAGTAACGAGTGCGTGGAGGAAGAGGTAATCCGCGCCGCCTCGTCTCTGAGCTGGTCTGACAATGTCGGCTGCGTAAGCCGGCGCTTGGCTTGCAGAAAGCCATCTCGAGCGGCGACTGAGCCGTACCTCCACCGAGTTACTGACCGCAACAGTGCTGACGGCCGGACGACGGCGTTGAGACTGTGGCGGCAGCGAGGCAAATCCGAGGTAGTTTTCAGGAGGAGGAAGACGACAAGGGACGACTGACCGACTGCTGCGTTCCGTGCAATGTTTCCAAAGATGTGGTGAAGAACAAAGCTATGGAGGAGGTACAACAAATGAGAAAACTCGCTGTATTGATGGTTGCTGGTCTGGTCAGCGTCGCGCTGGCTGACCCGATTATTTTCAACAACGGATCGCCCAGCTCGACCTCGAGCGGATATTCGTCTCAGCTCGACACGAACTATCCGTTCAACTCTCAGGTTGCGGATGACTTCGTGCTCCAGCCTGGCGCTAACGTGATTACGGACTTCCACTGGTGGGGCGTCTACTGGAACCCCGGCCCTCCGAGCAACGCCACTGCGTTCAAGATCATGATTTATGCTGACGCCGGTGGCAAGCCGACCGGTGCCGGTATGCCGGATCCGACCCCGACTGCGTTGAAGGTTTGGACGATTCCGTTCGCCCAGGTGAACGAGGCGCTCGATCCATCCTATTCGGGCATTTACAAGTATGACGTGAACGTGGCCAACGATCCGTTCGTCGCCACCCCTGGGCAGAAGTACTGGATCGCCTTCCAGTCCGTGAACTTCTTCCCGCCGCAGTGGGGATGGGCCGACACCGGTGCGACGAGCGGCAATGCTTGCCAAGGCTTCCCGCTGCTCAACTACCCCTATTGGCAGCAGCCCATCCCGGGTACCACGGGGAGGGAGATGGCGTTCTACATTACGGGCGTGCCGGAGCCGGCCAGCCTGTTGCTGCTCGGCCTGGCGGGCCTGTTCCTGCGCCGTCGCTAAGCCAGCTTGAGCTGCCGGTTGACTGCGACGCTCACCTTGACCGGCGGCTCTGACGATACTCAACGCCCCTGCCGGTTTCCTCTCACACCCGGCAGGGGCGACTTTTTTCGCCGAATGGGCGTGATGTCCGGCCGTGACGCGGGGCGGTGCGACTGTCGGGAGAGGGGTTACAGGTCGAGCGCGATATCGAGAAAAGCGGCGGCGTGTGTCAGCGCCCCGATGGAAATGCGGTCCACGCCTGTGGCGGCCACGTCACCGATGTTATCCAGCGTAATGCCGCCACTGGCCTCCAGAGCCAGCTTGCCGCGCAGGCTCTGCTGGTCCCGGTGGCGGACAGCCGCCCGCAACTGCTCGACGCGGAAGTTGTCCAGCAGTACGATGTCGATGCCGGGGACCGTGCACACCTGGGCGAACTGCTCCAAGCTATCGACCTCGACCTCCACAAAGGCCGGGTGCCCCGCCAGGCGGCTGAGCAGGTTGGCAAGGTGATCCGCCAACCGCTCTGTGGAAACGCCAGCCAGGTGGTTGTCTTTCAACAGCACGGCGTCGTAAAGCCCCAAACGGTGATTGCGCCCGCCACCGACGCGCACGGCGTACTTGTCCAGCTCGCGCCAGCCGGGGACCGTCTTGCGGGTGTCCAGCACCTTGACATCCGGATTGACGCGCTGGGCGGCCTCGACGTAGCGACGTGTCAGCGTGGCTACGCCGCTCATTCGGCCCACAAAATTCAGCAGCGTGCGCTCGACGCTCAACACAGCCTCGTGACGCCCGCGGACCTGAGCAACGCATAACCCGGGCTCGACCGGGTCCCCGTCCTGCCAAGCCGATTCGCCACGCTGACCGGGGCTGAACTGAAGCGGCTGACCAAGATGTTTGGAGAAGACGTCGCAGATCAGCGGGCCGAGGCTTAGACCGGCGATCACCCCCGCCTGGCGCGGGACTAACCGGGCAGTAACGTCGCAACCGGCATTCGGCAGCAGCGCGGCGGTGATGTCTCCTGCGGGGCCCAAGTCCTCGGCGACGGCAATCTCTATGAGCTGGCGTGTCTGTCGAGACCACATAGCTGCATTTCCTCAGCGGCCGATCGACGCTGTCGGTCCGGGGCGCAACCCGCTCTATGGCTTGCCTGAGTCGGCTGAACGCCTCTCGAAGAATGCCGCGATGGCTTGCCGATGCTCGGTCGTTCGACCGGCAGTGGTCTGCAAGAAAGCCTCATATTCCAGTTGTTCTTCCAGCGTGGCAGTCCAGGCATGCTGCAAAGCCCGCTTGGTCAGCATCAAGGCCGGCGTCGAGCGCGCTGCGACGCGACCGGCCACCTGCTCGATCAGGGCCGGCAGTTCGGCATCGTCTACTACCCGCTGGACCAGCCCAATCTCCCAAGCCCGTTGGGCGCTCAACTCCTCGCCTAGCAAGCATAGTTCTGCTGCGCGCGCGTAGCCCAGATGCTGCACCAGGGTCAAGGTGGCGCCGGCGTCGGGCACCAGCCCAATGTCGCCGAAAGCCAGCTTGAATGAGGCGCTGCGGGCGCAGATCCGCAAATCCGCAGCCAGCGCGAAACTCACGCCTGCTCCTGCCGCCACGCCGTTGACCGCGGCGATCACCGGCTTTTCACAGGTGCGCAGGCGCAAGGCGACCGGATTGACCGTCTCGCGCAGGTAGGCGCCGAGGTCGTCGGACAGGGTCGGGCTGCCCTCCGTGGTCGGTCGCAAGGGTCGCAGGTCTTGACCGGCGCAGAAAGCCCGTCCGGCTCCCGTCAGGACGAGGCAGCGCACCTGCGGATCGCGCTGGGCCTGGCGCAGCGCGGCGCTGAGCTCGATGCTCATCTGGGCGTTGAAGGCATTGAGCACTTCCGGGCGTTGCAGCGTAATCGTGAAAATACCCTGGGCAGACGTGGTGCGGATGGTGGTGAAGGAGTTGGCCATCGCTATGCTTACTCAGCGGCCGGCGAAGATCGGCGGTCGCTTCTCCAGGTACGCCCGCAGGCCCTCTTTCTGGTCGTCGGTCCCGAACAGCAGTGTAAAAAGGGCCCGCTCCAGCGCCAGGCCCTCCCGCAGCGCGGTCTCCTGCGCCTGACGGATGGCCTGCCGCGCTGCCTGCACCGCCAGTGGCGGCCGACGCCCGAGTTCGCGGCCGATTGCCAGCGCCTCTTCTTCGCAGTTCTCGCGTGGCACCAGCCGGCTGACGAGTCCCATCTGCCAGGCCTCGCGTGCCAGTATCGTTCGACCGGTTAGTATCAGGTCCATAGCGCGGGCCCGCCCTACGGCGCGCGTCAGACGTTGCGTGCCCCCGGCGCCGGGGATAATTCCCAAGTTCACCTCCGTGAACCCGAAACGGGCCGACTCGGCAGCCACAATGATGTCGCAGGCCAAGGCCAGCTCACAGCCTGCGCCCAAGGCATATCCATTGACGGCGGCGATGAGCGGTTTGCGCAATTGCTCCAGTTCGTCCAGTGCTGCCAAGGGGTTGTGCTTGCGCACTTCTACCAGACTGGCGTCGACCAGTTCGTTGACATCCAAGCCAGTAGCGAAGGCCCGCTCGCTACCGGCCAATAGCAAGCAGCGGATTTGCGGGTCCTCGTCGAAACGTCGCAACGCCGTCGCCAGTCTTTGCAGTGTGCCGGCGTTGAGAGCGTTGAGGGCTTCCGGGCGATTGATCCGTACCAGGC
>Ga0209101_1000949_pt1 | contig 22969 bp, 13 predicted proteins | sample ConPoolayeCmetaG_FD_185481 | JGI IMG/M metagenome (GOLD analysis project Ga0209101, IMG submission 185481) | Hot spring microbial mat communities from California, USA to study Microbial Dark Matter (Phase II) - Cone Pool mat layer C metaG... ...
GATCAGATCGCCTTCCCAGTGTCCGACCACGGCACGGGTCTGCACCTCCGCCGGCCGCGTGTCGATCATGCGCTGGTTCGGAATCCTGCCCCGTCCCCGACCATCCATGCGCGGACAACGCCGCCGCCGCTTGCGGTGTGCCCGCGGCAGGTTCTTCCACAGCTCGCCACCGGCCTTGGCTTCGGCGTAGACATGCTTGCAGATCGTCTCCTTGCAGACCCACGCCCGGCCCTCCATCCGTGCCCGCCCGCTGATGATCTCCGGCGTCCAGCCCTCGCGAAGCTTCTTCTCGGCGTCCAAACGCACCGCCTCGGTAAACCGCCGGGGACCACGCCGCTTCGCCCGTTCTCGTGCCTTCCAGTGCGCTTGTTTCCACCGGCAGCCCCTCTTCCCCTGGTTCCCGGCCAGCTCCCGGCTGATGCTCCCCGCCGATCGCCCCAGACGCCGCGCTGTCTCCCGAACTCCACATCCTTCTCGACGCCAACGATAAATCAGCCTACGCTCTTCCCGGGTCGCGCGCCTGTAAGTCACTGCGTCCTCCATGTGTTGATAAGACACGAAGAACGTACCTTGCCGCGTGACCACCTTCACATCACAACTGTTGCAATGGCCTCTCGCACGCGCGTTTACTCTTCTGATGCGGCTCTCACTTTTCTGTGCAGACGATGGGCAACCGCATTGCATTTCAACTTCTTTGCGCGCAGCGTTACAACTGCCAGCCAATCCTCACACGCAACATCCGGGATGATGTTTCCCGATTGACACATTGCGCTGGCGCCGGGAAATATGCAGAACGTTAACCGCACGAGGGGGGATTTTATGAAGAGTGGCGGTGAATTCTCTCATGACGGACGACGTTACGTTGTGCGCGCTCAAAACTTTGTGCGCCGCGCGGACACCGTGCTTTGGAACGATGGGATGGTGCTTCACTTGAGCCACCTCGGCGAAGTGGACGGAGCTTTCCTCACTCCGGAACTGTCCGCTTATGCCCTCACTGAACGCCTCGCATATGTGCGAGACGAAACGACGGGCGAGTTTTGGACTGCTCCATTCAGTCCCTCTGAAACGGCTCCCGAACAGTTCGAATGTTCGTTCGGACGAGCCGACGTGAGTTGGCGGCTTGTGAATCATGGTCTGGAGGTGACCATGCGGGTATTCGTGCCGTGGCGCGACAACGTGGAACTTTGGACCATAACGGCGCGGAATCTTTGCAACCGCCCGCGGCGCGTTTCCGTGTTCACCTGTTTTCCGATTGGCGTACGCAGTTGGTTCAGCAGCCATGGTGCCTTTGACCGGCGACTGGGCGGACTGATCTACGAGTTTTTCCCATATTACGCGAAGGTGCAGGATTATTACGAACGCCTCAAAATGAACCGTATGGTGTTTTGCGTGCCGGATCGCCCACCGACGGCCTACGAGATAAATCTCGACGAATTCAAAGGAACCGGCGGTTTCTACAATCCTGCCGGTCTGCGGCAGACCCGGCTCAGTTCCTGTCCGCGAGTCGAACGCGACCCTGCCGCAGCGGTGTATCAGTACCTCTTGACGCTCAAACCGGCACAGGTCTGGCGTGTCAACCTGCTCTTCGGGCCGGCACCCGGCGGTCGCGCCCAAGTCGCGGCCCTCAAACGCCGCTATTTGGCTGCCGGCGCTGTCGAGCGTGCGTATGCCGAGGTTTATCGTTTCCGCGAACAGGAAGTTGCTCCCCTAGTGCGCATCGAAACGCCAGACACGGAACTCAATCATTTTGTAAATCATTGGCTTCCCGAGGAGACTCTCCGGATAGCCCGCACATTGCGCCACAGCAGTTGTGCGTCGGAGCGCAATGCATTTCTCGACGCCGCCGGCGGACTGTATGTCGATCCCTCTCTCGTGCGGCGGTGGTACCCCGTGATCTTCCGTGTGCAACACGAAGACGGTTTCATGCCCCACGGTGTTCCCCTCTTTCCGGGGGTCGTGCCGGGCGGCATCAATGCCATCCCCCACCGCGATGTCAGCGTCTGGCCACCGCCGCAACTGCATTTCTACATCTCGGAAACAGGCGACTGGGATGTTCTGGACTTGCAAATCCCGTGGAAGACAACGGAGAAGACGTCCTCCCTTTACGAGCATGTTGACCGCGGCATCGTCTGGCAGTTGCGGAATCGCTCCAAGCGGGGGTTATCCCTCATCGGGGAAGGCGATTGGAACGACCCGCTGAACATGGCCGGCTGGCAAGGACGCGGCGAATCAGTCTGGCTCACAGAAGCTCTCGTCTGGGCTCTGGATCAATGGGCCGAGATCGTCGAAAGACGCGGTGACCGGCGTAAGGCGGCGATGTACCGCCGCGAGGCGGAATTGACGCGCCGACGAATCAACCGCCTGGCCTGGGATGGCGCGTGGTACGCGCGGGGAACAACCGACGCTGGCAAATGGTTCGGGGTCCGTGCCAATGATGAGGGCCGCATCTACCTTAACCCTCAGGCTTGGGCCATGATTTGTGGGGCAGCCACGGGCACTCGTGTTGAGACCTGCATTCGCGCTGTCAGGCGGCACCTCGCCACGCCCTGGGGCAACGTGATGTTGGCGCCGCCTTACACCAGGATGCATGAAGACATTGGCAAGTTGTGCCTTAAAAGGCCTGGTTTGGAAGAAAACGGGTCTGTATATTGTCACGCCCAGCTTTTTTATGCGCAGGGCCTGTACACCGTGGGACGCGCCGATGAAGCCTTCGAGGCGGTTCGAGTGGTGCTGCCGGGTTACAAAGGTAACACGGTGCAGCGCTCAGGCCAGATCCCCATCTACGTGCCCAACTACTTTCGCGGCCTGGCCGCCGGACGAAGCGCCGGGCGTAGCAGCCACGAGGCGGTAACTGGTTCGGCACCATGGTGCTACCGCAGCGTGGTGGCCTGGATGCTCGGGGTCCAGGGCAGCTTCGACGGCTTGCGGCTCGCCCCCCAACTTCCGTCCCATTGGCCCGGCGCGCGCGTCTGGCGTAAGTACAGGGATGCGGAATTTGACATCGAGATCAGGCAGCTCAACGATCTGCAACACCTCCGAGTATTCCTGGACGGCCATGAAATCTCCGGCAATGTGATTCCGCCGCAACCCCCAGGCTCGCGCCACACGGTTCTGGTTTTGACGCCCCGGCGGCGGACAAAACGAAAATGAACCCGGAGAAGAAACGTTCCCCTGGCTGTGCCGGGGGAGAGCGTCGCCACACCCCGAGAGAGGTGGAACGAGGGGGAAACGTTAATACCAGTCAGGAGAATTAGAATCGGGGCAGAACACCAGGTTCAAGGGGAGGATCGGGGCACGAGGAGAATGTTGGTGCACTCGGAAATGTCGAATTAAACCCGGATTCTGCGAGCGGCCAAAAAACAAGTGCGATGCTGGGTCCGGATTTTCGGCAAGGCAAATGATCAAAAGGATATTCGCTAGAATCGTTCCGTGGCTGGCAGCGGCCGTGGGAGTCGCCGCGCTGGTTCTAATAACGCGGCACGTTGGCGTCCGGCCGGCCCTGCCGCCTTCAGCGCCGCCCAGGTCTGTCCAGCCTTCTTTGCCGGCAGAGCCTGCCGCCGTGCTGGATGAAGTTGTGCTCACGCCGACTTCCAAGGCGGTCCCGGGGCTGAAGCCGGCAACAATCGTGAGGTATCTGAACCCGGCTGCCACAAATCTGTTGATCGCCGGGTCGTGGGACGGTTGGCAAACCAAAAGGGCTTTGGAGTCGGACGGCGGCTTCTGGCTGTTCGATATCCGCAAATTGCGCCTGACCGCCGGCCGCTACGAGTTCAAATTCCTGCCCAACGGCCGCTGGGAGCCGGGCGGCAATCGCGTACTCTTCGTTGACGATGACGGCTATCTCCGCCGGTCGGCCGACGTGATCCTTTGCGCCCGGCAGGAAACGCACACCCGAATAGACGTCCTTTTCAAGCGTGCCATGGACACTGCAGCGCCGCTGCATGTTCGGTTGATACCGCCCGTTGAAATTGAATCCTGGCACTGGCGGCAAGGCGACGGCGAAAGCCGGCGGTGGGGTTATGCAGTCGCAGCCGGACATGTGACTTTTGTCCTGGACGAAGACCGCTACCGAGTCGCTCTAAAGCCTTCGGACCGGGTGGCGGTGGCCGGCAATTTCAACGGATGGGACGGCTCCGGCGGCCCGCATGGCGAATGGTTGCTCCACCGTGTCCCCGACCAACGGATCTGGGAACTCACCCTGCCCCTAGGGGCGTTGCGACCCGTCAATGAAAACGAGATTCTCTTCAAGTTTGTGGTCAACGGCCACCACTGGCTGCCCCCGCAGGCTGACGCGCCGAACACAGTCACGGACCCTCACGGCAACGTGAATTTGTGCCTCAACCCGGCCCGTTCCTCGGGACTGATTCTTGAGGTTCACACCAGGCAACCGCTGGCGCTCTCGAACGCTTACTTGCTGGCCGTCCAGGGTCCCTTTGAAGGCACGGCCATTGCTTCGGTCACGCCCGGTGCCATCCTCGACACCTATGTTTCTACTAAACCGCTCGGCGTGGAGCTGGATCAAGAAGGCGCGCGCACAATTTTCCGGCTGTTCGCTCCGCGCGCGAGCGGCGTCACGCTCTGCCTTTCGGCCAGTCCGGAATTCACCGCGGCGGCGCCGCAGGACGATTCTAGCCAGTCGCTGAAAATGATCCCCATGCAGTTCGATCCCGGGGACGGCGTGTGGGAGGCGGTGCTGGCGGGACTCCACGTCGGGTGTTACTACTCGTTTCACGTGGACGGACCGCCAGGGGCCGGCGAAAGTTTCAACCCGCAGCCGCCTGTTGGCGATCCTTACGCTCTGGCCGCGGCGCATGCGCACAACCGCACCATCATCCTTGATCCGCATGTCACCAACGTGTGGTTCGCGGGTTGGTCGCACAACAACTACACGACGCCGGCCTGGGAGGACATGGTCATCTACGAAACTCATGTGCGTGATTTTACGATTCATCCTTCTTGCGGGCTGCCGGAACATTTCCGCGGAAAATACGCGGGCGTGACCGCGACGCTGGGAACGGGCCTGGGGCTGGATCATCTCCGAAGCCTGGGCGTGAACATGATCGAATTCATGCCGTTGGCCGAGTTCGAAAACGGAACCAACGATTACAGCTGGGGCTATGCACCGGTTTACTACTTTGCCCCCGAGGCTTCTTATGGCCTCACACCCCTGCAGGGGTCACAATACTATAAATTCAAGCAACTTGTGGACACTCTGCACCGCAATGGCTTCGGTGTAATCTTGGACGTCGTCTACAACCACGTCGGCTCTCCTAACGTGTTCGCCCTCATTGACAAGAAGTACTACTTCCGTCTCTCGCCGGATTTCGAATACAGCAACTTCAGCGGCTGCGGCAACGACGTACGCTCGGAAGCTCCAATGATGCGACGCCTGATTGTGGACAACGTTCTGTATTGGATGCGCGAGTTCCACGTGGACGGATTTCGTTTCGACTTGGCCGAACTCATTGACCTGCCGACGCTCATGGCGGTGCGCGACGCCGCCAAGGCCTTGAATCCCAATGTGATCTTGATTTCGGAACCGTGGAGTTCTCGGGGCGACCATAAGACAGCGCTCAAAGGGACGGGTTGGTCGGCATGGAACAATGAATTTCGCGACACCGTGCGCGAATTTGTGCTCGGACGCGGGCGCCGCGACCAGCTGTGCAGAGTCATTGTTGGTTCCGTAGATCTTTGGACTGCCCATCCCCTTCAATCCGTCAACTACCTCGAAAGCCATGACGACATGTGTCTGGCAGATCAATTGAGCGAGGCGTCAGGCAACAACGGCTCCCGGCTTACGGAACGCGCCGCCGCGCGGAACCGGCTGGCCGCGACATTTCTGGCGACTTCGTTGGGCATACCGATGATCGCCGAGGGTCAGGAATTCCTGCGGAGCAAAGGCGGACGCCACAATACCTTCGACCAGGGCGATGCCGTCAATGCTTTGCGTTGGGATGATCGCAAACGACCCTTGGCTGAGCTGAACTGGCGTTACTATGCGGGGCTGATCGCGCTGCGCCAGAGTGCCGAAGGCGCTGCTTTTCGCCTGCGCGAACCTCTCCCCGCCGGTTATTACCAGTGGATCGAGCCCGTTGATGGCCGCGCGCTGGGCTACATCGTGAACGCCGGCCATCTGCGACCGGGCAGCACTTTTGTGATCCTCGTCAACGCCGCGGAACAGGCGGTTGATTTCTGCGTCCCTTTTCCAACAGGCATTTGGCGGCTGGTGGCAGACGGCCGCAGAATCAACCCGGCGGGCCTTTCGGAAAACGTGGCGCTGGACGACAAGAATCGCCTCCGCACGATCGGCGTGCCGGCATTGTGCGCCTATATCCTCGCCGATAAGCAACAATGACAGCCCAAATCACGCTTGCCATAGCCCAGGTCTTCGGTGTCGGCGCGATAGGTTGGCTCGCCGCGCGCCTAGGGTATATTCGTCAGGAAGACATCACGCGCTGGTCCCGGCTGATGACCGATTTCCTATATCCACTTCTGGTGTTTCATTCCATTGTGCGCGGTTTCCAACCCGAACGTTTTCGGGAGTTGTGGGTCTTGCCCGCAATCGGTTTGGGAATGGTTCTTGTCGGCGCTCTGAGCGGCGTCTTGCTCCGCGCCGGTGTGCGTTCCCGCGATCCGGAAATCATAAGAACATTTCACCATTTTTGCGCATCCAACAACTATACGTTCTTGCCAGTGTTAATTGTGGCGGCCCTCTGGGGCGAAACCGGTCTGGCCGATCTCTTCGTTTTGAACCTGGGATCAGCCCTCGGCTACTGGACAATCGGCGTTGCCTTGCTGGGGGGAGCCGACAGGCGCCAGACAATCCGCAATATTCTGTCGCCGATGTTGGTGGCTATTGCCTTGGCTCTCGCTCTTTCGCTGCTGGGAATTGCGCCGCACATGCCGGCCGTGGTGCTGCGCATATGCGAGGCCGGCGGCGCGGCGGCAGTCCCGGGCATGTTGATGATCGGCGGAGCCACGCTCTATCCTTCTCCAAAATTCGAACATCGGTGGGATTTGTTCTGGCTGAGCGTATGCCGCCTGGCACTCATTCCGGCTCTTTTGCTGGGCATCCTCAAAGTACTGCCGATTTCGACGGAGACCCGCAATGTGGCGGCCATTGTAGCGCTCATGCCGGTGCCCATCAGTTCGACCGTTCTGACCCGACGTTTCGGCGGCGCGCCCCGCTTTGCGGCGCAGGCGGCTGTTGTCACCACTCTTGCCGCCGCCGTGACTGTCCCGCTGGCCGTGCTCCTTATACGAGGCACCGTTCTGCGGTAACCACTGTCCAGCATGACCACTTCGAAAGAAATCGGCACCCTTTGCAGCGGGGGTTTCACTGCCACTGCCGGCCGGGCATCTGGCCGGGGCGGAACAGTGCGCAGTCAAAACAGCTGCTCCGCGCTCGTTGAGCCCTCTCAGAGCGCGGCGCAGAGCGCCGCACCACTTTCGCGCTTCCCGGACTCGGTCCGGAGATGTCTGCGCTTATAACGTGAAAATCACGTTCACCAGTGACCCAAGGTCGCCCCGGTGTCTCTGCTGTCTGAATCGATCGAAGTTGCGTGTCCACCGCATTTGCGGTTGCTGCTGGCACGGCTGAATCCTCCGCTTTTGGGGAGACCAATCGCAAAATCCTCGTCAATGGCGCTTGCTGAGCACGGTGCGCTCGTATTCGTGAACGGCTGGGATCCAGGCGCCTTCAGGGGGCACGCCGGCGCGCAGGCACAGCATATCCCACACTGGTCCGAACGGCGCGGTTTTCAATTCCTCAATTAGCGCCAGTTTCTCGGCGTTGCGACCGGTTTGCTCCAATGCTTTCAAGCGGTCTCTCGGCTCCAGCAAGGCCAGCAAAAGCGCCTGGCGCGCTGCGCGCGCGCCGATGATGTAAGCCGCAATGCGGTTGATGCTGGCATCAAAAAAATCCAGAGCCAACGCGACGCGCTTGAGCACGCCGCCGCGCACGATTTCCTGAAACAGAAGCCGCAGATCGTCGTTAAGAATCACGACGTGATCGCTGTCCCAGCGGATAGGGCGGCTGATGTGCAAGAGCAGGCGCTTGTGAAACTGCATCAGCGCGGAAAGTTTATCATGAACTGTCTCGGTGGGATGAAAGTGGCCCATATCGAGGCAGAGAATAATGCCGCGCGTCAATGCGTAGCAGTTGTAGAACTCGTGCGATCCCACCACAAAATCTTCGCTGCCAATTCCAAACAGCTTGCCTTCCACGGCATCAAGACACCACCGCCGCGCCACCGGCGGCCGGGCATCCAGAATGGCGTCGAGGGCCTGCCGCAGTCGCGCGCGCGGCTGCCAGCGGTCAGCCGGCGAATCTTTCTTGCCGTCTGGAAGCCAATGATTCATGACGCAGGGCCTTCGCAGGGTGCGGCCGATGTGCTCAGCAATGCGCCGGCACGCGATTCCGTGGCGAATCCAAAAAAGGCGGACCGCGGGGTTGGGATGGGAAAGCGTCAATCCTTCTGCCGCGAGGGGATGGGCAAAAAATGTGCTGTTGAAGTCCAACCCAATTTGACGTTTTTTCGCCCAGGCCACCCAAGCGGCAAAGTGCTCCGGGCGCAACGCGTCACGGTCCACGGCGCGGCCATCAGTTTCGGCATACATGGCATGCAGATTCACGCGATGGGCGCCTGGCGCCAGGTCCAAAACCCGCCCAAGATCTTGGCGCAATTCCTCACCATTGCGGGCACGACCCGGAAAGTTACCGGTGGCCACAAGGCCGCCGCTGTCGGTAGGCTCGGTCCTGACTTCAAATCCGGTGATATCGTCACCCTGCCAGCAATGTAGTGACAAGGGAACTTTCAGCGCCTCGGCAATTGCTTCGTCGGTATTTACCCCCAGCCCAACGTAAACCTTCTTGGCCAGAGCATATTGTCGCTCGATCAGATCCCGAGATCTTCCGTACGGCATGGGTATTCCTCCCTGTTTTGCGACCGCAACCGTGCCAGCTATCCAAGACTAGCAATTTTGACGGTTGTTATTCACGCCGTTTTTTGAAGGTTTGACGCCGGTGCCGTCTCAGTGCATTCTTACCTGCATGGAAACCACAAGCAAGCTCAGACCGGATTGGGATACCTACTTCATGAATATCGCGCGGGTGGTCGCCACGCGGAGCAATTGTCTCCGACGGCACGTGGCCGCGGTGATCGTCAAGCAGCGCCGAATCATTTCGACAGGGTACAACGGCACTCCCCGCGGCGTGAAGAACTGCTACGAAGGCGGTTGTCCGCGCTGTGCCAGTACGGCGCCTTCCGGCGCCAATTTGGGCGAGTGCATTTGCTCTCACGCCGAAGAAAACGCCATAACGCAGGCGGCCTATCATGGCATCTCCGTCAAAGACGCTACCTTGTACTGTACTTTAAGTCCTTGTCTGCTTTGCGCAAAAATGATCATCAACGCGGGAATCACCGAGGTGGTCTACGAGGACGAATACCAGTTCAGCGCACAAACCCGACGCTTGTTGCAGGAAGCCGGCGTAAAATGCAGAAAATTCGTGCGCAAACGGCAGGATGCGCGCAGCGTCAAGAGCAGGCGCTCAGGCTCAAAAAAGAAGTGAACCGTCAGTGCGAACATTTTCTCATCCCGGACGCTGCATTTGAGAAATGGCCGGAGAGCAACTTTCTCCCCCTCGCATCGCTCGGGGAGACCGTTACTACATTTGGAAGACGTTGATTTGGGAATAGGTTCGGAACTTGCTTCACTGACAGTGTGCACGAAGATTTTGCGATTGGCCCGAGAGAACCAATTGCAGAATCAGGGTTCATTTCCCATGCCAGCGATTGTCAAAATTCTTGTCGTCTTTGCAGGGATGCTTGCATTGGCGCGGCTGCGTGTGCCGCTGGGGCTCGCTTTGATAGTCGGGAGCGCCACGCTCAATCTGTGGGCCGGCGCCACTCCAGCGGAAACCATGCTCACGTTGTGGCGCGCTCTGTTTGAGTCGGACTTATGGCTGTTGCTCGTGATCACAATCCTGATTGAGATGAGCCGCTTCGTTACCGAGGGACGCAATGCGCAAGAGCTTATGGCGGCAGCCCAGCGCTGGGGAGGGCGGCACGGCCGCATCGCGACGCTGGTAGCTCTGCCAGCGGTAATCGGATTGATTCCGATGGCGGCAGGCGCTCTGGTCTCGGCGCCGTTTGTGCAACAAGCGAGTATCGGCAGTGACCGGCCTGCCGCCTGGAAAGCGGCCGTAAATTACTGGTTTCGGCACATCTGGGAATTCTGGTGGCCGCTGTATCCTGGCGTTATAGTGGCCATGTCCATCTTCGGTCTCGACACCTGGCAATTCATGACCGCTCTGCTGCCATTTACGCCCGTGGCGGCTGTGGCCGGCTACTTCTTCCTGATCAGGCCCCACATTTCAGCTTTGACTGCACCCGCGACGGCGGCTGCCGGCAATAACCGGCGCGCGCTTCTGATTTTGCTTCCGCTCCTGGTGACGGTCGTAGCCATGTTAGCGTTGCCTTTCCCGCTCAAAATGTTCTGGCCGGGACTGCATCCCGGGACCCGCAAGATGCTTGCGATGCTGATTGGCTTGACCAGCGGTCTGGGTCTGATCCTGGCGGACGAATGGCGCGTTGCTCGAACCGCGGTTCCCGCCGCGGAGGAAACCGGCATTCGCCGTCGTATGTTTTCAACCCTGCGCGATCCTGCCGCTCTCAATATCATCATAACCTTGGCGGGAGGCCTGCTGTTCAAAACTCTGCTCGAGCAGTCGCGTTTGCTGCCTTCTGCAAGCCACGAACTGATGGCAACCGGCATCCCCGTGGGCGTGGCTGTCGCTGGTCTGCCGTTTTTGGCCGGCTTCATTACCGGCATGTCTGTGGGCTTTGCCGGAACCGCCTTTCCTCTCGTGATTGGGCTCCTGAGCGTGCCCGGCAGCAAACTTACTCCCTGGGCTACGCTGGTTTTGGCCTACGGATTTGGCTATGCCGGCATGATGCTCTCACCAGTGCATCTTTGTCTGCTGGCCACCAAGGATTTTTTCGTTTCGGCGCTGCCACCAATTTACCGCCACGTGTGGCCTTGTGTCGCCGTGATTATTTTGTACAGCATCGCCGCCCACATCCTCTTGCTTCTGGCAAATTGGTAAGACCCATATTGTTGGCGATTGGTCCGGGTGCGGCAGAGGCGCGGCGCAAGACGTGCAACACACAGAGATACAGCCAGCGAAGCATCCTCCGAAAGCACTTCCAGATCAACGTTACCGGTTGTAGTTACGTTCTCCTGTGCCCCATCTCTCCCCAGTGTGCTTACCTTCTCCCGGAGACCCAATCTTCTTCTGGTGGAGTTGCGTTCTCCCCGAGCGAAGCAAGGGGGACATTGACCTCCGACCATTTCTCGAACCCAAAAATTGGGCTCAAGAAGAGTTGTCGGAATTCCCGGCAGCCGAACCGGCCCGCAGGCGTGCCAGCAAATCCGCCATATCGTTCGGTATCGGCGCGGTCAACTCCAGACGCATTCCTGTGACAGGATGGTGGAATGCCAGACGCCAGGCGTGCAGCATTTGTCTCGCGGCCGCAAGCACGGTTCCCCGGCGGCGGCCGTACTGACGGTCACCCACAACGGGACATCCCAAGTAGGCCAGGTGGACCCGAATTTGATGAGTCCGCCCAGTGGCAATACGTACTCGCAGCAAAGTCGCGTTCGCGAAAACCTCTTCTGTGCGGTAATAAGTGACCGCCCAGCGGCCTCCAACCTTGAGCACCGCCATTTTCTTGCGATCTTGAGGATTCCTTCCAATCAATGTTTCGAGCTGTCCCGCACTGGTGGGTGGATGGCCGTGCACGAGCGCCAGATACTCTTTCTTGACTTCGCCGCGCTTGAACCGCCGCTGCAGCCCGGTCATGGCTGCCTCGTGCTTGGCGACCACCAGCGCGCCGCTGGTGTCTTTGTCAAGGCGGTGGACGATGCCTGGCCGCAATGTGCCGCCGATCCCGCCTAAATCCCTGCAGTGGAACAACAGCGTGTTGACCACCGTGCCGGTCGGATGGCCGGCGGCGGGATGCACCACCATGCCCGGCGGTTTGTTGATGACAATTACGTCCGCATCCTCGTAGAGGACATCCAGGGGAATATTTTCTGCGACCAGCTCCGCCGGCGCAGGTGGCGGAATTTCCACGACAGCCTCCATGCCCGCCAGGACTTTGGTGTGGGGCTTTACGCGTCTTCCAGGCACGGAGATATGTCCACTCCGGATCAGGGCTTGAATCTTGGCGCGGGAAAGGTCCTTCACGTGCTGTTCAATCCAGCGGTCAAGCCGCATCCCAACATCCGCATGAGTCGCAACTATATGCTTCGTTGCAGATTTAGCGAATTGGCCCGAGTGCGGCTGAGGCACGGCGCGCGGCGTGCATCTGTCTATATGCATACTGGCAGCTAAGTAATTTTTGGAGCCATTTCCAAAATATCAACGCTCCCCGATGTAGTCGCGTTCTTCGCGGGGCGGCGTAGTAACGTTCTCCCCGAGCATCATCTCTCCCTGTGTAGTTACGTTCTCCCTGAGCGAAGCGAGGGGGAACGTTGGTTGCTCTCTGGCCAGTTTTCACCCCAGATTTTGCGATTGGCCAAAACAGGCCAGATGCAAGGCGCGGGAGGTGCGGTGTATGCGCATACTCCGAACCTCCCGCAACGCAGCAGATTGCCTGTTTTCGACAATCCTGAAGGGTTTGAGAATCGGCTGCTTTTTCTCTTCAGATATGGCTTTCACATTTCGGTGCAAAAGATGGGCAACTGCATTGCATTTCAACTTGTTTGTGTGCAGCACGATACAAATACCTGCCAATTCTCAAACGCAAAATCTGGGTTGAATTGGATGGTATTCGTAGGACGCGGCGTGCGCCGCGCATGTTCCGCTTCTTGGGTTAATCGCAAAACTGGGTCGAATGGCTCAAGATAGATGTTGATTTAATCGTCATTTTTTGTAACCGTTACTCTTCCTCCCATTTTCCGCTGTTTACTGCGGCTTGGGATCAGTTTGCCTGAGTTCTCCATGAATTACGGCCTTTCACACACTAGTCGGATAATCGTGAGTCATGAGCGCGTCAAGTTTCATATTAAATACTGCTGCTGCTTGGCACAGCCGGCGTAACTGCCAGCGCCGGAACCTCTTGCCCGGGCGCATTCCCGCTGCGGCAACTTGGCGGTTCTCCAGGCGCAGCCTCATGCGGCTTTTCCTCGCGCTGTTATTCGTGTTGGGGAGCATCACGCTTTTCCTGGCGTGGAAAATATGGACATTTGATGCGGTATATGACCGTTTCCAGGCAGACGCCGCAATAGTTTTAGGCGCGACTACACGCGGTAATAAACCGTCGCCAATTTTGCGGGCGCGCATCGATCATGCGATCGCGCTCTACCGGCGGGGACGCGTCGCGCGGCTGATACTTACGGGCGCCGCCAGTGAGGGTGAGATTCTCTCTAACGCCGAAGCGGCGCGCCTGTATGCGCTGGAAAACGGAGTGCCCGAAGAAAATATTTTCGTGGAGTCGTATTCAGAGACGACGCTCGCTAACCTTATTCATGCTAAACATATAGCGACCATTAACGGGATCAGAACCGTAACAATAGTCAGCGATCCTCTACACCTTTGGCGGGCAATGAGGATGGCAAAAGACGTAGGTCTTGATGCCATTCCGTCCTCGACTCCTTTGACTTGCTATACCCACTGGAAACGCCGTTTCCGGTTCCTGTGTCACGAGGCGCCTGTGTCTTTACGGTATCTCCTGCTTGACCGTTTCGTGGCGCTGGATACAGAGTTGCGCGCCACCTCCGATCAGCTCACCAGAGTCCAGCCCTTGACGGTCAATGGGGTCAGCCTTTCAGGCCGTCAGAACACGCGAAAACTTTAGCACGCCCAATCCCGCTTTTAGCGATGGGATCGAGGGTCGCAGATGCGTTTCGTGCCGTGCACCGGCCGCAGTCAGGCCAATCGCAAAATCCTGGTTTACCCCGACAATCGGGACCTTCGCCCTTGCAGTTCCAGCCTGCGGCTTGTTACCATTCTCGCGTGTCCCGTTCGCTTCCGAATAAAACCTCGGTGCGATTGGCCCCAACAGCCAAGCTGCAGCGTGCAGGCGATGAAGGTGGATGCATATACTTCTAAAAATTCCCGGCAACGAAAAGGATTGGCCATTTTCCTGAAGAAGCCGGGAAGATTCTGCAATTGGCACGGTGGTTTCCGAAACGTGGGTTTTGCACTTTGGAGCCATACCGTGCGATCGCCTTGCCGTGGAACGCCTTGCGCGGGAACGGGCTGCCAATACCAGCTAACTCCAGAACGCCGAACACGGCATAAAATCCATGCGAGTTTGTGGCCATTGCTTGCAAGCTTCTTGATTTGCGGTTGCGCGACCACTTTGTTCAGAAGCTATCCGCCCCCACCAAAGAATGCGCTGCGACCGGTCATAGCTGTGGCGTCATTTGAAAACCGCTCAGGCTTTGCCGGGCAGTGGGAGATCGGAACCGGCATGGCTGATTTGCTGGTGTCAGAACTAATTGCCTCGCAGCATGTTGTGGTGGTTGAACGCGGGCAGCTGGATAAGGTGGTAGACGAAATAAGGCGGCAGCGTCAACGCCTGTTTAGGCCTGAAGGCCGCGTGAACGAAGGGCGCCTGCGAAATGCTCAATATCTGATCAGGGGAGTAATTAACGATTTTTCGCAAGTTGGTGGTGGCTCGCTCGCACTTTGGTTTCGCAGGTTGCTGACCTTGGGTGCAGGCGGCTATCGTGCGCGTGTCGCGCTTACCCTGACAGTAATTGATGTCGAGTCTGGCGAGATTGAGGGTTCGGTCTCAAGTGCGGCGACAGCCTCGGCCGGAGAAGCTTATGTAGGGGCCGAGTACAAGGGGATCGCTTTCGGCGGCGACGCTTTTTTCAAGACGCCGCTGGGAGTGGCTACTCGCAAAGCAATCCATCGCGGCGTGAACGCCCTTCTGAAAACTATTCCGAAAGAATCGTGGGAGCCGATGATCGCCGAGGTCTTGGGTGACCGAATTGTCCTCAATGGCGGAATCAATCGTGGATTTGTTGTCGGTGCAGTCTACGAAGTCCGGCATGCGGGGCGCCCGATTACCGATCCGGCCACGGGCGAGGTGCTTTCGTTGCTCCCTGGTCCTGTTGTGGGGAAACTGCGGGTAACCGATGTGCACCGCGATATTTCTTACGCAGAAGCGATCGAAGGCGCCGGGTTTCAGCGGGGGCAGCGATTGATTCGTATTCCAACTAGGCACAATCAATGAGGATGTGGTCACAACTGCCTTGGATCAAACGGATTGTGCTTATCTTTGCGGCTGGTCTGTTGTTGACTTGGATTGCAACGCATTTTCGTTTACTCGTCGGTACGCAGAATGGATTCCTACGCTTTGCGCTGACGCTGACGTTCAGTCTCTTGATTCTGTGGCGGCCCAAACAACAGGTCGGTTCGCATGTCTGCCCGCTGCCGAATTGGATAATCGTCACGGCTCTGGTCATGGGGACTGCTGGTGCAATCGGTGGTCTTGTTTTCGGGATCCATCAAATCGAATGGCTCGGGTTGATTCTGCTGGTCCTTGCCTGCCTCGAGTTGGCCTTGCCGCCCGTTTATGCGCGCGATGCCGCCTTGGCGCTCTTTCTCCTTTACTGGGCTCATCCGCTGCCAAGCCAGGTGTTCGGCCCTTTGCAACTGGCAATGCAGCGGCTGTCAGTACGCGGTGCCGAATGGTTTCTGCACCTGTTGAACGTCCGGGTTTGGGCTGACGGAATGATTTTGCGAACCGGTTTCACAGACTTTGAAGTACCCGCCTGGTGCAGCGGCATGCGTACTGCTACGGCGGTTTTTCTCCTGGTGATGGGACTGGGCATTCTGTGGGGCTTGCGCTGGTATGAATGCCTGGTCTTGCAGGTCGTGGGCCTGGCGCATGCGCTCTTTCTCAACATCCTGAGACTTGCCGCGATGGTGTGGTTTACTCCGCGCGGGGCACCGGCGTGGGCTTTGAAGTTTTTGCATGATACGGGCGGCATCCTGCTGATTGCCGCTGTCTTCCTGGTGTATCTTGAATTGCGCCTGTGGGAGCGCTGGCGGGTGCGGCGTCGCCGACGGCGGGAAGATTTACCTCCCGGTCTGATCCCCGTGCTCTCGGAAAAACCGCCTTTCTGGAGCGCTTTGAGCAGGAAAAAGTGGGCGCTGGGCAGCAGTGCTGTTGGTCTGCTTCTCATCGGAGCGATTGTTTACAAGAGTCGGCCATCACACCGACTGAACATGCTGCGCGATGTGGCGGTGTATTTGCGAGAAGCCGGGAAACTTGAAGACGCTCAGCGGGTGGCCTGCATCGTCCGGGAAGGCTTTCCGGAAGACCAGGAGTGGAACATGACTTATGTGCGCTTGCTCCTGCTTCGCGGGAAGTGCGCTGAAGTTTTGGAGGAGTTGGAGCGTTTGCCGCGTCCGAAAGATTCCGCGCCTGTCCCCGAACGCGAGGTTGTGCGGGCCTATGCGTTGATGGGTTTGAATCGACTGGAAGAGGCGGCCGCCGTAGTGGAGAAGTTGCCGGAGGACCTTTGTCATCACAATCCGCGTTTGGCGATTATTCTAGCCGAATGGGGGAGCTGGGCCAAAGACCCCGAGAAAGTCGCTGAATACATAGTGCCCGCCGCCAATTATTTGCCAAACACGCCTCGTATCCGCGCACTCTATCCGTACTTGCGCGCCCACCGGAAATGGGAGGCCATCGTCAATTCCGACACAGCTTTGCCTTACGATGACATCGTGCAGGCTTTGGCCGCCATGGAAGCTTATATGAATCTCAACATTTCTTCGGGAGTGGCAAAGATTCTCATACAGGCCGAATCGGCCTGGCCGGACGATCCGCGCTTGCTGGAGCCGCTGTTTTTCATGGCCGTCAAGGGCGGACCAGGCGACTGGGAACAGCGCTTTTCGGCCCATCTGGCGCGCTGCTTGAGAACGGTGGATGATGTGGAAGTTCTTTTCCGCGTTTTCGACAAGGCTTTCGAGCTGCGGCGGCCCGATCTTGCCTGGGCGCTTTATCGGCGAATCGAGAGGCTCGATCCCGAACATCCGGCGTTGGCCCTGGCTGTGGCCAAGTTCGGCGCCCAGTGGTTTGACTTTCAGCGTCGACATCTTGGGTTTAGCGCGGCGCGTCCCTATGAAACTCTTGATCTCCGCCTCTTTTACTATCTTGCGAACATGACCGAACGCTGGAGAAAACTTTGCGATTTTATACCGCTGGGAAAAGAGCTGTCGCAGAGGGATGTTCTGGCTGTGCGCAAGGCGTCTCTGGAGCGGGCCTTGTCTGAGTTTCAGCGTCGCGACAAGCAGGGAAAGCTTTCTCTTGATTTTCAGTACGAATACGTCAAGGCGCTTGATATGGCCGGAAAATCCGAGCAGGCCCGTGATCTGCTCTCCAAAATCGCTAAGACCTATCCTGAAAGCGCCACCGCCAATCGCTTGCTTTTGTCGGAAATCTATGAACGGGCCGGCGATTGGCAAAACGTTTACGAGGTCCTGCGCGATTATCTGATGACGGCTGCACCACCCCAGCCCGAACCGGTGCTGCGTTTGTGCCGTGCGTTGTTGGAACTGCGTTTGGGTGTGGCAGCCTTGTACACGGCGGGTGAGGCAGTGCGCCTATTCCCGCAGTCGGGACAGGCCGCAGCCCGGCTGGCCGAGGCCCTCATACATTTTGACTCCCACGAAGAAGCGCTTGCTGTGCTGTTGCAACGCCGCCCTTGGCGTCAAAGGGAAATGGACTTGCTGGAGGCCCAAGCGCTGTTTGCCACAGAGAGATATGTCGAGGGAGAGACGTTCTGTCGTGCGGCGTTCATGTTTCCCTCTGATAATCTTCGGAATCAACCGCAGAGGCTGGTGCCCGCGCCGGCAGAGTTGGCCCTGCTTTGGCACCGCGCCGCCATTCCTTCGAGCCGTGAGTTTTCGCAGAATGCCCGAACGCTGTCGGAAAATCTTCGAAAAACAACCTCGCCTTTCTTGAAAAACCTTGTGCAGCTCTGGCTTGAATGCTGCGAAACGGGCGGTAACGACGCGTCATCCGATCAAACTCGCTGGGAAGCTTGCGGCCGCGACCGTGTGGAGAAAGCGGTTGCTCTCAACCAGCTTACCATCCTTCTTTGTTGGCAGGAACGGTGGGCAGAAGCCCGGGCAGCAGCGGTTGCCGCTACCCGCTGGCTGCCGGAGTCGCCGTTGTTGTGGCGGGCTTTGATCGGCCTTTCCGGCGCTGATCCGCAAGTTATTCGCGAGGCCAGGGAAGCATGTCCGCGCGATTCGGAAATTTGGTTGGCAGAGCTGGTGGCGGCCACGTCAGCACGGAGGACGGCGGACAACAACGGGTATGGGAGCGAAGATTGGGCCCTCGATATGGTCCGCGAGGCGACAAAAAGGGGGACGGTCACGCCGGGGGCAATGACACGCGCCGGTGAGTATTTGCTCCGCATGTCAATGCCGAGAGCGGCAGACCTGGCGGCGCGGGACGCTGTAGCCCGGGCGCGCGGATTGCTGCCAGCCTACGTGCTGGGGGTACGTTGTGCTCTGCTGGAAAAAGATAAGCCCTGGGCCGTCACATGCGTAAAAAAAGCCATCGAGGCGGCGGTCAGGCCGCCCGCATTCTTTTATCGAAAACTGGTCGAACTCAAGGCCACCGAGGATCCGATTACTACTGACTCGGACCTGGTGGAAGCTCTGCGAAACTTGCGCCGGCAGGAACCAGAGAACCCACTCTGGCCGCAGATTCTTGGCTACGTTACTTTTCTGCGCGGTGGACCCGAGCGGATCCATGCTCTGCATGAGATGACCACGTCCGTTGAAGCCGGGGCTACCAACAAGATTCCTTTCACCGTGGCGGCCGAGGCAGCGCGGTATTTGGGGAACCGCGAACGCGCGATTGGGTTGCTGCGTCGCGGCCTGAAAGAGCACCCCGAAGACTTGGCGTTGTTGAATAACCTTGCATACGTCCTGGCAGAGCAGGAAAGCGGTGTGGCTGAGGCTTTGACGTTGGTCCCAACCCTGCTGAAACTCGGTGGCCAGAACCCGCAGGTTCTAGATACTGTGGCCATGGTTTATCTCGCTGCCGGTGATTTGGAAAAGGCGCTACCTATTTCTAAACATGTGGCTCAAAAGGTTTCGCAGGGATCATCCCTGTGGTTTCGTGCACATTTGGTTCAGGCTGACGTGGCCCTGCGACAGGGTCGTCCGCGCGAGGCGGAAATACTCTTGCGGACCGCCCTGAAAGAAGGGCGGGGGGTTTCTGACGAGGATCTTCTATCTGCCCAGATCTTGCTGTCGAGGATAACTGAAAAACTTGAGCCGGGACGGCAGAAACCTGCGCTGCGATAGGGGCTGGTGTCTTCCAGTGCGAAAACAAGACCCGCGCTGCGGCCAGGCGACCCCATTTCTAGCCACATCTTGCGGTTGGCCAAAACAGGCAAGATGCAAGGCGCGGGAGGTGCAGGTGTATGCGCATACTCCGAACCTCCTGCAACAAAGCAGATTGCCCGTTTTCGACAATCCCGAAGGGTTTGAGAATTGGCTGGTTTTCTCTTCAGATGTGGCTTTCACATTTCGGTGCAAAAGATGGGCAACTGCATTGCATTTCAACTTGTTTGTGCGCAGCACGATACAAATACCTGCCAATTCTCAAACGCAAAATCTTGGTTCATCTTGCGTTGCAAACGAATGGGCGAACGCATTCCATTTCAACTTTTTCGCGTGCAGCGTGACAAGAATACCAGCCAATTCTTGAACGCAAATTCAGGGATAAGTTTCGGAAGCACTGGCAAATCGGCGTTCCCGGTTGTGGTAACGTGCTCCCCCAGCGAAGCGAGGGGGACATTTGTTCTCCCGTGCTTCCTCGAGCGCGGAATCTGATTTTACCCTTTTGGCTGATCGTGACCGGCCACGAGATGGTTGAAATTGAGCGGCGTTTTGGCAAAATCTCGGATTGTGCCAGTGGAGGATTTTTAGGCATGACCGATGTAAAACCAGGATTGCCTTTGAATGGTCCCTTTGCACGGGGGGTGGTGGAAAAGGGGGGCAGGATGGTGCTTTCACGCCGGGAGTTTCTGGAACTGTCCGCTATGGCATCGGCGGCGGCTTTGGCGGGTTGCGCGACCAATCCGGTTACCGGGACTAAGGAAATCATGCTTTACAGCCGCCGCGATGAAATTGCAATGGACCAACAGGCGGCGCCACATCAGTTTTCCGCAGACTACGGCGCTCTGCAGGATGTCACCACCAACAACTATTTGGCAGAAGTTGGACGTCAAATAGCCGCCGTGTCGCACCGGCCTGACATGCCCTACAGCTTCAGGGGGGTGAATGCCTCATACGTCAACGCCTACGCTTTTCCCGGGGGCAGCATCGCAGCCACCCGTGGGATTCTTCTGACTCTCGACAATGAGGCCGAGCTTGCCGCCCTTTTGGGTCACGAAATAGGCCATGTCAGCGCCAGACACACCGCACATGCTATGAGCAAAGGCGCGCTGGTGAGCGGCGGGCTGACGCTGGCCGCCCTGCTGGTGGGGGCAAGTGACAAGCACAAGGATTACGCGCCATGGGTGATTGGGCTGGGCAGCATTGGCGCCGGCATGCTCTTGGCGCGGTACTCGCGCGAAGACGAACGTCAGGCCGACGAGCTTGGTCTGCAATACATGGTGTGTGCCGGACACAATCCGCAGGGGATGGTGGGCTTGATGGATAAACTGCGGAAAATGGAAAAGGATCGCCCGGGCGTGATCGAACTTATGTTTGCCACTCACCCGATGAGCGCAGAACGGTATCGAATGGCCCTGGAACGTGTGCAGTCTCAATATGCGGTGGAATGTTCCCGTCCGCTGAATCGAGAGCGGTATCAGGACACTCTTGCGGCCCTGCGTCGGCTGCGTCCAACCGTGGCCGCTGTTCAGCGAGGCGACGAGTACGCCAGGGGTCAGCGGTGGGATGCGGCGTGGGCAGAATATCAAGAGGCTTTGCGACTCACGCCCGACGACTATGAAGGGCTTCTCAAGGCTGCGGTGTGTCAGCTTCGGAAGCATAAGGCTGCTGAAGCTTTCAGTTTGGCACAAAAAGCGGCTGCTGTGTATCCTGCCGAACCGCAGGCGTGGCATGTTTCTGGATTGGCGGCCTTGATGCAGCGTCGGTATGAAGAAGCACTCAGCGAGTTTACCCGCTACGAGCGGGTGTTGCCGGGAAACCCCCTTACCACATTCTACAGGGCACGCGCTTACGATGGCCTTGGGCAGCGCGAGCCCGCGGCAGAGCTTTACATGGCTTTTCTAAGAGCGCAGAGCGAGGGACAAGAAGCCGAATTCGCGCGGCAGCGTCTCGCTGCGCTTGGCTACAGAGCAGCGCCGTGAACTGCTTTTTTGTTGTTAGTCATACCGGCTGTTTCGCCAACGCGCGATCGGGGTTTATAGCCGCAAACTTGGCCAGATACTTGCGAGCCACTTTGAATTTCTTTGGTTCCGGCGCCTGAATGTCAAGAGGCTCTCCCGAAACGGGATGAGCAAACCGTAGGCGCTCGGCGTGTAAAGCCAAACGGTCCAGAAGCGGCCGTTCGGGCTCGTTGCGTTTGTGTTTGTAGTTGGGTTTAAGTTCCGAGAGGTATAAGCGGCGGCTGTCGCCATAAAATTCGTCGGCGACGATCGGACAGCCGATGGCTGCCAGATGGACTCGAACTTGGTGGGTCCGGCCGGTTAAAGGCAATACGCGAAGGAGCGTATATCCCCGCCAGCGTTCTAACACTGAATATTCAGTTGCGCTGGGCCGGCCACCGGTGCGGGTAACCCGCATGAGCCCGGGCCGTGCAGTGTCCGGTGCTATAGGGAAATCGATCAGGCCGGTATCTTCCTTGGGGCTGCCCGCCACGAATGCCAGATACTTCTTCCTTACCTGCCGGTTTTCCATCAGCCGGACCATGGCCCTGAGCGTGGCTTTGTCCTTGGCGCAGAGCAGCACACCGCTCGTTTCCTGATCGAGACGATGCACGTTGAAAATCTGAGCCGAAAGGCGCTGATGCACAATATCCATAAGGTTGGGAATTGCTTTGTCCCACCGATCAGGGGCGACAAGCAGACCACTCGGCTTGTCGAAAGCGATGAGGTGTTCATCTTCGTAGAGAATCACAACGAGCGGTGGCCGTTTCATTAAGAACTACCTTTGATCTTGGATTCTGCGACTGCTCCGAGGGGCGGCGCAAATGCAATGCGGCGCGCGACGAGCCGCTGTATAAGCATACCGCCAGTGAAGTAAGTTCCGGAACCATTTCCAAATCAACGTTCCCAAGTGTGGTAATGTTCTCTGCCATCTCACACTCAGGCCTTCCAAGTGTAGTAAATACTCTGCCCCAGCGCCATCTTCTCCTCCGGTGTAGCAACGTTCTCCTTGAGTGCAACGAGGGGGAACTTTGCTCTCGGCCTGTTTCTCACGCGGGAGATCCGGGTTGATGAGTTTTAGAACTGCGGAAGAAGGCCCTTGCCATCGGTTTGCTCAGTAAATGTAAACGAAGCGGGCATTGGCCTGTTTCGATTCGTCGGGGCGCATCCCTTTCTTCTGGAAATAATCCTTTACCGCCAGAGCAATCGACTCGCTCTCCACTAGCCAATGCGCCCAAAAAGGTGGCTCTGACAGTTCTTCGTAGCGCTTGTCCGGGTCAGCCGCCACTCCAATGCACCACATCGGGTAATTGGCCATGTGAGCGAGGTGGCGTTCGATTGCCCGAACAACTTCGTCCACGGTTTTCAGGGGGCCGTCAACAAACCTCTGCATCGTCAGATACCTCTACGTTTGTTATGGCTGCTTGGGTATGCCATGTCAAGGAGAACTAACCCGTGGACTTTCCCCGGTTTTATCGGGTGCTGAAAAGTGACAGTTGCGTGGCTGTGGTCTGGGGCGTCGGGGGGTGGCGTTTGCAGGGCAGGCGCGACAACAGCCTGGCCACTCCGTCGGCCAGCGCGT
>Ga0209101_1000950_pt1 | contig 22955 bp, 22 predicted proteins | sample ConPoolayeCmetaG_FD_185481 | JGI IMG/M metagenome (GOLD analysis project Ga0209101, IMG submission 185481) | Hot spring microbial mat communities from California, USA to study Microbial Dark Matter (Phase II) - Cone Pool mat layer C metaG... ...
CTAACATGCTAATACACTAAACTAAAAAAGTTAAAAGCTAAAATGATTCTTTAATTATTCCTCCGCCTTGAACTTGATTCCCCAAATAAAAAACTATGGACTGGCCCGGGGTAATTGCCCAAACTGGTTTTTTAAAAATCACTTTTGCTTTTTTGCCAAAAAATTTCACTCTGCACAAAGTTGGCTTTTGGCGATATCTAATTTGCGCCCTTAGATTTTTTGTGTTTTCGATCGCCTTTTTCGTTAATTCAGAATTTATAAAACTAAGTTTCTCTGCTATCAAGTTTTTGCCCCAAATATTCTTTTTTTTGTCCACAATCAAAAGATTATTTGCGGTATCTTTTTTGACCACATATAAAGGAAGGGGCTTGTCGCTTTTCTGACCGCCCAATCCAAGATTCTTGCGCTGACCAACTGTGTAAAAAACGAGACCTTTGTGTTTTCCCAAAACATTTCCCGAACAATCTAAAATAAAACCGGGCTTAACTTCTTTTTTAAGATAAAAACGTAAAAAACCAGAAATATCATGGTCCGGAATAAAACAAACTTCTTGCGATTCTTTCCTCTCGGCAACCGGTAATTTACACTTTCGAACAAGCCTGTAAACTTCTTTCTTAGTATATTTCCCCAGAGGAAATAAAACTTTGGCTAATTCTTTTTGATTAAGTTTCCACAAAAAATAAGACTGATCTTTCTTTTTGTCTTTCCCGCGCAGTAATTTGTAATTTTTAATTTTTAATTTGTTTGAGATTTGGGGTTTATTTCGGATTTTGGGTTTAGGATTTCGGACTTCCCGCTTTAGACGGGCATAATGCCCCGTCGCCACAAAATCGGCATTAATTTTTTTTGCAAAATCAAATAACCATTTGAATTTTATTGATTTATTGCAAACTACGCAGGGATTGGGTGTTTTCCCTCGGCTGTATTCGTCAATAAAGTAGTCGACTACTTGCTTTTTGAACTCTTTTGAAACATCAAAAACATAGAAAGGAATTCTAAGTTTTGCCGCCACTTGCCTTGCCCGGGATAATGCTTCCTGATTGCAACAAATATTCTCTGCTATTTCCCGCCCCCCCCACTTACTGGAGGAGGCGCAAAAGGGAGGTTGCCAAAACTTAAGAAACATTCCCACAACATCAAAACCCTGCTTTTTAAGCAAAGCCGCAGCCACAGAGGAATCCACTCCTCCACTCATTGCTACGACAACTCTTTTCTTATTCATAAAACAAAAACTCCTCAAAATAAATTATCCATAAATCAAAAGGGTAAAGTCCGATTTTCAGGACTAGAAATTATTGATATATAGCTTAAATAACTTGTTTCCTGCTTTTTTAAAGATAAATTTCTGAGAATCCCTCAAGGCCGTTTATGCTTCCACCTACGAGGTGGACGTTATGTCCACCTCGTAGGTGGAAGTTTTGCAGGTCCGGTTTTTCAGACTTTACCTAATCAAAAAAATTCTCCTTCGATCGGAGCAAAGAAATTACTTTAATACAATGCTCGATCCTTCGGTCCCGTTTATGACGAGAACTTTGCTCGAATAATAATTTCTCTTCTATCAAAAAGCGTAAAAAAGTATGTTGGTATAAAAACATCCCTCAGGGAAACTTTTTGGCTCTTTTTTGCCCTGATTCTTTATTTTTATTTATTTGTAATCTTGATTTTTATTTTTATTTTTCTATTGCCTTAGATGCTTGCTTCCATCAATCATCCAAAGCTACAATAATTGTAAATTGAAAATTATAAGTTGTAAATTATTTTTTTCTATTGTAATCTTCGATTGCCGCTTTTATAGCATCGGCGGCAATATTGGAACAATGAATTTTATTGGGCGGCAAACCCCCTAAAGCTTCGGCAACAGCTTTATTTGAAAGCTCGAGCGCTTCTTTTAGCGACTTTCCTTTCACCATTTCTGTTGCCATACTACTTGTCGCAATTGCCGCTCCGCAACCGAAAGTTTTAAATTTTATATCCTTAATATATTCCTGATCTTCTTTATCTTTTCCCACTCGAATCATAATTCTCATAATATCACCACAGGCGGGATTGCCAACTTCTCCAACACCATCAGGATTTTCTATCTCCCCAACATTTCTTGGGTTTTGAAAATGATCCATAATTTTATCGCTATAAATAGCCATAAATTTACTACAAATTAAACACAAATATACAAATATTTAGAAGTTCCAAAATCAAATCCCAAACTCCAAACAAATTCTAAATTCTAATAACCGAAAGAATTTTTCAGAAATTTGATTATTGATATTCGGAGCTTGTTGGGTATTTGGTTTTTGGTGCCCTATATTATATTAATGTATAGAGCTAATCCTCCTTAGTTTCTCAATAATCGGCGGTAAAACTTCGATCACCCGATCAATATCTTCTTTGGTAGTAAATTTTCCTAAAGAAAATCTGATATTGCCGTGCGCCAATCTTGGCTCGATGCCACAAGCGGAAAGCACATGGCTTGGTTCAAGCGCGCCCGAAGTACAGGCCGAACCAGAAGAAGCTGCGATCCCAGCTAAATCTAAATTAATCAAAATTGATTCTCCTTCTACGCCTTTGAAGCAAAAACTAGCAATGTTGGGAAGCCGTTTTTTCGGATGCCCTGTAAGAATCGTATCGGGAATTTTGGCCAAAATTTCTCCAATTAAATAATCTCTCAAATCTTCTGTCATTCTAGCCTTCGACTTTTGGCTTTTGATTTTATTAATTGCTGCGGCCAGCCCCACGATCCCAGCAACATTTTCTGTTCCCGGCCTTTTCTTCAGCTCCTGACCCCCACCATGTAAAATAGGAACAATCTCTGTCCCTGACTTAATAAAAAGCAACCCAATCCCTTTTGGCCCATAAATTTTATGACCTGACATAGAAAGTAAATCCACCCCCAACGCTTTTATATCCGCCTCTAAATATCCCACCCCCTGCACTGCATCTGTATGGAAGTAAAGCCGCTGTTTTTCTCCCCGTTGCTTATTTATCTCTCTCACAAGCCTCCCAATCTCTTTTATTGGCTGAATTGTACCAATTTCATTATTGGCATACATAACAGAAATCAGAACTGTATTGGGCTTGATTGCTTTTTCTAAATCCTTAACCGACACTTCACCAAATTCATCCACGCCTAGAAAACTGGCCTCAATTACTCCCTTTCTCTCAAGATGCTCGACTGTCGAAAGCACGGCGTGATGTTCAATCTTGGAAGTAATTACATGAGGTTTTTCCGCCTTTGAGCCAAAAACACAACCCATGATCGCTAAATTATCCGCCTCAGTTCCCCCGCTGGTAAAAATAATTTCCTCCGACTCACAATTAAAAAAGCTGGCGGCTTCTTGTCTTGCTTTGTCAAGAGCACTTCTTGCCTCCCGACCAAAACTATGGATCGAAGAAGGGTTGCCATAAATTTTGTTAAAATACGGCTCCATTGCCTCAAAAACCTCTGGGTCCACCGGCGTTGTTGCCGCGCAATCTAAATATATTTTTTTTGTCTCAATCATCTTTTGACTCCTTTTGACTTTCTTAAAGCCTGAATGCAGGAATTGCAGGCTGTTTTTAACTCAATTAACTCCTCGCTTATTTGATCGTAATAATCCCTGCTGATAAGTACAGCAATTGGCTGGGAATAGCGCATTACCTGGTATTTAGCGCCATTCTCTACCTCTTTGATAATTTTTGAAATATTGGCTTGGAGCTTGTTGGTTGTGATATATTCAAAACCATTCTTTTTCATCTATCCACCTTTCTCGCTTTCGTCCCAAAAGCAACATAACATTTTATATAACATTGAGTCAAGTCTTAGGCTAATTTCATCGCGTAGACATTTTGGTCCCCTACACGGGGGAGGCTGAAATTTTGGAACAACTTTGTCCAGGCTGGACAAAGTTTGATTTTAGTGAAAAAATAAAATTAAACTATGCCTACCCAGACATATTCGATTAAACGCGCTGCCAAAAAAATTGGCGTCAGCGAAAAAACCATTCGCCGTTATATCAAAGCTTCGCGACTCGAAGCTGTTCTTAGTGCTGGACCCAAGGGCTTGGAATATATCATCACTTCAGACAGCCTTGAAAGGTTCTTAAAAAATCAAGAACAAAATTTAAAAACAAAGGAAGCCCCCCCTAGTGAATCTGGGGCTTTTGAAGACATTCCAAAAACCAATTCAGAAAATCCTTTTAGTCTTGATTATAAAAAATTATTTGAAGATCTGCTTTCTCGCCATGAACAAGCAATGCTTCTTATGGGAAAACTTCGAGCAGAAGTTGAAAATAAAGTTCCTCTTCTTGAAGAAAAAGCCAAGTCTTTGGCCAATACGCTTGAACAAAAAGAACAACATATAAATCAGATTACTCAGGAGCTTGAAATAATAAAAAACCGCCGCATTGGCATAATAAGACGGATTTTTAGGTTCTTTTGGTGAAAAGAAATTAAGATGTTTATCGACTCAAAATCTCGCAATTCGCCCATTATTGTTTGAACAGAATCGAATTATATTAATACTAAATACCAAAAACCTTTTCTGCGTTAGCGGTAGTCATTTTTGCCACTTCTTCAATAGTGGTATTTTTAATCTCTGCTATTTTTTTGGCAATCAAAGAAATAAAACTGGGTTCATTTCTCTGTCCTCGATAGGGCAAGGGCGCAAGAAACGGACAATCAGTCTCGAGAACCAATCTTCCAAGTGGAATTTCTTTTATAACGTTGACGATCCCTTCGTCATAAGTAACAGTTCCCGTTATTCCAAAATAAAAATTTTTAAATTCCAAAAAATTTTTTAATCTTTTTTTACCGCCAGTATAAAAATGAAAAATTCCTCTTGTCTCGGCGAGAATTGAAAATTGAAAATCGAAAACTTTCAGTAACTCCTCGTAGGCTTTATTGCAATGAATTAGAACGGGCAAATTATATTTTTTTGCGAGCAGTAGTTGACCCAAAAAAAGCTCTTTTTGTTCCTCTATGCTTCTTTTTCGTTCCTCTGACGGCGGGTCAGTATTATCTAATCCACACTCGCCAATAGCTACAACCCGGCCGGTCTTCACCAAGTCCTCAAGCTGACCAAGCTGTTTCTCAATTGAATCTTTATTTTCCGGATCAGTACATTGAGGATGAATTCCGGCTGCCGCAAAAATCATTCCGGGATATTTTTGAGTAAGCTCTACTGCCCTTTGGGAATCAGCGAGATTGCTGGAAACGCAAATGATTTTTTCAACTCCTGTCTTAAGCGACCGCTTAATAACATCATCAAGCTCGTTTTGGTAGTCTTTAAAATTTAGATGGGCATGAGTATCAATAAAACAAAGCATAGCCTCACTTTAAAATCTTAAAGCTCAAATGTCAAATGTCTGTTATAGGAGGCCGCATATGTTCAAATATTTTCAAGGCTAAGCCTCTGCTAAAAGAAGAGGCTTAGCCTTTTTACCTCCCAAAGATCCAAAATTTATTGGATCAATTTGAGATATTATTTTATGATTTCAGCGTAAACCACGCAAGCAAGAATCAGGAAAATAGCGACTGCCAGCCTCGGAGTCAGTTTTTCGCGGAAAACAATAAAAGACTCCAGATAAATCAAAACCTGAGAAAGCATCAAAACCAAAGTTGTAAAAACAAGACCAGTGTTTTTGTAGCTTGAATAAACTAAAATCATTGTCAAAACCCATAAAAAACCGTCAAGCGCTATCCCTGCCACTTGTTTCGACTTTAGCTTTGCAAATGGCGGACCAAAAATCAAAATTGTAAAAATGGCGATCAAACCAATTCTGATTGTGTACAAAGCAGCAGCGGAGTAAAATTCAAGAAGGTATTTGACTAATAAAGCCTCCGCGGCTCCCACTAAAACAGACCCGATCAATGCCCACGAACCGCGGCTAATCTTAATCCCGCGCCTGCTCCAATGAGCAAAAATCAAAGCAAACCCGGCAATAACTCCGGCGATAAAAACACCGATATCGCGCTCGCTCGGATAAACTAGACCTGAAAGCAAAATTATCACCAAAGGAGAAGCGCTCACCCAAAGCTCAACCTCGGAAAGTTTTTCGCGGCAAAAGCCATAGTAGTAAAGATAATTCATCAGGATTGCCAAAATTACTACCAGCAAAAAAATTGCGATGTTTTTAGTGGAAAAACCTTCGGGGCTAATCCGCCCCCAAAATGGGAAAATCAAAATTGCCGAGAACAAAAAAGCAAAAAAGAAAACCATTGGGATAAAGTTCCTGGGCTTAACAGCCCTATCCCGATAGAGAATTTTCTCAATATAAGCGCTGGTGGCATTTAAAAACGACGCAAAAACCGGAAAATAATACTGCAAGATTCCTCCTCAACCAACTGACGGATCCGCTCGGGATGACAAAAAAGATCCGATCAATGAATTAAAAAATATATCTATCAGCTTTTCTTGGGAAATAACGGCTCGGCTTTAACAATTTTATCTGATTTAAAAATCCCCAGAATCTTTTCCGATGTCTCTGGCAAAAATGGCTCTAATTTCCGTGCAATATGCTTAAGACTGCGGAGAACGCCAATAATAACATCCTCTCTCTCTCCTTCGTCTTCAATAGCCCAAGGTTTTCTAGCTTCAATAACTTGGTTACAAGATCGGATAGGACCATCAAAAATGCTCTGGAGGGCTAACTGAAAATTATAACTGTCCAAAAAACTTTCATACTCCTGCTCATTAACAAAAAACTCCGAGGATGAATTTTTGTCATCACTATAGATGATATTGTGCTTTTCTGCCAAGTTTGTTATTCTCGACACTAAATTCCCCAACCCATCAGCCAGATCAGCATCATAGCGAGCTTTGAGCCTTGAAATATCAAAATCATAGTCCTCGGTCGCTGGCACTTCCCGCAGCAAAAAATAGCGCAGGCCGTCAATTCCATATTGATCTACCAACTCAAAGGGACTGGGGAGGATTTTGCCAGCGGATTTACTAATCTTTTTCCCCCCGACGTTAATAAAACCGTGAATCAATACTTGGCGCGAATTAGGAAGACCAGCGGACATAAGCATTGCCTGCCACATCGCGGTTTGTTGACGCAAATTATCTTTTCCTGCTACCTGAATCGCATTAGGTTCATTAGGGGTTCCCCAATACTCCCAAAATTTTCCTTCTGGCTTATTCTCCGAAATCTTGGCGGAGGAAGGCCAACCTAGGCAGGAAATGTAATTAACAAGTGCGTCAAACCAAACATACATTACGTGCTCTGGGTCTCCGGGCACTGCCACCCCCCAAGGCATCTTTGATTTCAAGCGCGAAATACTAAAATCCCGCAGACCCGAAGAGACAAAATTATAAATCTCTTTCTGGCGATGAACCGGCACTACGAAATCTGGGTTTTTTTCATAAAAATCAAGCAGTGGCTTCTGATAACGAGAAAACCTAAAAAAATAGTTTTCCTCTTCTCTGATTTCAATTTCCCGTGTCGGATGCTCTGGACATCTGCCGTCAATCAAATCCGAATCTTGTTTTTCAAGCTCGCAGCCAACGCAATATTTTGTTTTATATAGCTTTTTATAAATATCCCCGTTTTTTTCGCATCTTTTCCAAAATTCTTGAGCCGCAGCGATATGGTGAGAATCAGTGGTCCGGATAAAGTTGTTATAAGAAAGATTAAGTTTTTCTTTCAACTGATCGAATTTAGCCGCATATTCGTCACAGAAAACTTGGGGCGTCTTGCCTTCTTTTAAAGCGGCTTGATAAATCTTTTGGCCATGTTCATCTGTGCCGGTGTTAAAAAAAACTTCCTTGCCCTGACTCCGCTGGTAGCGAGCCACGCAATCCGCCTGCACAATTTCCAAAGCAAACCCAATGTGAGGATCTGCATTGACATAAGGAAGAGTAGTGGTGATATAAAATTTATTTTTTATTGCCATGACCTATATAAAACCTAACAAAAAATAAAAATAATCCTGAACGAGTATAGAGAATCGAAGAATCTTATCGTCTAAACCAAACCGCTATTCACTTTTTGGCCCTTCTCACCCTGATAACCCCGGAGCAAGGAATGATTTCAATTCCCTTTTTCTCAAGTTCATCGAAAAGGAGATTGAGCCCCAGTGAATCCGAGCTCATATGGCCAGCGATCAAAACATTAAGATGATATTTTTCCGCTTCCTCTCGATATTCTTTTTCCATATGCATCCCCACAATTGTTCCGACTCCGGCATTAGCCATCCATTGATAAATATCTTTGGACCCCGCGGTTCCTCCGGTAATTTCTGTAAAAACAATTTTGCCGCACCTTCTTTTGGGGTTGCCGGAAAAAATAATCGGACCGGCGCCCATTTTAGTCGCCTCTTTGTATTCGGGAATCTCTTGAATTATCTTTAATAAATCGCCAACAAATTCCGGCTTTTTCTTTTCGACTTCTTTTTTCAAAAATTGATAGCAAAGATTATCCGCCGCGGTGTGAACGCCGATAAATGGCATCTCCAAGATTCTAGCCGCATCGATTGTTTTGTAATGATTAATCCCAGAAAGCCTTTTCCCAAGCTCCGAAATTCTGATATCAAATAATGATTCAGCAACATTTACAGGAATCCCCAGATCAGCCAAAACATCAACTTGCAAATCTAAAACATCAAAAAGCCGAGCCAAACCAATTCCTTCGGGATGATGGGTTAAAACCGCATCCACCCCCAACTTTCCGGCCAGTAACAATTCTCCGGTATCAATATCAATACCAGCTAAAATTTTTTTGATTTTTTTATTCGGATCGCCAAAATAAATTCTTGTGTCAGTATAAGGGTTGGAAAGCCGCTCGCGGTCGAAAAACTGCCGCTCTTCTTTTTTTAGTTCCTCAAGTTCCTTTTTTGCCCGTTCCAGCGCCTTCTCGGCACCCACCCTCCCCCTCGGATCAGCCTTCACACCCATACTAACAGCAAGTTTGTAAACCTCTCCTAAAGTCATTATAAAATCCTTTCTCGGTCTACCGGACCTTAAATTCATCAAATTCTCCGCTATAAGGGAGCCATTCGACAAAAACATGATCTACCCGCGCTGCTGAAGGACCAGCCTTGGCCCACTCAATCAATCTTTCTAAATCCCCTTCCTCGCCTTCAGCAAAAACTTCGACCGCGCCATCCCCAAGATTCTTCACCCAGCCACAAATATCCAGGGAATTAGCGACAAATTTCGCCTCTCTTCGAAAATTTACTCCCTGAACCTTACCGATAATTTTTAGTTTCACCCGTCTTTTCATCTTCCCCATAGTCTTATAATACCACAAATACCATGAAAGTTGATCCCTTCTGGCTGGGCCATCAGTGACACTTTTATATTTTCCGCCTTGTGGATGGAAACAACATTCTGATATTAGCAGATGCGAAAAGAAATGCTTCAAAATTAATTCTTGCTTCTTCTACCCGTCTGTAATCGTCATTGACACGACAATCTGCTTAGATTTAAGATATCATCGTAGCTATTTAATAATTAAAGAAGTCAAAGGGGGCTGATCTTTGTGAAAATATACCCGAACTTCTTGACAAAAATAGTTGTTTTTTTGGTGGCAATTTCAAGTCCTCTTCTTCTCTTAAAAATTAGCAAGTCAATAGCCCATCAAGGAACTTCTATCTGTCTCGCCGGCGATACTCGGCTGGGAATCTCTAAAAAACCATTTCAATTCGTAGAAAAAATTTTTTCAACCTGCAATCTCAAGTTTTTAAATCTAGAAGAAGCGCTGACAAATTACCCCCATAAAACTGAGGCAAAAAGCTGGGAATCAATTAAGGCTAAGCGAAATTACATTTTTAAAGCTGATCCCAAATTGGCTTTCTTACTCCACGAGGCCCACATTGACGGAGTAAGTCTTGCCAATAACCACAGCGGCGATTACCAGACCCAAGACATGCTGGATACAATGGAGGCTTTAAAAAAATTTCACATCGGTTTTGCCGGCCTGGGAAAAAATCTCGATGAAGCAACCTCGCCTCTGATTCTCAATGTAAACAAGAACAAAATAGCTTTTGCGTCTTTTACTAAAATCGTCCCTATCGGCTTTGCCGCAACGAAAACAAAACCCGGTATGGCCAGACTCGACCCTAATTTGACCCAAGTAAAAATGGCTCTTGGGAAAATTCCGCCAGACTGCGCCCTAACGATTGTTTCTTATCATTGGGGAGTAGAAATCGCTGATTATCCGCAATCTTGGCAAAAAGACATTGCCCATAAAACCATTGATATGGGGGCCGACATCATTATGGGTCATCACCCACATGTATTGCAAGGAATCGAGATTTATAAAGACCGACCAATCTTCTATAGCCTCGGTAATTTTGTCTTTGGCTCTCGATCTCTTGCCGCTCGCACAACGATGATCGCCAAAGTCAATCTCTCCGAATCCGGAAAACCGACCTCAATCGATATCTTCCCGCTCCTTATTTCTAACCACCGCCCTATCCCCGCGCCTGATCCCGCCTCTGTCATAAAACGAATTATTAAGGCGTCAAGCCCCTTTGGTACAAAATTCATCAAAAATACCAATGGGACTCTTACCATCAATTTGTAATAAAAAACCCTTATTTGTCTGGCTTTTTTGCTTTACAAAAAGGGTTTATTTTTTATTTATTACGACCACAAATTCTCCCTTAAATTTCTTTAACAAAAAATATTTCGCCAAACTCTTCAAGCTTCCCCTTTTTATCTCTTCAAACTTTTTTGTCAGTTCGCGCATCACCACCGCTTTTCTTTCTTCACCAAAAAAGCCAATCAACTCACCTAAGGTTTTTCCGATTCTAAAAGGCGATTCATAAAATATAATCGTTAAATTATCAAATGGATCTCTGGCTAAATTGTGAAGAATGGTCTGACGACCCTTTTTCTTGGGCAAAAAACCAAGAAAAAGAAATTTTGAACAATCAAATCCTGATACCGAGAGAGCGGCTGTGATTGCCGAAGGACCGGGAATAGGAATTATTTCAATCTGACCGTCTGACAATTTAACAATTTGACCAATAAGTTCATTACCCGGATCAGAAATCCCCGGAGTCCCAGCGTCAGAAACCAAAGCCAATTTTTCTCCATTCTTAAGTTTTTTGATTACCAAATCTATTTTTGTTAACCTCGAATGTTGGTGATAAGAAATCAGCGGCTTTTTAATATTATAATGATCGAGCAAAATCTTGGTTCGCCTGGTATCCTCACACAAAATAGCATCGACCGCCTTCAGCGTTTCCAGCGCCCGTAGCGTGATATCGCCTAAATTTCCAATCGGGGTTGCAATAATGTATAAAATTCCCATAATTTACTATGGCAAGCGGCGCTAATTTATGAATGCTCGCAAATAATGCTGATGTTCGCGCCACCTATATTACTTTTGGATAAAGTCCGATTTTCCGGACTAGAAATTATTGATATATAGCTTAAATAACTTGTTTTCCTGCTCTTTTAAAGATAAATTTCTGTGATTGTATCTCCAAACATATTCTCCGAGGTAAATTGGCGGTTTTTTTCTGCGGATTCCGCCCTTGGCAGCAAGCCTTCTTTTAAAGTCTCCCCGGAATTCTTCGAGGCCGTTTATGTTTCCTTTTCCACCTACGAGGTGGACGACGCTATGTCCACCTCGTAGGTGGAAGTTTTGCAGGTCAGGTTTTTCAAACTTTACCCCACTTTTTTATAAATCTTTTTTATAAATCTGTAGATTTCAACAAAAATAATCACCGCCACAAAAGCAATACTGCCGGCCTTGCCGCCAAAACCCGGGAAAAAAGAACCGGAAACCGCGTAAACCAACCCCGCAACTCCACCGGCAAAAAAATATTCGCAGTCTTTACTAAAAACCCTGTGGGAGGTCATCCCCACAAACGAAGCAACAAAAATCAGCGTCGCCAACTCCACCCCGAGATTACCGAGCAAACTCGGAAAAACCATCCCCGCAAACAATCCGACCAAAGCTGAGCTGAGTACCCGGTTATGATATTTTGTTTTTATTAATCTAAAAATATAATTCTCGCTGATTAAATTAGTAAAGTAAGCCCCTGCCGCTCCGACCAAAACAAATACAGCTGTTATTTCCACTCCCCAAAAAAATTCTCTTGCGGCAGGAATAAAAAGTTTGACCTTAAAAAATTGGGTAAAAAAAACTACAATCAAAATAGAGATAAAAGCCATTGCCCCCAGTTTTCCTCCAAACCCCGAGAAATATTTTTTGCTCCCGATAAATAAAAAACCTGCCAAGAATCCTGCCGAGACCAACAAAAAAATATTTTTAATCACTTCGCTTGAAACCATCCCCACAAAAGCCCCCATATAGCAAGGTGCGGCATAAAAAGGCGCAATCAATCCTGCAAAAATTCCAGTCACCGAAGCGGCTATCACATTATTAAATCCCAAAAATTCATAAAGGATATATGTAAAGAGCGCTCCCCAAACCGAAGCAAGAATAACCTTGATATCCTGATTGTGGTTCCGTAAAAATTTCTTCATCCTTTTATTATCCCAGATTGTCTTTTTCGATCAATAATTTAGTATAAAATCTTTAAAAACAATCGAAATAAAATTGCTAAATAAATAAAAACAAAGGCTAAGAAACAAACCCAAAAACTACCAAGCCAAAATTGGTTTTGGCGAAATTCTAATAAACTCCTCATAAACAAAAAATGAATGAGTAGAATATAAAACAATAATTCATAAAATCCTTCTTTCCAGCCGGTAATTTTTAACTTGATAACGCCAAAAACGCCGACTATAAATGTCTCCAGCCAATATCAACTATTATTGACCCGGCTGCCGGCTCCAGTAAAATATGCCATAAAGCGGCAAAATCCACTGCGACCGGCAAAAGCGAAGAAAAACTTCACCGAAGTGCGAAAGAAAACCCGCTCTCTCAAATAAAATCTGTCCTAAGATTTTCAAAAAGTCATTTGCGATTCCCATAATTTGTTAATAAACACTATAGTCCTGCGACGAAAGAACATTACTCTCTTATTTCTTCCGGGGGAATTGGTTTTGTTTTTTCTATCTTGATCACCTTCTCTTTATCAATTAGCTTTATCAATTTAGCAACAAGTTTTTTGGGATCGCTATCATAAACAATCTTTCCTTTGCCGCGACGAGATTTGGCAATAATATCCGGGATCATATCCGCTGTCCCGCCGGAATTTGTCAAAACCCCAATCGGTTTATCATCCTCGAAAGCGATAGTGAATTCATTTAACGTCCCCATCCTGCCGCAAATAATTATTACACCGTCTGCCGCCCGGGTTAAAAGTAAATTCCGGCCAGCATAACCGAAACCAGTATAAATAATGATATCGAATTTATCTATTGGAAGTCTATAAGACTTAATATGGGCCGTTTCCGAAGCAGCGGGAGAAAATCCAATTGAAAATCCCTTCTCTTCTTTGGCGCCGATTGCCGACCAATAAGGAATTCCCGTAGTCGCTCCGGTGACTAAAACTCCTCCTTGCCGAATAATTTCTCGCCCAACCTCTTTAGCGAGAAACAATGTTTGTTTGCCGCAATGTGTTGAAACCGCAGCCCCGGATACACAAATCTTGTAATATTTCACACCAACTCCTTTCTTATAAATTAAACTCTTCGTTTTCTTTTGGTATCACGGCCTCGACCCCTAATTCATCCATTATTCTTGCGGCCAAAGCCTCGCTCTGCTCCTTTTCTCCATGAGTAACGAACACTTTTTGGGGCCTCTCCGAATCCCTGACGATACTGCTGATCCAGTCAAAAAGCTGAATCTGGTCAGCGTGGGCGCTATAACCCGAAATTTCTCTCACCTCCGCCCGGACATCAATTTCCTCCCCCATTATTTTAACTTTTTTTGCGCCGTCTTTAATTTGTCTCCCTAAAGTCCCCTTCACCTGATAGCTAACAAATAAAATGATGTTTTTGGGATCGCCCAAATAGACCCTTTCGTGAAAAAGAATTCTTCCGCCGGTGCTCATCCCGGAACCGGCAATAATTACTTTTGGCGGAGGGGTAAGTTCAATTTTTTTTGATTCCTCGCTGGTTCTTGTGATAATAAGGCCCGGAAAATTAAAGATATCTTCACCCCTGGAAATTAAATACTTGGCCTCTTTGTTAAAATAATCTTCATACTTTTTATAAATTTCTGTTGCCTTGATTGCCAAAGGACTATCAACAAAAACGGGCATTTGCCTTACTCGATGATGCTCCACTAAATCATTAATTTCATAAAGAAGCTCCTGAGTTCTTTCCATGGCAAAGGCCGGAATCAAAAGCACTCCGCTTCTTGACTCAATATCTTCAATTGTCCGCTCTAGTTTTAATTTTCGTTCTTCAAAACCTTCGTGAATTCTTCCGCCATAAGTTGATTCTATTACCACAAAATCTGCATAATCAATTTTTTCCGTAGGAGGAATTATTGGCGCTGGCGGATTCCCAAGATCGCCGGAAAAAACAATGACTTTCCCTTCAGCGAAAATCTTAACGATTGCTCCCCCCAAAATATGACCCGCGTCAAAAAATTCAATTGTAGCGCCCCCTACGGTGATTGATTGGCGATAATCAATGCTTTCCCAAAGCCTAAAAGTTTTCTCAAAATCGCTTTCCGACCAAAGAGGCTCTTTCCCCTGCTTTTCTGCCCCCTCGCTCATTATCTTAAACTCATCCTCAAGAAAAATTTTGGCAAAATCCCTGGCGGGACGAGAAGAATAAATTCTTCCCCCAAACCCATCTTTTACAAGTTTGGGAAGCCTGCCAATATGATCAATGTGCGAGTGAGTAACAACCACGACATCGATTGTCTTAGGATCAAATCCAAAAGGCTCAAAATTTTTTTCAAAAGCATCGACCCCGCCCTGAAACATTCCACAGTCAACTAAAAATTTTCTTCCTTCGGCCTCAAGATAATAATTTGATCCTGTCACTCTTTCTGCCGCCCCCAAAAACTTCAATTTCATCTTATCTCTCCTAAAAAAGCGGGTTTAAATAATTTATTCCCTCCAAACCCCGGTCATTTTTTCCCCAGTCCTTCCTAAAATTATATCAACGCCGCGGCTAGCACCAATCCGATTTGCTCCCGCCTTAATCATTGCAAAGGCAGTTTTACAATCGCCAATACCGCCAGCAGCTTTAATCCCAAAATTCAATCCCACTATCTTTCTCATCAGTTTAATATCAGCAACTGTCGCGCCGCGGCGACCAAAACCGGTAGCTGTTTTCACAAATTTCGCGCCTGCCGCTTTTGAAATTTTACAGGCCTTGATTATCTCCGCTTTTGTCAAATAACCTGTTTCAAAAATCACCTTAACCCCTCTTGGCTTTGCCGCTTTTACAACCTCGGCAATATCCTTTTTGACTAAATCATATTTTCTGGACTTCAAGGCACCAATATTGATCACCATATCAATTTCATCCGCTCCGTCAATGACCGCCTGCTTTGTTTCTGCGACCTTTGCGATTGTGCTCGCTCCCCCAAATGGAAATCCAACCACTACAACAAGCTTGGCTTTATCCCCAAGCTCTTTTTTTGCAAGCCTTGCATTCGAAGAACAAACACAAGCGGCATTAAAATTATACCTTTTGGCTTCCCGGCATAATTTTTTAATATCGCTCTCCGTTGCATCGGGTTTCACATTTGTCAAATCAATAAATGCCCTTAGTTCCTTGCAGGATTTTATTTTTATTGCCATTCTTCCTCCTTTCCTTATAACAATAATAACAGAACTATCGCTAATGTCATTAAAATAAAGGTCAGAATCCCCAAAAGATTTGACCAAAACTTATTATTATGCTTGCCCATAATTTTTTTATTGTTGGCGACCAATAATATTATTAGTATTAAAGGGGAAGCAATAATCCCATTGACCACCGCAGCAAAATAAAGTGCTTTCATTGGACTGATTCCAACAAAATTTATAAAAAGACCCACAAGGGTGGAAAGAATTATGATTCCGTAAAATCCCTTTGCTTCATCAAGTTTTTGATAAAGACCCTCTTTCCAACCAAAAACCTCAGCTACCGCATAGGCGGCACTACCTGCCAACACCGGGATTCCCAAAAGTCCCGTACCAATAATCCCCAGAGCAAACAAAAAAGATGCAAGCTTCCCGCCCAATGGCTCAAGAGCCCGGGCAGCATCAGCCGCACTGTTAATATCGCTAATTCCTGCCCGGAAAAGCGTTGCCGCCGCCGTTATCATAATAAAATAAGCGACAAGATTTGAAAAAAACATTCCCAGTATTACATCTTTTTGAATCAGCCGAAGAAAACGCTTTCCCACTCTTGGCCTTTTCTCTCCAAAACCAGAAATTTTTCTCTCTTTAATCTCTTCCTCAACTTCGCTCGATGCTTGCCAGAAAAAAAGATAAGGTGAGATAGTTGTCCCCAAAAAAGCGATCAACCCCAAAATGACCAATCGTCCCCAATCCAAAGTCGGCAAAAATGTAAAACGCAAAAGCTCCCGTCCTTCATGGTGAACAATTACCGCCGTTATCGCATAAGCAAGAAGCGAAAGAGTTAACCATTTAAGGTAATGAACATAAACTTTATAAGAAATAAAAATCTCTAAAAGCAGGGTTATAATCACAAAAACAAGAGTATAAACTGCAAAACTCCTCCCACCCAAAACGAGCTGGGCAACCGCGGCTAGCGCTCCGAGGTTCGCCCCAATATTTATTCCATTGGCAATCAAAAGCATCAAAACAGAAAAATATAAAATCCAGCGGGAGTAATAGTTTTTGAGCACTCCTGCCAGTCCTTGCCCCGTTACCGCTCCAATTCGGGCACACATTTCCTGAATAGCAATCATTAAAGGCAAGGAAAAAAGTGCTAACCAAGAAAGCTGGTAACCAAATTGGGCGCCAATAGTTGTATAAGTCACCACCCCAGAAGGATCATCATCCGCCGCTCCTGTTATCAGTCCCGGCCCCAGCGCTTTTATGTTTTCCGCGACCCCCTTTTTTGCTTGACGGATATCTTTGCTAATTATTTTTGTAATTTTTTTGATTTTGTTTTGTTGCATGGCGCTCTCTCTCGAAACTTAAATCGCAAAACTCAAATCCACATCTCAAATCTGGAATCTTTAAAGTTTTTACATTTTTTGGTTTATTGTTTAGGCTTTGTCATTTGGCATTGATTAAATATTTACAATTCGCTGTTTATTATTTTTTGTTTTATTGCCTCAAATAATCTCAACCAATCTTTTATTTTTAAATTTTCTGCCCTAACATTTGGATCGTATCCCGCCTCTTTTATTATAGCATCTGCTTCGGTCTTTAAAATGTGAAATCCTGAGGCTAAATTATTAGAAAGCTTCTTGCGCTTGGACGAAAATCCAATTCTCGCTAATCTAAAAAACTCCCTGATGTTTACTTTTAACTTTTGACTTTTGATTTTTAGCTTTATAAACGCCGAGTCTACTTTTGGCTCAGGCCAAAAAGCAGTTTTTGGCACAAAAAATAAGATTTCGGGATTGCTGTAAAAATTAACCATTATTGAAAGTAAACTTGATTTCTTATCTTTTTCGCAAATTCTTTCTGCCACCTCTTTCTGCACCATCAAATACATTTCTTTTGGCGGATTCGGGTTTTCTAAAAATTTTCTGATCACTGGCGAGGTAATATAGTAAGGGAGATTGGCCACAATAATATAATTTTCAATCTTCAATTCACGATTTCCAACTTGTTTTGCAATTTGGTACTTGGGATCTGAAATTTGTTTCGAGTTTATAGTTTCAGCTTTCGGGTTTCGGATTTCTAACTTAAGAATATCTTCATTAATAATTTTCACATTCTTATACTTCACCATCTCTCGTTTTAAATAAAGCGCCAGCGCTTTGTCCTTTTCCACAGCAATTACTCTATCTGCTTTTTCAGCCAGAATTTTTGTCAAAAACCCCAATCCCGACCCAATTTCGAGTACAAATTGCCCGCTTCGAATTTTAGTAGGAGATCCAAAAACAGCTTCTATTATCTTCTTGGATACATTTTCATCAATCAAAAAATTCTGCCCAAAAAATTTTTTGGGGCGGATTCTTAATTCCCGAAACGCCCTCTGAACCAAATCAAAATTATCTTTACTCATCAAAAATTTATGTTATCTCTTCCAAAGATAAAAAACAATGGCGGTCCAGATTACTTGACCATACATTCTAAGTCTTCTGCCAAAACCAATAAGTACCCCCCCGGATTTTTTCTCTTTAATCACCTGAGTTAAATCATCAAGGAAAACGATTTTTGCAATAATCTTATTTTCTTTTAAAAACTTGTTGATTGCGATTTCAATTCCAAATCGAGTTCTTGAGAATGATTTAGGAAAAAGTCGAGCAAGATCGGCCTTAATTGCTCGTTGCCCCGAAAGACCCTTGGCGGCAATTTGAGCCAGATGGGAAACATCAAAAATTCGATTAAATTTTCGTTTTTTGCGTAAAAAAATTTTATTTATATCAAGGGTTTTTAAATCTTTAAGATCCTGCTTTATGATTTCTTTAATCTTTTTCCAATCCTTCCGAAACACTCCTAAAGTTGCCTCCGCCCCTCCGTCTGCTACTGGTTTCACAAGCGCCCTGATGTGATTCTTGGTAAGTCCAACCAAATCTGCGTCAATAAAAACTAAAATATCGCCCCTTGCTTCTTCAATCCCCCTAATTATTGCCGCTCCCTTTCCTTGATTTCTATCCAATTTAACTACTCTTACGCCAAAAAATCCTTTTGCAACTTCACTGGTCTTATCGCTGGAACCATCATCGATTACAATTATTTCAAAAAAATCTTTTTCTCGAAAAAGCGGCTCAATCACATTGCCGATCCGCGCCTCTTCATTAAATGCGGGGATAATTATAGAAATTCTTTGTTTCATAGTCAAATTTTAGCAAAAAATTAAAAAATAATCTACTGTCTGTTCTGGCTGTGTTTCCGCCTACTGTGTTTCCACCTACGCGGTGGACATAATGTCCACCGCGTAGGTGGAAGTTTCTCAAAACTAAACACCCGCTAAAACTCCACCCCAAAAAACTAAGCCTCTGCTAAAAGCAGAGGCTTAGTTTTTTCCCCCAATCTTCTATCAATATTTTATCTCCTGCCAATAAATCTCTAAAATCGCTCCTTAAACATCTAGCGAGGAAAGATATTTTTGGTTGGCAATGATTTTTTTGACAACCCCGCTTTCAAAAGAAATTGTCAAAATTTCTTTTTTGATGTCCAAAACCACCCCCTCTCCAAAATCTTTATGCCAAACCCGGCTTCCCTTCTGAAAAGAAGCCGAATCTTTCATATTCTCCGATATCTCTTCTTGAGAAAAATCATTCCCCCAAACAATATCTTCGGGGATATCAGCCAAAAATCTTGATGGTAAATTTGCTTGAGGCAAGCCGTAAAGCATTCTCGATGCCGCGAAAGTCAGGATTAATTTCTCTTTTGCCCGCGTCATCCCCACATAGCACAATCTTCTTTCTTCCTCCATCTCCTGAATCTCGCTGAAACTTCTTGAGTGCGGAAAAATCCCCTCCTCCATCCCGACCATAAAAACTACCGGAAACTCCAAACCCTTGGCGCTATGAAGCGTCATTAACGTTATGGCATCTTCCCCCGGATTCCAATTATCAATATCTTGAAAAAGCGTCACCCCCTCCAAAAAAGCAAGTTGCGACTCTTCCGGCAAAAGATTGCTATATTTTCTAGCCACTCCCAAAAGTTCTCTGATGTTTTCAAATCTCATCTCTCCTTCTTCGGTGCCGTCAAGCAACCATTCTTTATAACCGGTCTCTTTCAAAATGCTCTGAAGCAGATCAACAACATTTTCTTTTTTGACCTTTTTACGAAGACTGGTAAAGATCTTTAAAAATTCAGCGAGAGCTTTTTTTGACCGAGGCGTAATTCCAGAAAAATTTTTAAAATCTATTCGATCAAGGTCGCCAAGGCTGCTGATTTTATCCGCCAAACCCTCGCCAATCCCCCGAGGCGGGATATTAATAATTCTTTTCAGGCTTACCATATCTGTGGGGCTATTTAAAATTCTTAACCAAGCGAGCAAATCCTTGATTTCTTTTCTTTCATAAAACCTCACGCCACCAACAATCCGGTAAGGAATCTCATTTTTAAGCATTATCTCTTCCAAAATTCTTGACTGCGCATGGATGCGATAAAAAACCGCAAATTGCTTATAGCTTGCCTCCGATAAAGTCAAGGGACTATCTTGCCGGCTCTCTGGGGTTTTAGCGGAAGAGGCCGATCGAAGGATTTCTTTAATTTTTTCTACCACAAATTCTGCTTCCTCAATCTCATTGAAAACCTGCTGCCGCAAGATCTTTTCGCCATCTGGATTTTTTGTCCAAAGCTCTTTTTCTTTGCGATAAATATTTTTGGCAATCACATTCTGGGCAGCTTTAAGAATATTTTTAGTCGAGCGATAATTCTGTTCGAGCCTAAAAACCTCGGCCTTGGGAAAATCTTTTTCAAAATTCAAGATATTTCTGATGTCCGCCCCCCGCCAGCCATAAATTGCCTGATCAGGATCGCCAACAACGCAAATGTTTCCGCTTTTGGCAAGCATTTTTATGAGTCTGTATTGAGCATGGTTGGTATCCTGATACTCGTCAATAAGGATATATTGAAATTTTTTTTGATATTTTTCTAAAATCTTTTCATCTTCAAAAAGCTCAATTGCCTTCAAAAGTAAATCGTCAAAATCCAAAACATTAGCGCTTTTTAAACTTCTTTGGTACTCCTTATAAATCAAGGATATCTTTTCTCCCAAAAAATCTGCGCCATAAAGTTCCTCAAACGCTTCGGGATTAATTAATTCATTTTTGGCGCGCGAAATCCTTGCTAAAGCCATATTGGGATTAATTAGTTTTTGATCAAATCCCAGTTTTTTTATCACCCTCCGCATTAACGCCAACTGATCGCTTTCATCATAGATTGAAAAATTGCGGCTGTACCCCAAGGGCTCAATCTCGCGCCGCAAGATCCTGGCGCAAATTGAATGGAATGTCCCCAACCAGGGAAAGAACAATCCCCTTTCGCCTCTCTTTGTTAAAACTGCCACCCGGTTTTTCATTTCATCAGCTGCTTTATTCGTAAAAGTCACTGCCAAAATGTTCTCTGGCCTTACTCCCGAGATGAGTAAATAAGCAATTTTATAAACCAGAACTCTAGTTTTTCCCGAACCGGCACCTGCCAAAATTAAACTCGGCCCGTCTTTTTTGAAAACCGCCCTTTGCTGCTCTGAGTTTAAATCCCTAGAAAAATCCATAAAATCTTCTACAAATTATTAACATCCTCTACTTCTGACCATAAAGTTAATGCTCTCTATCCCCTCCCCCTTCTTGGCAGACTCTCCATTTTGAAAATAATTAATTGTTCTCAAAATAATTAAAGGTAATTTCCGAAATCTTTCGAATCAAATCCCTCGCCTCTATTTGCGAGACGTCTTCATCCATAATTACCAAAATATATTTTGATTTTTTGCCAAAAACAATCCCAGCATCGCTATAAATTCCCTCGAAAATTCCCACTTTGTGCGAAACTTTTATCTCCTCCGGCAAAGGATATGGAATTAGGTCCTCAAAATAAGTCTTCTGCATCAGCTCGATTACTTCATCTAAAAGCTCCGGTCGGACGACTTGAGGATCAAAAAATGCTTCTAAAAACTTCCCCATATCAGAAGCAGTACTTGTATTGTCTGTCAAATTGGTATTGCTTGCCCTCAAAATTTCTTTCAAAGCAACAATATTTGACCAACCCAAGGTTCTTGCTAAAGCTGCGGCTGCGGTGTTATTGCTTTCTTTTATCATAATTCTTGCTAATTCTCTCGCCAAATAAATTTTTCCAACCTCGGGGAAGCTTTCGCCCTCCTGAAAATCAGCATCAATAATCTCAATTGCTGTCTCTGGAGTAATATTGCCTGCTCCTCGCTGGCGATAAAATTCAAGAATTATCGGAATTTTTATCAAGCTCGCGGCATAAAATACTTGGTCGCCGCCAAAACTAAACTTGTAATCGCTATTTAAATCTTTTATGTAAAGACCATATTTTTCCTCAACCCCTTCAATTGTCTTGGAAATTGCCTCTTCAAATCTCTTTTTGCGCGTCAAAACCGTTGGCTCTGTTGCAATTTTCTCTGTGAACCCTTCTCCGGTTTTCGTTTCCTCGCTGCCGCCTTCCTGAATAACTTCATTGGGTTTTAAAAAATCTTTTTTCTGATTATATTTTTGCGCGCCAAACCAAATCAAAAAACAGCTGGCCACAAAAACAAAAAACAGGAGCCAGATACCTATTTTTCGGAAAAACATCCTCAAAAAGCCTCTCATGGCTTTATTATACCAAACGTTTGAGGCTTTAGGTAAAAGAAAAAGCCCGCCGCTTGCCAAAGGCAAGGGCGGGCTGCAAGGAGTAGTGATCGGTTGAGATCCGCGTCGCTGAAGACGCGGATGTTGGTGGCGGGGCGGGCGAAGTGCGGCAGGGGATAAAGGATGCGGCGGTTGCGCGCGGAGGGGAAGAAGCGACCAATGGTCGCGATTTTCTCGATCGGGATTGCAGCGAGCAGCTGACCAGCCTTATCCAGATCGCGAACCCATTCGCTATAGAGCACCGTCGAGTTTTCCCCCAGGGGTGCGACGGAAATAAGTATGTCATTGCCGCCATTCCCGAAGATACCCAAGCACCAAAAAAAAGCCTGATTTGGCTATTTATAGACTATCTCGATTTGACAAATCAGTAATTACTTTATTTAACCTCAACCATTATTGGGCAATGGTCAGAACCTTTTACTTTGTTTAATATAGAAGCATTTTTTAACCTAAAGCTAAGTTTTTTGGAGACAAAGGCGTAATCAATCCGCCATCCCAGATTTCTTCGCCGGGCATTAGCAAAATATGGCCACCAGGTAAAGTTGCCGCCCTCTTTGTTAAATTTTCTAAACGAATCAATAAAACCGAGGCTGATGATTTTGGCAATCTGTGCTCTTTCTGCTGGAGTGAACATAATGTTTTTGATGTTTGCTTTTGGCCGGGCCAGATCCAACTCAGTGTGAGCAATATTAAAAT
>Ga0209101_1000951_pt1 | contig 22954 bp, 20 predicted proteins | sample ConPoolayeCmetaG_FD_185481 | JGI IMG/M metagenome (GOLD analysis project Ga0209101, IMG submission 185481) | Hot spring microbial mat communities from California, USA to study Microbial Dark Matter (Phase II) - Cone Pool mat layer C metaG... ...
TTTAACGCCCGTTTCCCCAGAAAATTGAACCATCCCTCAAAGTCCAATTATATTCGGACTTGGCCGGTCATGGCCACAAGATAGGCTCAAGGCCCGATTTCTATGTTCCAGATGCAGGAAACAGGTCTGAACGGCGGACACCCGCCGTGGGCATAGTTGACCATCGCTCCCATCTCTGCTATACTTGACCTGTCCGGGCCTGCCGGGGGGTTGCCACTTTTCGGACAGGCATGCGGGCGTAACCATTCACGCTGGTCGGTGTTCTATTGAATGAGACCGACGGGCGCCCATGAGGCGGTTTCGGTGGAAGAGTCTGCAAACGAAGCAGCCCTGATCGAACGGGCAAAAACCGATCCAGAAGCTTTCGGTCTCCTGTACGAACGGTACGTTGACAAGATCTACAGCTATGTCTATTACCGCACCGGCAACCGCCACGACGCCGAAGACCTGACAGCCAGGGTCTTCTACCAGGCCCTGCACCACCTCCCCCGTTACACTCAGCGGGGAGCCCCCTTTTCCTCCTGGCTGTACCGCATTGCTCACAACGTGGTGGCCAACTGGCACCGCGACCGCAACCGGCGCAAGGTCATCTCGTTGGACCTGATGCCGGTGATCCGGCGGTCTGATGAAAGCCCATTCCAGCAGGTGGCTATGGGCGAGCGCCGGGAAGCCTTGCTGGCCGCTATCCGCCGCCTGGCCGCCGACCGGCAAGAGCTGCTGATCCTCAAGTTCGTTGAGCGGCTGCCCAATGCCCAGATCGGGCAGATCATGGGCCGGAGTGAGGGAGCCATCAAGTCGCTTTACCATCGTACCCTGGCGGCGCTGCGGCAGGAGCTGGGCGAGGAGTTTTTCTGAGTGTGTTCGCCCTGTCACGCAGGGCAGGGAAGAAACGAATGATCAAGATTGTAACCGATTCGACCTGTGATCTGCCGGCAGAGATGATCCGGCAATACGATATCAGTGTGGTGCCGATTAACATCCAGTTCGGGACCGAAACCTATCTGGATGGGATGACCATTGACCGCGAGACCTTTTACCGCAAGATTGAGGAACTGGGGGTGCTGCCCAGGACCTCGCAGCCATCTGCCGGTCAGTTCAAGGAACATTACCTCCGCCTGGCCGAGGCCGGGGCCGACGAGATCATCTCCATGCACGTCACCGCCAAGCTGAGCGGCACCTATCAGTCGGCTGAAATGGCGCGGGAGATGGTGGCTGACCGGGTTCGCGTCTATCCCTTCGACAGCGCCTGTGGCTCGGCCGGTCTGGGCTTTATGGCTGTGGAAGCAGCACGGATGATCGAGGCCGGGAAGGGGGTGGCTCACATCCTGGAGCGCCTGGAAACGATCCGCTCCCGGATCAACATCATTCTGACGGTGAGGGACCTGCGCTTCGCCCAACTAAGTGGACGGGTGGGCAGGCTGCAAGGCAGCCTGGCCTCGTTGCTGAATATCAAACCCATCATCGTCCTGGAGAATGGGCTGATTGATGTGAGCGAGAAGGTGCGCACCCGGAGCAAGGCCATCAGCCGCATGATCGAGATGATGGCCGAGCGGGTGGGCACCTCGGAGACGGTGAACCTGGCGGCCATCCATGCCGAGGCGCCCGAAGAGGGCCAGACCCTGTTGGACAGGGCCAGGGCCCTGTTTCGCTGCCGGGAAACTTTCCTGGCCAATCTGACCACCTCGCTGGTTGTGCACTTTGGGCCGGGGACGTTGGGGTTGGTCGCCTATCGCATTTGAACCGGGTAGCCGACGGCCCGGGGGAGGAAAGGATGAACAAAAGTGGAGCGATCGAGATTCTGGCCCGGCTGGCCGACCGGCTGCCTGGCTCCAACAGCCCGCCGCAGCCCGGGTCTGACCGGTATGAACAGGTGCAGGGGCTGCTGGACCTGGCCGAGGAACTGCAAGGCATCCTGGTGCCTGTCAGGCCGGACCCCGCCTTCCGCCGCCAGCTCCATGGCCAGTTGGTCCGGCAGGCGCAGGACCGGCAGGCTGCTCCGGGACCGGGCCTGTTCTATCAACACCGCCGGGGCATCCTCATCGGCGCGGCGGCGGTGGGTTCCATGGCCTCTGTGGCCGGGGTGGTGATCGCCTTTGTCCTGCGCTACCGACACAGCCGGGCCGGCCACGTGGCCACCGGGTAAGGAGGCCTTTTTTTCGGGCCAATTTTTGGGAATTTTGGGAACAATTCAGGGGCCAGGTATTCCTACCCGCTACCCTCCCGCAGGTTAGAAGGTGGCCGGCAACAGGGCAGGCAGCCCATTGCGGCGCACTTTAATCCGGAGATTGCGCCCAAACCTGGGGGAGAGTAGGCAGTTACGAATTGTTACATTGTGACGAGGAGGGATAGAAGGCGATGAGCAAATATGCACGGATCACAGGCTGGGGCAAATATGTCCCGGAACGGGTCCTCACCAATTTCGACCTGGAAAAGATGGTGGACACCAGCGACGAGTGGATCCGCACCCGCACCGGGATCCGTGAACGGCGCATTGCCGCGCCGGGCGAGACCTGTTGCAGTATGTCCGTGGCCTCGGCCAGGAAAGCGCTGGCGGTGGCCGGGTTGCTGCCGTCCGACGTGGAGCTGATCATCGTTGCCACGTCAACGCCCGACTATCTGGTGCCGGCGGTGGCCAGCATGGTCCAGGACCAACTGGGGGCCAGCCGGGCGGCAGCCTTCAGCCTGCTGGCCGGTTGCACCGGCTGGGTGTATGCCCTGGTCACAGCCAGCCAGTTCATCCAGACCGGGGCCTATCGCAACGCGCTGGTCATCGGCACCGAGCACCTGTCGGTTGGGGTGGACTGGACCGACCGCAGCACCTGTGTCCTGTTCGGCGATGGATCGGGAGCGGCGGTCCTGGAGGCCAGCGACCAGCCCACCGGCCTGATGGCCTTTGAACTGGGGTCGGACGGTTCGGAGTATGACGCCCTCATCTTCCCCGGCTGCGGCGGCGTCAATCCGCCCAGCCATGAGGTGATCAACCAGCGGCTCCATTACCTGCGCATGGATGGTCAGCGGGTTTTCAAGTTCGCCACGCGGGTGCTGGCCGATTCGGTGAGCCGGGTCGTCGCCAGGAGCGGCCTGACGCCCGACGACGTGGAGCTGATCATCCCCCATCAGGCCAACGATCGGATCATCGAACTGGCCCGCCGCAAGCTGAAGGTGCCGCCGGAGAAGATGATGATCAACATTGACCGTTATGGCAACACCTCGGCAGCTTCCATCCCGCTGGCCCTGGTCGAGGCCGTGGAGGAGGGACGGATCAGGCCGGGCGATCACCTGGTCCTGGTCGGCTTTGGTGCCGGCCTGACCTGGGCCTCGGCGGTGATCCACTGGGAACCGCAAGAACCGGTGGCCATCCCGGTGCTGAACTGGCCGATGCGCGAGCGGCTGGCCCAACCGGTGGCCCGGGTCCGCACCGCACTATGGAGCGCGCGGGTCAACCTGGCAACCAGGGCCGAGGCATTGCTGCTGCCTCTCTATAGCTTTGCCAACGGCTACAAGAAACGGCGGCGGAAGAGATAGCCGGGGGTGGCTCGCCCGCCAGGCCACAGGCCCTCTCCCCACGTGGAGGAGAGGGCCTGTTCTCATCCCCCTGACCGACCATGCCGTTTATTCGACATAGATTTCAACCCGCTCGCCCCCTTCGGCATCCTCTACCTCAATGATCTTGCCCTGGGCGCCGCTCTTGATCTGCTCAATGAGGTCCTGGAACTTGACCCCCTCCAGTTCCGGGGCAAAACGAGCCCCCATCCGCGCCCCTACATCCACCAGGCTCATCGGCAGGTTGACGCTGACCTTGTTCTTGCCCGAGGCCATATCGGTGACGCGAACCCGGAACCAGCGGGGGGCACTGCCCCCTCCCGGCGGTGGAGGTGGCTCTCTCCTTCTTTCCGGCTCCAAGGCGGCCAGCAACCTGGCCCCTTCTTCAGCCGAGATCTTGCCCTCGGCCACCAGCCTGAGAATCTGCATCCTCTCTTCCGTTGTCGCCATATTTGACCCCCTTTCATGGAAGGCAGGTAACTGCCAGCCCACACCGACTGAAGTCGCCCGCTTGAGGCCTTCGGCCGGCGGTCAGCCTGCGCCGACCGCTGTTTCCGCATCGGCGCAGGCCGACGCCCGGCACCGCAGGTGCCCAGAAAGGCCGATTTCCAATCGGCACGATCCTATGGGTCAGGCAGCGGTTCCAACGCCGCCTCGATCCCCTCTGCCATTTCCGGCTCCTGGAGCACGGCCAGTGCCACCGGCCCGGCCGCGGCGGTGATCAGCCCGGCGATGACATAGATGATCCGCAGCGCCACCACCTCACCCAGGGCAGCGGCAGCGGCCATCGAAATCAGGCCGGCGGCCATGCTCAGGGCGTTCAGGGCGCTTCCCACCCGCCCCCGCTTCAGGTCAGGCACAGCCAGTTGCATCATGGTCATCAGCGCCGATTGGGCCGGGACCAGGGCAATGCCCAACAGCAGGCTATAGAGCAGCAACAGCAAGGGGATGTAAAGCAGCCGCTGGCCGACGCCCATTTCGGCCAGAGATCCCTCTGCCCTCCAGGCCGGCACCAGGCTGGCCGCCGAGAAGGTCGGGGCCAGGCCCATCAGGGCGATCAACAGGCCGATGATCAGGATGGTCCAACCGGCCAGGGTCTTTTTGCTGAAGCGGGCGGTGACAAATCCCAGGAGCAGCCCGCCCACGACCATCCCTGCCCCCTGCGCTGCGTCCACAGCTCCCAACCCTTCAGGGCCCAGGCCGAAGGTGCGTTGCATGAACGGTACCCAGGTCACATTGATGGCGCCGATGCCCAGTTGTACAACCGACATGCACAGCAGGATGCCGACCATCGTCCGGTTGGCGAAGAGATAGGCCACCCCTTCGCGCAGCTCGGCCCACACCGCAGCCACCTGACTGCCGGCTGGCCGGCGGCCGGCCGTGGTATGGGGCACCTTCATGGTCAGGATCGCCCCCGCCGAGATGAAGAAACTGGCCGAATCCACCACAAAGGCCACCGGCGCACCCCACAGGGCGATGGAAAACCCGGCCAGCGCCGGCCCGGCCAGCAGCCCCACCGTCTGCACGATCTGCATCAGGCCGTTGGCCGCCAGCAGGTCCTCCTTTTCCGGGACGATAAGGGGCAGGGCTGCGTTCTGCGCCGGGAAGAAGAAGCGGCTGATGCACGATTCCAGAAAGCCGATCAGGTAGTAGATCCACACCTGCTCCGGCCGGTGCACCACCAGGCAGGGCAGCACCAGCAACCCCCGCAACAGGTCGGCGGCGATCATCGTCCGCCGGCGGTCCCAGCGGTCCACAAAGACGCCGGCCACCGGCCCCAAAAGCAGCATCGGCAGCGCGGTGGAGATGACCGATAGCCCGACCATCAGCGACGAGCCGGTCAACCGCTCGACCATAATGGGCACGGCCAGCCAGTAAAAGTAGTCGCCGACGAAGGATACCGTCTGCCCCAGCCACAAGGCTACAAAGCTTCGGTTGCGAAACAGCCGCCCATAAGCTGTGTTGTTGCTCATCTTCTGTAGGGCAGGTTTTCCAGCCTGCCCGGATAGCTTGAGAGCTTGTCTGAAAACCACCAAGATACAAAGGACACCAAGGGCGTTCGTTTCCTTCGTGTTCCTTTGTGACCTTTGTGTCTTTGTGGTAAGCTTTTCAGGCTGGCTCTGAAAGCCTGTCCTGCTCCGTAAAGTCCCGGCGCAGGGTCAGCAGCGTGCGCTGCTCCCGGAAGCCGTATTCCCGCAGCACCCGGATGGTGGCGGTATGCTCTTTGTCCACCACAGCCCGCACCGGCCGGGGTGGGAGGGCAGCCAGCAGGTGAAGCGCCCGGCTGACGAGGGCGGCCTCCACCTGGCCGGTGTGGTCAGGATGGACCAGCAAGGCCAGTTGATGCTCGCCCTGGCGAAAGGCAACGGCCAGGGTCATCATCGCCACCAGGCGGTCCTCTTTCAACACGCTCAGGCGGTAGACCCGCTGCCCGGCCATCAGGTCCGCCAGGGCCTCGAACAGGCGTGCCCACCAGCCGGGACGGTACTCCCCGGCCCGCAGCGGCCTGAACCATTGCAGGGGCGTGGGGACGACCAGCCGGGCCAGGTCATAGGCGGCCTGCCCATCGGCCGGACGCCAGGGCCGCAGCTGGTAGCCGGGGGCTTCCAGGAAGGCCACCGGGTTCACAGCCTCCAGCCAGAACTCGGTTTCCCCTGCGACCTCCTGGAAGCCCAGGGCGGTATACAGCCGCAAGGCGGGGAGGTTGTCCTGATAGGCCTGGAGGAGGACCCCCTCGGCTCCCAGTGCCTGGGCCTCGGCAATGGCCGCTTCTGTCAGCCGCCGGCCGATGCCCCGGCGCCGATAGTCATCACGCACCACCACGTTGCACACGATCCAGCGCCGACGGTTCCCCGGCGCCTGGTTCAGGCTGACGTTGCCCACAACCTGCCGCCGCCGGCCCCTGGGCGAAGGCTCCTCCCAGACAAAGCCGTTGAACGAGTCACGGAACGATGGGTCAATGGAGGCCCACCACCACACCAGGGGCGACAGGCGCGCCATCCAGCGCAGCTCCTGGAGCGCCCTGCGGCTGCGCGCATCCATCTCCTGGGCAAAAGCGGCGGCAATGAGATCGGCAATGGCTCCCAGATCGCGGCCAGGGTTCAGGGGGCGGAGCCCCCCCTGCACCTGCCCTGCCCCTCGTGCGACGGCTGTTACTCCCATGCTGATCATGACCTCTGTGCATAACTCCCCAGATGCCTGGCCTCTTGGCTCGCAAGGGCTATTATAACACAGGTGGGTCAAAATCAACATAGCGGACATGGGTTGTTGGTCAAAGTAGCTCGACAATGTTCGATTCGACCTCACCCCGAAATCGCACCGGGTAGCCGAAGGCATTGCCTTCGGCTACCCGGCCGTCCGCCTGCGCGGACGGAGGCGTCCACGCCGCTGGATGCCTGGCCACAGGCCGCTGAGTAGGGGCCAGGCGCCGCTCTGCCCCTACTTGAGTCGCTTAACTTGACGCATATGCCCCTACCCTCAACTTTGGCTTTTTGCCCGTGGCCCCTTGCATGGGTCCCTGACGGCTTCCACGGCCCCCAAAAGAAGATTAATTTTTCATTGCGAAGGCGCAGCCTTCGCAATGAAAGATTTTCTTTTTGTTCTTTTGGCCTCGCCGGAGGCAGGTTTGGGAGATTTTCCCGCCCCACTCTGAAAAAGGCCAAACTTCAGAGGGGAGGAGGGGTCAGAGTCGGCTCACGCCCCTATTCCAGAGCGTCCAACAGCAGTTCGGCTTCTTCGGGTGTGATCTGGCCCTGTTCGACCATCTTGAGGATGCTCAACCGCTCCTCATCCAGGCCTGGTCCCCGCTTCGGCGGCCTGTCAGCCTCCCCGGCCTGCCGATCTTCCCCGCCGACCTCCACTCTGGCCCCCCACCGTTCAGCGCGGCGTGCCTCCCTCTCGGCCCGGCGTTCCAGCCGCTCCTGATAACGAGCAGCCCGCTCAGCCATCCGCTCCATATCCCGCTGCATCCGTTCCATAGCCCGTTCGATGGCCTGCTGGGTCTGACGGCCAATCCGATCCCAGTCTATCCCTTCCAGCTTCACCCGCAGGCGGGACATGGCCTGTTCCATCTCCTCACCGACCCGCCGCCCGATGGCTTCCAGGTCAATGGCTTGCAGTCCTTCCTCTACCTGCCGAGAGATCTCTTCTCCCAGATCCACATGCACGGCTGCTCCGCCGCCGCCCAGCAGGATATTGCCCCCGGCTTCGACCGCGATCTCGGCCCCGCCATCCCCCAGCCGGCCGCTGAGCTTCCGCCCCTGGCGCACCTCGTCGGCCAGCCTGACCGAAGACAGGATTGACCCCCGCGCTGTCAGGGTCAGGTGGGCGCTGGCCTCCTCCGGCAGGCGGAGCAACGCATTGCCATCTACCTGGAAGTGGTAGGAGCAGCCTGTGCCCAGCTCCCCGTTCAGCGTCAGGTTGCCGCCGATGCGGCCAACCCTGGCCCCGCCGGTCAGTCGTCTGGCTACCAGATTGCCCGCTACCCGGTCGAGGGCCACCTGGCCGCCGATGCCCTTGAGCATGGCATTGCCCCCTACCTGATCGGCCGCCAACTCCCCGACCACCTCTCTGGCCTGCAAGTTGCCGCCGAGGCGTGAGACACGCACCCGCTCCGCTTCCCTGATCTGCAGGTTGCCGCGCACATTCTGGAGATCGGCGACCGATACCTCGTCCAATGCCGTGTCGCCATAGACCGTGCCCACCACCCGCAGCGAATCGGCCTCGTCGGCCTTCAGGTGGCCATACACCTCGGCCGCGACCACCTGGCCGACCTCCTTCAGTTTCAAGTTGCCGCGCACCTGTTCGGCGTTAAGGTCAGCCAGGCCCTTCACCTTCAGATTGCCCATCACCTGGCGGACGGTGACCGGTACGTGAGCCGGAACCCGCACCTCGCATGAGACCCGCGCCGACACGGCTGGCCCGCTCTCCGTTGCTTCGACGGTCAGGGCCTCCTCTCCGCCGTCGGGCAGCCGGAGAAGCACCCCGGCTTCCTCCCAACCCTCCACGGCCACATCGCCGGCCATCTCCACCAATATCAGGCGGCCCCCGGTTTCGATCTGAATTCGCTTTTCAACCATTTTGCTCCTCCTACCTGCCTTTCAGTAACTCGACCGCCTCAGCCGATGTGATCTCGCCGGCCGCCAGGCGTTCGAGGATCGCTTTGCGCTCGTCAGCGGAAATGGACGGCGCCTCTTCATGCACTTCGTAGCCCAGGGCCCGGATCACCTCGGTCAGGCGGGCGCGGGCGGTGGGATAGGAGATGCTCAGCTCCTCCTGCACCCGTGTCAGCTTGCCCTCACAGCGAATAAAGGTCTCGACAAAGGCCAGTTGCTCAGGAGAGAGCCGGTAGAAGCGCCCCAGGCTGAACTGGCCTTCGAGCGCCGAGTCGCAGGTGCGGCAATAGAGCCGGGCTACAGTCATCGTGTCGCCACAGACCGGGCATTTGCCCATGACAGGATACATCGTTCACCTCCTCGCTTCCAAAAATCTCGAACCTGGCTGCATTATTTTAACACAAAATTTGAATTTTGTCAAGAGGCAAATTGAACTTTTTACATTAAAATTTCAAAATATAAAAGTAGTGGTTGAAAATATCTATTCAGCCTGTGCCCGCCGGATGACAATCTGGAGGCTCCTGGCGCGGGTTGTGGCCCGCGCTGCGCGTGTGGAGCAGGACGCGGCCCGGTCAGGTTTGACCATTTTCTGGGCTTGTGCTAAAATAGCGGCAATCCGATGGTCGGGGGTCGTCTAACGGCAGGACAAGGGACTTTGGATCCCTGTATTGAGGTTCGAATCCTCGCCCCCGAGCTCGATGGGCCCTTAGCTCAGTGGCAGAGCGGCCGGCTCATAACCGGTTGGGCGCAGGTTCGAATCCTGCAGGGCCCATAAGGAGGAGGCACGGCAGGAGGCACAGAGGAGCGATGAGCCAGGTGTTGGTCCTGAATGCAACCTATGAACCGTTGAGTATCGTCTCGGTGCGCCGGGCCGTGATCCTGCTGCTCAAGGAAAAGGCCGAGGTGGTCGAGGCGGCCGAAGCCTGGTTGCGCTCCGAGCGGATCACCCTGCCGGTTCCTCTGGTCATCCGCCTGGTCTGCTACGTGCGCATCCCCAACCACTTTGCCCTGCCCCTGGCGCGGCGGACGGTGTTGGCCCGTGACCATTACACCTGCCAATATTGCGGCGCTCAACCGGGGGCCGCTGGCCTGACCGTGGACCACATCGTGCCTCGCTCGCGGGGAGGGGAGACCTGCTGGGAGAATGTCGTCGCTGCCTGCGGGCCGTGTAACCGGCGGAAAGGCAACCGGACCCCGGCCGAGGCGGGGATGCTCCTGCGGCGACCGCCCCGCCGGCCACGCTACCTGGCCCTGACGCTGTTGCAGGGGAACCGGGTGCCCCAGGCATGGGACAAATATATGTACTTCTGAGCCGGGTGCCGCGCCCTTTCCGGCCGTAGAAGCGGCTTCCACCCTCCGAGCCTGTCTGAACAGTCTACCACGAAGACAAGAAGGAATGGACAGAGATTCTTTGTCCTTCGTGGTTTTCAGACCATCAGACCGGCATGGCTGGAGGCCGCTTCCTGGCCAAAGCAAAGGTGAGGATCGACAAGATGTTCCGGGAACGGATCAGCCGCAGCTATCAATCCCTGTCCCCCAACTTTAAAAAGATCGCCGACTTTATCTTGACCTCACACCGGCGTGTAGCCTTTATGAGCGCCTCTCGATTGGCCAGACATCTGGGCGTAGATGTGGCCACCGTCACCCGCTTTGCCCAGTATCTGGGCTACGAAGGCTATGTCCAACTGATCCGGGAGATTCAGGAGGCGGTGGCCGAGGAGATGCGTCAGGCCCGTGCGGCAACGGCCGAACGGCTGGAGAGCGCCCAAGGGCTGTTTGCCCAACTGCTGTGGCGCGATTGGGCCAATCTGGAAAGGACGATCCAAAATCTGCCCCTGGATCGGGCCGAGCAGGCGATTGCTGCCCTCCGCTCGGCCAGGCGCATCTACCTCGTCGGCGAGGGGGTGGGCGCAGCGCTGGCCCGGGCCGCCGGGACCTATCTGCGCATGGTCCACGCCGATGTCGTGGTGCTTGACGAAGGGCTGTTTGATCTGGCCCTGGCGCTGAAAGATCTGGAGCCGCAAGACCTGGTCATCGGCATCGGCTTCACCAGCTATGCCTTTTCCGCCACCCGCGCTCTCGAACAGGCACGGAAGGTCGGGGCCCGGACCATCGGCGTGATCTCCCAGGCCGATTGCCCGGTCGCCCAGGTAGCCGAGATCCTGTTCTCCTGTTCGGCGGTTGAGAACGGCTACCTGCCCTCTCCTACCGGAGTCGCCGCCATTCTGTTTGCCCTGTGCTACAGCCTGTACCTGGACGACCTGGAGGGATACAACCGGCAGTTGTTGCGCTTCCAGAACACCTATACCATCCTGACCGAAGGGAGTCCGCAGGGTGAGGTCAATGTGGTCCACGACCTGATCCAGCGGTTTTAAGGCGGTGTGGAGGCAGGGGTGAGCGGTTGTGAGTGCCTGAAGCGCAGATTGGCCGCCGTCTGTGGCCGTTACTGCGGCCGCTGCGATGCGTATCAGCAGGAGATGTGCCGTGGCTGTGGCTACCAGTGGGGGCAGACGCGCCGGGGGGAATGTGCCCTGTTTCGGTGCTGTGTTGGTGAGCGCGGCCTGGAGCATTGCGGGCTGTGCGTTGACTTTCCCTGCCAACTGTTCCTGAGCCATGCCCCTGCCCTGGAGGTAGCCCGGTGCTACCGCGCCCTCTGCCGGCGGGCTGAAGTCGGCACGGTGGCCTGGCTGGAGGAGCAGGGGGAGGACGCTTGACAGAGAGAAACCGGGCCTCCGCCGGGACCTGGCCCTCATGGCCCCTTCTGCTGCTCCTGATGGGCGTGGCTCTGGCCCTGCGCTGGCGCTATATCCGGGAGATCAGCCTGTCGGTTGACGAGTTTAACACCATCTGGGCCGCCCGTCAGGTCTGGAGGCACGGCCTGCCCCTCTTTCCCTCCGGCAACATCTACCCTCATGGCTTTGTATTCACCTACCTGCAAGCCCCCTCTGTCCTGGGCCACTTTGACGAGGTCGTGGCCCGGATTCCTGGCCTGTTGGTCGGCCTGGCCGGGCTGCCAGCGGCCTGGTGGGTCGGGCGGCGACTTTTTGACCGCCGGGTGGGCCTTTTCGCTGCTGCGGCAATGGCCGTGGACCCCGACTGCATTGTGTGGGGTGGGCGGGCGCGGATGTACGGCCTGTTGCAACTGCTCACCCTGCTGGTCCTCTATTTTTACTACCGGGGGTTGGCCGACGACCGCCCCCGCGACCGCTATCTGGCTATGGGGCTGTTGGTCGCGGCCATCTTTACCCATCTGGAGGCTGCCCTCCTGTTGCCGGCCCTGGGCCTGGCCACCCTCCTGTTCTGGCCACCACGCCGTCTTGGGCGCCGGAGTGTGATCCTGCCCTTTGTGCTGGCCGCCGTGGGGGCCGGGGTCTTTTTCCTGATCTCCAAATATGGCCAGCCGGGTCACCTGGAGGCCTTTGAGCAGGAAAACCGCTTTTATGTGACCCTGCCCACCCATCCCCTCGGCGGGTTGCGGGCTTTTGCCCCCTTTTTCACCGCTCCGCATCGCCTGCCCTTCACCCTGCTGGCCCTGGTCGGGCTGTGCCTCCTCTTCCGGCCCCGCTTCGACCGGCGTTCCCCTCTGACCTGCCTGTCTGTCATCCTGCTGGCCACCCTCATCCCGCTCCTCACCCTGGCCGGGCCGACATGGCAAAACCTGCGTTACCTCTTTTTTCTGCTGCCCTTTCTGTTCCTCATCGCCGGGGAGGCCCTGAGTCGCCTCCTTGACCGGCTGATGCCGACACAGCACTGGCAGCCGGCCTTGCTGACCGGCGTGGTGGCCCTCTACGTCGGGCTGACCGGCGCACGGCTGGCCTACCAGCCGGAACTGGGCTACGATCTGGCCTTCCGCCATCTGCGCGAATGGCGGCAGCCCGGCGACCTGGTGCTCACCATCTCACCCAGCGCCTGCCGTCTCTACCTGGAGAGATGCGACTATTTTGCCATCCAACGCGGATACCAGGAGTTCGTCGTGGACCGCCCCGGCGACGGCCTGAGCGCCGACCTGTGGACCGCCACACCGGTGCTCACCCGCACGGCTGAGCTGGTGGAGCGGCTGGCCTCGGCTCCCCGCCTCTGGTTCGTGACCGACACCTGGCGCTTCCAGACCCGCTACGATGCCGATTTCATCCAGACGGTGCTGGAGCAGATGGAGCTGGTATCCAACGAAGGGGGGGTGCTGATCTTCCGTGGGGAGGGCTATGCTGCGCCACCACAGCCGGCCTTCTGGCGCGAACGCCGCGCCGAATTTGGCCAGGCGCTGGCCCTGGTCGGCTTTGGCCTGTCGTCGGCCAACCCTGAACCGGGTGAAGAGCTGGAAATTACGCTGAACTGGCAGGCCCTGGAGAAGCCGGGCGTGGCCTATACCCCTTTCCTGCACCTGCTTCGGCCCGATGGAACGGGGGTGGCGGGTGTGGACGAACCGCTGCTGGGCGGCCTCTATCAGCCCGATTTCTGGCCCCGTGGGATGGTCTTTGCCGACCGCCACCGCCTGACCCTGCCGCCCGATCTGGCACCGGGCTGCTATCGCCTCGACCTGGGGCTGTACCCCACCGGCCGGCCCGATGATCTGTTGCCTGTTGGGGGCGGCGACCGGCTGCCGCTGGCCATGCTGACGGTGGGACAGGCGGCTGTGCCGGAACCGCCCACCTTCCGCCGCGACATTGACTTTGGCGGGCAGATGCGCCTGCTTGGCTACGATTTCACGTGCGAGCCTGAACCCTGCACTCTGCGGCTTCACTGGCAGGCCATGGCCCCGATAGACCGCGACTATACCGTCTTTGTCCACCTGCTTGCCACCGATGGCACGCTGGTCGCTCAGGACGATGCTCCACCCGGCGATCCCTTTTTCCCCACCTCGATCTGGCTGCCCGGCCAGGTGGTGCTCGACAGCCACACCGTTTCCCTGTCCGGCCCCTATCACCTCCTCGTCGGTCTCTATCACCTGCCCGGCGGTGAGCGCCTGCCCGCTGTGGACGCCGACGGCACCCCGCTGGGGGATGCGGTGTCGCTGCCGCTCCCCCCCTCCGGTGAGTTGCCCTGATGAAACGTGACGGTCATGAACCCCCGAAAACATCTGTAGGGCAACGGCGAGCAGTTGCCCTGATGATCGCGCGCCTTCGAACCTGGCGGGGCGAATGGGCCGTCTGGGCCTTGATTGCGCTGTATATCGCCTTCTTTGGCACCCTGACGGTCCAAAAACAGAATGCCTTTCAGACCACCGCCTTTGACCTGGGCAATGTGGACCAGGCGGTGTGGAACACCCGTCACGGTCGCCTGTTCGCCATGACCAACATCGAGGGATTGACCAACCGCCTGGGCACACACGTCGAGCCGATCCTGCTGCCCATCTCCCTCCTCTATTTCATCTGGAGTGACCCGCGTGCCCTGCTCCTGTTGCAGACCTTCGTCATCGCCCTGGGGGCCTGGCCGGTCTACCTTCTCGCTCAGCAAGCAGCAAGCAGCAAGCGGCAGGCGGCTGACAATATCCAACATCCCCTACCCAATACCCGCCACCCCTCAACCTCAATCCTGGCCTTCACTTTTTCCGCCGCTTACCTCTTGTTCCCGGCCCTGCAATCGGCCAACCTGTTCGATTTTCATGCCGTTTCGCTTGCCCCGACCTTTTTTCTATGGGCATTTTACCATCTGGAGAGAGGGGAGTGGAGCCGGTATGCCCTCTTTGCCCTGCTGACCATGAGCTGCAAAGAGGAGATGCCTCTCCTGGTGGCCATGCTCGGCCTGTATGCCCTGTTGGTCTGCCGCCGGCGGTGGGTGGGGCTGATCACGATCCTGGTGGCTGCCGTCTGGTTCTGGCTGGCGGTGGGCTGGCTGATGCCCCGTTTCGACACGCAGGGGGTCTCCCCCCTGGCCGGCCGCTATACCCACCTGGGGGACAGCCTGCCGGAGATGGCCGTCACGCTGCTCACCCGGCCGGGCGTGGTGCTGGAGCAACTACAGCGGGCGGAGGCCGGGGCCTATGTGCGCGACCTGCTGGCCCCGACCGCCTTTCTGTCACTCCTGGCCCCGCAGGTCCTGGCTCTGGCCCTGCCGACGCTGGCCGTCAACCTGCTGAGCAGCGACGGCTTTATGCACCAACTGGAGGGTTTTCACTACGGTGTCACCCTGGTCCCCGTCGTTGTGGTCGCAGCGGCCTATGGCGCGGAGTGGCTGATCCGCCGTCTGCCTGGCATCCGGTCCCTGCCGCTGCTCCTGGCTGCTGCCATCCTGGTGGCGACGCTGGTGTATCACCGCACTCACGGCTACACGCCGCTGGCGGCCGGGTTTGCGGGGAGCTGGCCGCAGGTGACCGACCATCACCGCCTGGGGGAAGAGATGGCGGGTCGCATCCCGAGCGGAGCGTCGCTGGCGGCGCTGCCCTACCTCAACCCGCACGCCAGCCAGCGCCGGCAGCTTTTCACCCTCGACCGCGTGGAGGAGGGCCTCCTGGCGCCGCTCCACCAGGCCGACTATCTATGGCTGGATGTCACCCATTCCTGGCCGCTGCACCCCAACGACCTGAAGGCCGCCGTAGAGAAGCTGCTGGCCGGCGACTATGGGGTCGAGCAGGCGACCGACGGCTGGCTGCTGTTGCGGCGCGGCGCACCCGGCAAAACCCTGCCCGACTCGTTCTACGACTTTGCCCGCGCCCCGGACCCTCAGCCTCAATACCCCATGCACCTGCAGTTCCTGCTCGACGGGGAGCCTGCCCTCGAATGCCTCGGCTTTGACCTCCATTGCAGCCTGCGCCCGGCGGGCTGTGCTCTGACCTTCTACTGGCGCGCCCTCCATCCCCTGCCGTCTGGCCTGCGCCTCTACCCCTTTTACATGGACGACGCCACCGGCCAGATCCTCGAAGACACCGGCCTGCGCCCCCTGGTGGCCACCCTCTGGTATCCCCCGCAGCGCTGGCGGGAGGGCGAAATCGTCAGGACCGATACCCTGCCCTGGGATGTTGGCCCGACCTTCAGCGTTGGCCTGGGCGTGGTGCAGGGTGACGATTGGGGCCAGGTCGGCCGGCGACTGCCCATCCGTGTCGAGTCGTCCGACCTGGTCGTCCGCCTGTTCGACGGCGACACCTGGGCCCGCCTGCTACATGTCGAGGGGGGAAAGCGGGTGGAGGAGTGGCGCACCTTCACCCCTCCCTCGCCCCAACATCCTCTCGACGCCGATTTCGGCGGCCAGATCCATCTTTTGGGCTATGACCTGGCCTGCACCGCTACAACCTGTGATCTGCGGCTTTACTGGCAGGCCCAAAAACGCCTGGAAACCAGCTACACCGTCTTTGTCCACCTGCTTGGCCCGGCCGGCAACCTCCGCGCCCAGGCCGATTCGGTGCCTCGGGGCGGGGGTTATCCGACGGTGTGGTGGCTGCCCGGTGAAGTGGTGGCCGACTCCCTGACCCTGCAACTCCCACCCGACACCCCCGGCGACCTGCCTGACCGCCTGATCGTCGGTCTGTACGATCCCGTCAGCGGGGAACGCCTGCCGGTGATCGGCACCGGTGCTGACGCGGTCGAATTGACCCGGTTGCCATAAACTTTTGGGGGCCCTGCGTCCGGCCTGGCTCCCTCTCCTTCCGGTCGGACCGCCATTTGCCCCAGCCCGGCCTTTTGAGTATAATGAGGGGGGCGGCACAGGTGTCGCCCATCTCACTACAGCGGAGGGATCGGGTCAAAGATGGCAAAACAAGGGCGAGTCTTCAGCGGGGCGCGGCCCACCGGCCGACAGCACCTGGGCAACTACCTGGGGGCGATCCGCAACTATGTGGCGCTCCAGGATGAGTTCGAGTGTATCTATTGCGTGGTGGACCTCCACGCTCTGACCACTCTGGAGGATACCCATCGGCTGAAAGAGTGGACCTTCGAGATGGTCCTCGATTGGCTGGCGGCCGGCATGAGGCCCGAGGAGACGATCCTCTTTGTCCAGTCCCATGTGCCGCAGGTCACCGAGCTGCACACCATCCTGTCCATGGTCACGCCGCTGGGCTGGCTCACCCGGCTGCCCACCTTCAAAGAAAAGGTGCGCCAGCAGCCCGACAATGTCAACTATGGGCTGGTGGGCTACCCGGTGCTCATGGCCTCCGACATTGTCCTGTACAAAGCCAATGTGGTGCCGGTCGGGGTGGACCAGGCCCCGCATCTGGAGTTCACCCGCGAGATTGTGCGCCGTTTCAATCACCACTTTGGTCCGGTGCTGGTCGAACCCGAGGCCCGACACACCGACTTTCCCAAGGTGTTGGGCATTGACGGCGTGAACAAGATGAGCAAGTCGCTGGACAACCATATCGAGATCGCCGCCGGGCCGGACGAAATCTGGCAGCGGGTGCGGATGATGGTCACCGATCCGGCCCGCCGCTACCGCACCGACCCCGGTCACCCCGAAGTGTGCAACGTCTTTAGCCTGCATGGCTTTTTCTCGGCGGCAGAGGTGGCCCAGATCGAGGCCGATTGTCGAACGGCGGCCATCGGCTGTGTGGAGTGCAAAAAGCGGTTTGCCCGGAACCTGAGCGACTATTTTGCCCCGTTCCGTGAACGCCGGGCGCAGTTTGCCGCCGACGCCGACTATGTGTGGGATCTGTTGGCCGATGGCGCACGGCGGGCCAGGGCCATTGCCGATCAGGTGCTCGGCGAAGTCAAGGCTGCCATTGGCCTGCCCTGAGCGCCCGTCCCATGTTCCGGGGCGACCACTCCCCTGCCGCCTTTTATCTGGCCCTGGCTGCCAACTTTTTTTTCTTTGCCAGCTTCCAATGGACCTTTGTCACCCTGCCCGGCTATGTTCAGCAGCTCGGTGGGCAGGCGGCCCAGATCGGTCTGGCCATTGGCCTGGCCACCCTCAGCGCCGTGCTGGTGCGGCCTGGGGTTGGGCCCCTGGTGGACCGGTGGGGGCGCAAGCGGCTGCTGCTGGCGGGGGCCGGGCTTTTCGCTCTGGAACCGATCCTCTATCTCCTGACGCCGGGGGTGTGGCCCTTTCTGGCCGTGCGGCTGCTGCGTGGCCTGGGCCTGGCGGCCTTTACCACGGCCTACACCGCCCTGGTGGCCGACCTGGCCCCGCCGGCGCAGCGGGGTGAGGCGCTTGGCCTGGCGGGGGTGACCAACAACCTGGGACTGCTGTTCGCCCCGACGTTGGGAGCTCTGGTGCAGGCTCGCTGGGGCTATCCGGCCCATTTTCTGTCTGCGGCGGCCATCGGCGCGGCCAGCTTCCTGACGCTCTTGCCACTGCCGGCCTCCCGGTCGCAGGCGGAACCGGCGGTGAAGCGGATCGGGCTGTGGACTGTTGCCCGGTTGCGCGCCGTGCAGGCAGCAGCTCTGGGCAGCACCGGCCTGGCTGTGGCCTATGGCGCGGTGTTGGGCTTTTTATCCCCCCTGGCGGCTGACAGGCAGCTCACCGCAGCCGGGAGCTACTTTACCACCTTTGCCCTGACCATGATGGTCTGCCAGGCTGTTGCCGGCTGGCTGTCAGACCGGGTGGGACGGCAGGCTATTGCCGTGCCCGGCCTGATCGTCGCCGGGCTGGCCACCGCCGGGCTGCCACTGGCGCGCACCGACACTGCGCTGTTGACCTGTGGTGCGGGCCTGGGCCTGAGCTGGGGTCTGGTGCGGGTCGGCCTGGACACCGCCGTGGTGGACGCCGTCCCGGCGGAGGGACGTGGCTCCGCCCTGGGCTTTCTCTACACCTGCTTCGATGCCGGGATCGGGGTCGGAGCCTTTGGGCTGGGGATCATCGCCCAGGCGCAAGGATACGCCGCGACATTTGTGGTCGCTGCCTCCTGGGCTGCCGTCGCCCTGGCAGTATTTGTCTGCCGCCGGGAACGCAAAGAGCGCTGAGAGTTCTCTGTGTCCTGGTGTCTTTGTGGTTAACTGCGTAACTCTGTACAAAAACTACTTGTTCTTCAGATTTTGATAACAATCCTTGCAATACACGGGGCGATCGGCGCGAGGCTCAAAGGGGACCTGGGTTGGCTTACCGCAGGCGGCGCAGATGGCATTGTACATGCGGCGGGATTGCTCTCCACGGCCCTGACGGTCAGACGCGGGGGAACTCCGGCCGCTGGCCGGACGGTCGCTACCGGGGCGGCCGGACTTGCGCGCTGCCCGGCAAGAAGGACAGCGCCTGGGCTCTGAAAAGCCGCGCTCCTGATAAAATTCCTGCTCGCCGGCTGTGAAGATGAAGGTGTTGCCACAGTCGGCACATTCCAGCTTGCGATCTCGGAAGCTTGCCATGAGAATCTTTTACTCCTCCTGAACAAAAAGACCGCTGGACTGTAGAAGTTCCCAGCGGTCACTCCAGCACAGATTCTTCCGACGGGCCCTGCCACATCGTTAACAATTGTATCTCAACTTGCCGGAAATGTCAAATCGTCGGCGTCGGGCCACCGTGGTATTGATTGTATAACGGGCAGCCTCCCCCGCACAAGATCTGGTCGGGGCAGTGGTAGCATTTCTCCATCATAAAGTCACGGCGGCGCAGATAGCGGGCCAGCTCATGCTCCCAGATCGCCTCCCACGGGTCGGTCAGGATGTTGCCCAGGGCCACATAGTAGCTCTGACAGGGGATCACATCGCCGTTAGGCTCGACACACATGTTATAGTGAGCGGCGGTGCAGCCTTTGACCCCCAATTCCATGCCCACCGGATCGAGTTCGCAGTATTGGGTGGGAGTGTACCAGATGAGGCGCAGGTGGTGTCGGGCCGTTGCCTCTTTGACCCGCTCCAGAATGGGGGCCAGATCGCCCTCAGCAATGCCCTGGCCCACCGCCACCGCCGCCCCGGAGTAGATCAGGCTGTTGCAACCAAAGGTGGGCACACCCAGGGAGGCCACAAACGCGATCGTCTCCTCAATGCCGTCCACATTGGCGGTGGTCAGAGTGGTGTTGGTCATCATATACACATCGGCGTTCACCACGGTCTTGATCCCTTCGACCGTTTCCCGCCAGGCCCCCGTGACCCCTACCATCCGGTCGTGGACCGCTTCGTCATGGCTCTCCAGGGTGATCTGGATGTGGTCGAGCCCGGCCAGCAGCAGTTCGTCCAGGTAAGCCCGGTCGCGCAGCCGCCGCCCGTTGGTCTGCAGGCCGGTCACCAGGCCCACATCCTCGGCATAGCGGACCAGTTCCACCAGGTCGGGCCGCAGGGTAGCCTCGCCGCCGGTAAAGGTCAGGTGCGGGATGCCCAGCTCCCAGCAACGGTCAATCACCTGCTTCCACTGCCCGGTGGACAGCTCCGGGAAGTCGCGGGGGCGGCCGACATAGCAGTGCGGGCAATCGTTCTGGCAGCGGTAGGTCAACGCCAGGTCCATGCGGTAGGGAGCGGACAGCTCGGCGCTCAGCGGTTCGATCTGCTCGATCTCCAGGTAGGTGACGGGGCAGACCTCCTCGCCGGCCTGGGCGATCTGCCAGATGGTTTCCCGCAACGACTCAAAGTCGGCCTGGGCTGTGGCCCGGCTGACGTTGTAGCGGCGGGCGATCTCACGGACAGCCTCGTCGGTCCTCTTTCCCTGCAGGATCAGGGCAGCGTGCTCTGTGGCCGTCTGGTTGAGGTGCAGCACCCTGGCGGCGTTGATGAGCAGCACCCCCCGCCCATCTTTTTCCACCCGCAGGTGCAGTCGGAACTGCTGCGGTGCATCGGGCGGCGTCTGATAGTGGTAGATGCCCGGCGCCAGCGGCCGGTGCGGTTCAAACCAGCTTTTCACACGATCCAGAAAGGGCATGTTCCCCCCTTTCAAAAGGGACATGGTTACTACCACCTACCGCCCCCCGCCGGCACAGGCGCAGGCGCACCCGGCACAGGCACAGGCACAGGCACAGCTATAGCCCCCGCTCCGGCTGCTGGAGCTGGAAGGTTTGGGCGGTGGATTGGTGGTCTGGGTCACCCTGTCGGTAAAGCTCTCGATATTACTGACCACTCTGTTGGCTGCCCTTTCGATGCCGCTCACGACGGTGTTGGCAAAGTTGGCGCCGGGCAGGGTGGGCAGTGTGACCGGCACACCGGCACCCGACGGCGTCGGGCGGGGAGCCGGAGCTGTGGCCGGCCCGACCTGATCCGCCCACGGCCGGTAGCCCCACCACCATGAGGGTACCACAACCGGCCGGTCATGGAAGACGCGGCGGGTGTGGCCTTCCCAATCCTCATCCAGCATCGTCCATTCCAGGCCCTCACCCCAACGCTGGCCGAGCAGTTCGGGCGTGCCGGCGGCCTCGACCTGCTGCCAGGCGCGGGCAGCAATGTCTTTGTAGTACTCCCTGGTCTCTTTGCGGTTAAAGCCGGTCAGCTTCTTGTTCACGTCGCCGATCAGATCCACGGCCATCTCCCGCAGTTTGCCCTCAATCAGCTCTCCGTTATCCCCAATCGCCTGCAGGAACCGGTGCTCATAGGGCCACAGCCTGATCCCCTGGGGCAGGGGGTCCACGGCCCTGACCCGCAGTGGCTTTTCTGATTCGACAGTGACGATCCCCTTCTTGACCAGCCCAAACAGGATCATGGTCAACACCTTGTTCAACGGCGCTTCCAACAGCACCGCCGCTTCAACGGCGGTCAGGCCGCGCTTGACGCCGGTGCCTTCCACCGCCAGAGAAGGGGGCAGATACTGTATCTTGCGCCGCTTCTGGGACCAGCTACCCATGATGGCCAGAAAGGCCCATCCGCCGCCGAACAGCAGGAACCAGCAGATGGGGCTGCTGCAGAGCGCCTCCAGGTTGATGTTGAAGGCCGGTGCTTTCTGTACCACCCCTTCGGCCAGGTACTTTTTGGGGAACGACGCCCCATAGACATACTTCTGGCTGCCGCTGGCGTCCTCTTTGATCCAGGTATAGACCACCCGATCATCCTCAAAGCCCGCAACGGTGAACTCCTGTTTGTGATAACGCGGCTCTTCGGCCGTCACCCCTGGCGGGAAGTGAAAGTTGACTTCCAGGCGGGTGGTGCCGTGCACAAAGTCGCCGTCGAACCAGGTGGGGGCAAATTCGAGGCTGGCATATTCGGCATCCTTGCTGTCCTGGTAGATCAGGTTGCGCACGATCGCTTCTATATGGAGGGTGCCGGTCTGGCCGGGGCCGATAGCGTGGCTGCCCAGCCCCACGGCCACGCCCGGCTTGACGTATGGCGAGTCGCTGATGTCGGTCAGCCGCACGCCGGCGATGGAAGCCCGGATCTCACCCAGGCGATAGGTGTTATTGGGCAACCCTACATCCACCACATCAATGGGATGGGCGCCACGGTCGCAGGCGAAGGTCAGGTCATACACGATCCGCACCGTGCCGTCGTGGTTGATATACAGATGAACGCGGTTCTCCTCCAGGTTGAAGCGGTAATCCTGGGCCTGAACGGCCGGGGCGACCAGAGCCAGGGCGATCAGGATGATGGCTCCGATCATGGCCGATCTCTTGCACATGGCAGTTCCCTTCCTCAGAGCTGGTTTAAAAAGCTTACCGCAAAGACACAAAGGCCACAAAGGAACACGAAGGAAACGAATACCCTTGGTGTCCTTTGTGTCCTGGTGGTTTTCAGACAGGCTCTCAGCCGAAGCACAGGTTTGAGCCCGGGCTACCATTTAGGCTCTTCGACGATCTGGTAGGTGGCACGGCAATAGGGGCAGGTGACCATCACCGCCCCCTCAACCAGGCTGATGGCGCTCCTGTCGAGTTGTGCGCCACAGCTCTGGCACTTGAGCGCCTCCATCGCCACATTGCCACCCAGGTCAATCTGCTGGCGGATGACCACCTCCTGTTTGGGCCTGGGCTCCCGCAGCCGTATGGCGACGATCAGGCCCAGGCCGAGGAGGACCAACACCCCACCGACCAGCAACCGGCCTCCGGGGCTGGCTGCTTCGGCGCTGAAGGCCGACAGCAACCACAACACCCCAAATAGAAGGAAAATCCCGGCCACGATATATCCGACGGTCTTGCCTGCGCTCATCCTTCCTCCCTCTGTTCATGGCAGGTCATCTGCCACCTGCCATGCTATACGCTATTTCCAGAAAAAGGTTCGGACCTCGCCGGGTGGGCTGATCACCTGGCCCAACCAGGTGCCATCCTCAGCCGTGCCGGTCCGGCGCATGACCAGGACCTGCCAGCGGAACCGAAGCGGCCGGGCCTGACCGGCCCCGTACAGCTCAGCCGGCACGCGCCAGGAGGTGGCCCTGGTCCATATCAGGGGAAGCTGTTTCGTCCGTTCAGACAGACGCTCCAGGCGGACCACATACCATTCCTCCGGCTTCAGGATGCCCACCGAGGCCCAATTCAGCACGATCGTCGCCTCGGCCCCCTCGAAACTGGCGCCATCAGGTGGGGTCAGCAGGGC
>Ga0209101_1000953_pt1 | contig 22938 bp, 16 predicted proteins | sample ConPoolayeCmetaG_FD_185481 | JGI IMG/M metagenome (GOLD analysis project Ga0209101, IMG submission 185481) | Hot spring microbial mat communities from California, USA to study Microbial Dark Matter (Phase II) - Cone Pool mat layer C metaG... ...
GGCGGCCTGGATATTTTTCTCTTCAGAAAAAAGGGCCGCCTCATGGACGAGGCGGCCCTGCGAAGTAAGTCGGGGCTACGCCAAACGTTGCTTCATCCGTTCGACCTGGGCTTTCATCCGAGCGGGGAGACGGTGACCGAACTGAGCCAGGAACTTTTCGATATCCGGAATTTCCTGACGCCATCCGGCCTTATCCACCCGAAACAGCTCGGCCAAATCCTCCTGGGGAACGTTGAGTCCGCGGGTATCCAACGCGTCGGGCGTCGGATGACGGCCGATGGGCGACTCCAGGGAAGCGGCGCGCCCGGCGACGCGTTCGCACATCCAGGCGAGAACTCGGCTGTTTTCCCCGAAGCCGGGCCAAAGCCATCGGCCATCGGCCCCCTTGCGGAACCAGTTCACATAGAAGATCCGCGGCGCTTTGGCGCCCAGCCGGTCACCCATGGCGAACCAGTGAGCCCAGTAGTCGGCCATGTTGTAGCCGCAGAAGGGGAGCATGGCGAAGGGATCACGGCGAATGCTGCCCTTGACATCGAGGGCGGCGGCGGTCGGTTCCGAGGCGGCCGTCGCGCCCAGATACACACCATGATCCCAATCCAGGGCTTCCGTCACCAGGGGGACCAGGTGGGTTCGGCGTCCGCCAAAAATGAAGATATCAATGGGCACGCCTTCCGGTTTCTCCCAATCCGGGCAGATGACTGGACACTGCCGGGCAGGGGTGGTGAATCGGGCGTTAGGGTGGGCGCCTTTTTCGCCGGACGCGGGCGTCCATTCCCGGCCCTTCCAGTCAATGCCGTGGTGGCACGGCACGTCCATCCCTTCCCACCAGACGTCCCCGTCGTCCGTCAGAACACAGTTGGTAAAGATGGTGTTGGCCTTGATCGTCTCCATGGCCATGGGGTTGGACTTGTAGCTGGTCCCCGGGGCGACCCCGAAGAAGCCGGCTTCGGGATTGATGGCATAAAGGCGGCCATCCGGTCCGATCTTCATCCAGGCGATATCGTCGCCGATGCATTCCGCCTTCCAGCCGGGGATGGTGGGCTGGAGCATGGCGAGGTTGGTTTTGCCGCAGGCGCTGGGAAAGGCCGCCGCGATGTGGAACTTCTCGCCCCTGGGGCTGATGAAACGCAGGATGAGCATGTGTTCCGCCATCCAGCCCTCCCGACGAGCCAGCACCGATGCGATTCGCAGCGCGAGGCACTTCTTGCCAAGGAGGGCGTTTCCGCCGTAGCCGGAACCGTAGGACCAGATGGCGTTCTCCTCCGGGAAGTGGGCGATGTACTTCTGCTCAATGGGAGCGCAGGGCCACCGCCCATGATCGGATTCGCCGGGCTTGAGCGGTTTGCCGACGGAGTGGAGGCAGGGAACGAATTCGCCATCCTCGCCGAGAGCCTCGAGGACTTTTGTCCCCACGCGCGTCATGATGTGCATGTTCACAACCACGTAAGGGCTGTCGGTGATTTCGATCCCGATTTTCGCGATGGGCGATCCGATCGGGCCCATGGAGAAGGGGATCACATAGAGGGTGCGGCCGCGCATGCAGCCGTCGTACAGCTTCACCATCCGCGGCTTCAACTCCTGGGGGTCAATCCAGTTGTTGGTCGGCCCGGCGTCGTCCTGCTTGACCGACGAGATGTAGGTGCGGTCCTCGACCCGCGCCACATCGGAGGGATCCGAACGGAACAGCAGGCTGTTGGGTCGCTTTTTGAGAGGAGTGGCCAGGCCGCTGGCCACCATCTCTGCGCAGAGCGTATCGTACTCTTGTTTCGAGCCATCGCACCAGACCACACGGTCTGGTTTGCAGAGAGCTTCGATCTCTTTGACCCAGGCGAGCAGTTTTTTGTGTTTGGTCATGAGGACTCCGTTTCTGGTTAAGGGTTAGGATTGGAGGGAGAGTGTGATTCCGATTGCAGTTCCGCGATGGTCTCATGGAGGTTCTGGAACAAAGACTCCAAGGCCACCAGCGGGACGGAGGAGAAGGCGATCCGGATGAGGCCGGAGAGAACAATGACGCCGGTGCGCCATTTTTCGAGGAGTCGGCGGCGAACGCGCTCGGCGTCCGCGCCGATCGGGCGCACGCACATGAAGTAACCGGAATTGAACGGCATTGGCACGAAGGTCGTGGCATACTCCGGATGGGCCTGGAAGATGGCCCGGACCCGTTCATAGCGGGCACGGAGAAGATGGTACTTGGCCTCCTTCTGCCGGGGGTACTCCGGGTGCTGGTAGGCCTTGAGGAGCATGGCTTGGCCGATGCTGGAGGCATTGGAGATCGTCGCGCGGACGATGCCCGCGGCCTTCGACTCCAGGGCCTTGAGCGCGGCGGCGTCGGCGCCCCGGATGCCAAAGGTGATGAACCCGACGCGGAAGCCCCAGACGTAATCTTCCTTTGTCGGACCGTCCATTTTGACGGCCAGAAGGTTCGGGTGGAGGTTGGCCAGATCGGAAAACAGCGACTCGGTTCGAATGCCCGGCTCGTAGACGAGCCCGAAATAGGCGTCGTCCAGCAGGACGACGATCCGTTGGCCGGCGTCGGCGGCCTTTCGCAGGGCGGCGACGATGGCCCGGCTTTCGGCCTCCGTGGCCGTGTAGCCGGTCGGGTTGTTGGGAAAGTTGAGCAGGACGATCTTCTTGTCGCCGGGCTCTTCGAGCTTGTGTTCGAGGCCGGCGACGTTGAACGCGCTTCCGTCGAACATGGGAAAGCAGGAGAGAGAGGCGCCGTAAAACTCGTGGAAGAGAAGCTCGTAGTTGTCCCAGTAGAGATCGGGCAGGATGATCGCATCGCCGGGTTCGACGAAGAGGGCGCCCGCTACGCTCAAGGCGTGCGTGAGGGCATTGGTCACGACAGGCAGGCTGAACGACTGCTCCCGGAGCGAGGGGTTCTTCTTGAGCATCTGATCCCGCCACGCTTCGCGCAGGGCGGGAAGTCCAAAACTGGGGGCATACAGGAAGGAGTCGGACGGGAGCGAAACGAGGGATTCCAGGCATTCGAGGCAGAGCGCGGAACCGTCTTCTTCCGAGGCCGTGCCGAGCGTGGCGTTGAGCGCGGCGGACTTTGCTTCGGCCGATTGGCCGAGAATGCCGCGGGAGGGGAAGTAGGCGCGCCGACCGCGGTCGGAGAATAGGGCGAGGACCGTCGGAGCGGTTTTCGCAAGGGTGGCATTCAGTTCGACCGCCAAGGGGTGAAGGGCTTTCGTGTTCATCGTGGTTTCTCCCCCCCCGGTAGTAAAAAGGCTGCCCCGCCTGTTGGCCTGGAGAGCAGCCTTCGGGGTTCTCTCGTTCGGAGAGAACACAGCACCTATTACGACCGGGATGTAACCCTAGTAAAAATGACTAGGGTGGGTCAAGTCTTTTTTTGAAAAAAATGCAGAAAACGGCTCAAGCGCGTTTTTCGTTGACGCCTGGAAGAGGTGTACGGACAATCATCGCCCATGATTTCTCATCTCCTCCAGAGTATTGAAACGGGCCCGACCGGACTGGCATGGCTGGCGCTGCTTCTCGCCTTTGGTGCCCTGGCGAAATGCGCCGCTTTCTTTGTGGACAGTGCGGTCAGCATGGCCGTGCGACTGCAGATTCCCCGGCTGGTGGTGGGCCTTGTTCTGGTCTCGCTGGCCACCACGACGCCGGAATTGAGCGTCTCCCTCATTGCCGCCCTTCGGGGGCGGCCCGAAATGGCGCTTGGGAATGCGGTGGGGTCGGTGATTGGCAATTGCGGCGTGGCTCTGGCGCTGTGTGGGATTTTTGCTCCCCGTCCGGTTCCCGTGCTGCGTCCGGTCTTTCGTCAGACGGCCGGTGTGTTGACCGCGGCGATGGTTCTGCTGGGGCTTTTCGTCCTGCCCGATGCTACCCTGGGCCGGGGTGAAGGGGTGGTGCTTCTAGGGGGCTTCGTCGTTTACTTGGCCCTTTTGGTTTGGCGTTATCGGCATGGTGGGGCGACGATCGAGGCGGAGGCGGTGGATCGGGGGGGATCCTGGCCTGGCCTTGTGGCGCGTTTTGTGCTGGGGGTTGGTGGGGTCATTCTGGCGAGCCGTTTCGTGGTGGCGTCGGCCATCACTCTGGCTCACCGGTTTGGCGTCCCTGAAGCGGTCATCGCGCTGACCCTGGTGGCCCTGGGAACCTCGATTCCCGAAATCGCGACCAGCGTGACGTCAGCCTGGAAAGGGCAAGGCGCACTCTCGGTGGGGAACATTCTGGGCGCGAACATTATGAACATCGGCTGGGTGGCAGCGGCGTCGGCCATCGCCCATCCTCTGACGCTGGATCGTCGGTCCGTCGGATTCATGTTTCCCGCCATGGGACTCATTGTGGCCGCCACCTTTTACGTCCTGAACTCCAGCGCGGCCTTGAGCCGGCGGGAGGGGTTTCTGTTGCTGGCCTTGTACGGCGCCTATCTGGCCGGCTTCCTGTGGGTCTTTTAGACGACGATCAGACGGGAGGCGGGGAAACCGCCGGCACCCGATAGCAGACGGCTCGCTGTCGGAGCACGTTGGCGTTCAGAATGACCGGTCCCAGACCGCTCTCGGGGCGGGTATCGAAGAGGCGAATCACCCCGGCCCATTCCGCATAGTGGGGGAAGAGCGCAGGGAAACGGTCTGCCTCCGCGTTGTCGAAAAAGGCGGTATTGAGGAAGTGGCCGGGCCGCCCGGGGACGAGCGCCACATACAGCATGTCGCGTTCGACCAATTCATTGAAAAAATGGGTACCCAGCGAAACCTCGGGGATGAGACGGTCATGGAGGGCGACGATTTCCCCGATGGCCGCGGCCGGCGCGATATCGCTGAAACGGACTGGGACTCCCAGCGCGCTGGTCGTCGTTCCCCACCGCCCGGGGCCGAGGAGGAGAACGGGAGCGCCGGCCAGATCGGAATGGCGAAGGACCTCCCCGATGAGTCGGGCAATGGCGTGCTGATCACTTTCCTTGAGAGCAGCATAGCGATCCGGGGCCACGTAAAGGATCCAGGCGATCGGCCACTCGGCGCTGTTGCCGATCACCGCGCCCCGGGTTTCGAAGAGAAGGTGCGACCGGGGCAGGCGTTCGGGGGGATCGCCCCGGGCCTCGCCGATACCCCGAACCTGGAGAGGGCGGCACTGGACCACGTTGATCTGGTAGCGGTCCGAGGCGATAACGTTAAGGGTGAACTCCACGTCAACCGGATATTGATACGCCTCCTGTAGGGTTCGGAGGAGGTCCCGCATGTCGGGGACGAAGGAGGTCCGGCTCAGCAGTCCTTCGAAGGTGAGTCGAAGCGGGGCTGGGGCCGCCGCGCGGCCGGCGTCCCGCAGCTCTCGGGCGTAGGCGCGATCTTCGGAGACAAAGAGCGGGAAGGGAATCTCCGGGGGGCGTTGTGCCAGGATCTCCTCGAAGTCCACCGGGGTCAGATGGTTGGCCTCGAGATCGAGGACGTCCACGCGCCGCTGAGCACGGACCCGCTTGCCTGAGGCGGTGCCGCCCGGCTCACGGAGCGGCGCGTTGAGGGCGACGAGGCGGGTATAGTCATCGTCGGCGCGGTCCACCGCTCGGGTGCCCATGCCGAAGACCAGTCGCAGGAGGCCGGCCTCCGGGGCGATATCCGGATGCCAGACATAGGGGTTGAACGAGAGGGCGACGCCGGCGGCATGGGGGAAGAAGAAGCGGCCGCAGGTGTTGCCGGACACGCGTTGAATGAGAAGCGCCATCTGTTCATCGCGGGTCAGAAAACCCCGGCTCTGGCGGTAGGCGAGCGCCTCCTCGCTCAGGGTGCTGGCATACACGGTCCGGACGGCGAAGAGAAAGTCCTCCAGCCGTTTGTGAGGACCGCCCTGGTTGGCGCAGAAGACGCTGTCGTACTTGCCGGCGAAGGCATGGCCGAAGTTGTCCTCCAGCAGACTGGAGGATCGTACGATGATCGGCGAGGGGCCGAAGTAGTCGAGCATGTCGGCGAATTGGCGGACGATGTAGTCCGGAAAGTCGCCCGCCTGAATTCGGCGGCGGGCGGTTTCCATCTCGTCGTCGGGTCCTTGCGTCTGTTCGTGCCGGAAGATCATCCACCAGCATCCGTTCTGAACGAGGTAGGTATAAAAGACGTCGGCGCCGACGAAAAACGAGTCGTGGGGTTCCAGCAGGCGGTCCCAACGGTCGGGGTCGGCCTTTCGGAGAATGGCTCGAGCCAGGAGCATACCCACGGCCTTCCCTCCGATGCGGCCGGTGCCGATCATGCGGCGGCGGATGGCGAGCAGGTCCTTGAGGGTGAGATACCGTTCAGCGATGGCCAGGATCCGGGGTTCGCGCGAAATAAGCATGGGGAGCAGGCGGCGGAACCAGCTGTTGACCTCCTCGGAAGAACCCCGTCCACGATCGAATTCCTCCTGGGCACGCTGCGCCAGGGCGAAGCTCTTGGTCCAGAAGCCGAGTTGCGCGCTGGCCGTTTCGGAATGGGACCAGGGCGCTCCGGCCAGGATCTGGGCGATTCGGCCGCTTTGCGTGACGGGAACGAAGCGACCGTCCTCCTCCCAGGCGTGCAGCAGGTGCATCGTGGGGGAGTAGCGGTACTGAACCTTGTTGGGCTGGATGTAAAGCCGCCCCTCGTGGCGGTAAACGTCAACGAGGATCTGGGTGGTTGAGGCGATGGGGCGTAGGGCATGAAAGGAGTGAAAGTTGCGAAGGATGGCGAAATAGGCAATGGCGGCACGGTCGTAGAGAAACGGGCAGGTAAGCAGGAAAAAGTTGCCCAGCATGCGGTCGGAACACCAGTCGGGCGCAAGGACGGAGAGGCAGTCGAAGAGATAGAGACAGCCCCGCCCTTCGCCGCTGATGACCCGGTGGATGGCCGTGATGAAGGGCTCGAATCCCCGGTTGGGGTCGAGCGTTACGACCGTGGCTCCCTCGGTTTCCGTCGTGAGCGGTTCATGATCGGCAAAACGGAAATAGAAGAGTTTTTGCCGATGCTCCCGCGCGTAGGCCACGTAGGGCTGGACGAAGGGCTTATAGTCCTGGATGGCATCCACCTGCCAGACGATGTTGTCGCCCGGCATCAGTCCCCGAAAGAGATGATCCAGCGAAGGCAGCCCCGTTGAAAGCGGCAGACGAAGACGCGCCATATCTCCTCTCCACACGGGCCAGCATACCGGGCGGTGGGGCGCCTGACAAGCTCGGAGCCACTCGGAAAAAAGACTGGACAGGCCGGAGGGGGGCTCCCACAATCGCGGAGTTGTTAGAGGAAGAATCCGCATGAACTTAAGAGACAAGCTGGCGGTGCCGGCCGGGCAGCGCCTCCGTCTTTCTCAGCAAGATCCCCAGCAGACGCCGGGTTGCCATGATCGGGACCGCGCGGCGGCGGATCTTGAGGCGATGCTGACGGAGCTTCGTCATCTTCAGTACCGTCTGTATGCGGAGAACCGGCGGGCCGTGCTGGTGGTGCTCCAGGGGATGGATGCCGCGGGCAAGGACGGGGTCATTCGGCACGTCTTTTCCGGGTTGAATCCCCAGGGGTGTCGGGTCACCTCCTTCAAGGTGCCTTCCTCGGAAGAGCGCGATCACGATTTTCTCTGGCGCATCCACAAGGCGGTTCCGCCCTATGGGGAAATCGGCATCTTCAATCGGTCACACTACGAGGATGTGCTGGTCGTGCGGGTTCGCAAACTGGTTCCCAAGTCGGTGTGGAAGGCCCGGTATGGTCAGATCCGCGCTTTCGAGCAGTACCTGACGGAAAACGGCATTGTGATGCTTAAGTGCTTCCTTCATATCAGCCGCAAGGAGCAGAAGGAACGCCTGCTGCGGCGGCTGGAGGACCCGGATCGCAACTGGAAATTCAGCGAATCGGATTTGGAGGAGCGGGGATTGTGGGACGATTACCAGCGGGCCTACGAGGAGGCGCTGGCGGCCTGCAGTACGCCGTGGGCTCCCTGGTATCTTGTGCCTTCGGATCGAAAGTGGTATCGGAATTGGGCAATCGCGCGCCTGCTGTTGGAAACTCTGCGGGAAATGAAAATTCGCCTGCCGCCTCCCCGCGGGGATGCCAAAGCCCTGTTGGCCCGTCTTCGGGACGCCGACTGACAGCGGGGCGGTGGGATAAAGGATAGCGAATGATGGGACCTTCCTTATCGGCAAAAAAGCGTCGTAACGCATTCCGGCGACAGACCGTGGAACAGGATCTTCGAGGGACGGCCCGGGCGTTACGGGAGGATTTTGAGCGGCATCTTCTCCTTTCACTGGCTAAGGATCGCAGTACCGCCACGGAGCGAGACTACTACGAAGCGCTCGCTCGGACCATCCGCGACCGGATCATGGTCCGCTGGCTCCGGACGCAGCGCGAGCGGCGGCGCCGGAATCCCAAACGGCTGTACTACCTTTCCGTGGAATACCTTCCCGGCCGCCTGCTCGGGAACAACGTCATCAACCTTCAGATGGAAAAACCGGTGCGGGCGGCGATGGCGGCCGTTGGGCTCGACTGGAACGCCCTGCGGGATCATGAGACCGACGCCGGCCTTGGCAACGGCGGTCTGGGTCGTCTGGCGGCCTGTTTTCTCGACTCGATGGCGACGTTGGGTTATCCGGGAATGGGCTACGGGCTCTATTATGACTATGGGATCTTCAAACAGCGGATTGTCGAGGGTTCGCAGGTGGAGGAGCCGGACCGGTGGCTCAAGGACGGCTACCCCTGGGAGGTGGTCCGCCGCGAATACACCTACGAAGTGCCTTTCGGCGGGACGGTGGAACCGGTTGGCGTGCCCGGATCGAACCGTTTTCGTTGGCGGGCGGCCACGGCCGTCATGGGGGTGGCCCACGACATTCCTATCGTGGGTTTTGGTGGCCAAACGGTCAACACCCTGCGGCTGTGGTCAGCCCATGCGGCGGATGAGTTCAGCCTCGAGGAGTTCAACAAGGGCTCCTATGTGGATGCGGTGGAAAACAAGGTCTTGGCCGAAAACCTGACCAAGGTGCTTTATCCCAACGATGCCATTACCGCGGGGAAGGAACTCCGGCTTCGCCAGCAGTACTTCTTCGTCTCGTGCTCGATTCAGGACATTCTCCGCCGCTTTGTCGAGACCAACGGGCGGGCGTGGCATCGGCTTCCGGAAAAGGTCTTCATCCAGTTGAACGACACGCATCCGGCCCTGGCGGTGGTGGAGCTGATGCGGCTGCTGATGGACCGCGAGAAGCTGGGGTGGGAGGAGGCCTGGGAACTGACGCGGCGATGCATCGGCTATACCAACCACACGGTGCTTCCGGAAGCGTTGGAACATTGGCCAGTGGTCCTCTTCGAGCGCCTTCTTCCCAGGCATCTTCAGATTCTTTACGAGATCAACGCGCGCTTTCTGGCTGAGGTTCGGGCGGCCTGGCCGGGCGACGAGGCCCGGGTTCAGCGGGTGAGTCTCTTTTCGGAAACGCCGGAGAAGCAGGTTCGGATGGCCCATCTGGCCGTGGTGGGGTCCAGCGCGGTCAATGGGGTGGCCGAACTGCACACCCGCATTTTGCGGGAACGAGTCTTTCGTGATTTTGCCGAAATGTGGCCCGAACGGTTCCACGGCGTCACCAACGGCATTACACCCCGCCGCTGGCTGTTGAAGGCCAACCCTGGGCTTGCGACGCTGATTACGGACACGATCGGGGCGGCGTGGGTCACGGATCTCGACGCCCTGCGCGCGCTCGAGCCGTGGGCGAACGATGAGGAGTTCCTCATGCGATTTCGGGCGGTCAAGCAGGCCAACAAGAAGACCCTGGCGGCCCTGATTCGCACCGAGTTGGGATTGGCCGTTTCGACAACATCGCTCTTCGATGTTCTTGTCAAGCGGCTGCACGAGTACAAACGCCAACTGCTTCTGGGGCTGTACCTGGTGGTGCTGTACAACCGGCTCCGGGCCGATCCGCACATGGATCTTCACCCACGCACCTTCATTATCGCGGGCAAGGCCGCGCCCGGCTACGTGATGGCCAAGCGCATCATCCGGTTCCTCCATGCCGTGGCCGAGGCCTTCAACCGAACGCCCGGCCTCGGCGATACCGTCCGAGTCGCCTTTCTGCCCGACTACCGAGTCTCCCTGGCCGAGCGGATCATTCCGGCGGCCAACCTGAGTGAGCAGATCTCGCTGGCCGGAACAGAGGCCTCAGGAACGGGAAACATGAAACTGATGGCCAACGGGGCCCTGACGCTCGGGACGCTCGATGGGGCGACGATCGAAATCCGAGATGAGGTAGGCGAGGAGAATCTCTTTTTGTTCGGTATGACCGCCGAGGAGGTCGAGACGCGTCGGCCTACCTATGACCCGCGGGAGATTCTCCGTCGGGATCCTGAAATTGCCGAAGCCATCGATCGGATCCGGAGAGATGGCTTTTCGAGTCGGTCTCCCGGCGAGTTCGAACCCATCGCCCAGGCGCTCGTCGAGCAGGGCGACCGGTACATGCTGCTGGCCGACCTCCGGTCCTACATCGAAGCCCAGGAGCGGGTGGATGCGCTTTACCGTCGGCCGGAAGAGTGGGATCGTCGGGCGGTTATGAACGTGGCGCGGTGTGGAAAGTTCTCGTCGGATCGGGCGGTCCGGCAATACGCGGAGACGATCTGGAGAATCGCGCCCGAGCCTTCTGCGTAAGCCAGGTCAACGGACCGGTTTCGAGGTGCCGGCTTGGATGGCCGCCCGCCAAGCGGACACAGCCGCCTGGGGAGGAAACGAAAGCTCTTCGAATGGGTTCGGTCGGCCCAGGCGGGCCAGTTTAGAGGCCGCCAGCGGATGAAAGGGGAGCAGGCGGACGTCGCGGATGGCGGGGAGCCGTTCGGCGAGCGCGGCAATCGCGGCGAAATGGTCGGGCCGGTCGTTGCGGCCTGGGATGATCGGACAGCGGAGCGAAATCACGGCGCCGGCGTCGTTTAGCCGTTCCAAGTTGGCCAAAATCCGGCGATTGTCCACGCCCGTGAATCGCCGGTGGCGTTCCGGATCGCTCTCCTTGAAGTCGTAGAGGAAAAGGGAAACCAGCGGAACGAACCGGTTCAGCGTCGTCCAGGGGGCCTCTCCGCAGGTTTCTATGGCCGTATGCCATTCCCGGTCACGGCAGGCGGAGAGGAGGGCCAGTGCGAAAGCCGGTTGGCTCAGCGGTTCCCCACCGGAGAGGGTCACGCCACCGCCCGAGTGGCGGTAATAGAACTCGTCCCGTTCGGCTTCGGCGATGACCTCCCGAACGGTCCATTCCCGGCCGGCGATCTGGAGGGCGCGGGCCGGGCAGATGGCCGCGCACCGGCCGCAGACCTGACATTGGCGGCGATCCAGTGTATGCGCGCCTTCGGCATCGAAACGATGGGCTGCTCCGCGACAGACGGCCACGCAGGCCCGGCAGAAGACGCAGCGATCAGGAGAGAAAAGGAGCTCAGGGTGGGGCGATTGGGATTCGGGGTTGTGGCACCACTCGCACCGGAGCGGACATCCTTTGAAGAAGACCGTGGTGCGAATGCCCGGACCGTCCTCCAACGAAAACCGCTGGAGGTCGAAGATCCAGCCCTTGATGTCCGCCTCTTCCGACATGGCGGCCTACTCTAGGCGAAGCCAGCCGGTCTGTAAATAGGGATTGAGCAGCGGGAGGGTTCCAGCCTATCGTATGCGGACGTATACGAAGTCTTATTCTTGCGATGATTCGACTGGCCCATATCGTCTCTCACCCCATTCAGTACTTTGCCCACCGCTATCGGGCGATCGCCCGGCGGCCGGACGTGGAGTTCCGGGTCTTCTTCGGCTCCCGCATGGGACTGGAGTCCTATTTCGACCGCGAATTTGGTCAGACCTTTTCCTGGAACATGCCCCTGTTGGAGGGGTACGCTTCGGAGTTTCCGGGCGGGTCGAAACCGGCGACGGCCTCCGCGATCGAGCGGGCACTGGACGCCTTTGACCCGGCGGCGGTGTGGCTCCATGGGTATGGAGATCTCTGGACCCGGGCCGGTTGGCAATGGGCACGGAGGCAGCGACGGATGCTTTTTCTTTCGGGTGACACGAATATCCGAAAAGAGCGCCGGAAACCTCTCTGGAAGCGATGGATCAAACCGCTTGTGCTCCGTCCCTTTTTCCGTTCCTTTACCGGCTTTTTGACGGTGGGCGAGGCCAACGAAGCCTTTTATCGCACCTGTGGCGTGCCCGCCTCGCGATTCATTCGTTTTCCATTCACGGTGGATCCGCTTCTTTTCGATGCGGCCGCGGCCGATCGGCCAACGGAGCGGAGACGGCGGCGGGAGCAGTGGGGTTTGCCTTTGGACGCCTGCGTGGCGCTATGGTGTGGGAAGATCACGGCGCTCAAGCGGCCGATGGATTTTGTTGAAGCCCTGGGGCAGTTGCGAGCGGAGGAAGGGCCGCCGGTATGGGGATTATTCGCCGGAGAGGGCGCGCTGAGAGAAATGGTCGAGAAGCGGTGTGCGGCCCTTGGGGTCCAGGCGCGGTTCAGTGGATTTCTCAATGTGGATGACGTGGCCGGCGCCTATGCGGCGGCCGATTGGCTGGTGCACACCTGTGATGCGGAGTCCTATGGGCTGGTGGCGGTCGAGGCCGCTCGAATGGGGTTGCCGATGATTGTGCCGGCCAGCATGGGAGCGGTGGGGATGACCGATGCCGCCCGCCCCGGCGTGAATGCTTGGGTGTTCGAGGACGGTGATCAAGAGGGCCTCGTTCGGCACATGCGCCGAATGGCGACGAATGGGGCGGAACGGGCGGCCATGGGGGTCGCCTCTCGGCGAATCTATGACGAATTGTCGGCGGCCTTCGAACGGGGAGTCGAGCAGCTGGTACGCACCGCCTCAGGGGAGGGCGTGCCGTGAGCGGGCGAAGCCTGACCCAGCGGTCGTTCTCGGCGGCGGTCTGGAGCCTGGCCTTTCAGTTCCTGGGGCGCCTCATCACACCGGTCATCGGCGTCCTGCTCGCCCGTCGGCTCTCCCCCTCAGATTATGGCCTGATCGGCATGCTAGGCATTTTCTGGGCGGTGGGATCCATTTTTGCCGATGGCGGATTCGGGATCGCCTTGCTTAGGAAAAAGGATCCAGACCCGGTCGAATACGAGTCCGTTTTCGGCTACAATATAGGGCTTGGACTGGTGATCTATCTTCTTCTTGCGTTGGGAGCTCCCTGGATTGCCGCCTTCTACCGGCAACAGGCTCTGATCCCCATCGTGCGGGTGACTGGACTGACTTTTTTGATCGGGCCCTTCAATTCGATTCCCTCTCTTCTGCTTCAGAAGCGACTGCAACATCGCGTGCTTTCGGCCGTTCATATCGGCAGCGCGGTTCTCAGTGGGGGGATAGCCATCGGGTTGGCACATTGGGGGCATGGAGTCTGGGCCCTCGTTTGGCAACAGGTGCTCAGTGTCGGTTTCTCAGCCGCGGCGCTGTCCCTCTTTACCCGGTGGCATCCCACAGGGAAGTTCAGTCTGGTGGCGTTGAAACGATTATTTGGCTTCAGTTCCCGCGTCTTGATGACGCGCGTGATGAACACGCTCTTCAATAATCTGCACAGCGTGTTGATTGGCCGATTCTATTCGCCGGAACAGGTTGGCTATTTCACGCGAGGCAACGCCTACGCGGGACTCTGGGCCAACAGCCTTTTTGGCACGGTCGAATCCGTCACCTTTCCGGCCTATGCCGAGATTCAAGAGGACCGCGATCGTCTGCGGAAGGCCGTCCGGCGAAGTCTCATTCTGACGACCGCGGTCTGCGCTCTACCCACCGCCCTGGTTGCGTTTCTGGCTCGCCCACTCGTTCGGTTGCTCTTGACGCCCCGTTGGGAGCCGCTGGTTCCATTTATGTGGATTTTTGCCGGGGTCCACTTCTTCAATCTGTTTCAGACCTTTCACTCTCAGGTTCAGTTGACCTGTGGCCGCTCCGATTTCCTCCTCCGCCTTTCGCTGATCAAGCGGGCCATGGTGTTGATCGCCATTCTTCTCACCTTCCGGATCAACGCGCTTGCGATGGCGGCTGGGCAGCTGGCCGCCACGGCGCTCTTCTCCCCCATCGCAGGGTATTATTCGAGGCGACTGATCGGTTATTCGTTTCGTCAGCAATGGCGCGATTTGGTCGAAACCGTCGGACCAACACTACTGGCCGGTGGAACGGCCTGGTTTATTCACGCCCTCTTCGAAATGGAAAGGCTCTCCTCATGGGTCGGGATCGGGGCAGGGAGTCTCGCCGGCGTGGCCGTCTATCTCCTCCTTATTTGGCTTCGAAAAGAGGTTCTGGCCATTGGATTGGATCTGCTCGGGACCCTCTATCCGGCCGTCAAAGGTTGGCGTGTCTTCCGCTGGCTGCGGACCCATGCGGGTTAGCGGCGCAATATCGGCCTTTCGGCCGCGGGGCCGCTAGGGCGCAAACCGCGGGCGAAGGCGTTTGATGGGGAGGTGAAGAAGAAGACGTTTGAGGCTTCTCTTGATTCGAATCCAGCGGGGGGGTCCGCGGGGGACAAGGTGGCGCCGGACCGCTTCCTCGAAGCCGCATTCATTGAGAACGTTAAAAAAGACCTCGCGGTCGGCTGGGCGTGGGACAGCCTCACCCAGGCGGTAATTGCCGGCGAAGGCCTCTTCCATGGTGCGTTCCACTGCGACATATCGGTTCTTAAGGGAGTCCCACGTCGCGCGGCCCTTGGGCGAGTTGACGAGAATGAGAGAGAGACCATTGAACGTGTCGTAAGGAAAGGGCTCCTTACGAGCGATTCCCCAAAAATCGGCCAGGGTGATATCGCCGAGCCGCGGAAGAGAGGCGTAGGGGCAGGCATAACACGAAGGGCGCAAAAAAAGGCCATGACAGAAGCCGCAGGTATAGGGATCCTCCCCGCCACGGAACAAACGCCGGTATTCCCGCCCGTTTTGGAAGCGGATCCAGATGGAAAAACGTTGCCATCCCCATTCCTTGTTGCGGAAGGCGATCGTCTCGATCGGCGAGCCATATCGTTTGGCCATGTGACGGACATACTCCCGGAAAACGCGGGGGGAGGGAACGCCGAAGCAGATAAAATCGCAAGTCAGGAGGCCCTCATGGTCGCCGCCCAGAAAGCCGTACAGGCCTGCCACTTGGCAGGGGGCGCCGATGAACAGCACCGGACGACCGTTCTGCAGCTCCTGTTTTACCGCCCGAGGCGTCTCGCCTATGTCGCTCTGGACGTATTTGGACCCCCGGAAGAGGGCCAACTCGGTCGGCGAATGGGCTGCGCGGTGGCGAACGACAAAATGGGTATCGAAGGCCGCGCCGAAAACGGTTCCTCCCTTCGCCAGAACGGATTCTCCGAACAGCGTAGCCATTCCCCCAGAACTGCTGCTCTTGCGAACCCCAGGATCCCGGTTCCATGCCGCGAAGGGAGTGGGGGCTGGATCCCGAGAGAGGGAGACGGGTGTGAGAATGGGACAGGCGTGGGTACATTTTTCGCACCGAATGCACACCTTCTCGTCAACGACGGGGCGGGCGAAGCCTTCTCGGTCTTCTATCATTTGGATGGCATGAACAGGGCAAATATTGAAACAGGCCCCGCAACCCGTACAGGCCTCTTTTTCGCAAAGCATCATCCTGCACCGTCCTTTCCCCTTCTTTTAAAGGCGGTTATCCTAGCCGATGATACTCTTGAAATCCATCGTTTTTTCATGAGCATGTCTGGGCGATCCCAAAGCCGTGAAAACGTTGCGGGGAACGCACATTTTGTATACCCTAACCATGGACCCACATTCCGAGGAGTGACGAGACGTGGCCAGCCCCCGCCTCAAGCGTATCGGCCTTCTGACCTTTCATTGCGCCGACAATTTTGGCGCAACGCTCCAAGCGGCTGCGCTCCAGAAAGCCCTGAAGGGGGAAAATCAGGAGGTTGAGATCATAGACCTCCGTCCCCCGTTGCTTCTTCAGTCATATGCGATTTCCTTTCCCAGGAAGACGACAGGACGGTCTCTTCTGAAGTATCTTTTGAACCGTTTGTTCCTTGGTCGGGGAACGGAACGGAGAGCCTTCCTCTTCGAAGCCTTTCGGAAAAGTGAAATGACCCGGTCCGCGCAGGTCTATCGCGACCCAGCCGAGTTGAGGCGATCGCCGCCCGCTTATGACCTCTACCTGGCCGGCAGCGATCAAATATGGAACCCGGTCATCATGCGTGAGAACGCACTCGGCTTCACCTATCTTTTCGATTTTCTTCCCCCCGATGCGTCCCGCGTTTCCTATGCGTCGAGCGTTGTTCAACCCATTCCTCCGGAGTGGGCCGATCATTATCGCATGCTGCTGAGCCGATTCCGATTTCTATCGGTCCGGGAAAGAAGCAGCCGCGATATCCTAGCCGAGGTGATGGATAGACCGATTGACGTTTCGCTTGATCCTGTATTTCTGTTGGAGCCGTCCCAATGGCGGGCAATGGCCCAAGCCCCCCGCCGCAAGCCGAACAGAGGGTTCATCCTTGTCTATGATCTTGTTCAAAATGTCACGGTCCAGGCGGCCGCGGATCAGCTGGCCCGTCGAACTCGGGCACCCATTGTCTCCTTTTCGCCGAAACTCCCCTGGGGTACGAGATACCGCTCCTGGTGGGGTTCCTTCGGATTCGAAGGGCCACGCGAGTTTTTGTGGTTTTTCTCACAGGCCGAGGCCGTCGTGACCAGCTCATTCCATGGACTGGCCTTTGCGTTGCTTCTGGACAAACCGTTCATCGCGGTGGCTCATCCTACCCGAGGAAGCCGGATGGCGGATCTCTGCAGCGAGGTAAAGATGACCTCGGCCCTCCTTTCCGCCAATGCCCCAGCTCACGAGATTGCGGCCACGGAACCCGCTGTTCTTTCGCCGGGAGGGCGCGAACGCCTTCTGGCCTTACGGGAAGAGTCCATGGCTTACCTCCGGCGCGCGATCCGGGAGGCCTCATGAGACCCAGCGTATCCATTCTCATTCCCTGCTGGAATGCGGCGCGCACGGTGGAGCAGACCATTCGAAGCGCTCTGGACCAGACATGGCCCAACGTGGAAGTTGTAGCCGTGGACGATGGATCCACCGATGACACCCTGAGCATCCTACGGTCGTTCGAAAGCGCGCGAGTCAAAGTCTTCAGCCAGCCGAACCAGGGCGCCGGCCCGGCAAAAAACCGGGCGCTTCGCGAGGCCACGGGCGACTTCATCCAGTATCTCGATTCCGATGATTTACTATCACCTGATAAGATTGAAGATCAGATTCGGGTCATGACGGAACCGGGGCGGGAATCGGAAATCGCCTTTTGCCGCTGGAGTCATTTTTCGCGTGACGATGCCTCTGATGCGTACTTTCCTCATTTCCCCCGCTATCATGACTATGACGATCCCCTGCTGATGCTCTGTGCGATGTGGAGCGACGATTGGATGATCCCCAACCACGGTTGGCTCATGGCCAGAGGGTTGGCCGAACGGATTGGCGAGTGGGACGGCCATGTGGGCGATCAACGCAGCTTTACCGACGATTTTGAATATTTCACGCGTGCGCTCTGTGCCGCGAAAGGAGTGGTGCGTTATGCGCCCAACGCCAAGGTCTATTATCGCAAAGGATTGCCCAACTCTTTATCGGCAAGGGTCCCCAACCGTTCGATCATCGAAGGCCAATGGTCGGGTCTTTGCCGCCGAGTGGAGACGCTTCTGACTCGTGAAAACTCCGACCGAACCCGCGCCGCTGCGGCCTCTCTCTACTACCGGTTTATCTGGGCCTTCGACGGAAAGGCCGACGATCTTGTTCAGGACGCCTGGGACCGTTTGAAGGTCCTCGGCCACTTTCCCCCGCCTCGCCTCGGTGGGTCAGCTGTCCAGCTGGCCCTCCGTTTTCTGGGTTTTCCAAAGGCTCTTGCCTTGCGGCGCTGGACAAGGGCCAGAGGGTGGCCGCAATGACATTGCCGCTTTTCGTTGTCAATCTGGAACGGCAGCCGGAACGGCGCCGCTGCATGGAGGCCCAGTTGGCCGCCCTTCCCCCTGGCTTCCGGGTCGAATTCGTGACGGCGGTGGACGGAAAAAACCTTCCCCCCGAGACCCTTTCTCGGGAGGCGGATCACACCATCGCCCGCGAGACGGCCGGACGCGATCTCAATCCCGGCGAAATCGGCTGTGCCCTGAGCCATCGGGGGATTTACCGGCGGATGCTGGAGGCGGGGGAGCCCCATGCGGTCGTCCTCGAAGACGATATCGCGATCGGGGAGTGGTTTCCTGACGTTTGCCTGGCCCTGGCGTGCGCCGTTCCCCCCAATCGCCCCCGTATTGTGCTTCTGGGGGACTTTTTCGTTCCCTCGGTTTGGAAGCGGCGGCTTGGCCCACGCCATGCCCTGATGCGAGCCTGGCGGGGACGCTCGACCACCGCCTATTTTTGCACCAACGCGGCCGCGCAAGCGTTGAACGAGGCCCAGACTCCGGTCCGACGAGCCGCCGACTGGTGGCCCGACATGGAACGCCACGGCATTATCGAGACCTGGGGCGTTCAACCCGCCTGCGTGATGACAGGGCTGTTCAATCGTTCCACCGGCATCGGCACGGACCGGGCTCAGCCCCCGATTTTGCTTACAACTCGCCTGTTCCGTAAACTACAGACCTTCTGGTTCCAGTGGACCTCCTGGCGACCCTGACATGAAAATCGTCGTTGCAACCAGCGGACGGTTCCATGCCCTCGACCTTGCTCGCGAATTGGGCGCCCGTGAGCATCAGGTTCTTTTTTATTCCGATCTCCTGCCTTCCCGCACCCGACGGTTCGGCCTCCCCTCTTCCTGCGCCCGCACCTTTTTCCCATTCACCTGGCCCTTTGTCTGGGGGGCCCGCCACCATTGGAACCGTGCCCAACGCGAACGCTGGGACCATTTCGGCACGCTCATTCGTGAGCGGCTGCTTCTCCGCCGTCTTCCGCCCTGTGATGTGTTCATTTCCATGGCGGGGCTGTTCACTCAGGTCGGTCGGGTGGCCCGCCAACGGGGCGCGCGATGGATTATCGAGAGGGGAAGCCGTCATGTGCTATCGCAAAAAGAGATTCTGGCTGCCGTTCCTTCCACACCGCGCCCTGCATACGGAGCTTCGCCGGTCTCTTCTTTTTACGAGACGCGCAACCTGATCGAGTATGAGGAGGCGGATCTCATCGCCGTGCCATCGCGACATGCCGCAGAGAGTTTTGTCGAGCGCGGCTATCCGCGGGAGAAGCTCTTTGTCAATCCTTATGGCGTGGACCTGGCGATGTTCCCACCTACTTCCCCACCGGGAGGGCCGGTCCCCGTCGTTCTTTTTGTCGGGACATGGTCCTGGCAGAAGGGGGTGGATATTCTCGTCGAGGCGGTCCGTTGCCTTCCTATGCCGGTGCGATTGATTCATGTCGGAGCGATTGCCGAGGGGCCTCCGCTTCCCAAGGAATCGTGGTTCATGCACGTGGATCCTGTGTCCCAATGGAATCTGAAGACCTGGTATGCCCAGGGCGACCTCTTTGCTCTTGCCTCCCGGCAGGAGGGTCTGGCCCTTGTGCAGGCTCAGGCCATGGCCTGCGGGCTTCCGCTTGTGTGTACCGATCGGACCGGGGGTGAAGACCTGGCGGAGCTTCTGAAACCGGTTGGGCACCAGTGGGTTCGGGTGGTCCCGGCCGGCGATCCCAAACCCTTTTCGCAGGCCCTGGCGGATACCATCGGGAGGATACGTTCCGACTCGCCTCTTGTTCCGCGCGACCGCTTGGGCTCCTTGCGCGGTCGGTTGGGATGGACGGCCTATGGCGAGCGGTACGACTCTTTTTTACGGGAACGGTTTTCCCATGTCTGAAACCTCACTCCGAATTACGATCGCGACGAGCGGACGTTTTCACGTACTGGATCTGGCGCGGGAATTGAGGACCCTTGGACATGCGGTGCTCTTTTATACCCTCCTGCCTGTCCGTCGGGCCGAGTCCTTCGGCCTGCCACGCGCGTGCGTGCGTTCCCTCTTTTTTCACGCCTTGCCCTGGCTGACCGCCGCCCGGCTAATTCGCAACCCTTGCCGACGGCGCCGGATCCGGGATCGGCTCACCGTTCGTCTCGACCGCGTTGTAGCCCGTCTCCTCGGTCCCTCCGATGTCTTTATTGGAATGTCGGGCCTCTTTGTCGAGGCCGGTTGGGCGGCCCGGCGCCGATACGGAGCGCTCTGGGTGCTCGAACGGGGAAGTCGGCATATCCTCTCCCAAAAAGCCATTCTCGATGCCCTCCCAGAGGCCTCGGCCCATCGCGTCAGTGACTTCGATGTCGAGCGGGAGTTGGCCGGCTACGAGGCGGCGGACGTCATTGTGATTCCCTCGCGCCATGCGGAAGAGAGCTTTCTCGAGCGGGGCGTATCCGGCTCGAAACTCTTTCGTAACATGTACGGCGTGGACCTCCAGCGGTTCGTGCCGACAAAGGCGCCGGATGGCCCTCTGACGATTCTCTTTGTTGGAGCTTGGAGCTATCGGAAGGGGGCCGATATTCTGGCGCAGGCGGTGGCGACCATGAGCGATGCGCGCCTTCTCCATGCGGGGCCGATCGAGGATGCGCCAGTTCCGCGCGCCGATTGGTTCCACGCCCTCGGGCCGCTTCCACAACACGCCCTTCCGAGCATCATGGCCCAGGGCCACCTCTTGGCCCTTGCCTCGCGGGAGGATGGATTCGGAATGGTTCTTCTCCAGGCGCTGGCCTGTGGGCTGCCCGTGGCCGCGACCGATCGGACAGGCGGCCCCGATCTTGCCGACCTCCTTCCCGACCCCTCCTATGTGAGCCTGGCCAGGGCCGGCGAGGTGGAATCGTTTCGAAAGGCGCTCGAATCGGCCGGCCGAAAAGCGCTCGATCTCCGAGGACAGATCCGCAATGGATTGGGTTCGACCCGCTCTCTCTTTTCCTGGAGCGCTTATGCGGAACGCTACGAGCGGTTTCTCCAGGAACGGCTTGGAGGGGAAAGACGATGAGCGGGTCGCGAATGCTCTACGTCGGGTATTTGCGCGAAGGCGAAACCTCGCTCCAGCGGCTGAAGGCCTTTCAACGGCTGGGATTCGATGTCCAACCCCTCGATGTCATGAAACGCCCGGAAGCCTCCGCATGGCGGCGTTTCGGTTTTCGGCTGGCGAATCGGCTCTTCCGGTTGGGACTGCCCGTCCCCCTGCCGGATGTGGCCGGGGTCAATCAAGCGCTGCGGGAGCTTTTCCATGACGCGGGGCCTTTCGAGTGGGTATGGCTGGACAAACCTCTCCTCATCCGCCCCGAAACGATCCGAACCCTAAGAAGCGAGCACCCGGCAACTCGATGGGCGGCCTTTTCCCCCGACGATATGGGACAGCGCCATAATCAGTCTCAGTCGTTCCTCGATACCCTTCCTTTGCTGGATCTGTTTGTGACCACCAAGTCTTTTCTGGTGGCGGAGTTGAAGGCGCTCGGATCTCCATGTGTCCTCTTTATGAACAACGGCTACGATCCTGAAACTCATCGCCCGGTCCCCGTCACCCCGGAGATGAGGGAGACGTTCGGCGGTCCGGTCGGATTCATTGGCAGCTACGAAGCCGAGCGCGCCTCCTATCTGATGTATCTGGCCACTCAGGGGATTCCCGTCCGGGTATGGGGCGGAATCAGTTGGCGCCGTTGTCCATGGCGCCACCCCAACCTCCGTCTGGAATATCGGGAACTGGTCGGTCCGGCCTACGCTCCCGCGATCTGCTCCTTTGACATCAATCTCTGCTTTCTGCGGAAGATGAACCGCGATCGTCAGACGACGCGCTCGGTCGAGATTCCAGCCTGCGGGGCCTTCATGCTGGCGGAACGGACGGAGGAGCATCGGCAGCTGTTCATGGAAGACAAGGAAGCCGTCTTTTTCGGGAGCCGCGAAGAGCTGCTGGAGAAGTGCCGCTACTACCTGGACCACCCCGAGGAACGACGAGCCATCGCCCAAAAAGGGCTCGCCCGATGCCGTCAGGGCGGTTATGATTATGCCAGTCGGCTGCGGGAAGTCCTTTCTCGTTTTGACGAGCACCGGAGGAGACGGTAGGTAATGCGTGTTCTGTTCGCCCATTCGGAAAGTCCCCTTGATCCTTCCGCGGGGGGAATTGGTTCCTATATCCGCCACAGGGGGTTTGTCCTCGCCGGTCAGGGGATCGAGGCCTGGTGGAGCGACGGCGTCACGGTCGCCCGTTTCGATCGAGCTGAGTTCCGATGGAAGGAGACCGAACGGCTCCGGGGGGGAGGATCCTGGTCGCGACGCTTAAGACAGTACTGGCTTCCCAGCTCTTCTTTGTGGCGCCTAGCATGCTCAGAAGAAATTTCTGTTATCGAGTTGGCGGATGGCGTCACCATGCTGTGGCCAAAAAACCGACCCTTCGCTATCGGGATCCAATGCCACACCTCCCAATTCGTACGCGCTTTTCTTAATTTAGAGAGACCAAGGTCTCTTCTATGGGTAATGAAAAGGCGACTTGCGGCTTACACAATATGTATGGCCGATGGAGTATTGGTACCTAGCGCAGACCATTTATGGATGGCGGCAGGTTACATGCAAATTCATCCTGATCGATTCGAATTTCTCCCCCACGCCTTTCACCCAGCCGCGATCCCTTCGGGTAGCCCCCAGGCCGTTCCGACCGATGGAAACGATTTTCTGGTCGCAGGCAACCTGGAACTGTTCAAGGGGTTCGATTTGATCGCCCGTGGTTTTCTCCATTATCGCCGGCAAGGAGGGAAAGGCCGATTGATTGTGGCGGGAACGACGGGGTGGACGGATCCCAACCCGAAGCTTCAGGCTATGTTGCGCCGGCCGGAGATCTCGGCGCTGGTCCAGCAGGAGGGGCATGGGGTGATTCACTTTCTTGGTCGGATTCCCAAAGACGAATTGAGCCGTTGGCGCAGGCAGGTTGTTGCTGCGGTTGTTGGATCCCGTCATGATGCATTTCCCATGGTGGTCGGGGAGGCCCTTCTTTCGGGTTGTCCGGTCATTCTCTCTGACCGGACCGGGTGGCGATCGCTGGCGGAACGATTCCAAGCCGCGCGTCTGGTGAATCCATACGATCCGGACGATTTTGCAGC